>Ga0209022_1002051_pt1 | contig 17936 bp, 24 predicted proteins | sample PinacodermPK_FD_187300 | JGI IMG/M metagenome (GOLD analysis project Ga0209022, IMG submission 187300) | Host-associated microbial community of the marine sponge Aplysina aerophoba from Gulf of Piran - sponge pinacoderm, lysed by proteinase... | ecosystem: Host-associated > Porifera > Sponge >...
CGGGTTCGGCACCCAGGACTTCGACGATCCTGGTTGTGCCGTCGACTAGGCGCGCCGCGGCCGCAAAGAGAACCCCGTCGGTGACATCCTCGGGCACGAAACTGCCCTGGTCGAGGTAGTAGGTGGCGATCCGCCGCGGGGGAGTGCCCAGGCGGATGGTCTCGATGAGGGCGTAGAAGCGCAGGTCTTCGAGGTGCTGGGGGGAGAATCCGCCGGTCTTGAGGTCGATCAGCACCTTTCCGGCCCGGTTGCCTTCGGCACGTCCCAGGCTGAGGTCGACCTTGCCGCTGAACACGAACTGATCGTGAACCTCATAGCGGAGCCGGCTCTCGGTGACGGGCCGCCAGCCGTGCTTCAGCGGCGGGAAGCACTCGAGGAACTTGACGACCCGGTCGTTGCTCTCGGCCCTCAACTCCGCCCGTTCGGCCTCGCTGATGGTCTGCAGCCAGTCGCCGAGGCGGTCGTCTGATTCGCTGAGACGGCCCAGAGCCTCGTCGACGAGCGCCAAGGGTTCCGGTTCACGGCGCCAGTGGATCGACAGTTCGATCGCCTTGTGTGAGACCGAGCCGCGGGCGAGGGCGACCGACCATTCGAATTGCGCCTCCTCGTCGGCCAGGTACTTTCGCTCGCAGCCCATCACCTGTCCGAGGGCATGTTTCGAGACCCAGATGGTGTCGTCGATCTTGTTGGCCCGCTCTACCAGGGGTGCCAGTCCCTCCTCGACAGCCGCCTTCAGTTCGGTGCGCAGGGCTGGGTCGAACACAGGCCGCTCGGCGCGGCTCGCCCCGAGGAGGGCGACGACTTCTTGTTGCGCCGGGTTCAACTCCACGGGAGTCTCCATGCCCCGCACTTTGGCACATCTCTGTGTCCAGCAGAGTGCGACCCGTCGAACTCTGTTCCTTGCCCCGCACTTTGGCATCTCTTCGGCATCTCGCCAGCTTCATGCGCTGGAGTCCCGTCCATGCCCCGCACTCCGGCATCTCTCGCTGTTGGAGCGTGACGTTGAGTGTCACACCGGTGTGTCAGCATCTGGGTCATGCAAGCCACGTCGCTCAAGTTCGCCGCAGCGGCCCGTACTCTGGGTCAAGCGGCGAGGCTGCGCGGGCTCGTCGTGCCGTGTTTCCGGTCACCGCCGGGTGTCGAGGGAGTGCAACGGACCATCAAGCGCCGCCGCGGCGTGCCGACGGTAGCGGTGCGTCTTCGCGGCCGGCCCTGGCCTGCGGTCGTGTCCGACATGATCGAGGGGATAGTTGTCGGCAACGGTCTCAGCGGTGCTCGGGCTGATCGGATACGGGCGGCGTTGTGGCTGGCCATCGACAGTTCTGCCGAGCGAGCGGCGACCGCGGCACCAGAAGTTGAGGACCAGAGCCGACAGTTGGTGGCAATCTGAAGCGTGGCGTTACCGTAAGGCTGTGCCCGGGTGGCGGAATCGGTAGACGCAGGGGGCTTAAACCCCCCGGCTCCTCTGGGAGCATGTGGGTTCAAGTCCCACCCCGGGCACCGTCTTTGCGTGCTCGGGCGACCCGAACGCCCCGACGGGTCGGCTGCATCCGAAAGAAGAGTCATGAGCATCTCTGAACAGTCCGTCGACATCGCCACCGGATGGACGCCTGATCCCGGTTCGTCGCTGTCGCTTCACGCCGATGCCTACACTCAGCAACGGTGGTTCGAGGCTGATGGAGGGCCGCGTGGCCTTGGTCACCGGCGGGCGCGGCGGCTGCCGATAGTTCAGGGTTTCCTAGTCGGTTTCTCCTCTTCGGCCCCTACCATAAACCTCATGGATCGCGACGTGAGCGACGACCTGTCCGACTCGGCGAACGCTGTGCCACCGTGTCCAGCATCCTCAACGGATTCGGCGGCGCTTGATCCCGCGCCGCCGCGACCGCCTGTCCCACCGCCACCGCCTCCGCCACCGCCCCGCAGTGCGTTGCGGTCGCCCCCGGGGCTGTCGGGTCCTGTGGTGGAGCAGTCCCAGTCAACGCTGCCACTGTCGACGCTGACACCGCCGTCGCCGCCACCACCGCCACCGCCTCCACCACCTTCGGGGGTGTCGTGGCTGCCTTCGAACCCTGATCGGACTCGTCGCACACCGCCACCACCCGCCGATCCGCCTCTGTCGGCCCTCCCGCCGCCTGTTCGGCCGGTTGCGGAGTCCGTTGGCACGCGTCGGGGTGCCTCGTTCTGGCTCAGAGGCATCTTTGTGCTGCTGACGGCATGCATGCTGGTCGTTGGTGGGTTTGTCGTCGGGCAGCTCTGGTCCGACGACTCGTCTGGGTCCTCGTCGTCTGCTGCAGACATTGCTTCTCAAGACAGCCTTGACGGAGGTGGGTCTTCGGTCGGTCTGACGCCGAGCACTGACACTGTGGACTCCTTCCTCGAGGTGGAGCCCTCCCCGGGGCCCTTGGCGACGTCGCTGGAGCCGGTGGCCGATGTTGCCGACGCGGTCAGTCCGTCGGTCGTGGTGATCGACAGTGACGAAGGTCAAGGCTCGGGTGTCGTCTGGGACGCTGAGAACGGCTACATCGTGACCAACAACCATGTGGTTGAACTCAGTACCAACGTAGACGTTGAGTTTCCCGATGGACAGACGGTGGTCGGGACCGTCATCGGCGGTGACCCCAGCCGGGACGTGGCAGTGGTGGGAGTCGATCCCGATGAAGTGAATTCGCTCGTTCAAGCGGTCTTCGCGCCGACCTCCGAAGTCAGGGTGGGACAGTTGGCCGTTGCCATCGGCGGCCCGTTCGGGCTGGACCAGACCGTTACCTCGGGGGTGGTCAGTGCGATCAACCGGGTACTTCCTCAGGGTGGTTCCGATCCGGCGAATCCCCATCCGGTAGAGATGATCCAGACCGACGCGCCGATCAACCCGGGCAACTCCGGCGGCGCTCTCGCCGACCGCTTCGGCCGCGTCATCGGCATCAACACTCAGATTCGGACTGCGGGCCCGAACTCGGGCAACGTCGGTGTCGGGTTCGCTATCCCCTCAGACACGATTGTGCTGATCGCCCGTCGCATCGTCAGCGGGGAGTCTCTCGATATAGGTTTTTTGGGGATCCAGGGCGAAACGCCCACAGACGGCTCCCCCGGTGCTCTGGTGACATCTGTCGTCGACGGTTCGCCCGCCGATGACAGCGGCCTCAAGGCCGGTGACCTCATCATTGCGGTCAACGGCAAGGAGATCACCTCGATGGAAGATCTGGCCGCCGAGATAAAGCTGTTCCGCCCGGATGAGCGCGTAGATGTCCTGTTGCTTCGCGACGGCATCCGATTGACGGTCCAGGCGATTCTCGCTGCCGCCTGAGCGACCGGGAGACCAGAGCCACGCCACTGTTTGGACCGAGCAGGTAGAATCCGGCGGCCATGCTGTTCGCGATCATCATTGCCGTCGCCGCGCTGACGATTGTCTGTTTCTCCGCCTATCTCATTCTCAGGGAGCGCCGCGTCGATGGCGGCGACCCGCCGCTCGCCGGGCCCTCCGCAGATACCGGGGCGGTCGGCGGGCAGGGGGACGACATCGAGCCGGGCGATACCGGGGCGGTCGAGCCTGCCCCGACGGTGCCGTCGTTTCGCGACCGTCTCGGCAGGGCGCGCACGACCCTCAGCGGCTATCTGGGATCGGTGTTCGGTCGCGGTGCCGTCAACGAACAGACTTGGCAGGACCTGCAGGACGCCTTGATCCGCGCCGACGTGGGCGTCTCCACCTCCGCGCAGATCATCTCCGCGGTGCGCGCCGCGGCCGCCGAGGAGAAAATAGACGACGCATCGGAGCTTGCCGGACTGGTCAAGGCCGAGATCGTCTCGCGTCTCGAAGGATTCGATCGCACATTGAACGTTGACATCAGCGTCGAGATGCCCTCAGACCAGCAGAAACCGGGACCGGCGGTATGGCTGTTCGTGGGCGTCAACGGCGTCGGCAAGACCACCACCATCGGCAAGTTGGCCCGGCGCCAGACAGATGCGGGCCGCGCGGTCGTGCTCGCCGCCGGCGACACCTTCCGCGCCGCCGCGGCGGAACAGTTGACGGTCTGGTCACAGCGCAGCGGTGCTGAGACCGTGCGGGGCTCCGAGGGGGCCGATCCGTCGTCGGTCGTGTTCGACGCGGTCGAGCACGCTGCGGCCCGTTCGGTCCCGCTGGTGATGGCTGACACCGCCGGGCGGCTCCAGACCAAGACCAACCTGATGGAGGAGTTGCGCAAGGTGCGCCGGGTGGCCGACAAGGGTGCCGGGACCGTCACCGAGACGCTCTTGGTAATTGATGCCACAACCGGTCAGAACGGGCTGTCGCAGGCGAGGCAGTTCACCGAGGCCGTCGACGTGACAGGCGTCGTCTTGACCAAGCTGGACGGATCAGCCAAAGGCGGGATCGTCATTGCGATCCACTCAGAACTCGGCGTCCCGGTCAAGCTCGCAGGCCTGGGCGAGGGGATCGGCGACCTGGTCGACTTCGATCCTCGCGAGTTCGTCGACGCGCTCTTCGAATAGCGCCGCGGCCGGCAGGGGTCGCGTGTGGTTGGTCTGCTCCCGAAACGGCGACTGCGCCGCTAGGGTGAGCCGACCATGTTCGAGACCCTCTCAGACCGCTTCGACCGCATCTTCAAAGGCATCAGGGGCCGGGGCAAGCTGACCCCGGCCGACATAGACGACACGCTCGGCGAGATCCGCCTGGCACTGCTCGAGGCCGACGTGAACCTCGATGTGGTCGACTCGATGGTGGCACGTATCCGCGACCGCGCCCAGGGCCAGGAACTCTCAGCGGCGCTCAACCCCTCCCAGCAGGTCGTCAAGATCGTCCTCGAAGAACTGACCGTCAGCCTCGGCGGGGAGACGATGCGGCTCAGCTACGCGTCCAAGCCTCCGACCGTCGTGCTGATGGCGGGCCTGCAAGGTGCGGGCAAGACCACCAATGCCGCCAAATTGGCGCACTGGTTCAAGAAGCAGGGCCGCCATCCGCTGCTCGTCGGTGCCGACCTGCAACGGCCCGCAGCCGTGGAACAGCTCCGCACCCTGGGAGCGCAGATCGATGTCCCCGTCTTCTCTGAGACCTCCCGTCCGACTAGAGTGGCCCGCAGGGCGATCAAGGAAGCCACCCGCACCGCCCGCGACGTGGTGATCGTCGACACCGCGGGGCGGTTGGCCATCGACACCGAGCTCATGGCTGAGATCCGCGATGTCTCCTCGGCGGTCCGTCCCCATTACACCTTCTTGGTGGTGGACGCCATGACCGGCCAGGACGCGGTCACCATGGCGAGGTCCTTTGACGAGGCCCTCGCCCTCGACGGCGTGATCCTCACCAAGCTCGACGGCGACGCCCGCGGCGGAGCGGCGCTGTCGGTGAAGGAAGTCGTCGGCAAGCCGATCGCGTTCGCGTCGACGGGTGAGAAGATCGAAGACTTCGACACCTTCCATCCAGATCGTCTGGCCAGCCGCATCCTCGGCATGGGAGACGTCGAGACGCTCATCGAGAAGGCTGAGGAGGCCTTCGAGGCCGAACAGGCTGAACAGGCTGCGGCCCGGCTGCTCGACGGCACCTTCACGCTCGAGGACTTCCTCGAGCAGATGCAGCAGATCAAGAAGATGGGTCCGCTGGGGAACCTTGTCGGAATGATCCCGGGCATCCCCAAAGAGGCCCGCGACGCCGAGATCGACGACGGTCACCTGGCTCGCATCGAGGGGATAATCCACTCCATGACCCCCGCTGAGCGGGTCGCGCCCGACATCATCGACGGGTCGCGGCGGCTGCGGATCGCCAACGGTGCAGGTGTGCAGCCCACCGAAGTCAGGCAACTGATAGACCAGTTCTCGCAGATGCGTCAGATGATGAAGCAGTTTTCCGGATCCGGTGCCAACAAGGTCGCCCCCAAGGCACGCAACAGAGGCAGGAAGGGCAGGCAGAGGCGTGGCGGGCGCATCACCGAGAAGGGTCCGGCCAAGGTGCCCAAGGCACCGTTGGCGCTGCCGGGGCTCGAAGACCGCGTCGGCGGGTTTTGAGCGGCCGGATGCGTTGTTGGCCCTCAAGGTTGTAATTTGTGTGCTGGCGGAGATTGAATTGAGCAGTCGCTCGCGCTCACGATCTTCGCAAGTCAGCGACGACAAGTCCTCAAGAGAAGATAAGTCCTCAAGAGAAACAGAGACCAGATGGCCGTCAAGCTCCGCCTCATGCGGATGGGCAAGAAGAAGCAGCCCACATATCGCGTAGTCGCCGCAGACTCGCGCTCGCCCCGCAACGGGCGCTTCATCGAGATCATCGGCACTTACGAGCCGCGTCAGCATCCTTCGGTCGTCAAGATCGACAACGACCGTGCGCTGCATTGGCTCCGCCACGGTGCTCAGCCGACTGATCGTGTCGAGAAGTTGTTGAAGATCTCGGGTGCCTGGGAGATTCACGCCGACAAGTCTGAACCGGTCACCGCGTCGCCGGCAGAGTCAATCCCGCCAGATTCAATGCCGCCAGAGTCAATGCTGGCAGAGTCAGCGGTAGCAGAGTCAATGCTGGCAGAGTCAGCGGTAGCAGAGTCGATGTCGGCAGAGTCAGCGCCGCCAGAGTCAGCGCCAGCAGAATCAGCGCCGTCCGAGGGTGCCGCTGAGGGGAGTGACGCCGATGCCAGTGACTCCCAAACCGATGGAGGTGGCTGACGATGTCGGCAGAATCAGCGCAGGCGGTCTGTGAATACGTCGTCAAGCAGATGGTTGAGAATCCGAGTGCGGTCAACGTGGAGGCCTCACGATACGAAGACAGGCTCCGCCTTGATGTGACCGTCGGTGAAGGAGACATGGGCCGCGTGATCGGCAGGCGCGGCCGCGTGGCGGGTGCGATTCGTACTGTGGTGCGGGCCGCCGGCTACGAGGAGGGCACTTCCATCGAAGTGGAGTTCGTCGATTAAGGGGCCGCGCGAACTCTGATGCTCGAAGTGGGCCGCGTCACCGGCCCCCACGGAGTACGCGGCGACGTGGTGGTCTCGTTGACAACGAATCGGACCGAACGGCTGAGCACCGGTGCTGTGCTGGCCTCTGCGGACCGCGAGCTCGTGGTCCGCACCGCCAGGTCTCATAAGGGTGCCTGGATCGTGGCCTTCGACGGTGTCGCTGACCGCAACGCCGCGGAGGCGCTGAGCGGCACCCTCCTCTACGCTGAGCCCCTTGACGACCCCGAGGAGTTGTGGGTGCACGAACTGATCGGCGCCGAGGTCATCGACCAGCACGGCACCCGTCGCGGCGTTGTGGCCGAAGTGGTGCAGAACCCTGCGAGCGACCTGCTTGAACTGGACAGCGGAGCACTCGTGCCGGTCGCCTTCGTGACTGGACTGACCCCGGGCGAACGGATCGCGGTTGAGGCGCCTGACGGCATTTTCGATCTGATGAACGATGCGGGCGACAGTGGTTCTGCACCCGGGACACCATCGTGAGAGCGCTTCGCATCGATGTCTTCACCGTCTTCACCGGGATGGTCGACTCGTTCGCCAGTGAGTCGGTGATCGGCAGGGGACGCCGTGAGGGCCGCCTCGACGTGCGAGTACACGACCTGCGCACGCACGCAACCGGGGTGCATCAGTCCGTCGACGATGCCCCTTTCGGAGGCGGGGCGGGGATGGTGATGTCACCGGCGCCGCTGTTTGCCGCGGTGGAGGCCGTCGACCCTCCCAGACCACTGCTCTACTTGTCTCCCGCGGGGCGGCGCTTCGACCAGTCCATGGCGTCTGAATTGGCTGGGACGGGCGGTTTCTCGCTGTTGTGCGGCCGTTACGAGGGCGTTGATGAGCGAGTGCGGGAGCACCTCGTCAACGATGAAGTGTCGGTGGGCGATGTGGTCCTCGCCGGCGGCGAGGTCGGGGCTCTGCTCATTGTCGAGGCGGTCGGCCGGCTCGTCTCGGGGGTGCTCGGCAATGCCGACAGCACGACGGAGGAGTCGTTCAGCGACGGCCTGCTTGAGTACCCGCAGTACACCCGGCCCGCGGAGTTCCGCACCTGGGCGGTGCCGGAGGTTCTGCGCTCGGGCGACCACGGTCGTGTGCGGCGCTGGCGCAGAGCCCAGTCGTTGCGCCGCACGATCGACCGTCGCCCTGACCTCATTGCCGAGCGCGGCGGCCTGAGCGCCGATGACCGGGAGCTGTTGGAAGAATTCGAGCTTCTTGGCCCCCAGGGGGGTGGTGGTTCGACGAGTCGCCTCTAGGCTTGCTGTTCAGTCCGTTCGACCTCTGGGCGGCCGTTCCCTTGTTCGCACTGCCGCGGAGCCTGAGATGCAGCCCACAGACGTCATCGACAACCTCATTGAACGGGATGACATCCCCGACTTCGGCCCTGGCGACACACTCCGGGTCCATGTCCGCGTGATGGAGGGCAACCGTGCTCGCACGCAGGTCTTCGAGGGTGTGGTGATCCGCAGGCAGGGCAGCGGAATCCGCGAGACCTTCACGGTCCGCAAGCTGAGTTTCGGCGTGGGCGTCGAACGCACGTTCCCGCTGTACACCCCGATAGTGGAACGGATCGAGCGGGTGACCCGCGGCGATGTTCGGCGGGCCAAGCTCTACTACCTGCGCGATCGGATCGGCAAGGCTGCCAGGGTCAAGGAGAAGCGCGACAACTAGTCGGCGGCCCGCAGTCGCGCGGGTGCCGCGACAGCGTTGTCACAGGGCCTCCCTACAGTCGGGAGATGGACAGATCACGGGTCGCATTGGGGCGTTGGGGCGAGGACCTCGTCGCTCGCAGGTACGAATCCGACGGGTACGAAGTACTCGATCGGAACTGGCGGATCAAGGGCGGTGAGATCGACCTCGTGCTGGGTCGCAACGATGAGATTGTCTTCTGCGAGGTGAAGACGCGTTCGTCAAACAGCTTCGGCAGCGGGTTGGAAGCGGTCGGTCCGCGCAAGCAGCAACTGGTGCGCCGTACTGCCTTGTCGTGGCTCGACCGGCATGGGCGCCGTGGTCGCCTGCGTTTCGATGTGGCCTCAGTCGTTGCCGGGCAGGTCAGAGTCGTCGCCGGCGCGTTCTGAGACAGTTGTCGGTCAGCGGCGAGGTGTCGGTCAGCGGCGAGGTGTTGGTCAGCGGCGAGGTGTTGGTCAGCGGCGAGGTGTTGGTCAGCGGCGAGGTGTCGGTCAGCGGCGGGGTGTCGGTCAGCGACAGTTGTCGGTCAGCGGCGAGGTGTTGGTCAGCGGCGAGGTGTGCGTGTGCGCCTGCCGTCCCAGCAGCCGCGGTGCCAGTGCCGCCGCAGGTCGGGCGCATGCACGGGAACGACGACGTAGTGGCTCGTTCCCGGCGAGATGCCGCGGTTGCAGTTCGGGCAGATGTAGCTCTTGCGCGCCTGGTACGGCTGCAGGAACTTGACGTTGACCTCGCCGTGTGATTCGGGGTCGTCCATCAGCCGAGCACCGCCCACAGCACCAGCAGCGCCGCTGCCAACAGGCCGGCCGCCACGTACAGGTAGTCGGTCGGACGGCGGCGGTGTGGGCGAGCGGGGTCCATTCCCATCCTGCCAGTATGGTCTGTCGAGTCTGTCTCAACGTGGTTGGAGTCGCCGTGCGCAGGCTGGTTCCTGGGATTCTTGTGGTCGGGGTGCTGCTGGGCTCATGCGCGGGCGACCCGCCGGAAGTCCCGCTCGGGCCCGACGGGCAGCCGGACCCGGTTCTGGCCGACGGACGTGCCGTCTACGCCAAGCACTGTGCAGCGTGTCATGGGCGCAGCGGCGGAGGCGGGCAGGGCCCGCGCCTCGACGGTGGAGCTGTCGTTGAGGCGTATCCCGAATTCGACGACCAGGTTGCGGTTGTCGCCGACGGCAGCGGTACAATGCCCTCCTTCGTCGAGAGATTGACGGATCGGCAGATTGCGGCGGTCACTCGATACACCAGAGAGGTGCTCGGCTGAGCGGTGTCACACCCCTTGGCCTAGTGTCTTGGCCACGCTCGCTGTTTGCGAAAGACAGCCTTTTGTTCCCTTTGAAAGGCTTGTCTTATGCTTGCTTCCATTCCATCGTCCACCCTCGACGGCATCGACGGTGCTGCTGTCGATGTCGAGGTCCACGTAACCAACGGCCTCCCCGCATTCACCATTGTGGGCCTCCCCGATGCCTCGTGCCGCGAGGCCCGCGACCGGGTCCGCGCGGCCGTCGAGTCGAGCGATCTCAGCTGGCCCATGCAGCGGATCACGGTGAACCTGGCACCGACCTGTGTCCGCAAGGTCGGTGCAGGCCTCGATTTGCCCATCGGTCTCGGGATCTTGGCGGCCTCGGAGCAGATTCCCTTGGAGTCGCTCTCCAGTATTTCTGCGGTTGGGGAGCTGGGGCTCGACGGTTCGCTGCGACCGGTTCCGGGAATCCTTCCGATGGTCGATGTGCTGAAGACCGATCGGGTGATCGTGGCGGCTGCCGACGCCGGGGTAGCGGCGCTCGGCGCCGCAGACCGGGTCCGTCCCGTTCACTGCTTGCGCGACATCGTCGATGCGGTCACTGAGGGATTGCCGTGGCCTCATGTGGAGCCGCCGCGCTGTGAGGAGGAGGTTGCCGACGAGCCGGACCTGGCCGACGTCCGGGGTCAGGCGAGCGCACGCTGGGCTCTGGAGATCGCCGCAGCGGGGGGTCATCACCTGTTGTTGATCGGTCCGCCCGGAGGCGGCAAGACGATGCTGGCCCGTCGTCTTCCGGGGTTGCTGCCAGACCTTTCAGCAGAGGCGGCCCGCCTCGTCACCCGGGTCCACAGCGCTGCCGCGATCCGGCTTCCGGGGTCCGGCCTGGTCCGCCGCCCGCCGTTTCGCGCACCCCATCATTCGGCCTCCATGGCCGCGCTCGTCGGGGGCGGGTCGGGGCGGGTGCTGCCCGGCGAGATCAGCGTGGCCACCGAGGGCGTGCTGTTCCTCGACGAGCTCGGAGAGTTCGCCCCCAGTGTCCTCGACGGGTTGCGCCAACCCCTCGAGGAGGGTGTGGTGCGGGTGGCCCGCAGCGGCGGCATGCGGGAGCATCCGGCCAATGTCCTGCTCGTCGCGGCGATGAACCCATGTCCCTGCGGGGAGGGCGGTTCGGTCAGCTGCCGTTGCGGACCCTCGGCCCGGATGCGTTATTCGCGGCGCATCTCGGGACCGGTCCTCGATCGGCTCGACGTGATGGTGCATGTCGACCGCCCGTCGCCGACAGCACTCCTTGAACGAGAGCCTGGCGAGTCCTCCAGCGTCGTGGCGCAGCGGGTGGCGCGGGTGCGCGAGCTGGCGTTGAGCCGCGGCGCGCGGACCAACGCGGCGCTCAGCCGTGAGCAGCTCGAGGATGCTGCACCGCTCGAGCCTGAGGCGACCGACGTGCTGCACCAGGCCCTGACAGACGGTCGTCTGAGCGCCCGCGGCGCGATGCGGGTCCGTGCTGTTGCGCGCACGATCCGCGACCTCGACGATGCCGGGCCCGCGTTGCGTGCCCGCGATGTCTACTCGGCCATCGGCTTTCGGGTGCGTCCTCCGATGGGCAGCTTCGATGCGTGAAGACACACAGGCTGCTGCTCTCGGCTCGTTGGGAGGGGCCACACCGCTGCGCCTCCACAATCTGCTTGAACAGCGTTCGGTAGGCGAGGCCTTCGAGGCGGTCAACTCGGCTGCGCTCGGCCACGAGGTTGCTCCTGTGGAGGTGCTTGTGCAGTGGCAGCGGGAACTGCGGGGCATTGACCTCAACTCACTGTCGCGCGACCTCGACGCAGCTGGTGCCCGGGTCAGCACGCTGCGCGATCCGACGCATCCGCTCCGGCTCCTCGACGACGTCGACCCGGCGCCGTTGATCTTCTGTTGCGGCACCCTGCCCGATCCACAGCTGCCGCATGTGGCTGTGATCGGCACCCGCCGTGCGTCGTCGATCGGCCGGGAGGTGGCGCGCGAGATTGGTTTGGGCCTGGCGCAGGCGGGGGTGGTTGTGGTTTCGGGCCTGGCGCTGGGCATCGATGGCGAAGCGCACCGGGGCGCGCTGCTCGCCGACGGGGCTGCGCCGTTGGCAGTGGTGGGCAGCGGGGTCGATGTCGTGTATCCGAAGCGTCATCGCGATCTTTGGGCCGGTGTGGCGGCTGCCGGTGCTGTGATCAGCGAGGCGCCGCTCGGGGGGCGGCCCGAGCCGTGGCGCTTCCCGGCCCGCAATCGTCTCATCGCCGCGCTCTCGGATCTGGTTGTGGTGGTCGAATCGCGTGCCTCGGGAGGTTCCTTGCTCACCGTTGAACAGGCGATCCGCCGAGACGTGCAGGTGATGGCGGTTCCTGGTTCGGTGCGCAACAAGGCCGCGCAGGGCGCCAATCAACTCCTGGTCGATGGTTGCGCGCCTGCACGCGACGTGGTCGACGTGCTGGTTGCTTTGGGCCTTTCGCAGAGCGCGCAAGCCACGCGCCGCGTCTCAACCGCTGCTGCCGGTGCTGCTGCTGCCGGTGGTGCCGGTGGCGCTGCGGCTGTTGGTGGCGCGACTGCCGTTGGCGGTGCGGCTGTTGGTGGCGCGGCTGCCGTTGGCGGTGCGGCTGTTGGTGGCGCGGCTGCCGTTGGCGGTGCGGCTGGTGGTGGTGCGACTGCCGGCGGTGCCGCGGGCACCACGGCCGATTCTGTGGTTGCCGGGCGGGCGGGCCGCCCCGGCGGCAGCGGCGCGGTTGGCACGAAGGGAGCGGTCGTGCTCGACGCCATCGACGACGGACCAACCTCGATGGACGAAGTCGTCGACCGCAGCGGGCTCGGCGTGCTCGAGGTCTACGCACATGTCGAAGAGCTGGTCGCGGCGGGCCTCGTGGTTCACGACGGCTCGAGGATCAGGCGGCAGTACTGAGCCTGAATCGACCGATGGATTTGTGGGTTTGACGGTTTGGGGTTCTGTGTTGGCCGGACTGGGGTGTGTGGGCTGGCGGGTGTGGGCGCGTGGGGTGTGTCTGCGCTGCGACGGTCCGACCGCGTTGCGATTTGAACGTCGGAAAATTGGTACTTGACAGAGGCATTCGAACGCTATATCGTTTCGTTGTCCAGTGAAGCAACGTTTTCATGGTCGAGTCACGCAAAGGTATGTCAACTCAAGCAAAGGTACAGAAATCATGTCAAGAATAATCAAAACCGTTTCGATATGGCTCCCAGTGATACTGTTAGTAGCCGTATTGACGACGACACCCACCGCCGCCGAGGATTCGGCCAGCGTAGATCAACATCAAGCGGAAATGACGTTCAACGAGGTACTTCCAAAGATCCCGGAGATCAGGTCGCTCTTGGAGCGCACCGCCGCAGATTCGTCAGGTTTGGTCATTGATCAAACGGAGAATGCTGAGAATCTCATCTTGATGACCTCGCCCAACGGTGACACCTTGAAGATTCCCGAAAACAATAATCACACAGTGGACATGTTGCGGAACGACGGGTTTGAATTGTCGGTTGAGATACCGGGCGGCGGCTCGCAAGCTAAGGTCGCTTCTGACGGTTCGGCTATTTTCGAAAATATTGCTGACGATACGGACCTTTTTGTTCAGGCCCAAAAGGACACTGGTGTACGAATGATAGTTTTGATTGCCGGAGCGGACGCGCCTACAACGGTTGATTTTGAGTACACGGTTTCGGGAAACGAGAAAGCGGTGCTTGCTCAAGACGGAAGCGCAGCGATTGTTGATTCTGACAACTTTGTGATTTCTCTGATTGAGGCTCCCTGGGCGTTTGATGCTTTGGGGAACAAGATCCCCGCCGAGTACACAGTTCAGGGAGACACGCTGGTTCTCAACGTTGCTCACGGCATGGCTGCTGCGTATCCGGTGCTCGCAGATCCGGTGTGGACTTGGGGGCTAGTTTCCGGTACAGCGTACTTTTCGCGTAATGAAACGAAGGCAGTTGCAGGAAATATTGCCACGCTATCCCGGTACCTAATTCTGACTCCTCCGCCATTTAATGTACTTATAGCAGCCTACTCTGTTACTATATTTGGTTGGGCTGTATCTGCACTGTGGCAGAAAAACAAATGTCTAAAAGTGAAGTTCGGTCTCACATGGTCATGGTCCGGTCCATCTCCTGGCATCACTCCTGGGCATTATATTTGCAGATAGGTTGTGAACTGTGAACTGGGCTGGCTATATCATTACATCGACGATCTTTGTCATATTCGGTTGCTATGTGTATAAATTCAGCTATACGAAAGCAAGCACTACTGCCCGAAAATGGGGTACACTAGTACTGTTCATCCATTTGTGTGGCGGAGGATTCCATATCCTACGAAACCTGGGCGACTTATACACGGCACCGATAGTGGTATGTTCAACGTGTTTCACGAGCGGCGCGCTCATGTTAACAATTGACTGGTTTAAGGAAAGGCGAGCAAACGATCCCGAATGTATCAGCTAGCCCAGATTTTTCAGTAGTGGGGTTTGCATTGGGGTGGGTGTTCCGAGTCCTGTTCGCCAAAGCACCCCCGAAGCGAAGGACTGCACAGCGACTAGGCCGCTACCCGTCTCGATGATCCCGACGCGGATCTGCCCGACAACGACGAGATTCCCTTGCTGCTGGCGGTCAGCGACAACGGCGGTGAGATGCTTGCCGGTGACACCGCTGAGTTCATGGCCATGTGCTCGGATCCCGCCCAGCACTTCGGGCGGCGCTTCACACCCACCGACTAGGCCTGGATAGAGTCGCTGTTCAGCCACCTCACCGGAGTCCACCCCCACCTCGAAACGCTCAACGACCCCGCCGCCGACCCCAGAGGGCGACTCGAACGCGTCGGTCGCCACCCCACAACTGTGTGCAGTTCCACGACCACGTCGGCTACGTCACCCCCAACGACGAACACCCCCGACAAGGCGACCAGATCCGCCACCCACGCCGACACGGACACCACCAAACCGACGCGCAACGACGCGCCCACCACCGATGGACACCGCCATCTGTTCGGCGGTTTTGGTCCATTTGAGGGGTTGGGGGTTGTGGATCGGGTGCATGGCCCAGTCGTAGTTGTTACACCGTACTGTCACCTTCGGGTTCGCTAGCCCGGCTTTCCTTATACCAGCGAAAAATAAGGATAAACGTGCCGCTCGCGAAACTCGTTGCAAATAGCACTCCCAGTGCCGTGTAGAATCCGGCCGGGTCTCGCAGGATATGGTACACTCCACCACACAAATGGATGAGCAATACTAGTATTCCCCATTTTCGGATATTTTTCTGGGCCTTTTTGCTTGCTTTCGTATAGCTCGCTGTCGTATAGCCGTATATAATAAAATAGCAAGCGTATATGGTAAAGGTCGTGATTAACATAGTAGAGCTAGTCCAATCAAGATGTCTGCATCTTTGCTTGAGGTGACGAAACTATACAATGTTCGAATGTGGTTGTCAAGTACCAAATTTCCTATATGCAAATCGCCACTCGGCGAACCGACGTTTGGCGGGTCCCGTTGACGCGGCGTCGGGTCTAGCGCCACGCCCGGCGACGGTCCAAGCCCAACACCATACAGACCCGGCTGTGGGTCCAGCCAGCCGCGGTGGCGTCGTCGATCAACTCCAACAGCACAGTCTTGGCGGTCCCAGGACCGCTCATCGGTAACGCGTTTTTCCGTGCAAAACCGCCAAATCCACAGCTTGCTCGACCACAGTACGACCAGCCGCTCCACCTCGGCACGCAACGCTACGGCCTCGGCCGCCTCGGCTTTGGACTGACGGGGCTAGCCAGGCTTCGACGCACCCAACGTCGCCACCGCCCCGTCGCGTGCGACAGCCCGCAACCGGGCGATCACCGACCGGCCCACACCAGCCTCGACAGCCGCCTCGGGTGGTGGCCACGGTGATGGTGTTGCAGTGTTGGTTTGGTTTGTCTGATCGTGAAGCGGTGGAAACTTTCGAGTTCGATGCGCGTTGGCGGTATGCGTGTGGGTGGGCGGCCACCTCGTTTGTGTGTCCATAGCTCCCATGCTTGCTCCTATCCTTGGAGCTTGTGCAAAACCCAGGGTGAATCACACCTAGCCCAGATTTTTCAGTAGTGGGGTTGTGTTGGGGTGGGTGTTCGCGCGAGGTGCTCTCCTGGTGTGGGAGAATCAGACTTGTAAGGAGGTTCTGGGGCCACGTCAGGGAGGGCACTCGCATGGTGAAGTATAGTGGTAGTCGGCCGCGGTTGAGGTTTACTGGCGGGGGGCGGGGTTTGGCTGTTCAGGCGGGGGCGCGGTTGTTGCCTGATTTGGCTGACAAGACGGGGTTGACTGCGGCGTTGTCGGAGGCGATGGCACCGACGAAGGTGCGGGATCGGGGTCATGATCGGGGTCGGGTGTTGGTGGACGTGGCGGTGATGATCGCTGATGGCGGGAGGCGATCAGCGATATCGCTGCGTTGGGTCAGCAGCGGGGCCTGTTTGGGGAGGTCCCGTCGGTGTCGACGTTGTGGCGGGTTTGGGATGTTGCGGGTCGCACACCACCACCCGCGGTCGACCGAACCGACGCGTTGTCGACGTTGTGGCGGGTTTTGGATGTTGCGGGTCGCACACCACCACGCGCGGTCGACCGAACCGACGCGGTGTTGACGTTGTGGCGGGTTTTGGATGTTGCGGGGGGTCGTGTCGAGCAGGCCAAAACGGCGCGGGCGTTGGCGCGTCGGGCGGTGTGGGCCGCGGGCGCGGACCCGGGGTTCTATGTGGTCGACATTGATGCCACGTTGGTGGACTCGCATTCAAACAAGCAGGGTGCTGCGGGGACCTATAAACGCGGTTTCGGGTTTCATCCGTTGATGGCCTACCTCGACGCTACCGGTGAGGCTCTGGCCGGTTTGTTGGGCTCGGCAACGCCGGGTCCAACACCGCTACAGACCACATCACGGTCCTTGACGACGCTTTAGACCAGATACCTGTGGACCCCCGCGAGGTTGAGGTGATCGTCCGCACCGACTGCGCGGGATGCACAAGAGAGTTCCTCAAAGCGTGCCGTGAGCGCAACGTCCGGTTCTGTGTCAGTCACCCGCTCACCATCGACATCGCAGCCGCGGTAACAGAAATCCCCGACAAGCTCTGGCAGCCGGCGGTCTCCTCCGACGGTTCAGAACTACGAGAACACGCCGAGATAACCGGGGCTTGGCGTTTTAGGTCGGAGTCGGTGGGGTGAGGGTCCGCGGTTGAACGCGGGGGTCTTTTCCTTTGGTCGGTGATGTCAGCGGTGTTGGTGTGCCGGGGGTTGGTGGTTGGTCTGGTTCTGCGGTCTGGACAGGCTCTGACAGCACCGCGTTCCGTGGTGTGTGGGTTAGGGGCCGTTTGGTGGGTTGTTGGGGTTGATGATTTGGTAGCCGGTGTTGGTTTTGATGACGGTGTAGCCGCGGTCGTGGATGTTGTGGTGGCATAGCGGGCAGGCCAAGCACATTTCGTCGATGTCTGTTCGTCCGCCTTGTTCCCAGGGTTTGATGTGATGTATTTCGCAGCGTTCGGGTCCGGCGGTGCAACCTTTGCCTCGGCAGTGCCGGTCTCTGGCGATGATGGCTTTGGTTTGGGCTTCGGTGGCGTGTCGGTGGGTGCGTCCCACCCAAAGGGGTTGTCCTTTGCCGTCAAACACGATCCCGGTGACCGCGGCGGTGCAGATGAGCCGTTCGAGCACGGTCTGCGGTAACGCTTCACCACCAACGATCTCAGCGACACCGGTGGGATCATCGCCGCGGAGGCGTTCGATGTCGGCTATGGCGATGAGCTGATGCCTAGTGCTGCCGGGCCCGCGACGCGCCGGGTTGGTCAACAACGCCACGAACGCGTCGGCCATGCGTTGCGGGACGGTGCGAACATCGTCAGGAGAACCGTCGCGGCCGCCGTCGCCGCGCCACAACCGGTCATACTCAACATAGATCGCCTTGCGTACCTGTTGGTAGCTGACCGGGTCGAGCTTCGCGAACAGTGTCCCCATGCAGTCGTCGTCGACCCAATGCTTCAACGACCGGTCGCGGCGCTGCCGTTCATACAACTGGGCCCCGTTGTCGGGCTGGTTGCGGTTCACCCACCGCCGCGACTGCTCAACGAACGCGTCA
>Ga0209022_1002052_pt1 | contig 17934 bp, 16 predicted proteins | sample PinacodermPK_FD_187300 | JGI IMG/M metagenome (GOLD analysis project Ga0209022, IMG submission 187300) | Host-associated microbial community of the marine sponge Aplysina aerophoba from Gulf of Piran - sponge pinacoderm, lysed by proteinase... | ecosystem: Host-associated > Porifera > Sponge >...
CCGGGCAGTGGTTCATGCAGGCGCCGCACTTGATGCAGCGCAGCACCTCCCGGAACTCCGAGCCCAGCATCCGTGAGCGGCCGTTGTCGAGCAGCACCACGTGGTAGGCCTCGGGCCCGTCGACATCGTCCGGCCGGCGCGGGCCGGTGGACACTGTCGTGTAGGTGGAGAACTCCTGCCCGGTCGCCGAGCGCGCGAGCACACGCATGATCGTGGTCGCGTCCTCCAGGGTCGGCACCACCTTCTCCAGCGTTGCAATCACGATATGGGCGCGCGGCAGGATCTGGGTGAGGTCCCCGTTGCCTTCATTGGTGACGATGGTGGACGAGCCTGTCTCCGCGATCAGGAAGTTCGCGCCCGTGATGCCGACGTCGGCGGCGAGATAGCGCGGGCGCAGCACCTCGCGCGCCTCCTCCACCAGTTCTTCGACGCGGTCGAGCCGGCGGGTGCGGCCGAGCGGCGTGTGCTTCTCGTGAAAGAGATCGGCGACCTGATCCTTGGTCTTGTGCACCGCCGGCGCGATGATGTGGCTCGGCCGTTCCTCGGCAAGCTGAACGACGTACTCGCCAAGGTCGGTTTCCACCGGCTCGATGCCATGCTTTTCGAGGAAGGGGTTGAGCTCCATCTCCTCGGCGATCATGGACTTGCTCTTGGTCACCGTCCTGGCGCCGGCCTCCTGGCAGAGGGAGAGGATGACCTGGCGCGCATCCTCGGGCGTCTGGCACCAGTGAACGGTTCCGCCCGCCGCCCTCACCCGCTCTTCGTAGCGCTCCAGGTAATGGTCGAGATGGGCGAGCGTGTGGTCCTTGATGGCGCGCGCCTCGTCGCGCAGCGCCTCGAACTCCGGCAGGCGCTCGGCTGCCTCCACCCGCTTGACCTGAAAGCCGCCCTGGAAGCGCGCGAGCGAGGTCTGCAGATCGGCGTCCTGCAGCCCCGCGCGTGCGTTGGCGACGAAGGTGCGGCTGGTCGTGTCCACGCCTCGATGTCCCTCAGCGGCCCCGCGCCGGCTCGCCGATGGCGGGGCGGTCGTCCATGCCGGCCAGCACCTCGGCGACATGGCGGGCCTTCACGCTCGAGCCCTCGCGGCTCAGCCGGCCCGCGATGTTGAGCAGGCAGCCCATGTCGCCGGCGAGCACCGTGTCCGCGCCGGTGGCGGCGATGTCCTTCGCCTTGTCCGTCACCATGCGGCCCGAGATGTCGGGGTACTTGACGCAGAAAGTGCCGCCGAAACCGCAGCAGACATCGGGTGCCGAGAGCTCGGCAAGCTCAAGCCCATCGACGCTCGCGAGCAGGCGCCGCGGCTGCGCCCGGACCCCGAGCTCGCGCAGGCTCGAACAGGAGTCGTGGTAGGTGACGGTCCCGCTATGGCGGGCGTCTACGGTTTCGACGCCGCACTCATCGGTCAGGAACGAGACCAGCTCGAAGGTGCGCTCGGCGAGGCGCCGGGCGCGCGGCTCCCACTCCGCATCGCCGGCGAAGAGCCCGGGGTAATGGGTCTTGATCATGCCGGCGCAGGAGCCCGACGGCGCCACGGTCGCATCGAAGGGCTCGAAGGCGGCAATCACGTTGCGCGCGATGGCCTTGGTATCGGCGCGGTCGCCGGAGTTGTAGGCGGGCTGGCCGCAGCAGACCTGCGCCTTCGGCACGACCACCTCGCAGCCGGCGCGCTCCAGCAGCTTCGCCGCGGCGAAGCCCACGGTCGGCCGGAACAGGTCGACGAGGCATGTCACGAAGAGGCCGACCCGGCGAGGCTTTGCGGGCATGGACGGCTCTACAACCTGGGAAAAGGGACCGAGAGACTAGTCGAGGTGCGCCCTCACGTCGAGACCGGGGGGCAGAAGCAGCCAGTAGCGGCCCTCGTGCCTCATGCGGCCGGCGACCGCGCCGGCCTCGGCACCCGTGCCCCAGAAGACGTCGCCACGCACCGGGCCGCGGATCGCGCCGCCGGTATCCTGCGCCACCATGAGGCGCCTGAGCGGGCGATCCTCCCTGGCGGGATCGGCGTCGGGTGCCGCGCCGTCGAACCAGATGGGCACGGTCATCGGCACGAAGCGTCGGTCGACTGCGAGCGAGCGCCCGGCGGTGAGCGCCACCTTCTGGGCGCCGACCGGGCCATCGTCAGCCTGCTCGTCCTCGAGCCAGCGGAAGAAGACGTAGGACGCGTTCTCATGCATGACCTCGAACGCCCGCTCGGGGTTCGCTGCCAGCCAGTCCCGAATCGCCGGCATCGTCACGTCCTCGCGGGCGAGCACGCCGAGATCGACCAGCCGCCGGCCGATCGCGAAGTAGTCGTGCCCGTTGGTGGCGGCGTAGGCGAGACGGCGGGTCGTGCCGTCCTCGAAGGTAATCCGCCCGGAGCCCTGGATGTGCAGAAAGAAGGCGTCGACGGGGTCGTCCACCCAGACCAGCTCCAGCCCCTGCGCCGCCAGCGCGCCGCCGTCGATTTCGGCCCGGGTCGCATAGGGCTCCAGCGCGCCGTCCGCCACCCGCCCGGCGACCCGCTCGCCGGCGAGCGCGGCCCGGAAGAGGCCAAGATCGACCGTCACCAGATCGTCCGGGCGGCCGTAGAGCGGCACGGCGTAGCGCCCGCCGGCCCGCGTGGCGCCGCGCAGCTCCGGCTCGAAGTAGCCGGTGAAGAGGCCGGTGGCCTCTGCACCGTTCCGCGCCTCATAGGGCGTGAAGTGCGATTCGAAGAATCTGCGGGCCTGGTCTGCGCCCTCCGGCCCGGCGGAGGCCTTGCAGATCGCGCGCCAGTCGCCGACGCGCCCTCCCAGCGCGGCGATATCCAGCGGCTCGTCGTCGGCCCGTTCCTCAAGAGCCGCGCACGAGCGCCGCAGCGCTTGCAGTGCCGCGCTCTGGTCGTCGGCTTGCCAGCCGGGCAGGTCCTGGAACGGGACGGGCCGCAGCACCAGCCGGTCCGGCTCGGGTTGCTCGGGTCCGGGGGCGCAGCCTTGCATGAGGATCACGACGGCCGCCAGCACCCACGGCCAGCGCCGAACCTGGGCCCTCAATTGGGGATGCTGGTCTCGATCAGCGCCCAGTTGGGATCGGACGAGCGGGTGTTGCGGGCGAAGGTCCAGATGTCGGTGACCCGCTCGATCAGGCTGGAATCGCCGCCGACCTCCTCGCCGTCCTTGTCGCGGACCACGTTGATCTGCTGGCTCACGAACTTCACCGTCACCCGCGCGGTGCTGGAGCGCATCTCGGCGCTGATGATCTCGGCCGCGTCGAGGGCCACGATGGTGGTCTCCTGACGGTGCCCCTCCGCCATGCGGTCACGGATGGCCGCGGCGAACTCGTCATAAACGTCGTCGCCGAGCAAGGGGCGGAGCGTCGCCGTATCGCCGTTGGCGAACGCCTCCACCACCATCTCGAAGGCTGCCTGCGCACCGGTTGCGAAGCGGCGCGGCGAGAACTCGTGGTCCGCCCGCTTGATCTGCTCGAGGCTGGCTCTGAGGCCGCCGATCGCATCGTCCTGTTCCGGCGCCGCCTCGTGCTTCGCGGCCCGCATCGGGCGCGGTGCGGCGGGCTCGGGCGCCACATCTTCCGCCATCACGTCTTCCGCCATCACGTCCTGCGGCGCCTCGCGCGCGGGCCGGGTGCGATCCGGCAGCTGGACGACTTCGCCCTGGCCCTGGCTCGGCCCCTGGCCCTGGCTTTCCTCGGGGGGCTGCTCGCTCCGGGCGAAGCGGTCGGGATGGCGCTGGCGCTGCTGGCCGGTCCGTCGCCCGAGAACACCGCGCAACCGCAGGATGATGAAGATCGCGATCAGCGCGAAGAAAATGATGTCGTAGAACTGAAATCCGTCGGACATGTCCCGAACCTTGTGGGCAGGCGGCGTTCCGTCGCACAATGGCTGCCGAATACGGCCACCGAATCCCGGGCCCCCCGTCAGCGGCGCTCGCCGGCGACCCCGGCGCGAACGACGGTCCCGCCGAATCACGGCGCGGGGAGCCGACACAGTCAAGATAGGTAGAGCGCCGCGCGAGCGCAAGCACGGAGCACATCGCGTTTATGCCCCTCCTGCTGCTTTTGTTGGCGATTCCCGTCGGCGAGGTCTTCATCTTCCTCGAAGTCGGGAGCGTCATCGGTACGTGGCCGACGATCGGGCTGATCGTCGGCACCGCCGTGCTGGGCGGCCTGATCCTGCGCTGGCAGGGTCTCCAGACCCTCGCGCGGGCGCGCCAGCAGCTCGCAGCGAACCGGCTTCCGGTGGCCGAGATGGCCGAGGGCGCGGCGCTGGCAATGGCGGCGGTGCTGCTGCTGACGCCCGGCTTCTTCACCGATGCGCTGGGGACCCTGTTGTTGCTGCCGCCGCTTCGCCGTAGTCTCCTGCGCCGCCTGCTGGTCCGCTTCGCGCCTCAGGCCCGCTACGGCGATTCCGATGCCGGCCCGGCATCGGCCACCGGGGACGGGCGGGTCATCGACGGCGAATACACGGTGCTTGACGAGAAACCCGAATCCGGGCCCCCCCATGTGCGCCCCCAAGGAGAAGAGCGATGACGGCTGACGAGACCGGCTCAGGAACCCCCGCACCCGCGCCGGCCGGCGCCGCGGGCGCAGGCAGCACCCAAGGCGCGCAGGACGTCCGGCCGCAGCTCGGAATTCAAACCCAATACGTGAAGGACCTCTCGTTCGAGAATCCGACCGGGGCAAACCGGTCCGCCGAGGCGGAGCGCTCGCCGCAGATCACTGTCAACGTTCAGGTCGAGGCGCGCAGGCAGAGCGAGACCGAGTTCGAGGTCGTCCTCCAGATCACGGCCCACGCGCAGCACGAGGGGCAGCCCGTCTTCCTGGTGGAGCTCAGCTATGCCGGGCTCTTCACCTTCATCGGCATCCCCCAGGATGCGATGCAGCCGGCACTGCTGATCGAGTGCCCGCGGCTGCTCTTCCCCTTCGCGCGCCGCATCGTCGCCGATGTCACCCGCGACGGCGGCTTCCCGCCGCTCCTGCTCGCGCCGATTGATTTCATGGCCCTCTACCGCAACCGCCAGCAGCAGGCGGCGCAGGCTCAGGCATCCGACGCAGTCGGCGCCGAGGCCCGGCCGCCGGAGGCCGAGCCGAGCTTCGTAGAGCCGGCCGAGGTCGTGCCTTCGATCGACGGTGGCGGCGGGGGAGATTAGCCCGCAGCTCTCACCACGCCTACAACTCCCCGACCACGTCATGGCCGCACTTGTTGCGGCCATCCACGCGTTTGCCCAGCGACGGGCTGGCCTGACGGAAGGAGATGCCCGGAACGAGTCCGGGCATGACGACGGGTTAGCGAGGCTCGGTCGGAGAGACCTCCCACCGGCCCGACAATTTGCGAATAAACTTCGGCAACGGGACGGCGCTGGCGGGGATTAGCGGGGTGGGTGCGCTCCCTGCTCAGAACCTCATGTTGAAGGTGAGGAAGAAGGTGCGCCCCCAGCCGGCTGCGATGGGTCCGTCGGTCGCGGAGGGGTTCGCGGTGTTGGTGGAGAGCTTCGCGTCGGTGACGTTGTACACGCCTGCGGTTACCCGCGTGCTTTCGAGCCCCAGCGGCGCTCTCCAGTCGAGGGTCAGGTCGTGGCCGATCCAGGACCCGAACCGTCCATCGCCCCGCTGGTTCTCGATCTCGTCGCGGTAGTTCACGGCCCAGAAAGCGGTGAGGTCGCCGCGCCCGACCGAGGTCACGATGCGCACGGCGTGGCGCGGAAGCGGGTATGGCTGCTCTTCGCCCGCGATGCGCTCCTCGCTGCTGGCCACGTAGCGCCAGAACCCGCGCAATGCGACGAAGCCCCAGCCGGTCTCCGCGCGGGCTCCGAACCGGGTGTTGAGCCCCGAGATATCGATCTCGACGATGTTCGCGAACTTTTCGTGGATGGTGATGTCTCCCGCCGTGCGGTCGATCCAGCTGCCGCCACCGTCCGGCGGACTCTCGGGGTGGTTCAGCATCGCCCAGGTGGCATCGTGTTGCCCCGGCAGTTCCGAGGTCGTGAGCCAGTACCAGTCGGCGACGAAGTAGAACGGCCCCCTGCGGGCCTCGGCGCCGATGGAGCGCCTCTGCGAGCGCGACGGCTCGAGCTGGTCGTTCCCGCTGGTTTGGCGCGTCACCTGCCGGTAGTTCGCCGTGTCGCAGGTGCGCGGCGGATCCCCAGCCTCGGGGACGCAGCGGACATAGGGGTGGTCCTGCGCCGCATCGCTGTGCAGGTGGTGCATCGAGGGCGCCTTGTCGCCCGTGCTCCACGAACCGCGTAGCGTCACGATGTCGCTCGCGCGGTACTCGGCCCCGAGGCGCCACGCGCGCAGCCCGCCGACGTCATCGTACTCGTCGGCCCGTGCTGCAGTTCTCACGTCCACGGTGTCGGCGAGGGGCAGGGACGCCTCGGCGAAGGCTCCCACCGCATTGCGCTCGCCGGCGTAGCTGGTGCCGCCCGACCCGAGCACGCCATTTACGTCGAGGGTCCGGCCGTCGCCTGCCCGGAACGCCAGCTGGCGGTGGGCCTCCACGTCGGCGAGTTCGACCCCCGCAGTCCATGCCGAGTCGCGCCCGCCGATGCCCGGCCCGGCGCCCTCGAGCGCGAAACGCGCGCCCAGATAACTCGAACCGAGGTCCTCCTCCTCGCGCAGGCTGCTCCTCTCGATCGCTCTCCGGTGGTCCGGCTCCATCGACCGCGGATCGGCCAGGTCGTACCTTCCGGCCGCGATCTCTTGCCCGATGATCTCCGCGTCCACGAAGGTATCGCCTCTCACCGCGCCGTCGAACCTATAGCCGCTGATGCGGGCGTCGTAGCCGAGGCCTTCGCTGAGCCGGCCCGTGACGCTTGCCGAGACGTCGTACTCCTCGCTGCTCGTCCACCAGTCTCGGTTGCCATGGCCGATGAAGCGGTGCCCAATCGCGAAAATGTCGTCTCCCGTCGCCTCGAACGCCGGGGCGGCCTCGCGCGCCGATGCATTGATTGCGTCGAGCAGGCTCTCGCTCGGGGCGATCGAGAAAACATCGATCGACGGTGCGTAGCGGAAGGCCGAGCGTCCGTCCGTGACGTTTGCGTCCATGTGGAGCTCGGCGCGCTCTCCGAGCGGGTGGTCGAGGCTCAGGATGGCGTTTCTCTGGTCGTAGCTCGCGCTGTCCCACCAGACGTCGCCGTAGGCGAACCCGCAGCCCTTGTCGCCCGAGTCGATCCCCGACGGGTTGCTGAGCGGGCCGGTGTAGCCGTGCGCCGGGTCGCACGTGCCGAGCGGCACCGTCCTCAGCTTGCCCTCACTTCTGTCGAAGATGTAGACGGTGTTGCCGCCGACGCTCACGTTCTTTGCCTCGGCGAAGCTCCCGCCCTCCGTCCACTCCGAGCGGCTGTGCTCGCGGGTGCTGCCCTCAATCTCCTCGCGGTCGAGGATGTCGACGCCGATGGTCATGTGTCCGCCGTCGCCGATCGCGCCGCCCCATACGACGCTGCCCTGACGCGCGTCGCCGCCCTCTTGGCTCGGCATCCGGGCGACGCTCCGCACGTCGAAGCCGTCCAGATCCTTTCTCAGCACGAGGTTGAATGCGCCACGTACCGCGGCGTGGCCGCCGATCGTTCCCAGGCTCTCGCCTCTCAGCACCTCGATGCGCTCGACCGCCGAGAGCGGGAGGGAGTCCAGATTGTGCGCGGTCGTCGCGTAGGGCCGCCCGTTCACCATGATGAGCAGGTCGCGCCCTCCGGTGAAGAAGTAGCGGATGATGCCCGTGTCGAGCATCTCGCCGAAGGTCTGGGCGCCGGAGCGCTCGATGAAGCTGCGGTCGTACTCGGCGATGATCTGCGGGGCTGGCGCGAGGGAGCCGGCATGAGCCACATTCATCGCCAGCAAGGCCGAGACGGCGAACGAAGCCAGAGAGGCGAAAAGGGTCTTCATCGGGCCTCTACATCCGTCTCGGCTACAGCCTACGCTGGATGGATGCGCGTGAGTCGCGTTCATGTTGGTGCCCTCCCCTCCTCGCAAGCCGCCGAATCGAACTCGCGGCGCCCGGACGATGGCGCGAGCATAATCACAACGCTCCCCTGTTCGAAGAGTGATTTTCTTATGGCGTCAATAACATATTCGAATGGCTGCGAGGGCCGACGGCCTCGGCTCGGAGGGGCGGTACTTAGCGACCGTAGTTGAAGTCGGTCTCTTCGCTGTCCTCGTACTCGGCGAGCATCTCGTCCATCTCCCGATACATCGCCTCTTCTTCTTCCTGCCTCTGGCGGCGCTTCTTCTCGACGAAGCCGACAGAAATGATCGAGATCTCGTAGAGCGCGATCAGCGGGATGCCGAGACCAATCTGGCTGAACAGATCGGGCGGGGTGAGGATCGCCGCCGCGATGAACACGATGACGATGGCGTATTTCCGCTTGCGCCTGAGCCCGGCAGAGGTGGCGAGGCCGGCGCGGCCCATCAGCGTCAGCATCACCGGAAGCTGGAAGGCGATGCCGAAGGCGAAGATCAGCTTCATCACCAGCGAAAGGTACTCGCCAATTCTTGGCAGCAGCTCGAGACCGAGGCGGTCGTCGGTACTTCCTTCCTGGAAGGAGATGAAGAAATTGAACGCTTGCGGGAAGATGAAGTAGTAGACCAGCCCGCCGCCCGAGAAGAACAAGATCGGCGTGATGAAGAGGAAGGGCAGGACGGCCCGCTTCTCGTTCCTGTAGAGGCCCGGCGCCACGAACATCCAGAACTGTATCGCGATCAGCGGGAAGGAGACGAAGAAGGCGCCCCAGAAAGCGATCTTCAACTCGGTGAAGAACGCCTCCAGCAGATGGGTGTAAATCAGGTTGGTATCGTACCCGCCCTCGGCCAGCACGTCGCGCAAGGGCTCGACCAGGAAAGCGAAAATATCCGGGGCCACGTACCAGCAGCCGAGAAAGGCGATGACCAGCCCGATGGCCGCAAAGGCGAGACGGCGCCTGAGCTCGATCAGATGTTCGATCAGCGGCGCGCGCGATTGCTCGATCTGGTCAACCACGGGCTAGGCTCTCGCCGGGGCAACGCCCCGCATCGTCCTGACAGGAACGTACCGCTCGCCCGCCCCCGGGTCGGTACTGCGCGGCGTTGACACGCCAAGCGGGAACCGCGTCGACATCCAAACTATCCCGCCCTGCGCCTAGGCGCTCGCGCCACGCGGGGGTGGGGCGTCCGTGCCGTTGCCTTGAGGCTCCGCAGTCGCCGTCGGTGCCGCCGGTGCGGCTGCGGGCTCGCTCTCGGCCGCAGATGCGGCGGCGGTCTCGGCCTGGCCGCCGTCCGCTTCGGCCGGCGGCTCCCCACCGTTAGCCTTGGCCGCCGCCATCGCGTCCTCGCTGAACATCTTGTTCACCGAATCCGTGCCCTCGGCGACATCCTTCTTGATCGCGTCCGCACCCTCGGCCACATCGCGCCGGGCGGTGGAGAGCTCGCGGTTGGCCTCGTCAATTTCCTTCTTGATCGCATCGATCTCGGTCGCGTCCGCAGCCTCCTCGATGGTCCTCTGGAAGTCGCGGGCGTAGCCGCGCGCCTTGCCCATCCACTGGCCTGCGGTCTTGACGACTCGAGGCAGATCCTTCGGCCCGACGACGATCAGGGCGATCAGCATCAGGATGATGATCTCTTGCCAGCCGATGTCGAACATTGCTTCGCCCGCTGCGGTAGCGGGTGATCTCCCTGTTTCTGTTCAGCCGCCCGGCGTCTAGGCGTCTAGGTCTTGGCGGCTTCGTCCTTCTTGACGGCGCTCGCTTCGATGGTTGCGGCGTCGCCCTCGATCACCTTGGGCTCCTGCGGAGCCTCAGCGGACGCGGACGCGCTCTGTGCCGGCGGCGGAGGCGCTTCGCCTTCGCGCATACCGGTCTTGAAGCTCTTGATGCCCTTGGCGAAGTCGCCCATCAGGCGCGGCAGCTTGCCGGCGCCGAACAACAGCACGACCACAAGGACGATCAGAAGGATTTGCCAAATCGAGATACCCATGACACGGCTCCAGTCTCACTACGGCGGCGGCGGCGATACGCCCGGTCGCGGGCGCTTCATCCGCCGTACGTTACCGGTCCCGCAGCCTTGTCGCCTACAGGTCCTGTGTCGCAGGGAACACAAAAGTTCGGCGTGGGTCAAGCCGAATGCGGACAACGTCGTCGACGCCAGGTGCGCCGTCGTCGGCGACGTTGAGCGTCAGCGGCGCCGCGTGGCCGTCGATCGCGAGCTTCAAATGGCTGGTCGAGCCCATCGGCCGGCTGTCCAGAACACGGGCCGAGGGCAGCCCGCCGGCGTCGTCCGCCGCGCCCTTCACCAGTTCCACGGCCTCGGGCCTGACGTAGACACGCACCTTGCAGCCCTCGCCGCAGCCGGTGGGAGCGCGCCCGATCGGCGTCTCCACCGCGCGCCCGCTGACCCGGCCGTCGAAGGCCGGGAGCGCGCCGAAGAAGCGCGCGACGAAGGGACTCGCCGGCTTTCGGCAGAGCTGGTCCGGGGTCCCCACCTGGACCAGCACGCCGTCCCGCATCAAAGCGATCTGGTCTGCCATCAGCAGCGCTTCGTTTGCATCGTGGGTAACCAGCACGATGGGCACCCCAGCGTCGCGGAGGAAGCGCAGGGTGTCGTCGCGGACCTGCTCCCGCAGGCGCTCGTCCAGGCCGGAGAAGGGCTCGTCCAGCAGCATGGCGCGTGGCGCCGGCGCGAGCGCGCGGGCGAGCGCCACCCGCTGCTGCTCGCCGCCGGAGAGCTCGTGCGGATAGGCCTCGGCAAGGTGCGCCAATCCGAGCCGCTCCAGCATCCCTCGTGCGGTGCGCCGGCGCTCCGCCCTTGGCGCGGCCGTCAGCCCGAAGCCCACGTTGTCGATGGCGCGAACGTGCGGGAAGAGCGCGTAGTCCTGGAACATCAGGCCGATGCGGCGCTTCTCCGGCGCGACGAAGCGCTGCGGGCCGGCGACTTCCTCACCGTCGATCAGAACGCGGCCGGCGTGCGGGCGCTCCAGGCCGGCGGCGATCCTGAGCAGGGTGGTCTTGCCGCATCCCGACGGGCCCAGCAGGCACATGATCTCGCCGGGCCCGACCACCAGATCGACGCCCTTGACCACCGGCGCCGCGTCGTAGGCGTGGTGGATGCCATCGAGCACCAGCCACCTCGACGCGCCGGTGCCCGGCGCACGCGCCGCCCCTTCGGCCGCCATCGGCTCAGCCAATCCGTGCACGGTCAAGATCCTGCAATTGCAAGTCATTGTCAGAGTAGCGTGTTATGCAACCTCTGTCTATCCGTTGCGCCGGCAGGGTCCCCGTCCCCAGAGCGCATCCGCTTCGCTCGGATACGCTCTGATTCTTTGTCGCTCACGGCAACCGGCCGTCCTGCGATCTCGCGCGCCTACCGGCGCGACCGGCCGCCGGGCGCCGGCTTGAAGGGTCTCTCAAGTGTGACTACGGTGCCGCTCGTCATCGCGCCATATCGGGGGAGAACATGGAGCTTCAACGGGAAGCGTTGATCGACGTGGCCATGGGCTACGAGCCCGCCGACACGATCATCACGGGCGGCCGCGTGGTCAACGTCCACACCGGCACCATCAAGGCCGAAGGCATCGCCATCAAGGGCGAGCGGATCGCAGCCGTCGGCGACGTCGCCTACGCCGCCGGCGACGACACCGAGGTCATCGATGCCGAAGGGCGCTTCCTGGTGCCGGGGCTGATCGACCCCCACTGCCATCAGTGGCACACCTACGCCAATTCCACCGTGTTCGCGGCCTGTCGGCTGCTGCACGGCTCGACCACCATCGTGGACGGCTTCTACGGCCACGCCATCGTCAACGGCATGCGCGCCTCGCGCTTCTTCCTCGACGAGCTGCTGGCGACGCCGGTCAAGCCGATCTTCGTCACCCCCACCATGTGCTACACCCAGAACCGCGGCATCGGCTTCCCCGCCTCGCCCAATGCGCCCAGCATCGAGGACCTGCGCGACTCGCTGACCTGGCCCGAGACCAAGGGCATCGAGGAGATCAGCCCCGAGCTGATGCTCTATCAGAACCAGCGCGACCGGGCGCTGCTCAGCCTCATGGAAGAGGCGCTCGACATGGGCAAGGTGATCCAGGGCCACTCGGCGGGCATGACCGACGAGAAGATCACCAACGCCTGGGTCGCCTCCGGAATCATGCACAACCACGAGATCGTCAACGCCTCGGAGACCCGCCGCCAGGCCGAGCTCGGCATCTGGATCGTGATCAGAGAAGGTAGTGCGTGCAAGGACATAGAGGCGTGTCTTCCGGTGATTACTGAGGAAGGCTATCACGCCCGCGCCTTCCAGCTCTGCACCGACGTGATCACGCCCGACTGGATGCTGGAGCGGGGCCAGATGGACAACGCCATCCGCGTCGCCGTGCAGAACGGCATGGACCCGATGACCGCGATCCAGATGTCCACCATCCAGCCGGCCGAGTTCTACCGCGTGAACCACGACATGGGCATGATCGCGGCGGGGCGCTTCGCCGACATCGTCTTCGTCGATACCCTCGAAGGGTTCGAGATCGACCGGGTGATGGCCAACGGCAAGGTCTGGGTCGAGGGCGGCAAGCTCATCGCCCCGCTCGAGAACCCGGATTACCCCGACTGGCTCTACGGCACCATGAACATCGACCGGGTGCTCAGGCCCGAGGACTTCCGCATCAAGGCGCCGGATGGCGCAGGCGACACCGTGAAGGTCCAGTGCATCAACACGCGGGACGGCTCGCTGGAGACGCCGGGGTCGGTCGAGACGCTGCGTGTGGTCGACGGCTTCGTCGAGGCGGATCCCGAGAACGGTATCAACAAGATCTGCATGATCGACCGGATCATGGGCACCGGCGAGGTGGGCGTCGCCTTCGTCAAGGGTTTCGGGATCAGGGAAGGCTGCATCGGCACCACCGCCAACGTCTTCAACCAGAACATCGTTCTGGTCGGCGCCTCGGACGAGGACATGGCGGCAGCGGCCAACGAGACCATCAAGATGGACGGCGGCTTCATCGCGCTCCGCAAGGGCAGGGTCGAGGCGTCGCTCCCGACGCCGCTGAACGGGCTCGCCTCCGACCTTCCCTTCGACGAGCTCTTCGAGCGTCAGTACAAGCTGATAGGCGCTTGGCGTGACATGGGGTGCGAGCTTGAAACGCCGCAGATGAACCTCGAATTCGTCTCGCTCGTCACCATCCCCTACTACCGCATCAGCACCAAGGGCCTCGCCTACATGACCCAGGATCGCTTCGAGCTGGCGGAGCTTTTCGTCGACGAAGCGGCCTGAGGCGGCTGTGGCGCCAGGCACGGAAACGCGGGAGGACGAGACCGCCGGCGCGCTTAGGTTCGGCGTGGTCGGCGCGGGCCATTTCGGCCGCTATCACGCCCAAAAGTATGCCGCGCTCAGAGGCGCTCGCCTGATCGCGGTGGTCGATATCGACGAGGAGCGGGCCAGCGCCGTCGCGAACCCGCTCGGCGCCGATACTCTGCCCGACCACCGCGCGCTGATCGGCCGGGTCGACGCGGTCTCGGTCGCTGTTCCGGCTGCCGCCCACTTCCCGGTGGTGAGAGACTTCCTCAATGCCGGCATTCACGTGCTGGTGGAAAAACCCTTCACCGAGACCGTGGCCACCGCCCGGGAGCTCACGGCCCTGGCCCAGGCCAAGGGGCTGGTGCTGCAGGTCGGGCTGATCGAGCGCTTTTCCGACACCTTCCAGGCCGTCGCCCCGCGCATCTCCCGCCCGCTCTACATCGAATCGATCCGCGTCGGGCCGTTTTCGGAGCGCGGCACCGACGTGAGCGTGGTCCTCGACCTGATGATCCACGATATCGACATCATCCTGGCGCTGGTGGACGCCCCGGTCGCCGACATCGACGCCGTCGGCACGCCGGTGTTCTCCGGTAGCGAGGACATCGCCAACGCCCGGCTCAAGTTCGCCAACGGCTGCGTCGCCAACGTCACCGCGAGCCGGGTCAGCCTCAAGACCGAGCGCTCGCTCCGCATCTTTCAGCCCGACATGTACATCAAGGTCGACCACGGCGAGCGCAGCATCAGGATCGCGCGCAAGAAGAACGACGACGCCCCGGCATCACCCGAAAACGTGGCCTTGGAGCGCGCGAGCTTCGAGCAAGGCGACGCGCTCATGCGCGAGGTCGAGGCGTTCGTGCACGCGGTGCGGACGGGCGGGACGCCGGTAGTGACCGGCGGCGACGGCGTGCGCTCGCTGGAGGTCGCCCACCGCATCAGCGCCAGCATGAGCGAGAATCGGGCGGCCCTGAGCCTCCCCTAAGTCCCGGCCACGCCGGGCGCGTTACTCCGCCGCGTCGCGGGCGAGTCCGGCTCCCGGCAGCGGCTCGTAGCCGACCACGGGCTTCGACGGCGGCTGCTCGTAGGTGATCTTGCTGTGGCTCAGCCCGGCGTCCACCAGGCTCGCGGCCGTCTTGATCGCCCACGGGATCGGATCGACCACGGGGACGTCGTAGCCCCGTGCAAGCAGCCCCTGGCGCACGGCCTCGGCACAACCCAGCATGCCGGTGCAGCCGAAGATGATCGCATCGGCGCCGTCGTCCTCGACCGCGCGGACCGCCTCTTCGACGAGGGCTTCCTTGGTGCGTTCCAGGTCCTGCTCCAGCTCGAGAACCGGGATCGAGACCGAACGGACCGAAGCGAGCTTCTCGCGCACGCCGTAGATCTGCGCCTGATGCTCGAACTGGGCCCGCAGGCGCTTGAGCACGGTGAGGACGCTGAAGGTGTGCCCCAGCATCGAGGCCACGTGCATCGCCGCCTCGCAGGGCCCGACCACGGGGATGGACACGCATTCGCGCCCCGGAAACATGCCGGGGTCGCCCATGCAGTCGATCACCACCGCGTCGCAGCCGTCGCGCTCGGCCTCGACGATCTTTGTGATCGTGCCGGGGACGGCGACGGCCTCGTCGTATTCGCACTCGATCGAGGCCGGCCCGGTCTCAATCTCGATGTGGCTGATCGTCAGGCCCGGCCGCTCCAGAGCGCGAAACTCGGACTTGTCGCGAAACCCCCAGGTCGTGATCGGGGTCACCACCCTTACGTCCATTGCCATCGTCGGTCCCTCCCTTTGCCGTGCTTGTGACCGGAGTACCGCCAGTGCCCGTCTCGTTCAAGGAAATACATGGGCGCGAGCCTTCGGGCGGGGCGCAGTCCGAGCCCAAATGCATCGGCGCCGGGCGGGGCCTGATGCGATTTGATCCGGCCTCGCCGAGTGTGTATCCATGCCGGCCGCCGGCGCCGGCGAGCGCGCGGCTCCGCTCCTGAACAACCAACCCCGACGAGTGCGACCATGAACGAGAAGCAGCTCGACACCGGGCTCCTGCCCTACCCCCTGCCGCCCTGGAAGCATCGCTTCCGCACCCTCAGCATCTTCTGCGAGGTGGACGAGGCGGCGCTCCGCCCCCGCGTGCCGGCGCCGCTGGAGCTCGCCTCCAACGTCGTGCAGATTACGGTCATGCACTTCGAAAGCACGGTGCCGACGCGCCCCTACTACGACAGCGCCGTGATCGCCCAGGTGCGCTACGGCGGCGAGACCGGCGGGCACTGGGTGCACGCCTTCACTAGCACCGATCAGGTGTGCGCGGGCACCCGCGAGCTCTGGGGCTTTCGCATGAAGCTCGCCTCCATGGAGCTGCACGTCGACACCAACAGGATCTGGGGCTTTACCGAGCGCCTGGGCCGGCGCGTGATCGAGATCGACATGCAGCCCACCGGCCGGGAGTTCGAGCCGCTCAAGACCTTCCCCCGCCTCTTCGTGAAGGCGCTGCCGGAAGCGGACCGCGCGGACGCGGTGAAGCGCCAAGTGGTTCAGCTCCCGGCGGAAACCGAGATCACGGAGACCCTCTGGGGCGAAGGTACGGTGCGCTTCGAGCCGAGCGACGACGACCCCACCCACCTGCTGAAGCCCACCCGCATCCTCGGCGCGAGCCTCGTTTCCGGCAACCAGGTCCTCCCCTGGGGCGTGGTGCTCTCGGAGTAGCCCGACGGACGGCCCGGGGGCGCCGCGCATGCTATCGTGTCCGCCTCGAACGACGGGAGGCAGGGCATGAGGCTTGAGGGCAAGGTCGCGATCGTCACCGGGGGCTCGCGCGGGATCGGCGCCAGCATCGCGCGGCGCCTGGCTGCGGATGGCGCCGTGATCGCGGTGGTCGCACACACCGCGCGCGACAGGGCGGAGGCCGTGGCGCAGGAGATCGTGGAGGCCGGCGGCCGCGCCGCGCCCTTCCAGGCGGACGTTTCCAGGGTCGCCGACTGCGAGCGGCTGGCGGCGGAGGCGGCCGACGCCTTCGGCACCATCGACATCCTCATCAACAACGCCGGCGTCTACCACCCGCTGCCCATGGAGGAGACCACCGAGGCGCTCTGGGACGCCCAGATCGACATCAACCTCAAGGGCAGCTTCTTCATGGCCAAGGCGGTGGCGCCGGTGATGAAGGCGAAGGGTGCGGGCAAGATCGTCAACATCACATCCACGCTCGGCATCGTCGGCTCGAGCGCCGGCGCCGCCTACTGCGCGTCGAAGGGCGGCCAGATGCAGCTGACCAAGGCGCTCGCCCTGGAACTCGGTCCGCGCGGGATCAACGTAAACGCCGTGGGGCCCGGCGCCACGAGAACCGACATGAACGCGGCGATCCGCGCCCAGCCCGGCAAGGAGGAGAAAATGGCGGCCATCGCGCCCATGGGCCGCTACTGGATGGAGGCCGACGACGTCTCGGGCGCCGTGGCCTATCTCGCGTCGTCGGAGGCCGATGCGGTGCACGGCGCCCACCTCATGATCGACCTCGGCTGGACCGCCTGGTAGGCGGCGCGCCGGCCCCCCGCCCGACCACCATGTGCGGACGCTTCACCCAGCGCCTCTCCTGGCGCGAGCTTCACGAGCTCCTCGGCCTGATCGGCACACCCCAGAACCTGCGGCCGCGCTACAACGTCGCGCCGGGGCAGAGCATCGCGGCGGTGCGCGTGAGCGAGGGCGGCCGCCGCCTCTCCATGCTGCGCTGGGGGCTGGTCCCGGCGTGGGCCAAGGAGCCGAACATCGGCTACAAGATGATCAACGCGCGCTCCGAGACCGCGCACCAGAAACCCTCCTTCCGCGCCGCCTTCAAGGCGCGCCGCTGCCTGATCCCGGCCGACGGCTTCTACGAGTGGAAGCGCGAGGGCAAGGCCAAGCAACCCTACCTGATCGGGATGAAGGGGGGCGGCGGCTTCGTCTTCGCCGGGCTGTGGGAGAGCTGGCGGGTGCCGGCGGGCCTCGCGCTCACCGGCTCGCTATCCGAACTGGAAGCGGGCGACGTGCTGGAGACCTGCACCATCCTCACCACCGAGGCCAACCCGGCGCTCGCCCCGATCCACCCCCGCATGCCCGTAATCCTGCCGCCGCACGCCTACGCCCCCTGGCTCGCAGGCGAAGCCGTCCCCCTCGCCCCCTACCCCGCCGAGGCCATGACCTTTCACCCCGTGAGCACGCTGTACACACCCCGAAGTCAGGTCGCGTAATAACCATATACACACCAATAGGCGGGGTCGGACCCGATTGATGCGGGACACACCGGGATATGCTGGGATATAGCGGGATGTCCGGCGACTAGTCAGCGTCTCTCTTGAGCAACAGATGCCTAAGCGATTGACGGCATTGCGTTTTAATTTTTTTCTCCTTGCGTTTTCGGGACGAGTTGGAGCCCGAGCTCTTGGGCCTAGCGGTCGAGATGAGCGAACCTCCTGTTGAGGCGCCGCTTCTCGTAGGCGTCGATGCCCTGCTCGACGTATTCCTTGCCTTCGGTCACCATGAGGTAGATCAGGCAGGCGAGTTTGCGGGCGTTCGCCTTGATCGCGACGGGGGTGTCCATTCGGGCGAGCCGGGCCCGGTGCTCCTCGCGCCACATCCCCTGAAGGCTCGCGGCGATGGTATCGGCGTCGGCCTTGATGCCCCGGTGGCGGAGCGTCGCCAGGCGCTCCGGGTCACGCTCGCCGTCGATGATCGCACGCAGGATGCGTTGGCCGGTC
>Ga0209022_1002061_pt1 | contig 17835 bp, 20 predicted proteins | sample PinacodermPK_FD_187300 | JGI IMG/M metagenome (GOLD analysis project Ga0209022, IMG submission 187300) | Host-associated microbial community of the marine sponge Aplysina aerophoba from Gulf of Piran - sponge pinacoderm, lysed by proteinase... | ecosystem: Host-associated > Porifera > Sponge >...
CCTGCTGTTCCTCCACGAGCTCACTTACTGCCAAGGAGATGTCTCGCTTTATGTAGCGGGATCCGTAAGCCACCAAGAGGCCGCCGATGATCGAGGCCGGCGGAGCCACGAGGCTGATCGCCAACCGTTCTCCATGGGCATCGCTGATTGAACCGGCGATGATGCTTCCCATGAACCCACCCATCAAGAAGATGAACACCGGCAACAGAGCGAAAGCCTGGGCCCGCATCCGGTAGGGAGCAACCGCGCCAATGGTTGGCGCCGCGGCCACAAAAGAGGCCGAAGTGCACGCGTTGGCCAGACTGATGCCGAAGATCATGATGGCGGGCTGGTGGAATCGCATGGCGACGAACACCAATACACCCGACATGATGATGAGCGTGCCCGCAGTCCGCACCATCTTGGACGGGTCCTCCCGGAACATCCCGTCAAACTTGAAGCCTGAAATCGGAATGGCGACCAGGCTGGCCAACCACACCAGAGATGTCACCCAGCCCCGCTGGAAAGCCTCATAGCCGTACTCGTCTTTCAACATCAGGTTGAGCTGGCTGGGCAGCGTGACCAGCGCGAATCCGAGGGTGCCGACGCCCACCGCCAGGAAATAGAACGTCTTAACCTTCTTGAGTCGGGCGAAAGCCGTGGACATCGACACCGGCAGGTCGGACCCTATAGGCGGCATCTCGTACTGCTCGCCAAGGATGGCCTGCTGCTCGTTGCCCGCCCGGGGGGGCTCCTTCAAGATCAGCGAAACCAGCGCGAGGATAACCGGCGGGATGGCGAAAATGTAGAACGCCCATCGCCATCCGTCAGCTCCACCGGCAGTGGAGGCGATGGCACCAGCTAAGACTGGGCCGATAAGCAGCCCGATGGGCCGGCCCATGCCCTCGAAGGCGAAGATCCGAGCTCGAGCAGGAATGGGGTAGGTGTCGGTGAGCAGCGAAGAGTGCACCGGCAAGCGATTGGCCTGGCCCGCACCGGTGAGAACTCTGGTCCAAAAGTACTGGAACGGGTTCTTCACCAATCCGGTGAGGAACACGCTCACCGCCCAACCCGCGGTGGCCACGGGCACGATTAGGGTGCGATTCACCCGGTCGGCCAACCAGGCCAGCGGCACCGCGCCCAGTACCAAGGCCACGCCGCCGAACGAAGAGATGCCCAGAATTACCGTGTCAGAAACCCCGAAGGCGTCCTGGAGGTCGGGCAGGAGCACCGCGATCGCCACCCTGTCGAACTCGTCGATCACGTTGAGAAGGAAGAGCACCACGAGCATGCTCGCCCCGCCAGCCCGGATCCCCTGCTTCAGGGTCATAGGCGCCTCGCCCACACCGGGCAGCAGGTCGTCGGGGAGAATCACCACCTCGGACTTGGCCGCCTGCTCGGCTAAGCGCTTGGACTCCTCTTCGAAGACCGCCGATGCCAGGTTGGCCGGATCGTCCAATTGCGAGTCTTCGACTTCTGGCTCTACCGGGTCGTCCACTGATCCCCCATCGGGGCAAGACACTAGGCCATCAGTTCTACGCCGCGCACGGCGTCGGCTATTCACAAGGGACGACTTCATCGACTACTGTTCGTCGCCAAGCTACGGAGAGGGGTAACCGTGTCTCGAGGGATGCTGAAGTTCTGGGGAGCGCTACTGGCGCTCGTGCTCGTGGCCGCAGCCTGCGGAGGCGGCAACGACGATGACGACGGAGGTGCCCAGCCCGCCCCCTCGGAGCAGACCGCCGCCCCCGACCCCGACGAGCCCGATGCCCCCGACGACACCGGCGATGGGGACGAGCCGGCCCCCGAGACCCCCGATGCACCTGACGAGCCGGCCCCCGACGAACCATCCGACTCCGGCGACGAAGACGAGCCATCCGAGCCGACTCCCGACGAGCCGGTGGAAATCGGTTTCGACGAACCCAGGGGCGAATTGTTCATCGACTTCCACAGGACCTTCGACCGATCTCACCCGTTCCAGCCGTTGGATGCGTTCTGCACGGCTACGCCTGATCCGGACTCACCGCCTCAGGCCACTGATGCTGGCATCACCGAGGACTCCATCACTATCGTCCACCTGCGCACCAAGCTCGAGGAGCTGGAGGGCATCGGCTTCGCCGTTCCGGTGGGCGACCCCAAGGACATGTTCGAGGCGTTCACCACAGCCATCAACGAGGGCTGCAACGGGATCTGGGGCCGCCAGATCGACCTCCGCCTCGTGGAAGTGTCGGCACTGGGAGGCGGCGGCGAGGACATCGACACTCTGCGCAACCAAGCCTGTATCGAGGCCACCGAGGATCACAACGCGGTGATCGTGACCAACACCACCGGCTTCCAGGGCACCGCCATCTTGTGCATCACCGCCGACCACGACACCCTGTTCCTCACCACCCAGGGAAATCCTGCCGAATTCCACGAACAAGCCAACGGCCTGCTCTACTCGCTGAGCCCAGTGGCCGAGCACTCGGTGGTCAACATGACCCAGGCGATCATCGACACCGGTGCCCTGGATGGCAAGACCATCGCCGTCATCTGGCCTGACACTCCTGGACAACCCGAGACCGTGCAAGCCGGGATCATCGATGTGATTGAGGCCGCAGGCTACGACATCGCTGTGGCGGAGCAGATCGGCTGCGGCGGACAGACCACCTGCCGTGAGGGCAACGACATCGCGGTGGAGCGGATGCTCGAAGAGGGCGTCGACGTTGTCTTCCCCGGGCTCAACGTGCTCAGCCTGCCCCAGTTCATCAACGAGATGATCAACCAGGGGTTCTCCACCGGCGACGTGCAGTTCTACAACTCAGACTTCAACAGCCAGGCTGGCGATCTGGTGTCGGGCAAGGTGGCCCAGTTCGGCGGAGACGCCGCCGCAGAGATGTACAACGGCACCATCATCATCGACGATGCCCCCACCGGTAACTTCCGCTCCGATGACCCGGTGCTCAGCTTCAACGCACCGCTCAACATCATGTGCAACGAGACTTATGCGGCCAACAGCGCCATTGGCGCCCAGCACATCCGAGACGTGTACGGGAGCTACGACAGTGCCTACGGCATGACCAACACGGTGTGTTCCGAGATGCGCATGGTGGCCCGGGCCCTCTACGACGCGGGGCCCAACCCCACCCGTGAGGACGTCTACAACGCCTTCAGGAATCTAGGGTCAGTGGACATCCAGCACCAGCTTCCCGCCACCTTCGGACCCGACAAGTTCGGTGCCCCCGACGTGGTGACTGAATTGGTGTTCAACTTCCCATGTCCCGGCGACCCTGACATTCCCACCTGCGTCCAGCAGACTGCCCCCTACCGGCCGATCGGGTAACACCCAAAGCAGCTCTGCCGGTGCGCCATAGTGGACTGGCGGCGATAGCATCAGGGCCGTGAATCCGGCGTCCCTCCGAGTTGGCCACAGCCGCGGTCGCCACAGGGGGCGCGCCGCGGTCGCGGGCATGGCCCTCGTTTTCGCTCTCGTCGCCGTTGCCTGTGGGGACTCCGAGCCGTCGGCGATCGACAGCCCGCCAGTAGGCGGGCCCGCCACCACCGCGCCGGCCGATCCTGGGACTCCTGGCGAAACTGCTCCCGAGCCTGCTCCAACGCAGGAGGCGCCGACCACGGCGTCCACAGAGTCGACTCCCGATGACGACAGCGTGGAAGCTTCGCCGGGATCGCCTGAGCCCACCGATCCTCCCGTTCCTGAGCCCACCGAAGCCCCCGCATCTGCCACTCCGGTCGCACCAGCCGCTACGTCTGCCCCATCCACCCCCGCACCAACGCCTCAACCCACACCAGTTCCCACCCCCGCACCTACGCCTCAGCCCACACAAGCACCCCCGCCCACGCAGACGCCGAAGCCCACCCCTGCCCCCACGCCTCCTCCTACACCGGAGCCGACACCGATTCCCGAATCCGATCTGCCCTCGGTGGAGCTGGTGAACGTGGCCTCCGGGAACAATGTCAATCTGGCCAGCTTCGCCCCTTCTGACCGGCCAATTGTTCTGTGGTTCTGGGCCCCTCATTGACCCACCTGCCGCCGGGAAGCCCCCGGCGTCGAGCAGTTCGCTCGAGACAATGCCGACAAGCTCACCGTCATCGGAGTCGGAACTCAGGACAACCTAGGACTGGCTCAGAGCTTCGTGCAGGCCACCGGAACCACCTTCACCATGCTCTGGGACCGGACCTTCCAGTCCTGGAACCAGCTTGGGATTACCGGCCAGCCCGCCGGAATGCTCCTGAACCGATACGGGCAGATCCTCGACCAGTGGCGAGGCGACATTCCCCGTAACGACGTACTAGACGCCATAGAGGATCTCTAGTGACTCAGATCAACAATTGCCGATTCAAGATCCTGACAGTTGCCATCGCTTTGGCCCTCGGCGCCGCGGCCTGCGGAGGCGGTGACGACAGCCCCGCAGGCTCCCCCAGCGTTCCGACCGAAGCGGCCGCCCCAACTCAGGCACCAGCCCCGACCGAAGCGCCAGCCGCAGAAACAGCGCCAGAAAGCGCAGCACCGGCCCCGGCGTCTGACCTGCCCTCGGTCGAGATGGTTGACGTGGCCACCGGAACCACCGTGAATCTGGCCAGCTTTGCCCCCGCGGAACAGCCCCTGGTTCTGTGGTTCTGGGCGCCCCATTGAACCATCTGCCGCCGGGAAGCCCCCAGCGTCGAGCAGTTTGCTCGAAACAATGCCGACAAGCTCACCGTCATCGGAGTCGGAACCCAAGACAGCCTCGGGTTGGCTGAGAGCTTCGTGCAATCCACCGGAACCACTTTCACCATGCTTTGGGATCCGACATTTGAGTCTTGGCGTCAGCTAGGTATCTCCGGACAGCCCGCAGGAATGCTGTTGGACAGCAACGGCACGATTTTGACCTCATGGCGGGGAGGCATTCCCCAGAGTCGAGTGTTAGAGGCCGTCGGCGCTTAGACGAACGGCAGCTTGACCACGGCGGCCGGCACTAAGTTGCCCCTCATATCCACGGCCAATTCGTCTCCGATATCGGCATCGGGAGGAACAAACGCCAGCGCAATGCCCGCTTCCAGCATGGGCGAGAAATTGCCGGACGTGACCTCGCCCACAACCTCGCCGTTCCGAAGCACAGCCTGGCCCTCCCGGGGCGGTCGTCGACCTTCAACACGCAATCCCCGCAGCCGGCGGTGAACGCCCCGCTCCCGCTCGGCGGCCAGAGCCTCCCGCCCTTGGAATGAGGGCTTGTCCCATCGCACCACCCAGCCCAGCCCCGCTTGTAGAGGGGTGATGCCTTCACCCAGCTCGTGGCCGTGCAACGGCAGCCCGGCCTCCAGGCGCAGGGTGTCGCGGGCCCCCAGTCCGGCGGGAGTGATTCCAACTGCGGTCACCGCATCCCAGAGCCGCTCAGCGGCCTCCGCGGGCACTGCGATCTCCACCCCGTCCTCGCCGGTGTAGCCGGTGCCGGACACCGTCAACCGGATCCCGTCCCACTCCACTAGGGCCACGCAATTGCGGGCTACCTCCGACGCATCGGGCGACACCGCGGCCAGCCGGTTTCGGGCCTCGGGACCTTGCACGGCCAATACCGCCCGACTGCCGGTCACATCGACGGCGCCGAAGCCAGCGTCGGCACCAGAGCCCCCTAGGGCGGCGCGCACCCGGTCGGTGTTGGATGCGTTGGGCATCACGTCGAAGCTGTTCTCATCGGTCCACCACACGATGATGTCGTCCAGCACCGAGCCGTCGTCGTCAAGCAGGTGGGTGTATTGGGTACGACCGGGGGCGATCCGGGCCAGATCATTGGTGAACGCCTGCTGGAGCCGGTCATAGGCATCGGGACCGGAAACCCGAAGTGTGCCCAGATGGCTCACATCGAATACCACCGCGTCTGTCCGGCACGACCGATGCTCGGCCAGTGTTCCCGACGGATAGGAAAGCGGCATCTCCCAACCGCCGAAGGGAACCATCTTGGCCCCCAACGCTCGATGCCGGCCCTCCAGTGGAGAGGAACGCACGTCGCCGGTTAGCCCAATCCGGCGCCCGCGCCAGTATGGGTCAGGTCGCCACCCACCCCGGAGACGTCGTCGAAGCCGTACTTGCTCAACAGGTTTCGGTAGTCGCGCTGGCAGAGGACAACCACGTCGACGTTCGGATGGCATTCCCGCAATCGGCGGACCTTGCCGTTCTTGCGGGTGATATACCTCTGACGCGCCGTGGTGATCTCCACGTAGCGATCGAACTGGGGCAAATAGAAATCAGGGGTGAATGCCTCGGTCACCTCGCCAGACTCGTTGCGGGAGAGCACAAAGGTGTCGGGCTCGTAATGCCACTCAACTCCGTAGAAATCGAGCAGCTCTGCGAACTGCCGCTCCGAATCGTGGGCAAACACTCTTCCGCAGGCCTCCCCTAGGAACCGGTTTGGGCGGCGCTAACGCCGGTTACGGGCTGGGACGTATCCACCGGCCCGTCCTCTTCGACCGGAAGCTCCCTCACCGCGGCTTCCACTTCTTCGATCAAGCCCTCCATGCGGAGGTAGAGCGCCCCTTGGCCTTGGCGCAGCGCATCCAAGATCTGCTCGTCGGTGCGGACCAGCAGCGACTTGTTGCCGTTGATCACCAGATCAGCGCTGGCCACATCCTCACCTAGTTCGTCGCGCAGGTAGTCGAACACCTCGCGTACCCGCTGGAGGGCGATCCCCTCGTCCAACAGCCGCTTGATCAGCTTTAGCTCCAACAGATCTTTGTAGGAGTACCGACGGCGACTGCCGCTTCCCACGGCGGCCTGTGCGGTAGAGCGCACCAACCCGGTACGGGTCCAATAGTCCAGCTGACGGTAGGTAATGTCGACGATCTCGACGGTCTGGGGCGAACTGAAGTCGCTGGCTATCTGTCGGTGATCGCTCATATGACTCTCCAAGTCCGGGGCGCGCTCCAAATTCGGCTTATTACACCGGGGAAACTACGCCAATGGATTTCCACAGGGTAAACCTCGTCCTGTGGATTGTCAAGGACGGATGGAGGGCGTCAGCCGTTGAAGTCCTCTGGAGTCACCTGGTCCAAGAACTCGCGGAATTGGTCCAGAACCTCTTCGGCCGGAGGCTCTTCACCTTCGGTCTCCTCGGGCTCCACGGCGTGTCCGGCGGCTTCCAGCACCGACTCATCGGCAAATATGGGCGCCCCGGTTCGCACGGCCAACGCCACCGCATCCGAGGGCCGGCTGGAGACCCGGCGAGCCCCGTTGCCCCCCGCCAACTCCAACTCGGCATAGAAGGTCCGGTCCCGCAACTCGGTCACGATGATGCGCTCGAGCCGCACTCCCAGGTCGTCCAGCACGTTCTTGAACAGGTCGTGGGTCATGGGACGGGGTGTCTCCACCTCCTCCATGGCCAGCGCTATGGCCTGGGCCTCGGCCCCTCCGATGAAGATGGGTAGCATCCGACATTCACCTTCGGTTTCCCGCAGCAGCACGATCGGGGCATTGGACGGCAGTTCGATCCGCACCCCGACCAGCTCCATCTCCTTCATCGCCCCCACGTTAGTAGAGGATAGAGACATAAGCGTCGGGATCGTCGGCCAGCAGGTCGGGATCTCCAATAACCAGTCTGTCCAGGTTGCGGTAGCGTCCGGCCCAGTCCAAGCCGTAACCCAAGAAGAACTCATCCGGGGCCTCGAAACCCATGTAATCGGGCTCAATGGGCAGGATGCGGCGGGCGCTCCGGTTGAGCAGAGCGGCCACCGCCACCGAAGCGGCCGACCGGCGGTGCAACTCCCCTACCAGGTATCCAAGGCTCAGCCCGGTGTCCACGATGTCCTCCACCAGCACTACCTCTCGACCACTCACATCGCAGTCCAAGTCCTTCACCAACCGGACCCGTCCCGAGTCGGCGGCGAACCGGGACAAAGCCATGAAGTCCACCTCGACCGAGATGTCCACCGCCCGTACCAGATCAGCGAGGAACGGAAGACTCCCTTTAAGCACAGACACCAGCACTGCCCCGTCCGAGCACTGCCCCGAGATCTCCGACGCCACGCGCCCAACAGCCTGCTGAATTGCTTCCCGGCTCGCGAACAGCTCGGGCTCGGCGTGGCCCACGCCGTTACCGACTCTTGGTGTGGTTGGACAATGCGCACCGGAGCAGCGAGAGCCGTAACTCCGATCCGAGGTTGATCAGCTCTACCAATGCGTCCTGAGACTGCCTGCGGGACCGGTCTGTGCGCTGCATCACCATGGGCATGATCCGTTGCTCCAGAAGGCCCGCTTCCCGTTCTGCCGCAGATTTGTAGGCCCGCAAATGGCGGGGCTCCACCCCATGGTCCAAGAATCCGGCTGCGACCTTGGCCACGATCACCGCTTCAGCGTCGTAGTGCGACAGCGCTCCATCATCTATGGGCTCAATGAGACCGAACTTTTGAAGATCCATGACCTTGGACCGGCTCAGGCCGCTGGCCGAGGCCAATTCATCAAGGGTCAGAGCAACCGACACCGCCCCTGAGTCCAGTGGGTTCGGCCGCCCACTGCTTCGGGAGCCGGAGGCAGCCCCTTCTCCGCTGGATCCTCTATTGCCCTCGTCTTCGCCAAGGTCCTCGTGGTCGATGCGCTCCTTGATTACCTTGAGAGGCAGAAAATGATCACGCTGCTGTTCCAAGATCCACCGCAACCGGCTGATGTCGGTATCGGTGAACTTCCGGTAGCCGGATTGGTTGCGCTCGGGATCAATGAGGCCCTGGCTCTCCAAGAAGCGGATCTTGGAGATGCTTATGTCGGCGAACTCGTTCTTCAGCAAGTCCAGGACCTGGCCGATCGACCGATGCTGGGCGCTCATTCGCTGGTCCCGTCGTAGTACACCAGCTTGAAACGACCCACTTGGAGCTCGTCGCCGTTCTTCAGCCCGGCATCTTCCACCCGTCGGCTGTTCAGATAAGTGCCGTTCAGCGAACCCATGTCCTTGACGTGCTGCACCAAACCGTCTCGGTAGACCTCCGCGTGCCGCCGGGACACCGTGATGTCGTCCAGGAAGATGTCGGAGTCGGGATGGCGGCCCACCGTGACTCGGGCCGGAGACAGCTCGAAGCGGCTGCCCGCCGCCGGTCCCTGAGTAACCACCAGCACCGCCGGGTAGCGAATCAGGTCGGCCTCCAGTTCTAATTCGGTGGTGGGCTCGTCTACGGACAAGGACTCCTCAGAGTCGTCAGCCTGCTTGAGGCGATGCCCGCACGACGCGCAGAAATTGACGCCTGCCTCGCTGGGAAAGCCGCACAGCGGGCAATTGGCCTCTTTGGCCCCGTCATCGAAGGGTTGTGATGTCAATCGACGGTCTCCGTCAGATCGGTGTAGGCCGCCGCATCCAAGAGATTCTCCAGCTCCGAGAGGTCGGAGGCTTCAATCACACAGATCCACCCCTCTCCGTAGGGGTCCTCGTTCAGGCGTTCAGGGTGGTCGATCAGGTCGTTGTTCACCTCTACCACGACACCGGACACCGGAGCGTAGATCTCCGATACCGACTTGGTGGACTCCACTTCGCTAAATGGCTCTCCACAGGCCACATCGGTACCCACCGGGGGTAGTTCGATAAAGACCACGTCGCCAAGGGCGTCTTGGGCGTAATCGGTGATCCCCAAACTCACCCGGTTGCCTTCGACCTTGATCCACTCGTGGTCTTCGGAGTAACGCAGCTCGCCGGGAACGTTCATGAACACAACCTACTGGCTGCCGCCCAAACTCTCAACCTCAGCTTGAGGCTGCGGCTCTGCCGCCCCGGCCCTCAGTGAGTGCCCGCCGTGCTCGGGGGATGTACTCCACCGCCGCGTAGTAGCTGAGCGCCAATGAGGGGATTCCGAGACCCCATCCCACACCGCTAATAGCGGCTGCCCCACCCACACTGGAGTCCCCCAGCAGCAAGAGGGGGAGGGCGAACATGAGGCCGAACGTGGCTGTCTTCCCGGTCCAGGTCACGTCTATCCGGCGAGCCCCCAATGCGCCCAACACCACCACGACCAGAGAGACGACGGCCTCTCTCGCCAGCATGGGCACCCCGAAGGCCACGTGGAGGGAACCGTCAACCATCATCGCCACCACCGCGGCCAAGAACATCAGCCGGTCGGCGGTGGGATCCAGGATCTTCCCCAACTCCGAGCCCTGGTCGAAACGCCGGGCGATGTAGCCGTCCACCCAGTCGGTCGCCCCCAGCGCTCCAAGCAGGATGGCGGCCCCGGCCCGATTGCCCATGCCCAACAACAGCACGCAGAACACCGGCACACACCCCAGCCGCAGCACCGACACGAAGTTGGGAACCGTCAAGATTCGAGATGCGCTGGGCGACGACTGGGCTTCCGCCATGATCGAAGATGTTACGGCTCAGATGCCCTGGCTCCTAGCATGGGGCCATGGCCAGCGTGTTTACCATGATCATCAACCGCGACCTGCCGGGCCACTTCGTGTGGGAGGACGATGACTGCGTAGTCATCTTGTCCATCAACCCCACCCAAACCGGCCACTCGCTGGTCGTGCCTCGGGCCGAGATCGACCACTGGCTGGACGTCCCCCCGGAACTGGCCGCCCATCTCATGGTTGTGGCCCAAATGGTTGGCTCAGCCCAGATGGCCGCATTCGGACCGCCCCGGGTGGGGCTGATCATTGCCGGCCACGAGGTGCCCCACACCCACTTGCATGTGATCCCTATGTTCGGCATCGGCGACTTGAGCTTCACCAGCGCAAAGGCCTCGGTTCCCCCTGAGGAGCTGTCCTCAGCCGCCGAACTCCTGCGCTCCCATATGCCGGTGAGTTAGCTCTGGATCACGTTGCGGAGCCGGTAGACGCGCAATTCGCTTCCACCCACTTCAAACTCCAGGCGTTCAAATCCGGTCCGGCGGACATCCAAGTCGAAGCTCTCGATGTCCAGGGGGCTCCATTCGGGTGCGGAAGCGGAGTCGAACACAATCCACTCCACCTTGGGGGTGGCAGCCACCGCGGCGCTATCGGGATCGTCCCCGGTATGCAACTGGTACAGCCGGGTTCGATCCGCGAGAAGGGGAAGGATCTGCTCTGAGGCCCGTACCGAGGCATCGGGGGGAATCAGGTCGGCTGCCTCTTGTCGGGCGATGACAATCGTGTCCCGCTGACCCCAGTCCCATGGCCTCTCGTACAACGAGCTGGGGGCGTCTCGCAAGAAGAAGAGCCCCGCGGTGAGCACTAGAGCAGTAAGCAAGCGGCGGTCCACGTTCACCCGCTCCACCAATACTCGGCCGGAACGGGCCAGAGCGAACACCGTGGCCGCGAAGACGAACGGAATCATCGGAACGGTCTGAGAGGCTTCGGCCAACTGGCCGGGGGGCACATCGGCCACCAGATACGCACCGAACAGGGGCACTACCGGAAGCAGATAGCGAGGCGCCACCAGGGGCAGCAGCATCACCGGGGCCAGCAAGAAGACGATCATCTGGAAGTTGGCCTGCGACAGCGCATCGGCCAAAACCTGGTGGGGAGCGGAGATGAAACCCCAAAGCACCGATCCCAGATGGCCGCTGCCGAAGTCAGAGAACGCCTCTATGTGGGGAAACCTTCCGCCATTGAACCGGGGCTGAATTGCCGTCATCGCCACCAGCCCGTAGGCCAAGCCGCCCAGCGAGATGGCCGTGCCGGGGCGGCGACGGCCCTCCAACAGCACCAGCAGTCCTAGTCCGGATAGAGCGAAGGCCAGGTCGGACCGGCAGGTCACCGCCAGCAGGGCGAACACTGTGAACCAATTCCACTGCCCTCTCAGTGCCGTGAGCACCGCTCCGAACAGGGCGGGCACGGCCAGAGCCTCGGGGTGGAAGTCGGAGAGGTTGATCGAGTGGACCGCCGGGTAGGCGCAGTAGGCAAAAACCACCGCTGCCGCCGCCCCGGATTTGAGGCCACCCACATCGCGGGCGATACGCCACAGTGGCACCACCGCCAAAGCCAGTGCGGAGGCTTGCAAGGCCAGCAGCGTGGGCTGATCGGGAAATAGGGCCGTTAGCCCGGCCACGGGGTAGAGGATGAACGCGGCCTGCTCCCACAGCAGGTTGTGGCCGGCCACGCTCGAGCGCGGTTCGTACCCCTCCCCGATCAGCCACAGTCCTTGAAGGTGCGAGGACAGATCGGCACCGGCGTCCAACTGGAGGGCCCGGGCCAGTGAGAGTCCCGAAAGCGCCCCGCCCAAGAGCAGGGCGATGACCCAAGGGACGGCCCGATCGACCTGCTTGGTGTCGAGCCGGGCCTGCCAACGCAACGAGAAGATCTCAACGCGGCGCCCCCACTGGGCCAGCGCGATCATGCCTTTCTCATATCTCCGCCTACCCCACCAACACCGTGTCGGTGTCGCGCCCTGATCGCAGCAGGGTGCCGGGCCGGCTGTCGGTCGCCTGACCGCCATTCACAATGAGCTGGCCGTTCACCAACACGTGGTCCACCCCTACCGAATCGGCGAACAAGCGGGCGGAGCCACCGGGCAGGTCTTCCACCATACGCATGGCGCCGGAATCGATGGTCTCGGGGTCGAACACCACCAGATCGGCGTGCCACCCCTGTTCGATGCGGCCCCGACCCCGCAGCCCGAAGAGCCGAGCAGGAGCGTCGGTCAGCATGTGAACGGCCGTCTCCACGGCGGTCAGCCGCCGACCCCGCAGGCAGTCGCCGAGAAAAGCGGTGGTGTACGGAGCCCCACACATACGGTCGAGGTGGGCGCCGGCGTCGGAACCGCCCAAAAGGGTGTGCTCGCTCTGCCAGGCTTCGGCCCGAAGGCGCCAGCTCTCGTCGTCATCGTCGGTGGGCGCCGGCCACAGCACGGTACGCAGGTCGTCGGCCAGCACGATGTCGATCAGGGTGTCGAAGTGCCCGGTGCCCCGTTCGGCGGCGATTTCGGCCACAGTGCGCCCGCTCAACCCGCCATTGGCCGGGCTGAAGGTGTCGCCGATCCGGTAGCCACCCCACCCCGTGAGCCGGCTGAAGACCCCGGCGTCGGGAGAAGCGGCCCGCTCGGCAAGGTGCGCCCTGGTTTGAGGATTGGCAAGTCGAGCCATCCGGTCGGGCACCGGGAGCCCGAGCACATCGCCCCAGTCGGGAAGCATGTTGAGGGCGCAGTAGTTCAAGAAACTCATGTTCATGCCCACCAGCACTGGCATGGTGAGTGCTACCACTCGGGCGCCGTGCTCAGCGGCTCGTAAGGAGGCTCCCAGTTGGGCTCGGTAGCGATCGGGGTCGGCCGAGTCGATGGTGAGCACATTCCAGTTGAGCGGGCGTCGGGCCGCCCTGGACATCGCCACCATCAAGTCGAGCTCCTCATCGGTGAATCCCTGCATGCACCCGTCGGTGACGTATTCCAAGGTTGTCCCCTCGTATTCGGAGACCACCGAGCACAGAGCAATCACCTCGTCGTTGCTGGCGAAGCGGGACGCTACCGGGGCACCGTCGCCATCGTTATGGGTGTAGGACAGCGAGGTGGAAAAACCCAGGCCACCAGCGGCAATGCCCTCCGACAACAGGGCTTTCATCGCCTCAAGCTGGCCGGAGTCGGCCTCGTTGCCGGTGGCGTCGGCCCCCATGACTGCCCGGCGGATGGCGCAGTGGCCCACTAGGAACCCGGCGTTGACCCCGAGAGTGCCGTCCAATCTGGCCAAGAAATCGGCGAAGGTGCGCCACGACCAATCCAGCCCCGACTCCAGAGCGGTGAGCGGCATTCCCTCCACTTTGGCCATCATGCGCTGGAGGTAGGGGGCATCACCGGGGTTGAGCGGCGCGAGAGTGAAGCCGCAGTTGCCGCCGATAACGGTGGTCACCCCATGCAGGTTGGAGGGCGAGGCGACCGGATCCCAAAAGAGCTGGGCGTCATAGTGGGTGTGAGGGTCTACAAAACCAGGGGACACGACCTTGCCGGAGGCGTCAATCTCCGACTGCCCGGAGTCGGCGACTTCGCCGATCTCACAGATGCGCCCGTCTTTGACACCGACGTCGCCAACAAAGCCGGGTTGTCCCGAGCCGTCAATGACTGTGCCCCCGCGGATTACCAGGTCCAACACGGCCCCAATCCTACTTATCCGCATGGGGCCGCCCCATGCAGCCGCACTATGCTCTCCCCGTTGCGGGCTGTGGCGCAGCTTGGTTAGCGCGTCGGTCTGGGGGACCGAAGGTCCCGGGTTCAAATCCCGGCAGCCCGACCAACGATTGGAGCAAATCACCAGTGCAAAGCGATGCCGCCACCGCTCAGGAGTACTTGTCAGAGCTCGACGATGGCCGGCGGGAAGCCCTTGCCGCGGTGCGCCAAGTGGTCACTGACAACCTTCCCGACGGTTACGAAGAAACAAGGCAGTACGGGATGATCTCCTATGTCGTTCCCCTGGGCGTGCTCCCCGACACCTACAACGGCCAGCCGCTGATGTACATCGCCTTGGCTTCCCAGAAGCAGTACATGTCGCTCTATCTCACCAATGTGTACGGCGATGAATCGGTGGAGAATTGGTTCAAGGAGCGCTACCTCGCCACCGGCAAGAAGCTCAACATGGGCAAGTCGTGCGTACGCTTCCGAAAGCTCGACGACCTGCCCCTCGAACTTGTCGCAGAAGTGGTGGCGCGAACCCCCATCGACGAGTTCGTCGAGATCTACCGCGCCTCTAGGTCTGGCCGCCGCTAACGGCTGCTCCCGACCCATCAAAACAGCAATGCGATGCCCTGGATGGCGCGCCAGGCGAGGTAAGCGCCGGCGGCGGTGATGGCTACCCAGAAGTGCCAAGGGACTTTCTGGCGGGCGGGGAAATCCACCTCGGACGGGGCTTCGACCGCGGCACCGCAGGTGGGGCACTCCCCTGCTTCGGTTACCGAGCCGGGGTTCCAGAAGCGGTCGCAGGGCTCGCACCAGGGCACGGCAATAGCTTGCCATCGCAAGGCACCCAAACCCCATAGCCGGGACCTCCGAGACCTTCTCCGCTGCCCCAGGCGTTCAGGAAAGATGAGGGTTTTGCCGGTGGCAGTGGTAGCCTGTGCCTACTTGGCCGAAAATATCTGCCAAGCGGGCTGCCTCCGAGTCTCTTCTCTGATACCGGGCAAGCCGCCCGAAGATGTGTTGCGCCTCACTAACGACTTCCGGTGCCAACCATTTGCCTGAGTGCCCGCAAAGACGCGGGCGAGGAGCCCCATGCCCCCCACTTTCGCCCAACTGGGCGTGCCCGATTCCATATGCCGCGCCCTGGAGCGCAACGGAATCCGCAAGCCGTTCGAAATCCAATCCGCCGTAATCGCCGACGCCATGGATGGCCGCGACATCTGCGGTCGAGCGCCTACCGGGTCGGGCAAGACGCTCGCCTTCGGTATCCCGCTGATCGCCAACGTCAGCCAGGCCAAGTCCCGGCGGCCACGGGCATTGATCTTGTCCCCCACTCGCGAGCTCGCCGACCAGATCGCATCAGAGCTCCGCACTATCTCCGGTCCGATCAGCGTGGCTGCCGTCTACGGTGGCGTTGGCTACGTCAACCAGCGCAAACAGCTGCAAAAGGGAGTCGACATCCTGGTCGCCTGCCCTGGTCGGCTTGAGGACCTGATCGACCAGAGGGCAGTGAGCCTCCACGAAGCCGACCAGGTGGTGATCGACGAGGCCGACCGAATGGCCGACATGGGATTCCTGCCTGCCGTTCGGCGCATCCTCGACCAGACCGCCTCTGAACGCCAGACCGTCATGTTCTCGGCCACTCTGGACAACGACGTGGCCAAAATCACCCGGGACTACCAGGATCGACCGGTCACCCATGAGGTTGGCGACGCCACCCCCGACATCAAGTCGGCCGATCACCGGTTCTGGACGGTGGACAAGACCGAGAGAGTCGATGCCTGCGCCGATGTGATATCCGCCACAGGCCCGACGATCGTGTTCTGTCGGACCCGGCACGGATCTGATCGGCTGGCGCGCCAACTCTCCCAGCGCGGGGTCAACGCCGCCGCCATTCACGGTGGCCACGCTCAGAACCGCCGCTCCCGAACGCTCCAAGAGTTCATCGACGGCCGGGTCGAGGCTCTTGTCGCCACCGACGTTGCCGCTCGGGGGATCCACGTGGACTGCGTGGCCTGCGTCATCCACTTCGACCCACCTGAGGATCACAAGGCATATCTTCACCGCTCGGGCCGCACGGCCCGTGCTGGCCAGACCGGCCTCGTGGTGTCGCTGATCCAGCAAGGCCAGCATGCCGACATCAAGCAGATCCAGAGCCAGCTCGGTCTGAACCAGCCCATCACCAGTCCCACCCCAATCGAACAAAACGCGGCGCCAGCCCGTCGCCGCAAGCCGTCCCAGCCTCACGGGGTTGGCCAGGCCAACAAGAAGCCAAAGGGCAACTCCCAAAACCCCCGCAACCGCAACGACCGAGACGACAACCGCGGCGGAGGACGCCGATCAAACGGCAACTCCCAAAACCCCCGCAACCGCAACGACCGAGACGACAACCGCGGCGGAGGACGCCGATCAAACGGCAACTCCCAAAACCCCCGCAATCGCAACGACCGAGACGACAACCGCGGCGGAGGACGCCGATCAAACGGCAACTCCCAAAACCCCCGCAACCGATCCGACCGACAAAACAACCGCGGCGGACAGAAATCAAACGGGAGGCCACAGGGTCGTCCCCAACAGCAGACGCGGCAAAAGCAGCGAAGCGGCGCTTCCTCCCGATAGCGTCCCGACCGCTAATCGGCCCGGGAAAGCAGCTTTAGATCAGGCTCGCCGGACGGCGAGGATGGCCACGTCGTCGCCGATGGTGCCATCGGCGAAGTCTCGGGCGGCCTCCAGCAGCGTCTTGCACAGCACGTCGGGTGAGACGGTGGGATCACGGCGCAGGTGCTGGGCGATCCGATCCTCGCCGAATTGGGCGTCGCCGTAGCGCACTTCGGCCAGACCATCGGTGTACATGAGCACCATGTCCCCCGAATCCAAGGGGATCTCCCGACTGAAATAGGTGCTGTTGGGGTCGAGCATCAAGAGGGCACCGGTGGCCCGCAGCGGCTGAACTTCTCGCTCATGCCACAGCCAGGCCGCCGGGTGGCCCGCCGATGCATATCGCATGGTCTGGGCCTCAGTGTCGAATACCACGATCACCGCCGAGATGAACTCCTCGGCCCGCTCGATGGAGGACATCTGGGCGTTCAACTCCTCCAGGGCCTGGGCTGGGTCACGGAACTGGCGCAGGAACACCCTAAGCAGGTATTTGGCCTGGAATGCGGTGATCGACGATTCGATGCCCCGGCCAGCCACATCACCGATAACTGCGGCCACCCGGGTCGGACCCACCCGGAAGACATCAAAAAAATCGCCGGCCATTACCCCCTCGCCGGCTTGGTATACCCGGCCCATCTCATAGCCGGCGAAATCGGGCAGGTCGTCGGGGGCCAGGCGGCCAGCCCAAGCCTGCGGGGCGAGATCGCCTTGGCTGAGAGTCTCTTCGGCTCGGCGCTCCATCTCGAAACGCTCTTGGGTGAGCCGGGCCTCGGACACGGAGCGGCGCCCCCACCACAGCGGGAACAGGGCGGGCACCACCACTAGGGCCAAGATGGCGGCTACCGCCCGGGATTCCAAGGCGGCGGTCATGGCGGCCACCACGGTCAAGGCTCCGTAAAGGATGGCCGAATGCGCGTCGCGGCGGAAACTCGACTGGGCCAGCGTATGGGCCGCCTCGTAAGCGCTCTCGCCCTCTTCGTCGTACCCCTCGCCTGCGTGGGTGCGCTCGACGCGGAGCAGGAACCGGTGACGATGGCGGGCGGCTCGGACGAACACGCCCATGGCCACCGCGCAAACCCCCGCGGTAATCACAAGGAGGAGATTCTCCATTGACGAAGGTTACCCCGCCATTTTCAGGAGTTCTTGCCGCATTTGTGGCAATTACTCCCCGGAACGG
>Ga0209022_1002063_pt1 | contig 17828 bp, 17 predicted proteins | sample PinacodermPK_FD_187300 | JGI IMG/M metagenome (GOLD analysis project Ga0209022, IMG submission 187300) | Host-associated microbial community of the marine sponge Aplysina aerophoba from Gulf of Piran - sponge pinacoderm, lysed by proteinase... | ecosystem: Host-associated > Porifera > Sponge >...
GTAGCGAAGCCGCGGCGAGGCGGTCAACGCAGGGCCGCGCCGAGGCGCGCGCCCGGCGACGCCCCTTCCCTACCGGACCTCCGGGCGCTCCCCGACCCCCTCCCGGGAGCGGGCGCGGGTCGCGTGGTCGAGCAGGATCGCGGCGATGCGGCGCAGGCGCGCCTCGGCGTCGGGGACGGGCCGGTACTCGACGGCGACCACGCGCGGCTCGGGGCCACCCTGATGGCCTCGTTCGGTGCGCCTCTGCCGCTTCGTCGCTCGCATCTCGTCCGACCTCGTGTGCCCGTTCCACGGGCTAAGCGTGATGGGCGGGAGCGCCGGGCGTAATCCCATGAATGGGACTACATCGATGATATGTTTCGGCCTTCGCTCGCCCGTCGTACTGCCCGTCGCCTCCCGCTACTGGTGCTGCTGACGGCAATCGAGTGTGCGGGGGCGGGCATGGCGGCGGAATGCCCTATAGGGGAGGGCGCGCGTGGCCCCCCTTATGAGACGCGGGCGGCGAGACGCAGCTGGCAGTGTGGTAGCCGTGTAAGGAGAAATGACGTTGTTTGGCGAGTGGGGCAGTGCCTGAAACTCCAGTGATTCCAGGGGGAAACGGCCCCTACAGGACGTGGTGGGCAGAAAGTCGGTGTCCGGGGCGCGTTCCAGCGCCATGTTCCAGAAACCCCGGGGAATGGGGCAATTGCCACAGCGCGACGGGCGGGGCGATGTTCCTGAAACCCCGGGAAATGGGGCAACGGGGAACATGGGCGCAGGCGGCGCGGCTACCGCTTCGTAGCGCGGCCCGCTCCGGCGACGGCGGCTTCGAACCAGGCCGACGGGTGTCATGGGCGTGTACAGGAAAACGACGCCAGTTCCGAGAGAGGGAAGTCCCCGAGAACGCAGTCAGGTCAAGGGAAAACGCCCCTACAGGACGCGGCGGTCGGAAATACGAGAGGAAGTCCCCGTTCCAGCCGAAAACGCAGAAAGTTCCGTCGGAGGGAAGTCGGTAAAGGGTTGTCAGATGTGCGGAAACGCCGGGTGAATGATGCGACGGGAGTGCGGACAGCGCCGTCGCAGGGTCGGCTCAGGGGCACTCCGAGAGTGAACCCTGCCGGGTGGGAGCACAAAGCTCCTCAAGCGATGTCACCTGAAGGGCGCAGGTCCGACCTCTCCCCCCTCCCACCCAACGCCTGGCCCTGAGGGATAGGTCCTTAGCGCAGCTCGATGACGACAGCGGAGGTCGTGAGCGAGAGCCCTGGCTTGTAGCGGAGGGCCACCGGGGTCGCTCCCATAGGCACGACAAAGTAGACGTAGCGTTCGACCGCGGCGTCGCCGTATAGCGCCAAACCGCCCCGGGCGAAGAGGTCATTGGGGCAGCCCGCGCAGGTCCAATAGGCATCGTGGCCGACGCCGCTCTCATCGATCAGCGTAAAGGCGGAAAAGAGGGAGAAGCGGTACTCCTCGCCCTTGTGCTTGCGCACTCGCACGAGGACACGGGCGTTCGCATCGTTGTAGGGGTTGTGTCGGCTCGCGTCGTACTGCTCGATCGCTAGCACCGTCAACTCGAGGCTGCCGAGCCGCACCCGGTCGCCGATGCCCGGTAAGGCCGGGGTCGCCCCCGCGGGGGTTGGGTCAGCGCCGATCACTTCCGGCTCGGTGTCGCAGGCTAGGGTCACCAGCGCGATCGCGAGGGCGACGATGGCTACGAGCAGCCCGGCGCGCGAGGGGTTGGGATTGGATCGCATCGCGCCGCGCAGTCTAAGCCGCGGGCTACCCGACAAGAGGTGAGGAGAGCGGCGAAGGTTCTGCTTGGCTCTGAAAGGAAGAGCCGGCCAGCAAAGCGACCCCCTCGCTGTAGTGTGGCGTCCCCGGCGGCGTTAGGCTCGCCCTGCGAGGAACTCCTCTTGCTCGCGTCTCAGCGATTCTCGCGGGAAGTCGTCACAGCCGAAGCGCTCGAAGAACCAGAGCGTCGCCTCCTGGGCGAGCCGCGCCGCTTCGGCTTCCACTCCCGGGCCTTGCAGCCGCCACGTGTGTTCAAGGGAATTCTCAGTGGCGAAGTGCGGATTAGGTGGCCACATGCGGTTACCCGAGACGGCGAGCATCCGGTCCCGAATCTGATGCATGCCGATCCTGATCGTTGGCGCTTCGTCCAGCACGCCGTCAGCCATGAGGCGAGCAGCGAACTGGAAAATCTCCGTACAGGTGTAGAGCGCTCCATCGACGTTCAGGAGGCCGCTAGGGGAAAATCCCTGCGGCTTGAACATCGGAGCTTTCCTGTAGCGCTCCAGCATCGCTGTCCTCTCCTCGGTATCGTCCAGGAATGTGAAGAAGTGAACGAATTGCCCCGTCTGATAGAGCTTCCAGTGTTCTCTGAGCGTGTACTCGCTGGAAATCCACCCACCAACCCAGTCTTGGCCGCGCTCTTCGCCATCCTCAATGCGAGGGTAGCCTCGCCCGGAAAGTAGCTTCACCTGCGCTCGTTCCACCGCCTCTCGGCACTCCCCAAGCGATGGGATGCGCTCCGGCTCGAACTTGGCCGGGTGGATGACCACTTCCCAGTGGGGGCCAAGGCGTATCTCCGAAAGAATGTCGGCGCCGGTCTGCACGGTCACCATGTCCTGTTCCTCTCGCTGGCGGGCGAATCGTTCTTCGTCGGTAGAGGGTGGATCTGGCCCTGGTGGCAAGCGCCCGACCGAACGCAGCCTCTCGACCTCACGCCCCAGCGCTCTGTCGGTTGCGAGGTCAAGCAGGGCACGCATATCCGTTTGATTTTCGATCGGCGCGCTCGACGTCACCCGACGCGAACGCGTGTAGATGGCCGCACGCCGAAGTTCTCTGTCGGCTCCTCGTGTACAGATCACGGGGGCATCCTCGAACTCGCTGACGGCGATCACGAAAAAGGTCTTCCCGTTGTGGTCGAAGGGGGCGCAGTCGAGGGAGACGAACGGCTCCGCGTAGCTGTTGACTCCGGCCTGCACCGTGTCGAGGTCGTACGTGGCAAGGTGCTCTGCCGTCATGCCTTGGGGTTCATACCGGTCGTTCCCAAGGTCTCGCATCCCGATCACAATGTAGCCTCCGTCCCGGGTGTTTGCGAACGCGATAGCCGCCTTGGCGATCTTCAACCTCAGGTCACCCCATGTCGCGGACTGCTTGTACTCAAGCCACCGAGCCTCCCGACCCCGCCCGATCAGGGAATCTAGTTTCAGGTTGTCAAGCGATGCCACAGTCAGAGTTTAACCTGCCTTCCAGGCTCCCACCTCCTCGCACAACCATCCTCGCTCAGGTAATTCTGACCGGCAGCAGCGCGGCGACTGTCCTCGTCCCGGACTCTACGACGACGACTCCGACGAGGGAGATGCCGGACCGATGTCTCGCAACGGTCCGGTCGATGCCAGCGGGCCGCCGGATCGGACGGATGACGCGGCCTAACCCAGCGTTGACAATGTCGCGGGCCTTCGGGCGAATGCCCGTACAGCCGCCCATGCGTAGCCTCGCCCCGAAGCGCGGTGCCTCCTCCGCACCGACGGCTCGCGCCGCTCCAGCCACACACCGGTGCGTATATCCGTAGTCTGGAGCCCCCAGAGCTTGGACCGCCATGCCAGAAGATGCCCGTCCCATCGTCGCAACCAGCGCCGCTCTTTTCCGCCTGTTCACCGGCAGCCGGCCTCGCGCCACGTTCAAGGACGGCATTCTCTACATCGGCCCGGACAACGGCATCCCCACCAGCGCCATCGACGGCATTACGACACGCCGCTCGTGGATCGGGACATGGCTAACGGTTCACGTAGTCAGTGGCGAGCGGTGGGCGAGCGGCGGGCTTCGCCGCCACGAGGCCGAACGGCTCGCGTGGGCCGTGCGCGAGGACGCCGCTCGCGCCGCCGAAGCCCTGGATGCCAGAATCGCGCAACTCGACGCGCGGCTCGCGCGCTTCTGGGCGACAAACCGGTACCAGCGGGCCTCGTGGAGCGCCCGACTCCAGGAGGATATCGCCGCCGTAGTCCAGCACTTAGGCGGAGGGCTGGTGCGGATGCATCTGCCGGCTTGCGCTGCGGAAGCGCGTGCCCGCATCGAGCCGCTCGCCGTCCCCGACGCCTTCGAGGCGATGAGGGAGGAGGCCAACTCTCGCCACGTCGCCATCACCGCGCCCACCATCGCCGGGGCCGCGTCGGGCGTGCTCTCCTCCCCACCCACGGACGAGCAGGCAGAGGCGATCGCTACGGACGAGGACGCCACGCTCGTGCTCGCAGGCGCGGGCACGGGCAAGACCGCCGTCATCACCGGCAAGGTCGCCCACCTCGTCCGCAACGAGGGCGTCCCGTCCGGGGAGATCCTCGTGCTCGCCTTCAACCGCAAGGCCGCCGGGGAGGTCCGAGCGCGCCTGCGGGACGACCTCGCGGGCGCACACGTCTTCACCTTCCACGCGTTCGGCGGCCGCGTGATCGCCGATGCAGAAGTCGCGCCGACCGTGTCGAAGCTGGCCGAGGACGAGGTGCAGCTCTACAGGGTCATCGACGGCGTCCTCACCGACCTCCTCACAGACCCGCAACAGAACAACGCGGTCGTCGAATTCATTACCCGTCACCGTGTTTCCTACCGCTCGCCCTTCGAATTCGCGACGCAGGGGGAGTACAACGCCTACGTGCTGTGCTCCGAGCGGCGGACCCTGAGTGGCGCCCTCGTCAAGAGCTTGGAGGAGCTGGAGATCGCGAACTTCCTGACGCTCAACGGTGTGCGGTTCGAGTACGAGGGGCGCTACAGAGTCCCCACGGCCACCAAGCGGCATCGCCGGTACCAGCCCGACTTCCACCTTCCCGACCACGACATCTACATCGAGCACTTCGCGCTCGACCGCGAGGGCCGCCCGCCGCCGGGGTGGAGAGGCTACCTCGACGGCGTCGCCTGGAAGCGAGGCATTCACGCACAGCACGACACGAACCTGATCGAGACCTTCAGCTGGCAGAAGAGAGAAGGCGCGCTGCTCGACACCCTGAGCGCGCAGCTCGAGAAGGCAGGGGTCGCATTCGAGCCGGTCCCTCTCCCTACGCTTGTCGAAGCCCTGCGCGAGAGCGGGATGATCACGTGGTTGGCGCGGCTGGCGGCGGCCTTCCTCAATCACGTCAAGACGAGTGGCCTCTCCCCGGAGGAACTGCGGGCCCGCGCGAAGGATTCCACCGACCCCGCGCGCGGCGAAGCCTTCCTCGATGTCTTCGAAGCGGTCCACGCCCGCTACGAGGGGTTGCTGGAAGAGGAGGAGGCGCTCGACTTCCACGACCTCATCAACCGCGCTGCGGCGCACATCCGCGAGGGCCGCTGGGAATCCCCATACCGCTACGTGCTCGTGGACGAGTTCCAGGATGTGTCCGCAGGACGGATGGCGTTGCTCCAGGCGCTCGGGCGCGAGGGCGTCGCCTACTTCCTCGTCGGCGACGACTGGCAGTCGATCTACCGCTTCGCGGGGAGCGACGTCGGCCTCGTGCGGGACTGCGGGCGCTACCTCGGCCACGTACGTGAGCGCACGCTCGGGCGCACCTTCCGCTTCGCCGCGGGCATCCAGGAGCCCTCGACCGCCTTCGTGGTGCGCAACCCGGCGCAGACCCAGCGCGCGCTGCGCCCCGCCGAGGGTGTGCGCGACGGCGGCGTCACCGTGGTCGCCAGCGACGACCCCAGGCGTGGTGTGGAGGCCGCACTTCGGGACATCGAGGACCGCGAGGGCGAAGACGGTCCGCCCATCTCCGTTCTTGCGCTGGGGCGCTACCGCGACAGCCGGAAGGCGCTCCCATCTCGCCGCCCGAGCCGGCTTCGCGTCGAGTTCAGCACCATCCACTCGGCCAAGGGGCGCGAGGCCGACTACGCCGTCGTGCTCGACCTCCGCGACGCCCGGCGCGGCTTCCCCTCGCAGATCGAGGACGACCCCCTTCTCAACCTCGTGCTGCCTCCGCCACCAACGGGCGCGTTCCCGCACGCCGAGGAGCGGCGGCTTTTCTACGTCGCGATGACGCGGGCGGGCCGCGGCGCGTACCTGGTCGCCGATTCGCTGCGCCCATCGCCCTTCGTGGACGAGTTGCTCCGCGAGTCGCCTGACCTGCGCCGCATCGGCGAGTTTAGGCGCGACCGCACTGCCGCCTGCCCGCGCTGCCGTACAGGCCGCCTCGGTATGTCGGAGGACGGACGCAGCATGTACTGCCTGGGTTTCCCACTCTGCCGCTACCGGGCGCCGCGCTGCCAGCGCTGCGAGAGCGGCTTCACCGTGATCGTAGGGAGCGACTCCCGGTGCACCAACGCCTCTTGCGATGCCCGCCCGCCGGTCTGCGAGTCGTGCGGTTCCGGGGTGATGGTCATCAGAGAGGGGCGTTCGGGCCGGTTCCTTGGCTGTACGGCGTACGCCTCGGATCCGCCGTGCACCAACACTCGCAATCTTCCCACCCGCCGCCCCTGATCGCCGCCCATGGCGCGCCCGATCGCGCAGCCCTCTACCCCTACAGGAGCTCGTGACCGCGCTCACGCCCGTTTTGCACCATGTGGCGCGAAACGGGCTGTTTGGGGCAGACAGAGGCTGTAGAGAGAGGAACGTAGGTCAAACTGCCCCACTGGCACCGCGCATGTGCAGGTGGCACAAGGCTTTTTCATGGGGCAGCGGGCACGACAGGCTGTCGCGGGGAAGCCCCCTACCGGAAGTCCTACGCCCGGCCTGCTGACAGTTTGTCACCCCGTGCGAGGAAGTGTGGGCAACGGCGTTCGGGTGCAGCGGGAGCCGGCAACCGCCAGGCCGGACCGAGTGGCCCGTCGACGCCAATCGACCCAGCGGTGGAGCTCGCCAGCGGCACCCGGGGCATCCTCGCAGCGATGCGGAGGAAGACCTCTTCGGCATGCTTGGTCTCGAACACGAACAGCACCACGGGAGACCTGCCCTCGTGGTCGAGCCGCGCACGCCCGCTCCCGAAGTAGCGGGCATAGGACTCCAGCCGCTCGGGCAGCCGCTTCGGCGTGACGGCGCGGCGCTCGTACTCGAGCAAGTACCACGTCCACTCGCGCTTGTAGCCGAGCTGGAACGAGGCGTCGGGATGGATCACGTAGTTCGTGTCGTCGTGGCGGTAGGTGATCTGCGAGCGGTGCGTGGGCAGCAGGTCCAACAACTCGTGGTCGCGCGAGTAGCGCGCGTCGAGCGCCAGCAGCGAGACGAACTCCGCCAGCCCGCGCTGGTGCTCGCGCTGCGAGTCCAGCGCGCGCAGAGCCGTGCCGATGTAGACGCCCCCGTCTCGCTGCGGCGTCCAGCGGTCCAGCATCGGGCCGACCGCCGCGCGGTCGCGGCGAGCGAGGTAGGTCAGGCCCTCGTCGGTGAGGACGTGGACCTCCCCCTCGCGGCGCGCGAGACCGAGCCTGCGCAGCGGACGCAGCAGCTGGTTCGCGCGCCGGTCGCTGAGGCCGCCCATCAGGTTGGCGAACTGCTCCGTCGTGCACAGCGGCCACGCCGCCAGCAGGTCCAGCATCCGCTTCTCCGCGGCCGTCAGCCGCAGCGCCACCGACTCCCCGAAGGCGTCGGCGGCGGTCGGCGTCGTCGCCCGCCCGCCGCCCGAAGTGGGCCACGCCCAGTACCGCTTCGGCAGCACGGTGTGTACGGGATGCCCGGCCTCGCGTCCCGCCAGGTCGACCAGCCCCGCCAGGCTCGCGTGCGGCGCGACGACCGGCATCTTCCCGGACCCGCGCCCGCCCGTCTGCCAGACGCGCGCCCACGCCCCCTGGCCGATCACGGCGCCCAGCGTGGCCACGGCGCTGTGGTGGAAGGTTGACGGCTTCACCAGCGCGCGCATGGCGCGGCGCGTGTCCTGGTCGGAGTCCGTCGCGATCAGCGTGACGTGGGGAAGCTCCTGCATGTCCAGCCGCTCGATCGTGCGGATGCGGTAGCGTAGGCTCGCCGCGCTCAGCGCCGGCCCCTGCCGCACGACCCCGAACGTGCGGTCGCCCGAGAGCGTGACGAGCGCGTCGTACGGCCCCCGGCGGCAGTGCTCGACGCGCACGGCGTCCTGGTCGGCGTCGGCGATCATCGCGGCCAGCTCGTAGATGAGCGCGACGCCGTCGAGGCGCTCGCTGAGCAGGCGCAGCCACTGGCGCGAGACGGGGTAGCGGCGCAGCAGCTCCCTGCGCCCCTGCGTGTCGTACCCGAGGGCGGAGACGGCGGTCGCTGTGGGGACATGGCGCCGCAGCAGGCGTCCGCTCAGCATCGCCAGGCGGTGCGGGTGCGACGCCACGAGGCCCATCCCGCGCAACTTCGCCACGTGCTCGCGCAGGGTGGAGTCGGGCGCGCGCTTGAGGCGCGAGAGGTCCTCGACGCTCGCGAACGGCGTCTCGCAGACGAGCAGCAGCGTCTCGTGGAGGGCCTGTGTCAGGCGTGGCGTGCGAGTGCGCTCAGGCGCCGCCGGGCGCGTCTCGCCAGCGAGGGCGCGCGTCGCCGCAGCGAGCTTCGCGGGGGTGTCGCCGGCCTTGCGCAGCACCGCGCGCGGCAGCGCGCGCCCGGGCTGGCCGCGCTCGAGGAAGCGCCACAGCGTGTGCCGCGAGACGCCGAAGGCCTCGGCCGTGCGGCCGTGGCCGTGGCGCTCGACGTACGCGTGCAGGTGGTCGCCGATGGCGTCGATCAGTTCCCGTTCCACCGCTTTGCTCCGGCATGCACCTACCAGCCTAGTTGCGTTCTGTGTCCCGAGCATTTCCCATGGCTTCACCAACGACCCGAGCAGGCTGGCAAGTGGCCCCACTGTCGGGTGGCGGGTGGCAAGAGCAGGGGCCACCGGGAGACTGGGCGGCGAACGATGAGGTGCGTGCCTTCGGCCGACAGCATGCGGAGTGCTCAGGCTCGTGCCGCACGGTGGCCTGCGTACAGTTGTCGGAGATTTCCCCAAGGTGCATCAATGAGAGTTACGGCGTTCACCGATTCCGGGTACTTCTGGCTTCCGGGCGCACATTCGGGGCGCTGCACTCGCTGGCGCTTCACGCGCGCGGAGCCCCCCTCCGCCGGGGCTGTGCCCCATGCCTGGGGCGGGTTTGCATGTCAGCGGGCTGTACAGGAGATCGAGGTTGGTGACGATGGGGCAGCGGTCCCCGAAAACCCCTGTAGTTCCAAGGGAAAGAGCCGCCCTACAGGTGGGGTAGGCCGACAACTTCTTGTACAGTCCCTGTTCCACCGCGATGGGGCGCAAAATGGGGCAGTTGGGGCAGCCCCGAAGCGAGGCCAGGGGGGCCGGCGGAGCGCGTGATGGACGGGACCGAGAGCACGGAGCGGGAGCGCGAGCGGGAGCTGCTGGCGAACCTGCGCGACCTCATCGACGAGGCGGGGACAAGGCCCGGGCGGCGAGGCAGCTGGGCGGCGATTGCAAGATTTCTGGCGCGTGCTGGACTCGGGCCGCCTGACGCCGCGGGTCATCACGGCCTTGGAGCGGCGCGCTGCCAACCCGAAGGCGGCCCGGCGGCGGAGCCATCTGGACGTACTTGAGCGCGGCACGGAGATGCTCGACAAGAGGTGGAGGGACTGGACGAGGCCGTCGATGCTTCGCCTCAAGCTGTTTGCCGTGTCCGCCCGCCGGGGATGGTTTCAACGCCTGGCTCTGAGGGCGGCGAGCCGAGCGTGCGTTCTCCCGGGTACACTCTCCACATGGTCACTTTGCCCTCGGACACCTCCGCCCACAGGAGATAACGTTCGCGCCATGACAGCTACGCCACCCTTTCTCACGCGCGTTCGGATCAAGGGATACAAGAGCATCACTGCGTGCGACATCAAGCTCGGGAGCCTCGCCTTTCTTGTGGGCCCGAACGGTTCCGGTAAGAGCAACTTTATCGACGCTCTCCGGTTCGTGGCAGACGCACTCACCGACTCACCCAATCGAGTCGATTCAGACAACAACGTCGTCCATGTCACACCCGGAAAAGTGCCCGACACACCGTTGGGTTACGCGCTCGAAGGTCGCGGGGGCATCCGAATGGTTCACCAGCAGATGGGGCCTCTGGGGTTCTCCTTCGTGATCCGGGTCGACTTTCTTGATCCGCATGGCTCGCCGGGGCACTACAGCCTGCAGATCGGCGCGAACGAAACGGCACAGGTGCGGCAAGACGCTCCACAGTTTGTTGTCGAGAGAGAGGAGTGCGCTATTGCCGACGGCCCATTCTTCTCGATCGACGACACCACCCTTGATGGATATCCACCACGGCCGTTCCAGTCCGACACGTCTTCGCCGTGCGTAGATCGGGCTCAACTCTATCTCAGGCAATTGGCGCTAGCTGACAACGTACCGCCGGCACATAGACCATTTCGCAACGTCCACGACGCCTTCCTTCGGATGCGCTTTTACGCCCTGGCCCCGGAGGTCATGCGCAAGGTAGCTACGCCAGCCGAGAGTGGGTTCTTGCGGCAGGACGGCGTGAACGTCTGGGATGTGCTTCGTGGCTTGCGCAGCCGCAGTCCCAGCACCTTTGACCGGATTGAGGAATACCTGGGACACGCCGTCCCCGGTTTGTCCATTGAACCCTTTGTCCTGAGTAGCAGCGACGCAGCATATGCCGAGTTTCACCAGCAAATCCCTGGCCGGTCCCGTCCGAGCAAGCACGCCGCCCGGTCGATGTCCGACGGCACCCTGCGAGCAGTCGGCATCCTCACAGCCCTACTTCAAGAGGACAAAGACGGCCCGCCTTCCGTCGTTGCCATCGAGGAACCGGAGATCGCGCTTCACCCCGGGGCCGTCGGCGTCCTACTAAGTGCCATGCACGATGCGAGGGAGCGGACCCAGGTACTCGTCACCACTCACTCCCCTGACCTCCTACATTCGGACGAAGTACGAGCCGACGAGCTACTCGCCTTCTCAGCGGACAGTGGCGCCACCGTCATTGGGCAAGTCGACGAGGGTTCTCGGAAGATTCTGAGCGACCGCCTCTTCTCGCCGGGGGAACTCCTACGGCTTAGGCAACTCGAGCCCAGCGACCTCGCTCGCGACGTGGACTGCGACGAAACCAGCCTCTTTGAACGGTAGATGAGGCAGATCGTCCCAATCGTCGAAGGAGAAGGTGAAGCACTCGCGCTTCCATCGCTGATCCGGCGCATCCTCGACGAGATGGTTGCGGGGGAGGCAGTCCAGGTGCTGAAGCCCCTCCGCGAGAAGCGTGGCACTTTGCTGCGTGCTGGCGAGCTAGAGCGTTACACACGGTTGGCAGTCGCAAAGGCAAAGGACGATGTCAGAGTACTCGTACTCATAGATGCCGACGACGACTGCGCTGCAAGGCGTGGCCCCGAACTCCAGCGCCGGGTGGACAGCGTAGCAGCGGGGAGCGGCGTGCTTGCCGTACGAGAGTACGAGAATTGGCTCCTGGCCGACGCTGCTGCCTTCACTCGCGACAGCGCTTTCCGAGACCGGATCAGCTCGCCGGGCAACCCCGAGAACATTCAGGACGCCAAGCGTTGGCTAAGCCCCGATCCACCGAAGAAGAGGGCGCGAGCGGCTGTGAGAGTGCTCCGCTGTAGCTGGGACAATGGGTTTTGAACGAATCACGTCACAGCCACAGGGAGCACCCATTCGATGCTACCAGCGAGCAGCCCCGACCGGATACAGATCGCCTTCGACGACGACCGCCTCGTCGACCACGCGGGCCTGCTGCTTCCCGCCACGCTCGCCGAGCGTCTCGGCCTGCGTGATTTGACGGACGCCCACCTCGACCTCGGTGCGGCAGCAGGCCGGGCGCACGCCGGGGACAAGCTCCTGACCCTGGTCGCCTCCGCGCTCGCTGGCGGCGACTGCATCGACGACGCCGATGCGCTGCGCTCAGGCGGAACGGAGCGCGTGCTCGGCTGCACGGTGAAGGCGCCGTCTACCCTCGGCACCTTCCTGCGCAGCTTCCGCTGGGGCCACGTCCGGCAGCTCGACCGCGTGACCCGCGAGCTGCTCGCCCGCGCCTGGGCGGCCGGGGCGGGACCGGGCGAGGAGCCGCTCACGATCGACCTCGACTCGACTCTCTGCGAGACCTACGGGCTCGCCAAGGAAGGTGCGCAGCGCCCCGGCTACAGCGGCCAGCGCGGCTACCACCCGCTGCTCGCCGTGGCGGCCGGCTCAGGCGAGGTGCTGATGGCGCGGCTGCGAGAGGGCCGCGCCCACAGCGCCCGCGGCGCCGCCCACTTCCTCCGTGAGACGGTGGGGCCGGGTGCGCGCAGCCGGGGTCTCGGGGCCGCTCACGCTGCGCGCCGACAGCGGCTTCTACAGCCACGCCGTCGTCGACGCCTGCCGGGCCATGGAGGTGCGCTTCTCGGTGACGGTCCGCCTGCAGTCGCAGCTGCGCACGCTGATCGAGGCGATCCCCGAAGAGGACTGGATGGAGATCCCCTACTGGCTGGAGGGCGGCGCCGCTGTCGCCGAGACGGCCTACACACCGTTCGCGCACAAGCAGGGCGCCAGCGCGGTGCGGCTGATCGTGCGGCGCGTGCGGCCGACGCCCGGCTCCCAGCTCGCGCTCTTCGCGACCTACAGCTACCATGCCTTCATCAGCGACCGCGCGGGCGAGACGATAGAGCTGGAGGCCGACCATCGCCGCCACGCCGAGGTCGAGAACGCGATCCGCGACCTCAAGTACGGCGTCGGCCTGAACCATCTCCCTTCGGGCCGCTTCGCCGCCAACGCCGCCTGGCTCGCCGTGCAGGTGATCGCCCACAACCTCGCGCGCTGGACGGCGCGCCTGGGGCTGGGCGAGGGAGTCGTGACGACGAAGACGCTCAGGCGGCGCTGCTTCGCGCTCGCGGGACGGCTCACCCGCTCGGCCCGGCGCTGGACCCTGCACCTGCCCCGGCGCTGGCCCTGGTCCAGTCAGCTCGCAGTCGCGCTCGCGCGCTTACGGGCGCTCCCGGCCTGACGCCCCCTCACAGCGCCGGCCCCGGTCCGAGGCTCGCGCCAGCATGCCTGCGCACGTCTCGCGCACCCGCACGCTCGTCCCCCCAGCGCCCCGAGCGGTGCCGAGGAGCGGTTTCCCGCTCCGGCAGCCCCGCACCCCACCCCTTTACGCTCTGTCGGTGGATTCGGGCTAAGTGGAAGACTCGCACTGGTTCTCCTGGCTTGCTGCGGACAGTAGCTCCGCTCTCGCCTGAGGACAGGGACTCCACCACCTCGCGTCGCCCGTGCACGTTGACCGGCGAGCAGCGGTAGCAGGCAAGTGTTCACCTACTGACACGGGGCGGGAATGAGTTGCCGGCCTGTATCAGCTCCTCACAGCCGCCGGAGTACAAGAAGTTGTGTACAGAGGGACGCCAGGAGCCTAGCATCCCTCCCCTATGGACATCTGGAAGGACCTGAAGAGGATGTGGCGCGACTTGGGGAAGTCCACAGTTGATACCAGCCTCATCAGCGCGGGCATCCACCCTGAGACGATACGCCGCCGGGACGAGGAGCGCCGCCGCCGTGAAGGGCCAGACCAGGATACCTAGCCCAACTGCTGCTCAGGACCGTCATCGCCGAGAAGCTCGCGGTCCGCTTGAATACCTGCTGTTGTAGGTGTCTCCTCAGCAACGTGCACAGCAAGGCCCTGCTGCGCCTCAGCATCATCGAGTTCCACCTGCAATCTCGGTATGGGGCCCTTGATGCCTTCCGGACATCGCTGCGCGAGTGCGCGGCAGGGTGTCGGCTTCTCGAAGGGGGAGACGCGGCCTAGCTTCCCCTCGCCGCTACTCCTCGTCCGTCCCCAGGAAGACGTACATGAAGAAACTCGTGCCGCTGCACTCCTCTACGCTGTTCGCCGACTCGAGTAAGCGCTTCCTCACTGCAGGAGGAGGGGTCGGCTCTCCTTCTGAGCCGAAGAGTCTCTGAACGCGAACAAACTGCTCCCACGCGCCATCGCTTTCGGCCGGGTCGCCGCCCTCCTCCACCTGTTCAAGCGCAGAGCCGAAAAAGACAATACCTTCCCTGAGCAGATCCATGTACTCCAGGTGGAACACAGCAATGTCGTCCGGAGGTGAAGTGGCCGAGAGGGCGGCCAGCAATTCTTCCATTGAGTCTATGAGGTCTGAGACTAGTCGCGCCCTGGCCTCGTCGTCCAGGCGACTGCTGAGCCCGGGAAGGAGGTCGACGAGCGATGCCCCGAAGACCAGTCCACCCGAGCAAAGCTCTCGGAGATATTCCTCGTCCGCTTTCGACGGCTTCGATGTGGGCTCTCCCCCACCCAGGAACACTGATAAGAAGTCAGTGTCTGCACACCTGGGAGTCTCTCTTGCTGCGGCAAAGAGGCGACGGCGTAGCTCCACGGAGGCGCCGGGAGCGTTGACGGAAATCTCCCCGATCCCCGCTAGGAGTCTGGAATAGGCTTGGAGGGTGCTTGGTCCCTCGGAACTGCCTTCCGACGGGAAGAGCTGGAGGAGGGCATCAAGAGCCAGGATTCGTTCAACTCTGTGGCTCACTGCGGCGGCATGAAACTCCTCGACACCGGAAGGGGCCGATATCCCCTCTAGGGCGGCCTGGTGGTTTCTGAACGGTCCGACATGCGCCTCGGCAGCAAACTCGCCTAGTCGGTCATGGGGAATGGCGCTGATGTCCTCCCCCCACGTCTCGAAAGCGACGCCCCACTTGGCTGCCTCCTCCCTCCCTTCGGCAGTCAACCGCGTCCCGATGAGGCAGAGCGCGCCCACATAGTCCACGTCGGCCCGGTCGATAGCCTCCGTTTCGTCGGCCGCTCTTGCCGGAACCGGTTGCGTCTCGAAAGCCTCACGGGCGTTGCTGTCCTCACCGGACGTGCCTCCGCAGGCGAGGAACGTCAGCGTGAGGGCGGCAAACAAAGCAAGCAGCGGGGTTCCCAGTCGAGCCAGTACAGAGCCAGCCACAGTCACACTCTACCTTGGACTCAGCTACACGCTGCGCTACCCGAGGCGCGGGCACGCGTGTGTCGCACTCCCCGGAGACCCGTCAGGCAACGGCTCAGCGCCGCCTCTAGTGCTGGCAAGGGACGTACAGAGAATTGGGCCCGGCGGCGGCGTTCCAGACGAGTATCTGAGGCTCGTGCGGATTAGGCGAGGAATATCGCAGCTACGATGCCTCCGACAACAACGAGGAACCCAAGCGCGGCGAAGAGCGTTCCTCTCCCCACGCCATGGGATGTCGTAACCATCTCGGCTGATGGCTCCGGGGGCTCGGCCGCGGCAGCCCGTTCCGCGAGCTCCATGATCGCCCGCTTCATAGGCTCTGAGGTGAGGTCCACCTGATTGCTGGACCCGGCGTACATAATCTCTCGCAGACGCTTCGCGGCCTCCTCGGGGGTGAGTTCCTTTGCTTCTGTCATGCTTACCAGGCTACGCCGAGTGCGCTTTCCTCACCATCGAGGATCCGAAGCGCTTCCCGAAGACGCGCGAGATCGGCGCCTTCCTCGGACTGGCGCCCCGCAGCCGCGACTCCGGCGACCGGCAACCCAGCTGCGGATCACAAAGACGGGGGACATGGCGCTGCGGCGGGTGCTGATCCAGGCGGCCCACTACATCCTCGGCCCGTTCGGCCCCGATAGCGACCTCCGCAGGTGGGGGCTGCGCTACGCGAAGTCGGGGGCCGGCAATGCGAAGAAGCGCGCCCTGGTTGCGGTCGCAAGACGACTGGCCGTGCTGCTGCTCGCACTCTGGAAGAGCGGCGAGGTCTACGAGCCGTTGCGCCACGCGCGCGCGGCCGAGGCTCCAAGAGCCATCGTCACGCTGCTCCGCCGCATCGTTGCGCCACGCGCTCGCGGCCGAGGCCGCGTAGCAGGAGCACGCGAGGAGCGCGACGACCGGACGGCTGGCGGGCTTCGTAGGATGCGAGCGATGCCGACATGCGGGCGACTGCGGAACGTCCTGGTCCCAACGAGGACGGCCGACAGCTTGCCGCGCCCACACCCTGGAGACAGGTTGACCAACATGCACCAAGCCCAGGGCGGCCCCTCGATGAGTGCGAATAGAAGCACGGCCAACACGACTTCCCGTGAGTGGCACGGCGGTACCGCTCACGCCCACAGCAAAGGCCACGACGCAGCAGACGGGAGGCGCTATCGGTAGATGCGGCGCGGAAGGCCCCCACGTCGGCCTTGCAGATCAGACGACCTTCATAGAAGAAGAAGGAGGTCTCACATATTATCAGAACAAACGTACGCCTCGAGGGCAAGAGGCAGTACCACGAGAGGGCTGCTGAACGCGGACGGGCGATGAGCCCTGCGGGCCTACCCCTCGGACCGCTCCGCCGCCGGCCGCGGTCCGAGGACGGCACTCACCTCGCGGGTGAAGCCCGGCAGCACGTCCAGCCCGTTGAGGGCGTCTCCCCCGGAGAGCGTAGCTACAGTCTGGTCGGGCCGATGCACATCAACCGTGCGCGTCTCCGGGTGGAGAATCCAGACGAGGCGCACACCGTGGCTCAGCCACATGTGGGCCTTGTCGTGAACCTCTCGGCGGCTGTCGCTCGGCGAGGCTACCTCGACGACCAAATCGGGAGCCACCTCGGCATACCCTGTGATGCGTGGAATCTTCCCAGCCGGACGTGAACGCAATGTCGGGCTCGCACACCGCATCAGGATCGCGCTCCAGCCAAACGCCCGAGTCCGAGGTCACCAGCGTCCCCAACTCTCGAGGCTCGACGAAGTTGCCGAGTCTGATGACTAGCTTCGTCACGATCTTGCCGTGCTCGTGTCCCGTTGGCATGGTCTCGCAGAGCACCCCCCGGATCAGTTCGCCGCGCATGCCGGCGGCGTCGAGCTGTAGCAGATCGGCGGCAGTCAGCAGCTTCGCCTCGGTCGTGGTCGTCATCGCGCTCGCTCCCGCCCCACCCCAATCACAGGCCTCAAGGTAGAAGTCGGCGCGCCCCTGTTGTTCCCTGGGGTCGGTCGGTCTTCGGTGGGTGTTCCTCGCTCGCGGCCGGGGTATGGCCTCAGCTCGCGTTCTGGTTCTACCCCTCCGGCAGGTCACGGCGGACCGCGACCCTGCTGAACAAGTGTATCCCGCCTGGCAGTGGCCGCAGTCGGCGTCGTGGATGCGCACCAGCCGCTGCTGGCGGTTCTCGTAGACGTAGTAGCGCACGAGCCGCAACCAGCCCCCTCCTGTCAGCGGACCTGCGCGATTACCAGCACGAGCGCGACCGTCCACAGGATGACGAGCGTCGCCATGAGGGCGGGATGCGCGCGCGCTTCGCGGGCCAGCCTGCGCGTTGCCACGACCAGCACACCGATCACAGCAGTGGCCACGGGGCGGCGACGGCCTGTGTTCGAGGACCGCATGAGGGGTGCAAGGGTAGCCGAATTTCCGGGGGCTAGCAGGCATCGGGTCGGGTGCCTTCCGGTGGCTGAGGGGCCTTCCAGGGGGTTGTGTTTCCCCGGCGACGTCCAGAACTGGACAAGAAGCGCCCCGAGACGCCCGGAGAGCCGCTTGCTGAGGCGAAAACAGAGATCCTGATACATTCATTCATTCCTCACAGCGGGTGTTCCGGCCAGGCCTGGCCCCAGCGGGCGTGCCTGGCGTGCGGTTCCGCGCGAGGGCGTCAGTCCAGCACGCGCAACGGGTGCATTCAGCCACCCATGCCGAGGAAGCCCGCCACCTCGCGGCACTCCTCGACCTCGCCCCGCGACCAGGTGGAGGCGCTCGACCACGGGCCGGTGGCGGCGGCGGATATGCGAAGTTGTAGAACTCATCGCAGCGCACGCGGAGGTCGTAGTCGACGGCGCCGCCGTCGGCCGCCGCTTCCGCGATCTCCTTGAGGAGCGACTCCTCTTCCTCGAGGTGCGCGAGCATGGCGGCGTGGTGCTCCGCGATGGCCGCCGGGGGAGCGGCCGTGCGCAGACCCTCGACGAGCGCGCGCAGCGGCTCCCGCAAGCCCTCCGCCACGACCGCCGGG
>Ga0209022_1002070_pt1 | contig 17771 bp, 18 predicted proteins | sample PinacodermPK_FD_187300 | JGI IMG/M metagenome (GOLD analysis project Ga0209022, IMG submission 187300) | Host-associated microbial community of the marine sponge Aplysina aerophoba from Gulf of Piran - sponge pinacoderm, lysed by proteinase... | ecosystem: Host-associated > Porifera > Sponge >...
GACCGTACCCTTCGTGGCCAAAGCCACCGGTGTTCCGTTAGCCAAAATAGCCAGCCGGGTGATGCTGGGCGAAACCCTAAACAGCTTGCGTCATGAACGGCTGCTGAGCGGACCAATCACAGCCCAACATGTGGCCATCAAAGAGGCAGTGCTGCCCTTCAACAGATTTCCTGAAGCGGATGCATTGCTGGGCCCAGAGATGCGTTCCACCGGTGAAGTAATGGGCATCGACCTCACCCCCGGGCTCGCGTTCATGAAATCACAAATCGCCGCAGGAACCCGTCTGCCCGAAAAAAATACCCCGAATACCACAGTATTTATGTCGCTAGCTGACCGTGACAAACATCTTGGCGTGGCCATCGGGCGAGGTTTCACCGAACTCGGATTCAGCATCGCCGCCACCTCAGGCACCGCAGCCAAACTACAAGCCGAAGGGGTGACAGTAGACACCATCGTTGCCAAAATTGGCGACAACGGTGGCACCCACGCGGTGGAACTAATTGAACGTGGCGACGTGGCTTTGGTGGTCAACTCGCCCCGCGGTCGCGGTTCACGCGCTGACGGTGCCAACATTCGCGCCGCCGCCGGGCTCGCAAACGTGCCGCTACTAACCACCACCGCCGCGGCGCTAGCCGCAGTGCAAGGCTTGCGTGATTGGGCCCGTTACCCATTGCAGGTACGCAGCTTGCAGGAATACCATCAACGAGGCTATCTAGGCGCGCCGGGGGGCTTCGACTGGCCAACACCGCATGGTTAGCTTAGCCACCACCATCGGTTCGGTAGAACTCCGCGCACCGGTGCTAACAGCCTCAGGTGTGGTAGGCCACGGTGTGGAGTTTGCCCGCTATCTGCGCCCTAGCGAACTCGGCGCGATCGTGGTCAAATCAATGAAATCTACCCCTTGGCAGGGTAACCCGGCGCCTCGGCTATTGCCGACTGCTGCCGGTATGGTAAACAGCGTCGGGCTTAGCGGCCCGAGCCTGGCTCACTGGCTCGCAAATGAACTTCCACGCCTAGAGGTTACGGGAGCGTCGGTTGTGGCCAGCATCTGGGGAAACAACATCGACGAATACCACGAAGCCGCGGTGGTTCTCAGCAAGGCACCCGATTGCCTGGTTGCGGTTGAAGTGAACGTGTCTTGTCCCAATCTTGACGACCGTAACCGCATGTTTGCACACAGCGCCGAAGCCACTGCACAAGCCGTTGCCGCGAGCCGCAACAGTGGGCTACCTTGTTGGGCCAAGCTCAGCCCCAACGCGGCCGACATCGTGGAGATCGCCGCGGCTGCACAGTCCGCAGGCGCGCAAGCAGTGGTCTTGACCAACACCTTACTAGCCATGGTGATAGACCCTGAAACCCGCCGTCCACTGCTTGGTGCCAAGCGCGGCGGATTGTCTGGTGCGGCCATGCGACCGGTGGCGGTTCGAGCCTGCTACGACGTGCACGAAGCGATCCCAGACTTACCGATTGTGGGGGTTGGCGGAGTAACCAATTGCGAAGCTGTGGTGCAGTTTCTGGCGGCGGGCGCTTGCGCCGTTGAAGTGGGCACTGCCACGTTCGCCGACCCGAGAGCACCACTGCGAATTCTTCGGGATTTCACCACCTGGTGCGACCGCCACGACATAGCCCAAGTGCGCGACCTAGTGGGTTCAGCACACAACTAATTGCTTCAGAACTTGCCTTCTGCAACGTTTACCACTAAGGTTTGAGGAATGGTTAAACCTCCACAATTAAGTGACGAAGCCCGAACCGCAGCATTAGCCAAAGCAGCAGCAGCCCGCCGAGAGCGCAGCGAGTTGAAACACAAGCTCAAGATGGGCTCCTTGTCGCTCGCCGAAGTTCTTGAACTCGCAAACAAAAACGAGATCGTTGGCAAAACCAAAGTGCTAATGATCATCGAGTCACTTCCAAAAGTGGGCAAAGTCAGAGCCCGCCGCACCATGGAAGCAATCGGCATTGCGGAAAACCGCAGATTATATGGCCTCGGCAGAAGGCAACGGGCTGAACTGCTCAAGACGTTCAGTGACGACGCACCATCCGACCGCTGATTTGCGGTGATAACTCTCGAAAACCAGCTAGTCATCGTGATCTCCGGACCCGGTGGCGTGGGCAAAGGAACGCTAGTCGCAAGTTTGTTGGACCGTGACCAACGGCTTTGGTTGTCGCGTAGTTGGACCACACGCTTGCGGCGCAAAGGTGAACCAATGGAGGCTTACCATTTCACCAACCGCGAGTATTTCGACCAACACATCGCGGCTGGCGGATTCTTGGAGTGGGTGGACTTTCTGGATTATCGACAAGGTACACCCTTGGTGCAACCACCCCCCAAACACGATCTGCTCTACGAAATTGATGTGTTCGGAGCACAGCAGATACGCGCACATTTTCCAGAAGCACTAGTCATCTTCGTAGACGCTCCATCGCGCCAAGCACAGCGAGACCGGCTAATCGGCCGAGGCGACCCCCCCGAAAAAATCGCCGCGCGGCTAGCCAAAGCCTCCAACGAATTGGCCGTGGCCCAAGAACTCGGTGCACGAATCGTCATCAACGACAACTTCGAGCGAGCTTTGGCTGAACTCGAAGCAGTGATCCAACAACGTCGCGCTTGCGGATCCTCGCGCTAGACTGTACACGCTTGCACCCGCTGACACCTGAGGAGACTGCAAATGGCTCACGGTTACGACACGATGATGAACCCACCGATTGAGGGTCTATTGGAAGACAGCAGGTCTAAGTTCCGCTTAGTTATTCTGGCGGCTAGGCGCAGCCGTGAAATCACTGCTTATCTTGGGCAGTTGAGCCGGGGTCAAGGGTCTTCAATACCACCGCAGGTAGCATCAACGGCGAGCAAACCCCTGTCAATAGCCCTTGAAGAAATTGCCGCCCGCAAGATCGTGCCGCGAGAGCTAGAGCCCCAAGCGGATACCGCAATTTCATCCGTTGACAGATTACTGGGTGCTTGAGCCCACATAATGGCGGTGCTTGCGCCATGACCACGCTGCAAGGCAAACGGATAGTGCTTGGCGTTTCGGGTGGTATTGCCGCGTATAAAGCTATTGAGGTGTGTCGCCGTTTGGTCGATGCCGGTGCCCACGTCACCCCGATATTGACCAAAGCCGCTGAACAGATGATCGGCACCACAACCATTTCTGCGCTAGCTAGCGAACCAGCACGAACAGCACTTTTTGGCGACCTCAACACACCAATACCACACACCAAGATTGGGCAAGCCGCTGATTTGTTGTTGGTTGCCCCGGCGACCGCTCGGGTTATTTCTGATCTCCGCGTGGGGCGTTCCGCTGATCTTTTGACAGCTACGCTGCTTGCTAGTAGAGCACCGTTAGTGATCTGCCCGGCGATGCACACAGAAATGTGGGAACAACAATCCGTGCAAGAAAATATTTCGGTGTTGGCCGCTCGTGGGGCGCGTCTTGTGGGCCCAGAAAGTGGTTTACTCGCCGGTGGGGATAGCGGCGTGGGTCGCATGGCTGAACCAACTGAGATTGTTGACGCGGCCAGGTTCGCGTTGCAACCCGATTATCTGCGCGCTAAACGTGTGCTCGTTACTGCGGGAGGCACCCGTGAGCCGATTGATGCGGTTCGTTTCATTGGCAACCGATCCTCGGGTAAACAAGGCCACGCTTTCGCTCAAGTCGCCGCTAACCAGGGTGCTGAGGTGGTGCTTGTCACCACCGAAAATCACTCAACTCCCAATAACATGCGTATCTTGAAAGTAGTAACCGCGGCGGAAATGCATCAAGTTTGTGTTCAAGAAGCGCCTCAAGCTGATTTGGTGGTGATGGCTGCTGCCGTGGCGGATTTCCGCCCCAAACACCATGTCGCCCACAAACTCAAGAAAGCGCAAGGATTACCACACCTAGAACTAGAAGCCACCGAAGATATCCTCGCGGAGTTGGGTAAACAAAAACCTCGGGGCCAAATCCTCGTTGGTTTTGCAGCCGAAACTAACGATCTAGCTCAAAATGCGCAAGAAAAACTGCGACTCAAGAACCTCGACATGATCGTGGCCAACGATGTGTCAGTAGCCGGCGCAGGCTTCGATCACGACACCAATATTGTGAGTATCTATCTACCAGACAGCCCACCAACCAACCTGCCATTGTCGACCAAAACGACCGTGGCGGAAGTTGTGCTCAATGAGGCAGCGAAATTATGCAATCAAGCGGACAAGGAGCCGAAATGACCCGCTGGGAGTTCACCTCCGAAAGCGTGACCGAAGGTCACCCAGACAAAATGGCAGACCAAATCTCAGACACGATCCTAGATGCCATGCTAGCTCAAGACCCCATGAGTCGGGTGGCTTGCGAAACCATGCTTACAACCGGTTTGGCCATTGTCGCTGGTGAGATCACTACCAAGGCATATGTGGATATCGCCAGCACGGTACGCCAAACCATCAACAAGATTGGTTATGACCGTGAATCCTTCGGGTTCGACGGCAACACCTGTGGGGTCATGGTGACCATCGACGAGCAATCTACCGACATCGCGGTTGGAGTCGACAAGCAAGGTGCCGGTGATCAAGGAATGATGTTCGGCTACGCCTGCGATGAGACAGCCGATTTGATGCCCCAACCGATCCATTTAGCTCATCGTTTAGCCGAACGCCACGCCGAAATTCGTAAAGCCGGCACGATTCCTTATCTGGGTCCTGATGCGAAAACGCAGGTCACATTTGAATACGAAAATCATCAACCAGTACGTCTCAAGACCGTTTTGATTTCTGCTCAACACAGTGACGGGATCGACCGAGATTCGATGATCCGCCCAGATCTCTGGGAGCACATTGTGGCACCAGTCTTGCCACACGAATTCGCTGCGGATAACCCCAATTTTTATGTTAACCCGACCGGGCGTTTCGTGACCGGCGGGCCGGTCGGCGACACCGGGCTGACTGGACGCAAGATTATCGTTGACACCTACGGCGGTATGGCCCGTCATGGTGGTGGCGCTTTTTCGGGTAAAGACCCAACCAAGGTGGATCGTTCCGCTGCTTACGCGGCACGTTGGGTGGCCAAAAACTTGGTCTCTGCGAAAGCTGCTAGCCGTTGTGAAGTGCAGGTGGCTTATGCGATTGGGATGGAAAACCCGGTGTCTGTGCTGATCGAAACCTTCGGCACCGAAACTGTAGACAAGGCGGCGATTGATAAAGCGATAAAGGAGGTTTTTGATCTCCGGCCAGCCGCGATTTTGCGTGACCTTGATCTGCGCCGTCCCATTTACGCGAAAACCGCTGCATACGGGCATTTTGGTCGAGAGAGCCTGAATGGGTTTTTCCCTTGGGAGCGCACCGACCGGGTTGACGACCTGGTGTCGGCGTTGAACCTCTGAATGCCAATGAGGTTGTGCGACCCAGTGGCATAACCGCTCGCAGATGACTCAGACCCCCAACCAGAATCGTGTGGTGCGGGTCATTGTTGATGTCTTGGCTCTCAACAAGGAGTTTAGCTACCTCGTTCCTGAGGCTTGGCAGGTTGACGGTCGTGCTCAGTCACTAGCGGTGGGTTCAATGGTGCGAGTTCCCTTGGCGGGCCGTAGGGTGTCGGCTTGGATTTCAGGGCTTGATGTGCAGGCACCTCCGGGGGTTGCGTTGGCATCGCTTAGCACTCTGCGAGGAGTGGGACCAAGCGCTGAGATGTTGGAACTCGCTTCTTGGGCGGCTTGGCGTTGGGCGGGTAGTCGGGTGAAGTTCTTGCGTGCGGCATCGCCAGCGAAGATGCTGGCTGGCATACCGCAGCAATCGGCGCGCCAAAGTGTGCCGACAGGCCCCAAAGATGTCTTCGCGCAAGCATTTGAGTTCGCTTCCGAGCATGGTGTTGCGGTGTTGAGAACGCCACCGAGTAGTGATGATGTGGCATTGGCGCTTCAAGCATGCCGTTGTGGAGATGCCTTGTTGCTGTGTGCGAGTGCGGCACGGGCACGGCGTTTGGGGATTGCTTTACGGCGTGCTGGGATAAGGGTGGCGCTCGGCACCAAGGATTGGGCTTTAGCGGCGAGCGGGGTAACTGTTGTGGGTACCCGAACGGCTGCCTGGTTGCCGATGCCGCGGCTTGGGGCTGTGGTGGTTTTTGATGAACACGATGAACGTCATAGTGAAGAGTCGGCACCTACTTGGAACGCCCGCGAGGTGGCTTTGGAACGGGCGCGTCGCCGGGGTGTGCCCGCAGTTTTGAGTTCCCCGGTGCCTTCATTGGAGGCGTTGCGCTCTGGGCGTCTGTTTCGTCCTGATCGGGGGTTTGAGCGTAGAGGTTGGCCACTAGTGAAGGTGTTTGACCGCCGTGACGAAGATCCAGTCAAGGGTGGTTTGTTTGCTGAAGGCATTGCCGAGGTTTTGCGTGGCGACCGCCGGGTTGTTTGCGTGTTGAATCGCAAGGGTCGTGCGCGGTTGTTGTCTTGCGCGGCTTGTGGGGAGTTGGTTCGCACGCTTGACGAAACTTCGCCGATGCTCTTGTCAGACAAAGAACTGCGCTCCAAAGACGGTAACGAATCACGCCCAGCGGTTTGTGTGCATTGTGGTAGCACGGTTCTAAAAAACCTGCGTGTGGGTGTGACCCGAGCGAAAGAGGAATTGGAGGCGCTGGTAGGTGAAGCGGTTGATGAGGTCACGGCTACATCTGCACAAGTTGGTAAGACGCGTGTGGTTATAGGCACAGAGGCGGTGTTGCACCGTCAAGATCAAGTTGAGGTTGTGGCTTTTTTGGACCTCGACCAAGACCTGCTCGCACCCCGCCAAAGAGCCGCGGAACAAACCATGGCCTTGCTGGCTCGGGCGGCCCGTTTGTTGGGTCCTAGAGATGCTGGGGGTTTATTGGTGCTGCAAACCCGTCAACCTGATCATGAAGTTGTGCGGGCACTACTTTTGGGTGACCCAGCCCTAGTGGCGGTAGCCGAACGTGACCGCCGCCGTAGCGCAGGTATCGCCCCCTATGGCGCACAGGCATTAATTTCGAGCGCAGGCGCAAAACCGTTCATTGAGGCGTTGGGTCAACCAGCAGGTGTGCGTGTCCTCGGCCCTTCCGACAACCGTTGGCTACTACAAGCCGATGAGCACGAACCACTTTTGGATGCGCTGATGTCTACACCCCGCCCCAACGCCCGACTAAGAATAGAGGTAGACCCCCGCCACGCCTAACTACGCGGATAGTTTCGTGCTTCGCACCGAGCACCGTTAATGTTGTTGGTAGGGGGGCGGCTTGGTGGTAGGTTGTGGTGCTTGGGAGGGCAGGAGCAAGTTGGGGGGCAAGAGCGAGTTGTACACCAAACCGAACCCATTATGAGCGCAAACATGGACGAAGCGGAGTTAGAAGAGGGCCTACACGTTGAAATAGATTTCGACAAAGTAGCCAAGATTGGTAGAGCCGGGCATCAAGTGGTGCCGGTCGTGCTTCAAGATGTCGATAGCGGTGATGTGTTGTTCATTGGTTATGCGAACGAAGAGGCTTACCGAGCCACTCTTGAGCGCAACTCGGCAGTGCTGTACTCAACCTCCCGTGAAGAGTTGTGGCACAAGGGGGCAACGAGTGGCGACCAACTAGAATTGGTAGAAGTGAAAGTTAACTGCGAGCAAAACAGCCTGCTTTATCGAGTTCGTAAAACTGGCGGTGGGGTGTGTCACACCAAAGACGAAGGCGGCAACACTCGCCCTACCTGCTACTACCGTACGGTCACCGATCTCAACACGCTCGCGCATCGTTGAGTTGCCACAGCAATGACGGTTCGCCCCAACCTAGCTGAGTTTCGTGCTTTAGCCCAAGATCATCGCATGATCCCGGTTTGGCGTGTGCTGCTCGCCGACCTCACCACCCCAGTAAGTGCCTTCAGAAGAGTGGTGGGTGACGAAGAGGGCTTCCTGTTGGAATCTGTGGACGGTGGAGATCGTTGGGGCCGTTGGTCTTTCGTGGGTCGCCGTCCGCTCGCCACCCTCACCTCCCGAGCCCAAAAGGTTACCGTTGAAGGCGACCTCGGTATTGAGATAGACCCGAACGGGGGCATTCTTTGTGCCCTCGAACGACTTCTCGACCACTACCAGACCCCAGAGTTGCCAGGTTTACCACCGCTGCATAGTGGTCTAATTGGTTTCCTTGGTTACGACGTGGTACAGGAGGTTGAGAACCTACCCAACGAAGCCGAAGATGACCTTGGCTACCCCGACGCGGTGATGTCGATCATCGGTGAAGTCGCCGCGTATGACCATTGGCGGCAGCAAGTGACGCTGATCGCCAATGCGCCAATACCGGACAATGCTGATCAAGCCACGATTGATGCCGTATACGAAGATGCCGTCCACAGGCTTGAATCCTTGGGTCGAGCAGGCTCGCGACCGATCGACGAACCGCTCTTTCTTCCAGCCCAAGATGTCGAAACCTTCCCCGAAGTGACCTCCACAATGTCTCAAGCAGAGTATTGTGCAGCGGTTGAAGCGGCACGAGAACTCATCGTTGCGGGAGACATCTTTCAAGTCGTGCTAGCTCAACGGTTCAGCTTCGACCTTGATGCACAAGCCTTCGACGTGTACCGAGTGTTGCGCCAACTTAACCCCAGTCCATACATGTTTTTCTTGCGCCATGACCAACTCGAAATCGTTGGCGGCTCACCTGAACCTATGGTGCAACTACTTGATGGGCGGGTGGTTTCCCGTCCGATCGCCGGCACTCGGCAACGAGGTAAGACCGATGAACAAGATCGCCTCATGGCTGCCGAGTTGCGGGAGCATCCCAAAGAAATAGCCGAGCACATCATGCTTGTCGACCTGGCCCGAAATGACATAGGCCGAGTGATAGAATTCGGTAGTCTGCAGGTGGACGAAATGATGACTCTGGAACACTATAGTCATGTGATGCATCTCACCTCACAAGTCTCGGGCAAGCTCAAAGAGGGGGCCACGGCGATTGACGTGTTGCGTGCCACCTTGCCGGCGGGGACTTTATCGGGTGCGCCTAAGGTGCGGGCAATGGAGATCATTGATGAACTCGAACCAGTGAGACGCGGCCCGTACGGGGGAGTGGTTGGTTACCTCGACTGCTCCGGCGGTATCGACACCGCTATCACTATCCGCACAATGATTGTGTCTTCGAATCGAGCCACGGTTAGTGCCGGTGCCGGAATCGTGGCTGATTCGGTAGCAGAAGACGAATACCTGGAGTGTCTCAACAAAGCCAAAGCGCTGCTTGCGGCGGTGCCGACAGCTCGGCGGATGAGCGAGACACGCAACCAGAGTCAACAAGGCCAAGGTTAGGTCATGCTCGCGAGCGTTAGCGACCGAGATGTCTTGGAGGTAACTGGTGCTGACGCAACTGCGTATTTGCAAGGCCAGATTTCTCAAGATGTCACAACCATTACCGAGGGTTCTTCGGCTTGGTCTTTGGTTTTGGCACCCCACGGCAAGCTCAACGCATGGTTTCGGTTGCATCGGGTTAGCGACGAAAAGTTTTTCATAGACCTTGAAGCGGGTTGGGCTCAGCGCCTTGCAGATCGATTGCAACGATTCAAGTTGCGTAGCGCGGTTGAGTTGCAAATGCTTGAAGGTTGGCGGATGATCTCGTTGCGCCAGGATGGGAGCACAGACAGCTCATCACCGCAAACCCAACCGCCGCAAACCAAATTATGTGCAGAGTTTTCTTGGCCCGGTTTTTCTGGCACAGATTTCCTTGGCTACGCAATCGAAGCTCCACCAAACATTGCGGTCGACAACACGGCACTGGAACAAGCGCGGATACTCGCCGGAGTTCCCCGTTTGGGTCAAGACATCAACGAAAACACCATCCCCGCTGAGGCCGGCGCGTACTTCATTAGCCAAAGCGTGAGTTTCACGAAAGGTTGTTACACCGGTCAAGAACTAGTGGCCCGTATTGACAGCCGCGGCGGGAATGTGCCTCGTCCTTTGCGTCTTTTGATCGCGCAGCAATCCCTGAGCGTGGGTGCAACCGTCAGCTATCAAGGCAGTGCCGTTGGTCGGGTGACCTCGGCGGCTTCGGCAGCCACGGCACCCTCGGCGGCTCAAAGTTTTGCTCTGGCTACGGTGATGCGCAAGGTGCAACCCGGCGCTACTGTTACCGTTGAGGGTGTCTCAGCGCGTTTGGGTGCGCTGAATTAGTGAAGACTTTGCTTTTGACACGCTAGCGTCAGAGGTATGTTTATCAAAGTCTGCGGGATAACCAGCGAACAGGACGCTTTGCTCGCTGCGGCGTTGGGAGCGGACGCGGTAGGTTTCGTTTTCGCGCCTTCTTCTCGGCAGGTGGCTGTTGATCGAGTGCGCGACATTGCGCGCCGTCTCCCGGCTGAAGTTTTGACGGTTGGGGTGTTTCGCAATGAAGTTCCTGATCGTGTGGTACACATCATGCATCGCGCTGGCTTAGGTGCCGCACAGTTGCATGGCAACGAGACCCCAGAACAATCTCAAGAAATCCAAAAACGTGTGCCTCGGTTGATTAAGGCTTTCGCTTCGAGCGACCAGCGGTTGGCCAAGGTGTCCGATTACCACGCCGATGTAGCGCTCATCGATTCACCTCAACCGGGCAGCGGTCAAGCATTTGATTGGAATCTGATTGAGAACATGCCGCTTTCGGGTGTGAGAGTGCTGTTGGCAGGTGGTCTTGATGCCGACAATGTGAGCCGCGCCATCCACAAAACGGCTCCTTGGGGAGTTGATGTTTCGAGCGGTGTTGAACGTCTGCCCGGCTCGAAAGATCCTGTCAAAATGAGGCGATTTATTGATGCCGCGCGCCGAGCGTTCATAGAAGTTCGTTTACGTGACCGAATCGAAGTTTCGGAACTGCCCTACAACTGGAAGGACGATATCTAATGGCTGTATCCGCACAAGAAAAAACAACTCACCCATACGGCAATACCAGTGTCATGGGCGACCCCAGCGAGTCGGGCCGTTTCGGGGAGTTCGGGGGAATGTTTGTGCCCGAAACTTTGGTGCCGGCTTGCCAAGAACTTGATCGAGCGTTTCGTTCAGCGTGGGCTGATCCAGTCTTTCGTGACGAACTGTATCTGCTGTTCAGAGACTACGCCGGGCGTCCCTCACCGATCACCATTTGCGAGAATTTGAGCGCCGAATTGGGGTGCCGCATCTTGTTGAAACGCGAAGACCTGAACCACACCGGTAGCCACAAGATCAACAGTGTCTTGGGCCAGGCTTTGCTGGCTAAACGCATGGGCAAAACGCGTTTGGTCGCTGAGACTGGTGCAGGCCAGCACGGGGTGGCGACCGCCACCGCGGCGGCGCTTTTCGATATGGAATGCATCGTTTATATGGGCGAGGTAGACATCCGCCGCCAAGAACTCAACGTGTTCCGCATGAAGTTGTTGGGTAGCGAGGTTCGTGCCGCGCAATCGGGGTCGCAAACGCTTAAAGATGCGGTCAACGAAGCCATGCGACATTGGGTTGGCGCAGTCGAATCCACTCACTATTGCCTTGGTTCGGTAATGGGGCCACACCCTTATCCGTGGATGGTTCGTGAGTTCCATCGAGTTATTGGTGTTGAAGCCTCTCAGCAATGCGCTTCGCTGTTGGGTGGTGCCCCCGATGTTGTGGTTGCGTGCGTTGGTGGCGGTTCCAACGCCGCAGGGATTTTTTCTGGTTTCGTAGACACCGAAGCAGCATTGGTTGGTGTTGAACCGGCTGGCGGAGCGGCGCTGGGTCGTGCCGTGCCGGGCGTTGTTCATGGATCACATTCGTATTTGATGCAAGACGAATGGGGACAAGTGCTGGAAGCTCATTCCATCTCCGCAGGCTTGGATTACCCAGGGGTCGGCCCCGAACACGCCCACCTAGCTGCCACCAAACGGGCACGTTACGAACCGATCAGCGACGCTCAAGTTGTTGAGGCATTTCAGTTGCTGGCACGAACCGAGGGGATTATTCCGGCTCTTGAACCGGCGCACGCACTGGGTTGGATCATGCAAGCCAAAGATGAGTTGGCGGGCCAGACGGTGTTGTTGAACTTGAGTGGTCGAGGCGACAAGGATGTGGCTCAGATGATGGAACATTTGGCGTGACCGGTGTCCTCGAAGCGGCTCTTCGGGCGCGCCTCGACCGTGGTGGCAAATGTCTTGTTCCTTATCTCACCGGCGGACTCGGGAATGACTGGCTCGAAACGGTGCAGGCTGCCGCTATCGCCGGTGCTGATGCTGTTGAGATCGGCATACCTTTTTCTGATCCGGTGATGGACGGCCCCACAATTCAACTTGCTAACGACCGGGCGTTGGCGGCTGGCGTAACCCCGCAACAGGTGTTCGATCGGCTGCACCGAGCCGATATTGGTGTGCCAACGGTGGTGATGACGTATGGCAATATCGCCTACCGTATGGGTTATCAGCGCTTCGCGGCATCTTTGGCTCGCAGCACGGTGGCCGGCGCTATTTTACCAGATATTCCACTTGAAGAACTTGGGCCTTGGGCTACAGCCGCTGACGCGGAAGCTATCGAAACAGTACTTTTAGGGGCACCCACCGCCTCTGATGAACGTTTGGCGCGCATCGCGCAGCGCTCTCGTGGATTTGTTTATGCAGTTGGTTTACTAGGCATTACCGGCGTTCGTGAACAACTCGCCGCGAGTGCCAAAGTGATCGCCAAACGCCTCAAAGCCGTGACCGATCTTCCAGTGCTGGTGGGCGTTGGGGTGGGCACACCGCGACAGGCTGTGGAGGTGTGCGAGGAGGCGGATGGTGTGGTGGTGGGTTCGGCGATGGTACAGCGAATGCTTGATGGTGCCGGCCCTGATGGTGTGGCTGAGCTAGTAGCAGAGTTTCGTCAAGCCCTAGACGAAAGCACCAATCATTGTTGATTGCGAAGTTGACTTTGCGGCGTTCGCAGCGTGAGTTTTCGGCCTCCGCTTCGATTTTTCTCAAAGTGCCGGCCTAGTGGATCACCTACAGTGTCACACACTTCGGTTACGATGTTGCCATGAAAAGATTTCAACCGCGTACGAACTGCTCACGAGTAAGCCCCAATAAACCTAACGGGTTGGCACCATGGCAAACGCTGTAGCAAAATACGGTACATTCAAAGACAGTTTGAGTGCTCCAGTTCACCGCTGGTTCACATATCCAGCCGGCTACTCATATCGTTTGGTTGAGGCGAAGGCAGCCGAGTTTGGCTTAAGTACACGTAGTTTGATTGCCGATCCCTTCTTGGGGACTGGAACCACATCTTTAGCAGCCAAGAAGTTGGGCATCGATTCGATCGGCGTTGAGGCACATCCCTTCGTTCATTGGGTAGCCCGCACCAAACTCGACTTGAACCATGACACCGACCTTTTGGGGAAAGAAGCCAAGTTGCTTCTTGAGCACGCATCCGATATCCGCACCGAAATGGGCTATAGATCGGCGGGATGGCCTGAGTTGGTGGAGAAGTGTTTCGACCAAGAAAACTTAGACGCACTCTATGCATTGAGGACCGCCATCCTGGAATTGGGGTCTGAGCGGCAAGCATTTTTCAAATTAGCGTTGACGGCTGCGTTGCGCGATACTACCTCGGCGGGAGCGGGATGGCCATATATTGCACCAAGCAAGTTCGCTGAACGTAAAGTGAGGCGAGACGCATTTGATGAGTTCACAAAACGTTGTGCAATTATGGTTGAGGATGTCGAAAATTTCATTGAGATAGAGTCATTTCACAGCGTGATTAACGGAGATGCTCGAAAACTCGCTTCTTATGTAAATGAAAGGAAGGTGGATATGATCCTAACCTCGCCACCGTACCTCAACAATTACGACTACGCCGACCGCACTCGGCTCGAGACTTACTTTTGGGGACTGTACGACAGTTGGGCTGATATTACGGCCAATGTCCGCAACAAACTGATGATGGCAGCGACCACGCAGGTTCATCGGAACAAGATGGCGCGAACGATCGAAATGTCGTTAGTCAGGTCGATTGACCCACTAGTCCATGCCGAGCTAAGCGATGCCGTATCAAGGCTTGGGATTCTCCGCAAACAGAAATCAGGAAAAAAATCGTATGACCTCATGACGGCAGGATATTTTGAGGACATGGCACGAGTGATAACGCAAGCTCACTCGGTCCTAAAACCGGGTTGCCCATTCATCCTCGTGTTGGGCGACTCCGCGCCGTATGGTGTCCACGTACCGACTGACGAATTTATCGGCAAGTTAGCATTGGGAGCTGGTTTCACTTCCTTCAGTGTTGAAGTAATCCGCAACAGAGGAAACAAATGGCCAAGCAACGCACAACGCCACAAAGTTCCTCTGCGCGAGAGCATTGTCACCGTGACCCGCTAATGTCCAATCCAGCTGCAGCATTAGGGCAAGAGATCGGCAAGTTGTTTGAGGCATCAATTTTGGATCGCCTTGAACCAGTCGTACAATCGTACGGCCACAAGATTGGGCCACAGCGCATGAAGAACGGTACCGACAACGTCTACCAGATTGACGCAGTGATATCGAACGCGCAAGACCAGCCTGTGATGATCCTCGACCCGAAGTACATACGGTACAAAAAGCACAATCGAGACAAGGCAAGTTGGCTCTGTGTGGCGCACTACAACTTGCGAAAGACCTATCCAACAATCCGTAAGTCCACCGCAGTATTAGCAGGCAACTGGTCAAATAATTCATTGGACCTGATCAAGAGTTTCGGTGTTGAGGTCATCACGACCGGGTTCCAAGGGATGGTGGATACGCTAAGAAAATACCACATAAAATTCGACTGGGAGGAGAAGGATCGGTCAACGCCTTTGAGGTCACTCGCCGCATTCAATATCCTCAGCGGATCAGATCGGTCTAACCTTGCCTACGATCTAACCGAGTCGGTAATGCCAACGTTGACCCAGTCCGTTGTTGAGGTTCTGAGCACCGACCGTGCAAGTCTTCGGAGTAGGGTGTCGAGTGTGGAAGTGCTCGTGAAGACTGACCGGCACGAGATGCTACTTCTTCCGTTTAGCACGGTTGCCGACACGGTCAGTGGTTTGGTCAAGTTCATGGATGAGCGATCCGACGTGAGTGACCTACTGGAGGGCTAGAAAACGAAAGGGCAGGGTGTGGCGTGAGTTTTCGGCCTAGTCGTGGTTAGTTTTGTTTTCGGGGTTGGGGAGACGTTGGCCTAACACTCCAGAGACACCGCGAAATTGGGTTTGCACGCCTTGGTGGCCGCAGTGCTCGGCAAATCTTTGCATAACGATTTCTTCGGCTTGTTGCCAGTTGGTGGCCCGCAGGCCTTCAACGTGTCGGTTGTGGTACTGGTCGAAAACGATCACCTCATTGCCAGCTTCACGTAAGGCTTCGATGTTGTGCGGGGCATCATCAATATAGAGATCGGCTTCAACTTCGGGTTTGCTGCCTAAGAAACACAGGTCACGGTAGGGAATACGCACCCTATCAAGCCATTCGACGGTGTCGCTAGCTGCGATTTGGTGTCCCCAGTTGACGTAAAGGCGGTGGGTGATGATGCGAATCCAAACACCAGCATCCGATAACCGCCATAAGGCTTCGGCTGCCCCTTCGATCACGTCTAGGTCCCGAAACATGCGACCTTGGGTGACCGCATAGCGGTGATGGTCTTCAAAGTCTTCTAGCTCAAATCCCCATTCTTTGAAGTTCCAAGTTCGCTCTAAGGTCAAAGATTCTTCGGGAACGTTGAGTCGTTGTGCAACGATACGCCGAAAACCGAGGGTGTGCTCTGCACAAACACCGTCAAGGTCAACCCCGAGAACAAAAGCGTTTAGCACGGTCATTCCCAAGTAATCGTACAGCAAATAAGAGCCGGCGCGTAAACATGAGATTTGGGCTTGGGTTATTCAAGCAGCGATTTCGCCTGCTAGGGGTGCGAATTTGCCGTGTTGTAGCGGTTCTAATGCTGGTCCCAGTACCGTCGCTGCCGTCGGGGGCGTATTCGCCGTGTTTTTTCGGTGCTAGTGATCGCCCCGGTAGCGCCGCCACCGTCGGGTGAGTGTTCGCCGTGTAGTCGCGGCGCCCGTGATCGCCCCAGTACCACCGCCACCGTCGGGTGAGTGTTCGCCGTGTAGTCGCGGCGCCCGTGATCGCCCCAGTACCACCGCCACCGTCGGGTGCGTATTCGCCGTGTTGTAGCGGTGCCCGTGATGGCCCCGGTAGCGCCGCCACCGTCGGGTGAGTGTTAGCCGCGTTTTTACGGTGCCCGTGATGGCCCCAGTACCGTCGCTGCCGTCGGGTGAGTGTTCGCCGTGTAGTCGCGGTGCCCGTGATGGCCCCAGTACCACCGCCACCGTCGGGTGAGTGTTAGCCGTGTTGTCGCGGTGCCCGTGATGGCCCCAGTGACCACCGCCACCGTCGGGTGAGTGTTAGCCGTGTTTTTGCGGTTTTGACGATGGCGTGGTTGTTTGGGTCTTCGCGTTTTGGGCGTGGAACGGGTATGTATGCGTGAGCTGTGGGCATCGTTATGTGTATTGGCGGATTCCTCAAGGTTCGGTGTTGACATTCAGTTGAGGGACCCGAGGATCAGTGTGGAAGTTGACCCTGTAGGTGGGTGGCCGACCACCACTCGAACCCACAGTAGCAACAAAACCAACGCGCATAACCACTGGTCGCCGTTGCTAGATGCACGACAAGGTCCACTCGGGACAACCCGACGACAGGAGGATGGACACCCATCCACACGGCATTTAGGAGGTGTCGATACCGTCGACCGGGTCGTGACGGGTGGACCGAGTTGTGGGGTGTTGCCGTTCAGCCTCGGAGCGTGTCTGTTTCTTTCGCTGAGTTTGCTCGCCATGCGCGAGCCCGGGCGCGTGGCCGGGCGCATTTTGTATAGTCGACAGGGGTGCGTCGCCGGCAACCGGTTGCGCCGAGTCTACGCGGGTTTGAGCACGGTCCGGCCGACCCGACGAGTTAGTCGGGCGCTGATCCGCTGGGTGGATCGGGGGCTCATTTGATGAGATGTTCGGGAACTCATCTGCTAGACCGCTCAAGGACTCACCCACGGGAAGGGTCGGGTGCTTTTCTGCTGAGTGGGTTGAGGGCTCACTCACCGAAACGTCTAAGGAGTCACCGGGCCCGCTGTTTGACGACCCAAGTGACGAGGTACTCGCCGACTTACCCGATAAAACGGTCGGGCGCTCACCCGATTGGCGGGTTGCGGGCTCACCTGACGAGTTAGTCGCGGACTCACCCGACGGGTTGGCTGAGAGTTTGTTCGGCGGAACTGTTGGGTGCTCACCGGATGGGCGGGTTGAGTGTTCATCTGGTGGAACAGTTGGGTGTTTATCGGGTGGGTTGGTTGAGGGTTTGTCTGGCAAGGTCCTTGCCGACTTATCCGGCGAGGCAGCCGGGTGCTCACTGGATGGGCGGGTTGAGGGTACGTCTGATGGGACTGTCGGACGCTCACCCAACGAGTTAGTCGGAGCCTCAGCCACCGAAGCGGCGGGGGACTCACCCGAGGGGTTGGTTGAGGGATCGTTTGGTGAGATCATTGGGCGCTTGCCTGATGGTTGGGTCGTCGGCTCGCCTAGCGAGTTCCTTGCCGGCTTATCTGACGAAACGGTTGGGCGTGTTGTGGGTTGGGTTGGGGGTTTGAGTTGGTATTTGCCGGTGTCGGGGTGTTTGTGGACTTGCCAGCCATCGTCGTGGATTTTGTGGTGGCAGTCGTTGCACACTAATACGAGGTTTTCTAGGTTGGTGGGTCCGTTTTGTGACCACCAAATAATGTGATGCGCTTGACACCACAACGGGTTAGCGCCACATCCAATGCAGTGTTTGTCTCTTGCGATTAACGCGATGCGTTGAGCTTCGGTGGCGGTGCGCACCCGACG
>Ga0209022_1002074_pt1 | contig 17744 bp, 14 predicted proteins | sample PinacodermPK_FD_187300 | JGI IMG/M metagenome (GOLD analysis project Ga0209022, IMG submission 187300) | Host-associated microbial community of the marine sponge Aplysina aerophoba from Gulf of Piran - sponge pinacoderm, lysed by proteinase... | ecosystem: Host-associated > Porifera > Sponge >...
AAGCCGTTTCGGTGCCTGCTTCGTGCGGAACCGGCCAGCATAAGGATCGCTTGTAGTGTTCACGCTACAAATCTACCAGATCGATGTTTTGTCGTCAACACGCTACAAACCGTTATTGTGTGCTGCGAGCGCAGTCACCTAGTCGTGATGTTCGGCAATTTCGCAATTATCGCGCGGGCAATTTCGCAATTATCTTCTGGGTAAATTCTAAAGTAGTGCTAGCGTCACAATATGTGCACAGTTAACCGACACCTGCAACCGCGGCTTGAGAGGGCGTTGGAATGTTCCTGGGTCGTGATGCTCCACCGACCTCGCCAATACGGAAAAACCACACTGGCGCAACTGCTAGTCGAAACACCAGGAGCACCTACATATTATTGGATGACGAGATCCACCGTCAAGCACTACTGAACGATTCCTCGGAGGCGGAACAACCCACTCAATGATCGCGCAGTATCACCGAGCGGCGGGCGAACTGCCCGCTGAGATGCCGGGTGTCGGCGGCACTTCAGGAGGCTCTTGGTCACCCGCCGAGCGGCGCGCTCCACCCCAAAACGCGAATCGCTATTGAAGAAAAGATTTGTGGCGGCGTATGGGTGTGGTTGTTTTTTGTGTGGCGCGTTGTATCCTTCCCTGAGGTCTAGAAAGAAAGTTGGCTTCTTATGAATGCATTGAATACGAATAGTCCGTTGGGTGTGATGCCTTGCCGGTTCTGGCGGCGGTCGAGGCCGGTTTGGTTGGTGGCTGCGGTGGTGGCATCGGTCTTGGCCTTTGTGCCGGGTGTTGGCCAAGCGCAAAGTTCCACGCCCGCTGAAGGGACGCTGGACACGAGTTTTGGTAACAGTGGTCGTTTGGGGGTCAGTTGGCAGTCGAGCGCGTTTGACGCTGCGCCGGTTCGTACCAGTTTGACCGGGATGGTGCAGCAAGGCGATGGTCGGTTGTTGGTCGTGGGCACCCAGTATTATGGTGGATCAGCAGACACAAATTCTTACGCGTTTTTGGCTCGTTTGCTTGCGAATGGTTCGCTGGACACGTCTTTTGGTGACCGGGGTGGAGTGTTGGTCTCCACACGCGGTGGAACTCAGGGTGACCATGTGGCGGTTGCCCCTGATGGCAAGGTCGTTGTAGGTGGCGGTCATTATTCTGCTAATGTTGACACAATGTTCGTTTGGCGTTTGCTTGCGGATGGCTCGCCGGACACGTCTTTTGGTGATGGAGGTTCGATTTCTTCGCAGTCTTTCAACGGTGGACCAACCCAACTTATCAGAAATTTTAATTTTGATGCCATGGCGGTCCAGTCGGATGCCAAGATTTTGGTCGCGACATCTATCGGGAAGGGAGATTTCGCTGGAGCTGAGTGGACTGTGGGTCGGTTCAACGCAGATGGTTCCGTTGATTATTCGTTCGGTTGTTGTGGTGGTGTTTTCAAATCAACTGATGCGAACCCGAGCGGGTTTTCAAACCTGAATTCGATGCTTGTTCAACCCGACGGCAAGATTGTGTTGGGTGGCAACAATGGTTTGAACAGCCAAAACTTTGCGGTGATGCGTATTCAGGGTAACGGGTTCAAAGATATCTCGTTCGGTCGGCCGGGTTGCGGCACGGATTGTGATGGCATAGTGTTCACTGATATTTCTGGTGATGATTCTGTAGATGCTCTTGCCTATCAACCCGATGGTAAGATCATCGCGGGTGGCATGTCTCAATCAAGCCGGGGTATGACTTTGGTGCGTTACAACTGGAATGGGAGTTTGGACACCTCCTTCGGCAATCAAGGCAAAGTCACTCTCTTGCAAGGAGGAACCCCTGACCCAACCGATAACGGCATTAGCGGGATTGTTTTGTTCGGTCAACAGATCCTCGTCGTCAGCGATCATCAGAGCTATCCGCAGGAATCCACAGTAATAGCGCGGTTTGATGGTGATGGCAGCGTAGATACTCAGTTCGGAAGTTTCGATGGCTCAGGAAATATTTTGCCGATAGCTTCAACCAGCACACCCTCTGGTGTTGTGGTGCAACAAAACGGTAGGGTGATAGTAGCCGGAACAAGCCGCCTATTCGGTGTCCGTCAGGTTTTGCCGTCGGATAATGAGTTTTCGGCTACTTTGCGTGTGCATGGCTTGGGTGGCGGTGTGAAGGGTTGTGATAATGCGGTGCAGGGTTCGGAGTGTTGGCGTTCAGTTGTGTTGAGCCTTGACCAGTTTGATTCCCGTGGATCTGTTCATGAGTTGAGGTCGTTGCGCTTGGTTCCGTCCGGCGATTATCATGGCGATCCGTATTACACTTTAGAGGCGCAGATTGTGGATACCTACGGTAACCCGTTGCGTGATCGGGCTGTGACTTTGAAGCTCGATGGCTATGACTTCCCCTTGGGTCACGCAACGTTTGAGGGTTCTACGGCTTATTGGCGATCAGATTCGTTGTTCCCGTCTGAGGATTCTCGATTCGCCTGGTGGACCGATCGCGAGAACCGTGGTTTTGCTAAAGTGGTACCTGTACGGATTGCTAGTGTCACTACTGGGATTGATCTTGTGTATGTGTATTATGATTCCTCTGATGAGGGCAATTTCCCTGATTCGCGTTGGCGTTCCTCGACTGAGGCCAGTTGGGGTTTGAAAGCGTTGGTGCCGCCACGCTTAGAAGACGGAGCGAGAGTCAGTCATGTCAAGCTGCGGCCTGTTGCTGCGAGGCCTGGCAGCACGATAGAAGTAGGGGAACAGCGTTACGATGCTAACGGTAATGAGATTCCTGTCTCGTTCGCGGCGTTGGAGAGTGATGGCAGAACCCGGGTATATGGGTTGGCCGAAAACAAGATTTGGACGTTTTTCAAGATTCGTGTGACCAACGGTGACCAGACGGCTGTGCACACGTTTGGTCTTGATCCGCCACCCACCGCGGCGACACCGCAAGACGAAGTAATCTCAGTGACGCAAACCGTTACCGAGGGCGAGACCGTGAGCATCACCGCGCGTTTGGCAGACGGTGTGGCCCCCGCAGGTGGAATCACTTACAAGATTGAGGCGAACGGTCTCGACCAGCACGGGCAACCGATCGGCGCGCAACCCGGGATACACACCGGTGACTATCCGCGTTCGGTGACGATACCCGAAGGTGAGTCCAGCAAGGCGATCACCATTGCCACGGTAGACGACGACAGGCACACCTACCGTGGTTACCGCGTGCTCAACGTCATCTTCACTCCCGACTCCCAACACCCGCAAGCCGTAACCGTCAAAGCCAAGATCACCATCAACGACAACGACCCCAAACCACCGCCAGACCCAAATCCCGTTCCAACCGGACCAGGCCCGACCACATACGTGCCTTCAGTGCCGGTGATCTCGGAACCGCCGACCACAACAACAGACACCGAACCGACACCACTCTCAGGTGTGCTCGGCGATCACGACACAGACGCGGACGGTGAACTGAGCCTCTCCGAAGTGCTCACAGCAACGAAAAAATATCGGGACGGCGAAATTTCCAAGACCGACCTAGAACAAATCATCCGTCACTATCTCAACAATTGACCCCAAGATGTGCCGATCAGGGGCCGAGCGCGGTGATGGGAACAACGGTGATGCCGTCGGGGCGGTCGTAACCGTAGCCAATCGCCGTGAGGATCACAAGATTCGATGGCTTGACCGCGCGAGATGTATCAACAGCGTCTCGTAGTTTGAACAACGACCGGGCCGCGTGCTCGATAGCTGATGTGCCACCCAACTTGATTTCGACGGCGATCCACGATCCATCTCGGCGTTCGATGATCGCGTCCACTTCAAGTTCGTTGCTGTCGCGGTAGTGCGCGAGTAGGCCGCCGAAGGATTGCGCGTAGACGCGTAGGTCACGAATTGCGAGAGACTCAAAAAGCAATCCGAAAGTCTCAAGATCATTGAGCAGTCGCTTCGGATCGGCACCCAGCGCTGCGACCGCTAGCGAAGGATCAGCCAAGTGGCGCTTGGGTGCTTGTCTCAGGCTCGCTCGGGACCGCAAGGCAATCGACCAAGCGGGGAGGTCTTCGGTAACGTAAACACGCGCCAGCGCGTCAAGATACGCAGCAACGGTCCGTGGATCGAGCGGCGTTTCGCCGCCAGTGTCGGTTGCGAGGGCGCGTTGGGAGACCTCGCCAGATATGTTGCGCGCCAAGGAACGTAGCATGCGACGCAGGCGAACTGGGTTACGGGAGGCACCGAGTTGGGGGACATCGGCGCGGCAGACCTCTTCAAGGTAGGCCTCGGCATATTCTTGCGCAGCTTGGATTTCGAGTCGTATGCATCCTGGCCAACCGCCACGGCAAGTAGCCGCAATAACGTCGCCAAGTTCGACTTGTGACTTCTCGATGTAACCGACGGATGACTCGAAGATGTCGTGCAGGCTGACTTGCCCGGTTGACAGACCCGATTCAAATAATGACATTGGACGCATCCGAACCCGTTTGATGCGTCCTGCTCCGGTATGGCGGGTGATGTCGTCTGCGGGAACTGCGGAGCCGGTAAGGATGAAACGCCCTGGCCGCCGACCGTCATCAGCGGTGGCGCGCATGTGGTTCCAGATGTTCGGCGCTAGTTGCCATTCGTCGAGTAGTCGAGGCTCGGGTCCGCTCAACACCTCTGCCGGGTCCACTTCTGCGGCGGTCCGGGCGGCGGCATTACCTGCGAAAAGCACCTCGCTTTGCGTGTGCTCTCGACCCGTTGAAGTCTTGCCGCAAGCTCGAGGGCCTTCAAGCACCACAGCCGGCAAAGCGCGTAACGCCGAATCGATCTCAGTGTCGACCACGCGGCGGATGTATTCCTGCTGGTTTTCACCGGCTCGACCTGCTCGCATCTCAACAATGTATCAAATGGAGCGAATTGAATGCATCAAATGGAGGATATCGGATGCATCAAAACGCATATCGTGGTGTCGCCGACCGCAACGTGACCTCTAAACGGTGCGCCAAGCGCTCCGCTCCACTGAGGTTGAATATGTGGTGGCGCAAGGTAACCGCGACTACCAACGGTGTGGTAAGGGCGCTGCTGACCTGTTGTGCGTGTGCCCTGATTTTCCGAGGTTGACGGCTCAATGTGTGAGCAAAGAGGCGTAACCTTTGACCTTAGATGACCGTGCTTTCGTCGCTGCCCCCGCCTCCGCCCCGTCCCGCGCATGCAACGCCGCAGGATAACAGAATCGGTAGGCTCTCGCGCAAGCCTCAACCAAGTTACCCTGCGGAGTCAAGATGGGGTTTGGGTGACTTTTTTGTCGCTTTAGGCATTTATGTTCTGGCGAATGTTGTTTTGTTTGTCGTGTTGCTTCTTGTCGACGGTATCGGGTTCTTCAATGGCGGAGGGGATATTAACCAGCAACTGGAGTTGTTGACCTCCTTTTGGATAGTGCTGTTTGTTGCTATACCGCCGTTGTTGCAAGTTGCTTACTTGACGTTTGCTGTGCGGCGCAAAGGATGTGGTCTAAAGCGAGACCTAAAGGTCGCTTTTCAACCCCGTGATTGGGGATTGGGGTTGGTGCTTGCCATTGTCGGTATTGTTGTTTCCGTAACCATTGCGTTACTGATGGAGATACTGCTTGGGATAAGTCCGAACGCGGCAATCGTTGAAGACATACAAGATAGCCAAATCACCATTGGCTTGACTAGAAGTTTGGTCTTGTTTGCTTTCTTTGTTGCATTAGTGGTGCCAGTTCTGGAAGAAATCATCTACCGGGGGTTGCTTTGGGGTGCGCTGGAGAAAAGAGGTATGCGAGAGGAAGCGATTCTTGTTATCACCAGCCTGGTATTCGCTGCCGTTCATTTGGAACCTGCCCGCTTCGTAATCTTATTCATCTTGGGTCTTTTGCTTGGTTATGGTCGTATTCGCACGGGTCGCATCGGAGCTTCGGTAGCCGCGCATATTTATATCAATTCAGTGTCCATGATATTTTTGCTTTTCTTCGTGTGGCTGGGCTCCCTATTGACCTGATGAAAGTATCGTTTTGACAGGCCGGCTTGTCGCAACCACCGATGAAGGCCGCCGACCATGGTGTGCCTTCCTGTTAGGGTGGCCAGTCCAGCCCCCGCATTGCCACCGCAATCAGCTAACCCATTGATGCCAATTTGTCAGATGAATCGTCGCCGAAGTGTTAGATGGAATAGTGCCAAATTGTTATATTCCGAGCTGTCAGAGCGGTAGGGTGCATCAATGCGGAAGTACCTGCCTCGGGTGGTCGACGACCAGATAGCAGGCAAGCTGCGCTCAATTCCCGTCGTGCTCGTGGAAGGTACCCGCGGTTGTGGCAAGACCACCACGTCCCAGCAGTTCGCAGCGAGCGAAGTGCTGTTCGATGAGGATGAGACGGCACGGGGCCATGCTGCGCAAGGAACGCTGCCGCTGCTGGGCGGACCGCACCCGATGTTGCTAGACGAGTGGCCGCTTGTGCCCGGGTTGTGGGACCGGGTGAGGCGAGCGAGCGACCGTCTGGGCCGACCCGGGAGTTTCATACTCTCCGCGTCCGCGCAACCAGCAGACTACATCACGACCCATTCCGGCGTGGGGCGGATGGGACGTGTTCGAATGCGTCCGATGTCACTTTGGGAAAGCGGCGCGTCGAACGGGACCATGAGCCTGTCACGACTCTTCGAAGGCGAATTCAAGGCTGTGTACCGACCGCGTTCGGGTGGCGACGGCACTCCGGAAGATGAACTGCGCGAACTCATCGACTGGCTGCTGCGAGGAGGTTGGCCGCTCACCCAGGAAATGGAAGCCCGTGATGCACAGGATTATGCCCGCGACTATCTCGACGAAGTAGCCCGGGTCGACGTGCCGAAGGCCAGCGGCGCCCGTCACAGTCCGCTCAGCGTGCGCCGACTGCTGGCTTCGCTGGCGCGCAACAGTGCGTCGGAAGCCAGCCTCACGACGCTGGCAGCGGACATGGGCACAGATGATGCTGCATCTCGCCAAACAGTCAGCATCTACCTTGACGCACTGACCAGCGTCTTCCTCTATGAGAGTCAGCCCGCGTGGAAAGGTCGGTTACTCTCACGAACGACGTTGCGCTCGGCACCGAAGCATCATCTTGTCGACCCGTCGCTCGCGGCGGCGGCATTGGGTGCCGGAGTGGAAGGTCTCTTCGATGACAGGCCGGCGCTCGGGCTGCTCTTTGAGTCGATGGCGACGCGCGACCTGCGCGTCTATGCCCAGGCGAACCGTTCCACGGTGTACCACTACCGCGACAAGGCCGGTCTCGAAATCGATGCCATCGTGGAGCGAGACGATGGTCGGTGGATCGCGGTGGAGGTCAAGCTGGGAACGCCTCAAGCAATCGAGGCTGCCGCGCAATCGCTCTTGGCGCTGAGCGCCAAAGTCGACACCAGCGTGACAGGCCCGCCGGCAGCGCTCGTTGTCGTCACGTCGACTGGACAGCCTTACCTCCGCGCCGACGGCGTGGGTGTGGTGCCGATCGCTTCGCTTGGACCCTGAGGGTGGTCTCGGGGTATGGCCGCGACTTCGGCCAGCCGGGTCTCGGAGAAGCTACGCGACCACGCAACTGGCGCTGTTCAGTTGTGTGGGTTGATGCTGCCCGGTCGCCAGCCGGCGTGTGTGCGTTCCGAATCCGGCGCTCACTCGGGGGCCAGGTTCTCGGCCAGGGGCTGCGGCGTTGTTTGCTAGGTTGCCGAGGTGGTGGGTGCGCTCAGAGTTGGGGAAGCGGTAGACCAGGCCGCGGATTTGCAGATCTGCCTCCACCGTGCCATCCGCCTCAATGATCGGAGCCCCGACCGAGTTGATACCCTTGGCGAAATCCTCGAAGGCCCCGCCTTTCTTGCAATCCGCACCTGCGGCGGTCTACAATGACTTTGTGGCAAGCAGACTGGTAGAACTGCGTCTTCCGGAATTCAAAAGCATGCGGGAGGCGACGGTGCAGTTGAGTCCCTTGACCCTTCTCGTTGGACGCAACGGCAGCGGGAAATCGAACGTGCTCGACGCTCTGGCCGTCCTGTCCGCGTTGGCGGGTGGTGCCACGTTTCGCGATGCTCTCGACGGCGGGCCGGCCGGACCACTGGTGCGTGGCGGTTCCGAAGGATGTGCACCAGTCGGCGAGGACGCGTTCACGGTGGGGTGCTCCGTAGTCGTGGAAAGGATTCACTACCACCTCGACCTCGAGGTGTCGGTTCGTCCCTCCGTGCAAGTAAAAAGCGAGAGGCTGTGGACACGTCGCCGGGGTGGTACACGCCGCGGTGAACGGCAGGATCTGTTGAGGACGGAGGACCCCCAACCGGAGTCGGGAGACATCGTTGCACGATGGGACGGTGGTAAGAGAGGTCCGAACCCGCCGGTCACGTTCCGCGCGTCGCAACTGGTGACAGCTCAAGTGGCGAGTCGTATACCAGCGACTTCGCAAGCAGGTCGCCGCGTCCGCGGAATTGCTGACGAGATGCTTGCAGCTCTCTCCAATGTGTTCATACTCGACCCTGTGCCGCATCAGATGCGTGAGTATGTTCCTGAGAAGGATGTCCAACTCCGCAAGAATGCGGAGAACCTCTCGGCTGTGCTGGCGAACCTTCTAGCGGACAGCGCAACCCGATCCGTCCTAGTCGAAATGACAAGTTCGCTGTCAGAAGCACAAGTCTCGGAGATGGACACGGTGACCAGCGACCTCGGTGACGTTATGGTCACGATCCAGGAGAGAATCGGGTCTGCGGTGGAGCAGATACCAGCCCGCCTCATGAGCGATGGCACGCTGCGATTCCTGGCAATCGCGGCGGCACTCCTCGACCGTCCCCAGCGGGAAGGCGGTTCTGGAGAATTCGACGGCAACCAGCGAACTCTCGTCGTGGAGGAGATCGAGAACGGGCTGCACCCCTCGCAGGCCGCTGTGCTTCTGAATCAACTCAAGAAGTCGGCGGAAAGCGGTGTTCATACTCTTGCCACCACGCACAGTCCTGCGATCCTTGATGCGCTCGTCGGAGCCGACCACTCGAGTGTCATCGTGTGCAGCCGCGGTGCCGACGGGTGGAGCCGGACAACCAGGCTCACGGACTTCCCCGACTACATCGAAATCGCCGGACGAGGGCTTCTTGGCACTGCTGCCGTTCGCGACCGGCTGCGCCCGGGCAAGGAGAGCACAGACAGCGATCGGTCCTTGGTAGACATCCTAGGGCTGCGCTAGGCGATGATCCGGTCGGCCGTTGTTTTGGTTGACACGTCCATCATCGTCCGCCTCATAGGTATTGACGGTGACAGTGAGGCGAAAGCCGCGGCCGAGGAGTTCGACCGCAGGCGTAGTGAGGGGCAACGGCTCGTGCTGACTGTTACCGCGCTCATCGAAGCGGGGAATCGAGTAGCCCAGCAGAACAGACCAAACGACCGCCGTCGCTGGGCCCAGCAGCTGAAGAAGCTCATCGAGGCCGCCAACCAGCCCGATCCTCCTTGGATTCTCCGTGAGGCAACTCTGGACCAACAGTTTGTGGACGAGATGATCGCGGGCGACTCGACGGGGTCCGATCTCGTGACTCTTCTCGGTGATGGGCGGCTCGGCACCGGGGATCTGGCAATACTTGTAGAACGGGATCAGCTCCAACGGAAGACGGCACACACAGACGTGTCGGTGTGGACGCTGGACAAGGAGTTGTCGGCGCACGGTTGAGGGATGCCAGACTGCGGCGAATCTGGCTGATTTTACGTTCGATCAAGCTCCCTGAACGGGTGACATCAAGCGGATACGCCGATGCCGAACTGGCCGCGATGATGTCTGGACTTGAATCTGACCTTGTGGAACTCACGGAGTCATGGTCAAACAGCACAGCCGAGAAGGTTGCTGGAGGTTGGTTTGGTGACATCTACAACGATTACCGAAATCTTCCGAGATTCCTCGGGGCTTAGATCATCATCGAGTCTTTGTTTGAGTTCTTCCGGCGAACTTGGGCGGGTTCCGTCGGAGTGCCGAGTGGCAGGCTTGTTCGAATCTGCGAACCACAGAACTAGGTAGATACCGTAGCCATCGCTATCAGGATCAGTCGTGTATTTGGCCATGAGTTGATCACGGGGAGCGGTCCAAAGATCGGAGTGCGAATCCTTTTTGATCTCAACCGGCACCTTGAACCCGCCGCAACGCGCCTGAACGTCATCGCGTGTGTTAGCGGCATGGGATCCCTCTCTTAGCAGTTCGACTTCGTCAGGAAGACGAAATTTCAGATTGCTGACGAGCGCATCCCGACAGGAGTTCTCGGGTTTCTGCGCTGTCAAATCTCCGTGCTGGCCCTCGTTCCAGAACTGGCGCCAGATGTCGCTGTCGCCACCGCGCAAATCGCTCTGGAAGGCATCAAAGTGATCTCGCAGCAATGCCGCTAGGTCGGCTGCGTTTGCGGGTGGAGCGTCGTTGAGGGTCTTTTGGACTTGCTCAAGGCTTGGGGGTTTGTAGGACGAATCGCGACGGATCACGCGCTGCTCTTCCAGTGCTCTTTGCAAGTGGAGTCTCCAGCCATTCAGTCCTGGGTCCGCGATCAAGCACTTCAGGTTTCGCTCGGCTTGTTCGCTCGGGTCTGAACCCAGTTGGTCGACAAGGCCAAAGATCAGGTCCGACATGCCCATCTCTAGCGTGCCAGACTCACCGCCGAACAGCCAAGGCGGCCACCAGCGGCCCAGAATCCCGATCATATCCTCCAATGTCGCCGGATCTCGGATGGCTGTGAGTATTGAGGGCTTGCCATCGAACCGATCCCAAATCGGTCTCAAAAACTCAGCCAGATGCCGCATTCGGACTTCGCTCTCGGCAAACTCAGATCTCAATTCGCCAAGACGTTTACCTTGACTGATGAGCGCGTCGGTGGCCCACCAGCGGACCCGCTGCGCGATTGGCATGCTTTTGAGAGTCTGTTTCCGCCTCGCCAGTGATAACAGATGCGAGTTGTCGTGGTACTCCAGCGTGCGGGAGAGAAGCGGATCCAAGTCCTGCATCTGACTCTTTGAGCTTCTCGTGGGGAACGCTTCGAGCAATCTCAGTCTGAAGTCGTTGAGGAGTTCCTCGTACCCCTCAACACCATCCAGCACATGTAAACCGTAAGGCGTGTTCTTGTCGGCTCGCAGCTTCGCAACCGCACAATCGAACAGCACATCAAGCACCATCTCAGGGTTGATCTCAAACCAACGACTGTGCCAACGAGGGGCTGAAATGGTGTGCGGTACGCAGTAGTAGATGGCCAAGATCTTGCGTTTTTGGGAGTCAGTTAACCCATCAAGAGTTTCGGGACCTTCACGTTCCATCAGATCAATTCCTGCTAGTACCGGATCAGCCAAAAATGATTTTCTTGACTCATGCAGCAATGAGATTGTGTGGGCCACCTCAGGAAGGTCTTCGCGTCTTAGTGTATCTCGAAAAGCCGTCAACACAGCATCCACCAAGGGAGCGTCCTCACCTATGAAGTTTTTGATCCGGTCTTGTGGGGAAGCCCCGCGGTTGCCACCGTTGAGCAAACCGAGGTAGACGACGGCCAAAGTGGAAAGATTCTGTGGCGCAAACCTGTTCTCTCTCAACTCCTGTTCCTGTTCGCGGAGATGCTTCGCCCAAACCTCACGACGTTGGCGTTGTTCCGTGCACCATTGCTCCCGTTCCTCGGCCATCTTTCGTTCGAATTCGTCGTCCGTTCGCTGCGATTCCTCTGAGGGTCTGCACAGTTCTTCGAGATACTCAGCAAGAATCGGAAGTCCGCACGTTCGCTCACGCATCGTTTCAAACGTCAAGTTGTCGCTTATTGAAGGATCATTCAGCGATCGGTATGCGTGCCATAGTAAATGTCTTGCAGTTTTCGGTTCGTTTTCTGCGATCCGAATTGCCAGATCGAGGCACCACCTTCCGAAGTCCGGCGGTAGCTTCGAGCCGAACAAAACCCCATGTGCGTGGAAAATGTGCGATTCGGAGTGGCCCTTGCGGAGCGAGAATTGTACAAGCCGCTTTTGGACTTCTGGTCGCTCCTCCAACCAGGTTCGTACACGACGCTCAGATTCGTCTTGCTTAGGCCGTCGACCCAAACCGCTCACCGACTCGAGCCAAAAGTACAGGCGCTCGGGATCATCTTGAATCTCGCTGTTCGTTTCCAGACAACGCGCCAATAGTTCCATCAGAGTATCTTGAAAAACGTGATGCTTACGCTGCTCTGAAAGGTTCGACGACTGCTCATGCAGAGCGTCAAGCAGTTCTGCTAGGTGTTCAGACGAAGATTGTTGAACGAGAGTCTCTTCCCAGAACCCCCAGAATGCACCAAAGAATTTGTGGTTGCGGGGAGCTAGGTAACGCCATACTTCAGCCGGTGTGACTGCCTCCGGAAAAAGAACCGACAACAGGGTACCGCGAATTTGGTCGTCGGGGTCAGCAATTGAGCCGTCTCCGACCGCGTCAATCAGACGACGGAGAGTGCGATTGCGTTCCTCGCTGGAGTCAACAATGTGCAGATAGGCGTGTAGGGCATGCTCTCTGATCAATGCTGGGATAGTCGTACACCACAGAATGGCCTCCAGGTCGTCCTTAAGTTCCGCGACCGCGTGTCGATCCTCCGCGCATGCGAGCACCTTGAGGATCAATTGCAAGAGTCTTTGTTGAGCGGGACTTTCCGCTTCGACGCGGAGCAGGGTCTCTATCACGGGCACCATCTCCGCAGTTGCCAGAATTCGAAAGGCCCAACCGATTTCATCGCCCAATCCCAAGTACTGCTGGGGGTTGTTCTCGAAGTATGCGGCCAACGATCTCAAAAGCCGCTTCCTATCGCTAACCGCTAGGTCGCCGATGTCTCCATATAGTCCCACACCTATTGGATCAACTTCGATCAGCAGCCTACGCAACTCGCTACTATGCACAGCCAGCCAGGCCGACAGGCCCCGCAGCGATGTGACGACGCCACCGTCTGACGGGCCAGTTAGCAAAGCGATCACTCGTTTAGCGGGAAGACCATTGTCGAACAACTTGGCGATGAACCTGCCAGCGAGGAACTCCGCTACTTGACGATGCAGCGGAGCGAACCCTCCGCCTAGAGCCTTGAACATCTTGGTACTGACCGCTGGGGCAAAATCATCAGGGGATATCGGAGCCGGGGGATTTGCTAGTTCCGACAATTCCGGGAACGAAGGCGTTCTGTCGGTCAAGCGCAGCACGAAGCCTTCGCCGTCTGACAGTAGCAGCAACGCACACAAGTATCCGGCGACATCAACGATCGCCTGTGGTCCTGGGCGGAGTTCAGCTTGGCCGCCAATTTCATGTTCCTCGTTGTGTTCAGTCGCAAGGTGCTGACAAGCCAACTCAAGAGTTTTCCGGCGACTATCGGGCCAATCGCCTCCCCCACGCACGGCATCAACGAGCAAACCGAGCGTCAAAGGATTCACCAACAGGCCATCCACTTTGCGCTGCTGAGCCTCGGCGATGAACGCTTGAGCTTCATTCGCTGTTTGTTGGTACCGCTTGCACAGCAGTTCTAGGATTTGGCCATCTTTGAGTTCGTCGAGTCTCAAAACCCTGATTTGCTTGTCGCGAGACACCCGCTCCAAGTGCATACGGTCGCTTTGGCCGAGCCAATCCGCTTCGCGACAGGAAATTCGAAAGGCCGGCGGACCGAGCTGGTCGAGACGACTTCGGATCTTGTCCAGAGGGATTCGCGCGTCGTTTCCTCCTGATCGGATTTCGTCAAGCCCGTCAATAAACAGGACCTTGCCGGTCCACTCACGACGAGACTCATGATCCAACGCGATGAAGTCACGGGCGCTAATCATCAATGCCTTGTCACCGAGTTCGTTACTCTCCCGTTCGAATTCGGTGGTCTTGCCGAACCCCGGATTGCCAAGAAGCACATATGCCGATGTCGAGCGATAATCTCTCAATGTCTTACTGCCCGCGACATCGGAAGTGTCCGCGCCACCGGACTGCGAATCTGACACCACAGTGCAAGTTCGAGGAACAAAAAAGTTCATGCCTGCTCCAACCAGTAATCGGCCGGATGCGAAAGGAAATTGCTCAACTCAATGTCTCTACCGACAACTACCGTGGCCTGCGGATTGAAGCGCCGCTTGAACGCGTCTAAGCCCGATAAACGCGCGGTGGCCATGCCGCTTTTCACCTCAATCCCGACCGTACGCGGCCCCCGGTGGAGAACGAAATCGACCTCCGAGCCAGCTTCTCGCCAGTATCGGACGTGGGTGTTCGTGGAAGCCGTGTTGAGCAGATGTGCCCCCACCGCGCTCTCCACCATACGGCCCCATTGGGAGCGATCAGCGCGAGCCTCCGCAAAGGTATATCCAGACTCGAACGCCATCAATGCGGTGTTAAGCACGTTGAGCTTTGGAGTCGATCCTTTGATTCGCACCGCGTTGCCGCTGTGCTTCGACAAACCAGCGAGAAGGCCTGCTCCAGTCAACAGTTTCAGGTAGCGGTCGAGGGTGACGGTATTACCTGCGTCTTGAAGTTGGCCGAGCATCTTGTTGAACGCCAGTTCCTGTCCCGAGTAATACGAGCCAAGTTCCAACAGGCGCTTCAGAAGCGATGGTTTGTCGACCCGCGTCATGTGCAAGATGTCACGCTCGATATTGGGCTCGATGAGAGCTCCCCAGACATGGTTCTTCCAACGCTCCCAATCCTTAGAGTCTTGGGTCAGATGAGCCGCACTTGGGTATCCGCCGAAGAAGACGAATTGATCCAACTCGAAACCGAACCCGTCGCGCATCTCCGGCCAAGACCAGTGCGTGACCCGCAAGGGTTCAAAGCGACCAGCAAGGCTTTCGCTCAAACCATCTTGCATCAATAAAGGAGCCGAACCCAAGATGATCACATGCATTGGACAGCGCGCTGCCCGGTCGGCATCCCAGAGTCCCTTCACGGCCTCGGACCAGCCACGAATCTTCTGAATCTCATCCAAGGCTAGGACGAACCCATTCTCCGATTCCCATGCCTGATGTCGACTCTCCTCCCACACCTGAATCAACCATCGGCGGTCACGAACTCCTTCCAAGACACTCGAAACAGTGCTTTCGTGTTCTATCGGCAGAGGAACTGCACCGCGCGGACCTCCGCTCGGGTTGTCTATCGCCTCCAAACGTGAGGGACGCTGCAAGGAACCGAGCGCTTGTGACACTAAGGTCGTCTTACCTGTTTGACGCGGACCGAATACGGCGATCAACCACCGTGGGGGCTCTGATAACCGTTGGATGAGCGTGTTCGATTGCGGGCGACGGTACTCGTGCATGGCCAAAGCATAGTACCTAACTACTATTCTGAGTAACTTTACTCAGAATAGTAGTTAACGCTTGAGGACTACCTGTATCTTGGTTCAAGGCAAAAGCAACTCAAAGCGACTATCCGGGCCGTGAACAGTCAAAGTGGCAATTCGCAACACGTCAAGTCCGATCAACAGTTGTGCGCCGAGAATTTCTGGCAGGGCATGAGCGAAGACTTCGATTGGATTTGGCAAACGCTCCAGAGTCACGCCCAGCTGCAAGCTGAGGCTGTACACGTCGCTTTCGGCCCTACCGGAAGCGCCAGAAACACGGGCTCGCCCGACGGGGTTGAGTCGTAGATTAGCCGCGGTGCTAGCGAGAATGCAGGTCGTTTGAGCTGCCGTGTCGATGATGGCACTTGCACTGAACGGCAACGGAGCAGTGCGTTCTTCAAGACGGTAACGCTCCAGTTCGGCCGGGTGTAGCCGGATCTCCACGTCGAGAATCGGGCCTCTGCTCCCGACCTTGCCAGTGATGCAGGAATAGTCGCCCCGGTTAGAGAGGGTCGGCCGGAACCGCATATGGGACGCTGAAAACACGATCAGTCTCCAGCACTTCTTTGATCAGAAATCGTCTGCCAATGGTGCTGCGGAAGCCAGCGTCGCAAGCTTGCTGTTCATCATCGAAACATCCGACAAGTACGGGTTTGCGGCGCCGGTCGTTAGGTTGCACAATCAACGCCCATTGGCCAGCTTCGGTGGACATGAGCCCAGAACGACGCTTCAAGAAAGCAGCTTCGAGTTTGTCAAGAATCGGATCAGACACCATAGCGCATTATGCCATAAAACTGCGCGTCGACAGGGGACGACACCATGAACCAAGCGAGCCGGGCCTTATCTAACCTGGCTGGGGCGGTTCTTGATCCGACACTGATCGGAGAATGGAAGGAACCGCAACGACTTCCGGCATGAAACGCTACTGCTCATCGGCGATCCGAGCCGCATCGAGACCGGTCGCATTGTGTGCGCGTGAGTTCGGGTTGATGTCCGATGGCAGACGTTGTCGCCGCATCGTTTCGAGCAAGCCGAGAAGGGTCATCGACGTCATACAAACCCTGGGTTTAGAGCCTTACCTCCCCCCAGATGCCCTCCCCGAAATCACCTAACGCGATGTCCAAGTAGTTCCCTGGCGCGCACTGGCCTAGAATCATTGGCCTTGCTGGCAAAAGGTTCTCCTTAAGTGGTTCGGGGGACGGGGAGTGGAGCAATGGTAACTGATTCTGTGTGTGACACGAAGGCGCGTGTGGAGCGCTTTCTGGCCGAGTATCCAATAGGGCACCTCTATGTCGTTACCGGGTTCGCGTCGATGGCAGGTTTAGCTTGGTTGGCTCACCGGACGAAGAACCGGCCCGTGACCTTGGTCATAGGTGACCTCCGCACCGGTATGGACAACTTCAACGCCGGCGATGCCTCTCAAGCCGTCGCGTTCATCTCCCGCCCCGACGTGCATGTGTTGAACTGGTACCGAACTGCCAAGAACCCGAAGGGAGCCGCGATCGCCCATGCCAAGGTGTTAGCTGTCGAAGGTTCTGCGGGGCGGCCGCTGGCTGTGCTGGCGGGTTCCGCTTCGCTCGTTTCGATTATTGCGAAAACGTCGAGTATCGGGTAGCGTACCCGACAGGAACCGCAACAACACACAGGAGGTGCGTGCGCCATGGCACGAGGATCAGTGCGGGAACTTGAGCTGCTGGATGAGCAGGGAGCCGAGCAGGCTGCCAATGCTGTCGAGCAGTTGACGGAGTTCCTCCGCGCCCATCCAACGCCGACGACGCACATCCAGTTGGTTAGCGAGGATCCCGACGGTGTCACCGGAATCGTGGTGCCGTCGGTCGCGTTCGGGTTCTTCGTCGACATCCTAGCAGAGATGGCGAACGGCAACGCGGTCACGGTCGCTTCGGTGCATGCCGAACTCACAACACAGCAGGCCGCCGATCTCTTGAACGTCAGCCGACCCTATCTGGTCAAGCTGCTCGACGAACGAGAGATCCCCTACCGGCGGGTGGGGAACCGACGCAAGGTCCTGCTGGCCGACCTGATTGAGTACAAGCGCCGCGATGAGGCGATGCGAAGAGAGATCGCCGACGAGCTCACCGGCGAGGCCCAAGACATCGCACTCAACTACTAGCCACGATGGCGTTCGTAGCTCTATACGACGCCAACGTGCTCTACCCGGGGTCGCGTGTACGTTGGGTTAGAGTCCCCCCTCCGACACAAACTGCGGTTCCCCTGGTCAGAGTATTTTCGTTCTCGGGTGTCGGACGTAGGACTCGTATGGGGAAGTGCGTTGACTAGTGCCCTGTGTCAGGGTACCATGACATCTATGAGTTTGATCGTTGCTGACTCGCTGCCGGTTGAGCCGCTTGACGTGTTGCGTGAGGTGGCTCGTTCAGAGGCGCAACTTGATGAGCTTCGGTGGAAGCAGATTGCAGCGGCTCGAGACGCGGGAGCGTCGTGGGCGGCGATCGGCGAGGCGCTCGGCGTCAGCCGTCAATCTGCCTGGGAATACTCCACGCGACGCGTGACTACG
>Ga0209022_1002078_pt1 | contig 17712 bp, 17 predicted proteins | sample PinacodermPK_FD_187300 | JGI IMG/M metagenome (GOLD analysis project Ga0209022, IMG submission 187300) | Host-associated microbial community of the marine sponge Aplysina aerophoba from Gulf of Piran - sponge pinacoderm, lysed by proteinase... | ecosystem: Host-associated > Porifera > Sponge >...
AGACTTTTTGCTCGCTGTTTGACAGGAAAATTCCTGACGTGTTAAAGTCTGTTTTGAGGAAGAAGAAAAAGAGATCCAGGTGTTCACTTTAAATCGGAATCGCTGTTCATTTATTCTGGAATAAGCAATCACAAAGTCAAATCATTTTTCTGCGCAGAACAATATCGCTGCATGGCCTTTGCACGGCTTACTTGCAGAGAGAGCGTTCGTGACATAGGAACCTGTCTCCATGCCCAAGTCAAAAGACTCTATCACACGGGAATCACAAGCGGCATCTCACGCAGCACCCTCGCTGTCGCAAACAAGAATCGCGACTGGCGCATCTATGCGGATTTCGCCCAGCACTTTATCCGTAAAGCCCGTTTGCTCTATTGTGATGACGACAATGGACTGAATATTCCCGATACGGTCCACGCACTGGATTCTTCCACCATAGACCTCTGCCTTAAACTGATCCCGGGCCACTGCTCCTTCAGATAGTCGCCCAGTTCCTCAACGGTCATCCCGTCCGGGCCGGGCGCTCCCCTGTTGCGCCGCACTCGCTCCAGCGCCTTCCTGAGATTGCCGGGCTCCAACACTTCTTCCATTGTCGGCCCGGTCGCCGGGCGTTCGGTATCGGCTCGCGCCACACAGGCTTCGGTCCCTTCGCAAGCTCCGCTTCGGGCCCCACCCTCGCTCCTCTTGCTAAAGGCCAGTACTGACTGGTTGTTCTGCCGCTTTGCCCGCATGAACTTGCCGTCCTATTGACCCTTCCATCGTTCGGGCCTTCACCGCGCACCCGCCGAATTTACATCCACGGCCCTTGATGACTATGGACTTCGCGATCATTTACCCACTCGTCCGGCCGCACAGGCCTCGTATCCGGTTCTTGTCCATCGGGTCGCGGCTTTGCTGCACGCTTCCTTCAGACCATGCCTCGCGACATCGCCCTTGCGCTTCGCTAATACTTCACCGCCATCAGGTTGTATAGGGGACTCTCACCCCCAAGCTGCTGTTCATGCTCGGCACACCCACGAATAAAAGGGAGTGCCAAGAAGCACTCCCTTTTATTGAATTGCCTTCACTAAAACACCAGTCCGCTCTGGAGCGATGCCTCAGTCAAAGAAACATCCCTAATACTAAGACCGAATGTCGTTCCGTCTGCCCACTGCACGGTTTCCGAATGATACGGCAAGGAACAAGGCGGACACTATCAACAGCAGGTTAAGGGCGTTACTCCGAGGCGCATTGTCGCTTCCAGCCGCGATTGCACAACCTCCGCCACTGACAGAACCCCCGCTGCCCATGTCATCGTCGCCGCTGCCCATGTCATCGTCGCCGCCGCCCATGTCATCGTCGCCGCCCATGTCGTCAGCAACGTAATCAGCCATTCCGTTCCCGTCACATGCCGGGTATTCGGAGTCCATTCCCGGATAGATGGCGGAACCGAAGATAACACCTGGGGAAGCGGAGAGCGCCGGCGCTTCATAGTATTCGAAGGGGTCTACAACATAGCTAGCCTTCAAAGAGTCGCCAGGGGCTGTTGTAGAATCTTCATCGTCTATATTGTCATCGTCTGTAGCCGGATCATCCCAGCAATACTTAACAACAGTGCCGGCGTTTCCGGAATCTTCCGCCCCGTCAACAATTAATTCCCTGACATTTCTTCCGCCCTCGTCCACGGCAACCAAACGTTCCTCCTCAAGACTTTGATCAGCTCCGTGGTAAAGCAGGGTTCCGTCATCATCCATAACAAAAAGATATATGGAACCCGACTTCCAATCTCCTTCTTCTCTGCCAAAGACCTCGTCGAAGCGTTGGCTAAGATCGCAATAATCTGCTAAACCCGATCTACTATTTATACCCACTTCAGAGAACAGTCTAATCCGCGGCCTTATTTCATCTGCCGTAGCAGTTGCAAGATCTAGTCCTATGGTTTCGAGCCCAGTAGTAATAGTAGGATTTTCACTAAAATCACACATCCTTATAATAAGATCTATGTAATAGGCATCAACTGCTTCTTTTACAAATTGCTCAAGTTCTGCTTCGGTATCTACCTCGCTGGCTGTTATAGCATGCACGGAAGTCGTAACGCCGGAAAAAGCACCTGCAAACGCCAGCACGCATGAAAAAAGGCCCGCAAGAGCCGCTGTCTTAAAGACAGTATTTCGCATTAAGATTCTCATTATATCCTCCTTATTATTGTTCAGTTTAAGACCTAAAGAACCCCGACTCCCGCCGGGTCATATTAATTAGTACTTCTTGCCCCAATTAAAACAAGAAAGCAGTAAGGCTGTCAAGCACTTTTCATGGAAAGGTTGCGGTAAACTCCCTTACTCCACGGCCTTCATAATTTGACACGCAAGTCTCCCCGCAACGAAAAGCCTTTTCCATTTAACAAGTCATAATAACGACCGAGAAAAGCGGTGACCTCGACCGTTTTTCTGTCCCGAGATATCTGCAGGCCGAACATCTTATCAGCCACCGCCAAGCGATTGATTCAGGAAGTCGGCGAGAACGGGACGGATCGCTTGTTATGAAGGGAAAACTAAAGTAAATTTCCTTCCGTATGCTGGAGATCAATTCTAGCTCTGAAATAAAGCTTTCCGGTACCGACATATACTTCGACTCGAAACGAGCCGTGCCACTTTCTTTTGTTTCAAGCGCAAACTTCAACAAGCTTCCCCGAAGCGAAAAGATCATAGCTACGCCCGAAACGATAAAGCTTCTGGGGAAAAAGATTAAAGGCTCGGCAGTTCTTTCTTCCCCTTACGGAAAACCTTTCACCCTGGGCAGCTATTCGATTGAACTTATCCCCTCGGGACAGATGCTCGGGGCAGCGCAGGTAGTAATCGAAAAAGACGGAAAGAGAATTGTTTACGCGGGCGGCTTCAAGCTTAAAAATACCGCCACTGCCGGCTACGTGGAACTCAGAAGATGCGACACGCTGGTCGTAAATTGCGCTTACGGAGCGCCGAAGTTCATTTTCCCGCCGCCCGAAGTAGTAATGGAATCCATATTCGAATTCGTAAACAGAACTCTGTTTGAGGACAGCGTACCGGTAATCCTGGTAAACCCCATGGGAAAAGCACAGGACCTTATAATCTTCCTCGGGGAAAGGGATATCGAGATGAGCCTCCATCCCGCGATGGTCAAGACGCTTAAGCTCTATGAGGAACTCGGAGTGAAGATTCCCCCCTACGGAGGGATAAAAAGAAAGCATTTTAAAAACAAGGTCCTAATAGCCCCTCTTTCCTACAGGGACTCTGCGGTTGTCGGGAACCTTCAAAGAAAGAAGGTCGCGGTGATAAGCGGCCGCTCAATGGAAAACGGAGCGTTTATGAGGTCAGCTCTACGGGCCGAGGTGGCGTTTCCCTTAAGCAACCATTTCGGATACGACGAGATCTCGGAATATCTCGGCGTCTCAAGGCCCGGAAACGTGATCGTAAGGGGAAACTTCAACGACAGCTTCACGGAGGGACTTGAAAAGGGCGGGTGGAACGTAACGGCGTTTAAAAAGCCGCGCCAGCTGGAACTTTTCTGAGGACAGTATGCCGGTTGAAACGAAATCATTCACGATAAGCACCCAAGGCGACTGCGACATACTGGACATAACTCCTCACGTGAGCCGCGAGCTTTCCAAGGCGGAATTATCCTCAGGAACGGCCACGGTCTTTGTCGCCGGCTCGACCTGCGCGGTGACAACCATAGAGTACGAAAGCGGGGTGCTCTCCGATTTGAAAGACGCGTTTGAAAGAATGGCGCCAGAGGCCATGCACTATGCGCACAACGCCAGATGGGGCGACGGAAACGGTCACTCGCACGTGAGAGCGTCTGTGCTCGGCCCCTCGCTTACGGTTCCGTTCTCAGAGAGCGGTCCGCTTCTCGGCACCTGGCAGCAGATAGTGCTTGTTGACTTCGATAATCGCCCCAGAACGAGAAGGGTAATCGTCCAGATTATCGGAGAATGACCGCGCCTCAGACGAACTTGACCGAAAAATGCGTGGGCTTGTATCTTACGTTAAGGTTAACGATAAGTGGCGTAAGCGATTCTATCATCGAGGAGACCTCGAGCGGACCCGCGTCAAGCACCCTGAGGTTCTTCATTTCCTCGGTAAGATTCTTGATCACCTCTTTAGCTCCCTCGTCATCACCGCATATGACCACGTCGTAATCAAGGTCCTCGTCTATTTTGGCAAGTTCGTTTGCGGGAAGATTGTGATAAGCGGACACTAGCCTCGCCGTTTCAGGAAGCGCATCTTTTATCTCAAGAGCCGAAGAACCCTGGGCGGGAGGATCGAAAAGGAAAGTCTTGCCTTCCCTTTTCATCGAGACTACAGGAGTTACGACTATCTGATCCGTGATACTGTCGCCGCAGCCCGCTACAGTGGCTGCCGCGTACTCGGGAGGAATACTTATTATTATTACCTCGGAAGCCGCCGCGGCGTCTGCGTTCGCCATGCCGTGTATGTTCGATTCGATTCCAAGCCCCTTGAGCGTTTCCGCGTGGCCCGATGCTATGCCGAGTGCTTTCTCCTCGCTTCTAGAACCTATGTAGATCTCATGCCCCGCTCTTGACCACCGCAGCACCAGACCTTCCGCTATGTCTCCCGTCCCACCTAGAAGTGAAATTTTCATTTTTGATGTCTCCTTGCGTCAAAATTTTTACAGAACTTCTATCGTATATGCCCGCGGAGCGTTTTTCAAGCCCTTAAGAGCGGTTCATGGAGTTGGCAAGTGTCGATAAACTAATAAAATATCGGGCATTCCGGGGAACAAAACCGGTTCACTAATTATTTTCAGAAAAACAGAACCTATCAGAGCATCCCCAGTGCTTCTTCCAAGCCAGCCACCGGCCTAAAAATCCATGATCTTCTACGCTTTCGTTTCTCAAAAAGACCCAGTTCCACCAGTTCAAGCAGATCCGTCCGGGCCGTCTGATATACAACATTATGAACCGTCTGGTGCCCCCTGACCGTATAGTCACGGTTCGGATGCCTGAGAGCGCTGCCAACTATATCTCTCTGCCTGTAATTGAGCAAAGCCAGAGATTTAACTTGCGATTCAAGCTCTCTTAATTCACCAGTTCTTCTGGCTATGTAATCATGCAGAGCTCTTATGGCTCTTCGTATCACGCGAAGATGGTAAATGATGAAATAATTGAGGTCGTTTCCATCAGTTTCAGTATATAAAAACGACTTAACGTATTGTGTTTTACCCTTGAGGATTATTTCGGATATCGATATGAACTCAAACAGCCAGTACCCATGGTGAAGCATGGACCAGTAAAACAATGCCCGGGCCGTTCTGCCGTTGCCGTCAAAAAACGGATGGTCATAAGCAAGCCAGAAATGAAGTACTATAGAACGGATTGCGGGATGTATGAATCCCGCACCGTCCTCGCCGTTGGCGAATTCACACATTTTTTTCATCCTCCAAGGAAGCTCCGACGCAGGGGGAGGCACATGCACCAAGGTGTCCTCAGTCCCACCTGAATAAACCTTTATTTCCTCGGACTCCCTGCGAAACCGTCCGGCCGCGGTTGGTTCATCAAGAGTTTCCCTAGTTATAATCTCATGGATATTGAACACTAGTTCCTGAGTTAAGGGTTCGTTTTTCAACTCTCTGATCGATTCCATTGCCCTATAGTTGTTAAGAATCATCTCTTCGCTTCTATCTTTGGGTTTCCGCCCCGTCCGTATCAGGTTCTTAGCCACTAAACGAGTTGTCGAAGCACCTTCAATCTGGCTTGACGTGATGGCTTCCTCTATAAGCGAGCGGACAAGGTACCGGTCCCTCGTATGAGGACCTATATTTTTGTCCTCTATCCGGATTGAACCTCCGGACTTCATATCAATTCCATGCAGCGCCTGGGATATTGATTCGGTCATGTTGTAACTGAAAAGATTTCCCTGCTTGTCTGGAAGCGTAACCTTCTTCGAGGCAGCTACCCTTTGAACTTTTATAAAATGCCACCATTGCCTGAGAGTAAGGCCATCGGGAATCTGGCGATGCCTCAGTTGATCCCAGTGCAGATATTTTTTGGGAACGTTTCCATAAAAGCGTTGCGAAAGTTCCATATACTCGCCGCTTTGAATCACCTCTGCGAACAGTTCCTCAAACGGCGGCGGCTTAAGGGGAAGCTTCATGTTAATCCTCTCTTTAAACAAGTGCAAGATATATCTTAATAGATATACTAATTTAGTTAAATTTAGTATATCTATTAACGTGGATTTAACAAGAAAACAAAATGGGGATCGTTCAATATATAGCAATATAAGGGAGATAGAAATGCTAATGTTATACTAATTTAGTTAAATTTAGTATAATTATCGGTGTGGTCTTAATCTAAAGCCCCTTCCACTCGCGCCACTTGTGTTCCGAAGGCATTTTAAAATCCGGCAAAAAACTGGTGGCATGTCCCCAATATCCCTTCCCGGGTTATTAAAAACCCGCTGCAGCCTGGAAAAGAGAGTTGACGACGGCGCGCTTTATGAAGACTATCAGAAGCAGAACCACTATGGGGCTAAGGTCTATCGAGCCCCCGATGGGAGGAATGTATCTTCTGGCAAAACCCAGAACCGGCTCCGTGGCCGAGTAAAGAAACTTCACTATAGGGTTATACGGGTCGGGATTCACCCATGAAAGTATCGCCCGTCCCACTATGAGCCATATGTAAACGCTAAGAAGTATGTCCACCACTTCGGCGATGGCCCTTAAGAAATTGCCTCCTAATATTTCCATGTCAGTCCTCCTCTCCTGAAAGTTCCGCGGAACGTCTGGCCGCGGACTCAATAGCGGATATCACAGCAGCCCGGAAACCGCCCCGCTCAAGTGAATGAATCCCGCTTGCCGTGGTTCCTCCGGGCGATGTGACCATGTCCTTTATCTCGGCGGGATGCCCGGCACCTTCCTGAATCATTTTCGAGGTGCCCAAAACGGTCTGCGCGGCAAGGTCCGTTGCAAGCTTTCTTGAAAGCCCCATTTTAACCGCGCCGTCGCAAAGCGCCTCAATAAAAATCGACACAAAAGCCGGGCCGCTTCCGGAAAGGGCCGTAACAGCATCCATGAGGCTTTCACTCTCAACCCGAAAGGCTTTCCCCAAAGAACCTAGGATTTCGAGAACCAGATCTTCTTCCTCACCGGAGAACCCTTCCCCGAAATAAACGCAGGATGCTCCCTCAAGCACAAGACTCGGGGTGTTGGGCATAACCCGCGCGAGCTTTATCTCCCTTCCGATAAGCTTTTTTATAAAAGAGTACCCTACCCCGGCAGCGATCGACACGTAGAGCTTATCTCTGGTGGCGACGTTTTTCACTTCCCTGCAGACCTCGGGGATTACCTGGGGCTTTACGGAAAAAACAACTATATCAGACTTTTTTACCGCTTCCCCGTTATCGGAGGTAGTCGCGACTCCGTACTGCGAAGACAGGTAAGAGAGTCTCCCGGGATCTACATCCGAGAGCGTTATGTCCTTTTTCTTAAAGCTTCCCGAGGCGAGAAGTCCCCTTACCATCGCCTCGGCCATGTTCCCCGCTCCTATGAATGCTGTCTTCTTCATTTTCAAACTCACTTGGGCCTCGGACCGAAAAGCGCTGAACCGACTCTGAGAATCGTGGCTCCCTCTTCGATCGCCACTTCGAAATCATTGCTCATACCCATTGAAAGCTCCTGTATTCCGGGAAACTCCCCTGACACCTTATCCCTCATCTCCCTAAGCTCCGAGAACCATGGTCTGCTCATCTCGGGATCCTCGAAATAAGGGGGCATCATCATAAGTCCCTCAAGCGAAAGGTTCCGGAATCCGGACGCACTCTCGAGAAACTCCCGAAGGTCGCTCCCCCTGATCCCGTTTTTGCTATCCTCTCCGCCGTTTATCTCAACAAGCGCCCGGACACGGGTTCCGGCAGCCGCGGCCCTTTTATCAAGCTCCGTCACAAGGGCCATGTTGTCAACCGCATGTACAAGATCCGCCTTGCCCACAACGTACCTCACCTTGTTTCTCTGCAAGGCCCCGATGAAGTGCCAGCGAAGCGTACCGGTGGCACCGCCCCCGGCTTCCCTATGCTTGTCGCGAAGCTCCTGGGCATAATTCTCCCCGAAATCCCGAAGCCCGAACCGGTTGGCCTCCAGAATCACCGCCAAGGGGAATTTTTTCGAGACCGCTACCAGCCGCACATCCTCCCGGTTTCTCCCGGATCTTCGGCACGCCTCTGCGATTCTCCGCTCTACTTCGTCTATGTTGCCCTTCAAACCCATCAGGATTCCACGACACTTATATCAGAGAGTACTGAAACCAGCTCAAAAAGCGGAAGTCCGACGACACCCGTGTAGGAACCTTTTATCCACTGGGACTTATATACTTAGCTGCCATGTGGCAACCTCGCATCAATTTCACGGTTCATCGGGACTGTGCTAATACCAGCACCCTCCCCGTGCAGTTGCGCCATTCCCAGACGCCTTATGTTCACTGCTGCGTTTGTGTCCGCGTTGGACACAAATCCGCAACTCACACACTGGAACCGCGCTTGGGTTTTACGGTTCTCTTTTTCTGCGTGTCCGCAACGCGAACACGTCTGACTCGTGTATGCGGGATTTACTTCTATTAACCTCCCGCACTTGTACTCAAGATTTCTTCTTACTTCCCCGAAGGCCGTATCAAGTACAGCCCTGTTAAGTCCCGCCTTCTGCCTTACGTTTTTTCCCGGATTCTCCACACTACCCTTGGCAGAAGCCGTCATGTTCTTAACCTTGAGGTCCTCCACGACCATCGTTCCGCATTTCCCGGAAATTTCTTTCGTAGTCTGATGAACCCAGTTCTTGCGGATGCTGGTTATCTTTCTGCTTACTTTCCTAAGTTTTTTCTTCGTGTCCCCCCGCCTGTTTGACCCCTTTACCTGCCTTGCCATCTTTCTCTGGTACCACTTCCTTCGTTTCTCTTTTTTCTCGAGATCGGGCAAATGATAGAAGTCTCCATCCGAGGTAGCAATCTGGCGTACATTCATGTCAACTCCAAGAACTTCCCCATCGTCCATCTTTTCTTCCTCTTCAATCTCGTAAGAGACAAAGGCCCTCCACCTGTGCCCGTCATGGCGAAGCACCACTTGCTTCGGGTCTCCAGCCTCATGGGGATTGCCGCCCTTGCGGGTAAGCGTCACCCATCCGACCAGGGGGATGTGAAGCAGGGAATATTTTCCGTTAACCTTCCTTATCCTGAAATTGCACGTGTCGGGGAGAGTGAATCCAGGTGCGGTCTTTGCCCTGCTTCTCGGTTTCGGGAAACCCTTGTTGCCCGCCATTGCCTGTCCCAGGGCATCCGAGAGATACTTAAGAGAATATCTTACGGGAGCACAAGGAAGTTCCTGCATCCAGTCTGTCTCACGCCTCAGCTTGGTAAACTCCACTCCGAGGGAGAAAAAACTGGTCTGCGGTCGCTGCGCCTTACCATTCTTGAACGCCTGATAGTCGGCAAGGTTCTTTTCCCGAAAATGATTCCAGACATACCGGCAGGCTCCCGCTATCTGGAACATCTTCCTTGCCTTTGCCTTAGAGGCAGGCAGAACGACAAACTCTACGGTGCGCATTTCTTTAATCATTACGGTATATTATGCCTGATTACGGTAGTTGTGTATATAATTCCCCATCCACTCAACAAGGCACGATCCGATTCCCTGAATGGCGTATGCGCCCGCCTTGTCCATAGGCTCCCCGGTCTTAATGTACCGACGCATCCCTTCCGTATCAAGGGACTTCATCCGCACCTCGGTACGGGTGGCCCCAAGGTGAAGAACATCACTCGGGGCTCTCGCCACGCAGAAGCCCGTTATGACCTCATGGGTTCTTCCGGAGAGTTTTTGCAGCATCGAGAGCGCGTCTTCTTCGTCGCGGGGCTTGCCGAAAATTTCTCCCGAGATGGACACGACCGTGTCGCTGCCCACGACGATTTGCCCGAGCCGCTCTTGTGCGCAGACGTAAAGCGCCTTTTCCCTGGCCATGCGCTTTGCGAAATCAAGCGGCGTTTCTCCATCGCGGGCGCTCTCGCGCACCTGCGGCGGAATCACTTCGAAATCAAGACCAACACCCGCAAGCAGCTCCCGTCTTCTCGGAGAAGAGGAAGCAAGTACAAAGTTTCTGTTCTTAAGCATCCGGGAAAGACCCCTCTAAGCGGAAACCCGAAACTTGAAAACGCGTCTTCTGCGTATACACTCATCGTTTCAAGCTCAAATGGAAATCAAAGAACTTTACCTGAAAGGCAGAAAAAGCTTCGAGGAAAACGGCTTCGAGTGCCCGGGCATCGAAACAAGAGCGATACTCGCAAGAAGCCTCGATACGGACCCGCTGGAATTCTACGCGCATCCGGAAAGACGCGTGAACCCCGAACGCACAGAAGCGTTTGAAAAACTCCTTCGCCGACGCCTCGCGGGAGAACCCCTCGCGTACGTTACCGGCGAGCGGGAATTCTGCTCGAGGCCTTTTGTCGTGACCCGCGACGTTCTGATACCAAGACCGGAAACCGAAACGCTTGCGGAACTCGCTATAGAAACCGCGGGACGGATGAAAAATCCCCGTATCCTCGACCTCGGAACGGGAAGCGGGTGCCTCGCCGTAACCCTGTCTCTAGAAGCACGCGGCTGCGAGGTTTTTGCCTCGGACGTATCCGCCGCGGCGCTCAGCGTAGCAAGGAGGAACGCCCGCACACATGGCGCGCGCGTTCGGTTCGTCCGTTCGGATCTTCTGGGCTCCTTTGCAAAATCTTCGTTTGACATGATAATTTCCAACCCGCCTTACGTGTCCGAAGCGGAATATGCGGAGCTTTCCCCGCAGATAAGGCGCTACGAGCCGCGCATGGCGCTTCTCGGCGGGAAGGACGGGCTTGCGTGCATAAGGAAAATAGCGGCCGCTGCAGGAACCACACTTCGAGAAGGAGGTTTTCTGCTTCTTGAAATCGGAGCCTCCCAGGCGGAGAGTGCGGAGAGGGTAGTTCGTGAAAACGGTTTTTCAGACGTACGCTTCGGAGTCGATATCAGCGGCGTAAAAAGGGTAGTGAAAGCGATTTGGAAAAAATAGTAATAGAAGGAAAAAAGAGGCTTTCCGGAGAGGTGTCGGTCGGCGGAGCGAAAAACGCCGTCCTTCCCATAATGGCGGCCTGCATACTGAACGACGGGGAGAACACAATCTCGAACGTTCCGGATTTGGCGGACGTGCGGACCATGATGGAACTCCTCGAAACCCTGGGCGCGAGATGCGAGTACGCGGACGGGGAGCTGCTCGTTGACTCAAGAACCATCGACCGCTACAAGGCTCCCTACGATCTGGTAAAAACGATGAGGGCTTCCGTACTGGTTCTGGGACCGCTTGTGGCCAGGTTTAAAAAAGCCGAAGTCTCGCTCCCCGGAGGATGCGCGATAGGAGAGAGGCCTATAGATCAGCATATAAAGGGACTTAGAATCCTCGGGACGTCGGTGCAACTTGAAGACGGATACGTGAGCGCCGTTGCGAAAAAACTCGAGGGAACCACCGTGCCCTTCGATCTCTCGACCGTTACGGGTACCGAAAACATAATGCTGCTGGCCAGCGTCTGCGAAGGAGAGACCGTCATCCTAAACGCCGCATGCGAACCCGAAGTGGTGGATCTCGCAAACGCCCTAAACCTGATGGGAGCGAAGATAGAAGGGGCCGGGACGGATATAATAACGATAACGGGGGTAAGCTCGCTCGGTCCGCTCAAGGGCTACAGCATAATGCCCGACAGGATAGAGGCCGGGACGCTGATGATAGCCGGCGCCCTTAATGAAAGCGATCTCTTGATCAGGAACTGCAGGTTCGAGCACCTGGGGGCGCTCGCAGGTAAACTGCTTCAGACAGGAACGGAAATAGAAAAAAATGGGAACTCCATCAGGGTGCGGGGCACAGGGAAGATAAAAAGCATAGATTTCTCCACACTCCCATACCCGGGATTCCCGACTGACATGCAGGCCCAGATGATGATACTCATGTGCGTTGCCGACGGAATGAGCGTCATAACGGAGAATATATTTCCGCAGAGGTTCATGCATACCGCTGAACTGCGGAGGATGGGAGCAGACATAAAGCTTGTCGGAAACAGCGCCGTGGTAAGGGGTGTTCGTGAGATGAGGGGTGCACCCATCATGGCAAGCGATCTTCGGGCGAGCGCCTCGCTTGTGCTGGCAGGGCTTTGCGGTGCCGGCAGAACGGAAGTGTCGAGAATCTACCATCTTGACCGGGGATACGAGAAACTTGATGAAAAATTGCAGTCAGTAGGAGCCAGCATCTGGAGGGAACAAGAGTGATAACTATAGCGACACCTAGGGGAAGGCTGCTTGAGGAGACCGTCGATCTCTTCAAGAAGGCCTCGATAGATATAACGGAGGTAATCAAGGATTCGAGAAAGCTTATATTCGAGTTCAAAGAGGCGGAGATGAGGCTGCTTATAGTAAGACCTACAGACGTCAGCTCCTATGTTGAGTACGGTGCCGCGGACTGCGGAATAGTCGGCAAGGACACACTAATGGAGCAGGACTGCAATCTCTACGAGCCTCTTGACCTCAGAATAGGAAAATGCAAGATGGTGGTCGCCGCTCCGAAAGGCTTTGAGAAATCGGGCAAGGCGTCCTTGCGGATCGCGACAAAGTACCCGAAGATCGCAAGCGATTTCTATAACAAAAAAGGCATAAGCACGGAAATCATAAAACTCTATGGTTCGGTTGAGCTTGCCCCTATAATAGGGCTTTGCGACACTATAGTGGATCTTACGGCCACGGGAGAAACCCTGAAGAAAAACGAACTTGAGATAGTGGAAGTGGTAGCGGAGGTAAGCGCGAAGCTGGTCGTCAACAAGGTAAGCATGAAAATAAAGTCAAAAGAAATAAAGGAACTGATTGAGAAACTCGAGGAGGTAAGATAGGCCGCCTCCCCTTTTTCAAATGGCGTATCAGAAAAGCTCGAGCTGGGCAGGTCCGTCTCTTCTGAAGCGGGAGGTATCAGGAGGTGCCTTCCTTCCCGCAAAACCGAACTTCCCGTAAGCTACGCGAAAGATCCTTTTGGTCTGCTCGGCGAAAATCCCCTTGCCCTTCATCCGGACGCGGTACTCAGAAGAGTTAAGGTCTCCTTCCCTCATAGACTTGATTCGCCCCAGTATCTTTTTCTTTCTGTCCGGGTAATGCCGCCCAAGCCACTCGGAGAATATGTCGCCAACTCCGTAGGGAAGCCTTAGCATCACGTAACCCGCGTCGACCGCCCCGCGTGCCGAAGCCTCTTTCATTATGGCCGGAATCTCATGGTCAGTGAGCCCGGGAATTACCGGGGCTATGAGCACCGTCACGGGGATGCCGGCGTCCGCAAGCTTGGCTATTGCCCTGAGCCTGTATTCGGGCTGCGACGCTCTGGGTTCCATTTTTCTTGAAAGTTCGCCGTCAAGCGTCGTGACGGAGATAACCACGCTCGCGCAGCCGATTCTGGCCATGTCGGTGAAAATATCAATATCGCGGGTCACCAGATAGTTTTTCGTTATAACACCGACAGGGTTTTGGAATTCCCGCAGAACCTCAAGGCATTTTCTCGTTATCTGGAAATGTTTCTCCGCCGGCTGATAGCAGTCGGTAACTCCGCTTATCGCTATCGGCTTAGGAATCCATTTCGCCGAGCGGAGCTCCTTTCTCAGAAGCTCGGGAGCATTTTGCTTTACGAAGATCTTCGTTTCGAAATCAAGCCCCGCGGAAAGCCCCAGGTATTCGTGTGTGGGTCTTGCGTAGCAGTAAACGCATCCGTGCTCGCATCCCCGGTAGGGATTGATGCTTGCGTCAAAGGAAATATCGGGGCTCTGGTTGTAGGAGATTATGGTTTTCGTCTGGTCCCTGTAGTAAACAGTTCTGGGGGTGCCGTCAGCGAGGGGCGCGTCCTCGTCCGCAACAAAATCAATCCGCTCGAACCTTCCCGCAGGGTTCTCTTGCGATCCCCTTCCTCTTATGGATGGCTTCACTTTACGAATCTCCATTAAACCAAAAAGCCCCAAAGCGGCAACGGCCGCCTCGGGGCTTTTGAAACACTAAGCAATTATTTGCTTTCAGTTTATGTTCTTCGGCACCGGGTCGGCCTCGAGGGTGTAACCGGCCTTGGGAACGACAAAGTTCTTGAGCACAGGCTCATCCGAGAGAATTACCTTTTCAACAACTTCGTCCATATGTTCCACTGGGGTTATCTTCACCTCTTTTCTCACGTTCTCCGGTATGTCCTCAATGTCCTTTTTATTCTCTACGGGAATCAGTACTTCTTTCACCCTGCCCCTGTGGGCGGCAAGGATTTTCTCCTTAAGCCCTCCGATGGTAAGCACTCTTCCACGAAGCGTAATCTCTCCCGTCATGGCAATTTCCCTGTTTATGGGCTTTCTTGTAATGGCACTCGTAATGGCGCTCGCTATCGCTATGCCGGCGCTTGGCCCGTCCTTGGGAGTGGCTCCCTCAGGAACGTGAATATGTATATCCACGTTTTGATAGAAAAGCCTTTCAAGCCCCAGGCGCTGCGCCCGGCTCCTTACGTAGCTCATCGCCGCGCGTGCGGATTCCTGCATCACCTCCCCGAGCTTACCGGTAACGGTGAAATTCCCCTTGCCGGGAACAATGGAAACCTCTATCGTAAGAAGCTCCCCTCCAAGCTCCGTCCACGCAAGCCCCGTGGCGGCTCCCACCTGGTCGGTCTTCTCGATCTCTCCGTACTCGTGCTTGGGAGTGCCGAGGTACTTGCCGACACTCTTGGCGGTGATGTTGACTCCCTTGGTCTTTTTCTTCTCAACTATCTCTCTGGCAACCTTCCTGCAAAGCGCCGCTATTTCCCTCTCGAGGTTCCTGACACCGCTTTCCTTCGTGTACCTTCTTATGATCTGCAGAAGCGCCTCGTTTTTTATGGACACCTTGCGGTCGTTAAGGCCGTGATCACCCATCTGCTTCCCTATAAGAAACTTCCTAGCTATCTGGAGCTTCTCCTGCTCCGTGTAGCCGGGAAGGCGGATTATCTCCATGCGGTCCTGAAGCGCCCAGGGAATCGTGTGCAATACGTTTGCCGTCATTATGAACATCACCTTCGAGAGATCGTAGTCGGCCTCGATGTAATGATCGTTAAAATTTGAGTTCTGCTCAGGGTCAAGGGCCTCAAGAAGCGCCGAAGCCGGATCTCCCCTGAAATCCATCCCGAGCTTGTCGATCTCGTCGAGGAGAAAGACGGGGTTTACGGTTCCGGCCTTCTTCATTCCCTGTATGATCTTGCCTGGGAGGGCTCCTATGTAGGTCCTCCTGTGTCCCCTTATCTCGGCCTCGTCCCTTACCCCGCCAAGAGACGTCCTGACGAACTTGCGGCCCATTGCGCGCGCTATGGATTTGGCCAAAGAGGTCTTTCCCACACCCGGGGGTCCCACGAAACAGATTATCGGGCCCTTCAGCTTCTCGGCCAGAACCCGAACCGCCAGATATTCAAGTATCCTCTCCTTGGGTTTTTCAAGGCCGTAGTGGTCCTCGTCGAGAATCGATGCAGCTTCCTCGATGTCAAGGCGATCCTCGGTCTTCTCCTTTATCCACGGCAGATCCAAAAGCCAGTCGATATAGTTTCTCACCACAGTCGCCTCGGCCGACATGGAGGACATCATGCGAAGCTTGTTTATCTCTCTCTTCACCCTCTGCTCAACATCCTCTGGGAGCTCTTTCTCCCTCAACTTTTCCTCAAATTCGTCTATTTCGCTTTTAAGGTCGTCTCCCGTTCCGAGCTCTTTCTGAATGGCCTTCATCTGCTCGTTAAGGTAATACTCCCTCTGGGCCTTTTCCATCTGCTTTTTGACCCTCTTTCCTATGCGCTTTTCCATCTGGAGTATTTCGAGCTCGGACTGCATTTTCTCGCAAAGCTTCTCCAGCCTCTCAAGCGGATGGAGCACCTCGAGAATTTCCTGCTTGTCCGAAAGTTTCATGCTAAGATGCGAAGCGACCGTATCGCCGAGCTTGCCCGGTTCGTCAATGGACATGAAAGTCACGAGAGTTTCCGAGGGAATCTTGGTGTTCAGTTTCACGTAATCCTCGAAAAGCTTGGTGGCCGAACGCATGAGCGCTTCAACCTCGACGCTTTCCCCCGAAGGTTCCTCTATCTCCTTTACTTTTACGACGAACATGTCCTTGTGGGAAACAAAGCCCGTGATTGAGGCCCTCTTTTTGCCTTCGACAAGCACCTTAACGGTGCCGTCCGGAAGCCGGAGCATCTGAACTATCGTTCCGATGGTCCCGATTCTGTACATATCCTCGTTCCCGGGTTCGTTCACCTTCGCGTCTTTCTGCGCCGAAAGGAATATTTCCTTGCTGCCCTTAGCCGCTTCCTCAAGGGCCTTGATGGATTTCTCCCTGCCCACAAAAAGAGGGGCCAGCATATAGGGGTATATAACTACGTCGCGAAGTGGAAGGAGCGGAAGGACTTTCTCGTCAACGTTTACGGAATCTGGCATTTTCTCCTCCTCAATACAGAAGCTTATTTAGAGTATATAATACAGCCTCGGATATTTACAACCCTGTTATTATACAGCATGCAGACGGCCAGTCATAATTCGGGCAAAGTCTTTATTGGAAATAATTACCATTTAGTAGTAATTTTTAACAAGTAGGTTATCATTAACAACGCAGAACAAGAAACCAAGGAGGAATTAAAATGATTGACAGCGACGTAGAGGACGCAATAAACACGCAGATAAGAAACGAGTACTATTCATCCTATCTATATCTTTCGATGTCCGCCTATTGCGAATCCAAAAACTTTTCCGGTTTCGCGAGCTGGCTTCGCAAGCAGAGTGAAGAGGAGCTTGGGCACGCGTTGAAGTTTTTCGATTACCTGATCGACAGGGGCGGCAGGGTAGTTCTTGATTCGATAGAGCAGCCCTCCTCTGAATTCGGAGCATTCCTTGAAATGTTCGAGGAGGTTTTGGAGCATGAAAGGGAGGTTACAGGGATGATAAACAACATTTATGATCTCGCCGCCTCGAAAAACGATCAGGCAACTTTAGTAATGCTTCACTGGTTCATAGAAGAACAGGTCGAGGAGGAAAAAAGCGCCGAGGAAGTCGTCGAGCAGCTGAAACTTGCCGAGGACAATCCCGCAGCACTTCTAATTCTCGACAGGGAACTCTCCGCAAGAACTAGCGAATAGCGGCTTTTGCGATGCAGCGATTTTCGGGATTTGGTTTCCGCAGTGAAACCGCCATGAACTGTGACTTCCGGGGGCCTTGCGGCGATGAGTTCCGGTCAGGTTCCGGCATGAGTGAAAAAATCAGCCTGCGCCGGCCTGGCCCTGTTCCGCCGTTTGTTTCCAGGCAGAGCGGAAATTCTCAGCCCCGGGCTCTTGTTCTTCCAAGCGCCGCAAAGACAAGAAGAGCCAGGAGAAACAAGCTGAACGCGGAAGAATTATCTTTAGGGCTTAAGGCGCAGCCTCCGTTTTCAGAACTTGTCGTTATCACTCTGAGCTTGCGAAGTTGAGAAATAAGGGTTCCCGGAACCTCTCCGGGGAGATCAAGCTCTACGACTCTTCCCTCTTCATCCGTCGTGACTCCCCCGTACCAGTCCTCGAAGTTATATGGGTCCCCGTAGTTCTCAAACCACTCGGGGTTAAGGTCAAGCATTTCCGCTATGTCTCTTAACACCGCTCTCTCAACAGCCAGTACGAGTTCCTCGGGCACTTCTCCCGAAAGATCGT
>Ga0209022_1002081_pt1 | contig 17700 bp, 20 predicted proteins | sample PinacodermPK_FD_187300 | JGI IMG/M metagenome (GOLD analysis project Ga0209022, IMG submission 187300) | Host-associated microbial community of the marine sponge Aplysina aerophoba from Gulf of Piran - sponge pinacoderm, lysed by proteinase... | ecosystem: Host-associated > Porifera > Sponge >...
CAGGCCGACGCTGGACAGCTTCGGACGGCGTTGGAAAGCCGCCCGAGGGATCGCACCTGAGATCCCAATCGGAGGGAGTCATTCGGAGGGAATCGAGCCGCAGAAATCCGTAAGCTCAACGATCACAGGAAGATGCAAACCTGTGTTAGTGTGTTGGGTAGGCTGGCTGGACGCCTTAACAGCGCCCAACGCCCCCGTGGGCCGCGCCCGTGAACGGGCTGGCTCGACGCGCGGGATCCGCCTCGTCGACGCGCTAATGCCCCCCTCAGCCCGAGGCTTCAGTTCGACGTGATCGCCGCCCGGTAAGCGTCTGATTCGAGGAGCCGGTGGTCCTCCCCGGCGACCTCGACGACGCGGCCGCCGTAGAGTCCGGCCAGCGTCTTGTCGGGCACGCGCTCCGCGGCGGCCAAGCTCCGCGCGACCGGCATGTGCAACCCACGCGGCGCCTGTTCGGGTGCGCGTCCGTGAACCCCACCCGCGAACGAGTTGAACTCCTGCTTCACCGTTTCCATGTCCGAACGCTGAAGAGCGACCCGTAAGCGTGTCAACCCGGTAGGAAGTACCCCACTGTTCCAGAACGTTCGAGGTCGTGTCAGGAGGTCTCAGCCTCGTCGGATGCCGTCGCCAGCGGCTTGTCAGAACGCCCCCGTCGACGCTTCGGCGAACACCCTAACGGTTCTCACAAGCTCGATTGGTGGTGGCCCGGATGGGCACCGGACATAGGGCGCGCCCGCCGGTGGACGGCGGATACACCCCGTCCATCCTCTTCTCTCGGGATTCCGAGCGAGTAGTCCTCTCCCTACCACCCAGCGGCGGGCTGAGGGGATGCCCACGCACCGCTGCCCCAGCTACGTTTAGGTTGGTTGCTTGAGTCTCCACCCGCTGAACCTTGACCATGCCATCCCCCATGCTCTGTGACCTCGAAACTCCTCCCAGTAAGGCGATGACCGCACGGCCAAAGGCCCTTTCGTTGGGAAGGGTCCGTTCGGCATCGAGGTCTTCGAACTCCCGACCGCCAGCCTCCGGCGGGTCACCGACCTGCATTCGAACCAAGGGGAGGCCGTGCGTCGTGGGGGCTCTTCAGCCGGAGGGGCGGCATGCTGCATCCGACTGATCCACCACGTCCTTCCCCCGAGCAGGGCTCATGAGCGAGGTAACGTCTGGGAAGGACCGGGGCGTGACAGTGAATGTAGGCGAGCGGGAACGGCGCGCCTTCGTCGAGCAGGTGCGCCGCGAGAACGACGGGCACTTTGGCCCACCTGCACGCAAGATGGTCGCGACCATGCTCGCTGCCGGACACCCGCACCCGTGGGCCTACGTCTACGAATTGTCACAGAACGCAATCGATGCGGGTGCTCGACGAATCTACTGGAGGACCAACGGTGGGTCGCTGTTGTTCCAGCATGATGGGGACGCTGCGTTGGACGAACCTGCTGTGGATGGGCTGTCTTAGATTGGTGCTTCGACCAAGGGGCAGGACGCCATCGGGTTCATGGGAGTTGGATTCAAGTCAGTCTTCAATCGGTTTCGAACAGCGCGGATTTCGGGTTTCGGCTGGCGCATTAGGTTCGACATCGGAAAGCGCCACGGGGCGCTCGGCGCCACGGTCTCTGACTGGTTCGACGCCCTACAGCCACACTGGGACCGTGAGCGGCTCGATCCCGATGCTGGTTACACTACCGCCTTTCACCTTACTCGTCCCGTAGCCCCGGCGGCCCGCTTGGCCGACGACCTAGCGCGCCTAGCGTCCCCAGAAGACCCAACTCCGTTGTCCGTGCTCGCGTTGCGGGGCTTGGAGCAGGTGTGCATCGACGATGTCACTTGGGACCTCTCGGTGCGGGACGGAGTGGTCGAAGTTCGTCGCGCGCCCGATGGGCTCTCTCGGCGGTGGCGATTCTTCGTGTCATGCTATCGCCCGGATGACGCCGCGATGCGACGGTTCTTGGAGGCGCGCCAGGACCTCACGTACCAAGAGGCCAGTGGGTCAGAGCGGCCGAAGCGGAGCGTCGTGGCGCTCGTGCCCTTGGACGAGGACGGGTTACCGAACCCACCGTCCCAAGGTCGGGTCTACGCGACACTTCCGACTCGGGTGTCCATTCCCTTCGGATTCCATTTGCAGGCGGACTGGCTGGTCAACCTGGAACGTCAGAGCCTCCGGGCCATCAGAGGAGATCCTTGGCAGGAAGCAATCGTGCAGCAAGTCCCGATGCTTGTGCGAGAAATACTTCTTTGGCTGAAGGAGCAGTCGGAATCCGCCATGAGCCGGGGTTACCGGATACTGTCTAACCCCACCCGGCTCGAAGGGGAGGTCTCCGATGTACTTGGTGCCCTACGGTGCGATTTCATCCGTTTGCTCGGGGATCTCAAGATCGTTCCGGTTCTCCGCCCAGAAACCAGACGATTCTCCACACCGCAAGAGATCGTGCGCCTACCCGGCCGGTTTCTCAGCGAGTTTGGAAAACGCCCGGCGTGGCGTCCAGATTTGCTGTTTGACCGCGACCTGATGGATGAAGGTCTCTTGGGGAGTCGCGCCGTGCAGTTCGCCAACTGGCTTGGGTGGGGACTCGACATCGATCCTGATGCCGTAGAGTGGACTGTCACGCTACCGCCTTGGTGGTCTGCGGTGGAGGGGAACACCGACGCGCTCTTTGCGCTTTGGTCGTGCGTCTCCGAGCAGAAATGGCACCACGCACCCGTCGTCCCTACGGAAGCCGACGGGTGGCTCCCCGCCGACGATACGTGCTGGCTCAACGAAGAACCGCCGTCCGTCAAGGAACCGAGTGGGGCTGTGGTCGCCGAGGCGCTCGCTGGCTTCTTGCCTGCCGCCGAACAACGCCTGCCACCGAGAATCCGCGCGCTTGTCAATCGACATCGCACCTCCCACCCAGGCGTCACCTGGCTGCAGGAACGGCACCGGGAGCAGCGGTTGAAAGACATCGTTCGGCAGGTTTGCACCGATGCCGGAGACGGCGACGCCTTCCCGCTCGTCGAACTCCTGGATTGGGCCGTTGCCCGCGGTGCGAACCGCCAAGACCTCGTGCCGCTGGTCCTGACCGAAGGTGGTGCGCACAAGCCATCCGCAGCATTGCTGGCGGATCCGCTCGTGCCGGGTGGACAGGATCGGCGCCGGCTCTTCCCGAGCGTGCCAGCGCTCGTGGAGGACTACGCTCTCATCGACGACCAGCAGGCGGCGGTGCGCTTCATCGAAGGACTGGGGGTTCGCGGTGACGCAACGCTCAAGGAACGGCGCGTCCCTGTCGGCTACGACAAGGAGGCCGTCGGCAAGCTACTCGGGATCGAGGTGGACCAGATTAAGCCTGCCGCGCTCGCGTCGGGGTGGACTATGCTCGACTACGACCTGCCCTTCAAGGTTCAAACCGTCCCACTTGACGCCCTACAGAGGTGGCTTTCACGCGAATATACCCTTCTTGCCCGCAAGGGTACGCGGAAGGCGACCAGCAGCTACCATGGCCCGAAGACAACTGACGGAGAACGACGCTCGCTGTGGGTCAAAGCACTGGAGCAGCTTCCGTGGATTCTCTGTGAAGATGGCCAACGCAGGAGGCCCGCAGACCTGCTGCTCCACGCCGACCCCGACTACGAAGATGCGCCCCTCGCGGATATTGACCCCGGCTTAGTGAACCGCCTGGTGCAGGAAGGGGTTCGTTTCGGCGCCGACATCTCCCGCTCTCCCGTGCTACGCCGGCTGGAGAGGCAGGGCTCATCGAACTTGCCGGACGCCGAACTGGCGGGCTTGCTCGATGAGGCGCTGGCAGAGATCGAGGCGGGCACCGTGACGCGCGTCGAGCTGACCTCCACACTTCGCTCCGTGAGGCTACGAGGCGTCCCGTTGGATCGTGTAGTGCAAGAGGCTGGTCGTCCCGGGACGCGAAGTGACCTCGGCGGATGGGTGGTGGCGCTTTCCTCTGTCGAGGCGGGCTTGGCTGCGGCGGTGAATCGAATTGAAGTCGAGTGGCCCACCACAACCACGGGCCGGCAGGCTCTCGGATACCTCTCTGAATGCTGGAGACGTAGGCCGGAGTCCGTGGATGAGATCCGAGCCCACATAGCGTCCGCGTATCGCTACGTCCTTCAAGACTTGGAGCGCGACGATCTGGACCGTGGAGTCTGGCGCGACGCAAAGCAAGAGGCTCGGCTCTATGGCAAGGGTCGTTGGCATGAGATCAGCGACTCACTCGTTGTCGATGATGTCCGATCCCCCTTCATTCGACAACTGCTTACAGCCAACCGGGTAGCCATCTCAGCCGCACACCTCGGAGGTGCCCCAGAACAGATTCGCCTCGTTGCGGCCGAACTTGGGATCGCGTGCCTTTCGACCAAGATCAAGATAAGTGAAGGACGTGAGCTTCCCCGACCGCCGTGGATGGGTAATCTAAAGAGACTTGTGGCGGCTCTTGGCACCCTTGAGGGCCGCCAACCCCTGAGCAGGATTACATGCCGCCTACACCTTGAGTTGCGGGTCGAAGGTGAGAGGCACCAAGTCACCGCCTATCTCGTCCATGATGAACTCATGGTCACTGGGACTCCAGCGACCTTCGGTACGGAAGCGGCTGAGCAACTCGTCGAGCATTTCCAGTTGGGACAGCGAGGTAACTCGATACCGCGGCTCACGGCAGCGCTTGGTTACCTTGAGGAGGATGAACGGTTTTCTGAGAATCTGAAAGTGCTCGCCAGCGGCCTAGGGTTGTCCGTACCGGAGCCAACGATCGATAGACCTGAAACAGACACGGGAGAACCCCTGCCGAGAGGTCCCGTTGATCCGGAGCCAGCAGGCACGACTGGAACTGGCCCGGATTCGCGCCGGGAACCGCCCGACGACCAAAGCCGCAGGGTCGCACCCAAGGGTCGGGCCACCCAATCGAAAAAGACAGCGCCTGATTCGAGCCCCGCAGCAGACCAATTCGCGATCCTCATCGGCAGGAATCAGGGAAGGGCGTCCTCGGTGTCCGGTGCGGGGGGCTCGGATGCGGTCGAGCCAACCAAGACCAGTACTCCACCGAAGGACGATAAGAAGGCGCGCGCTGCCGTGGTCAAGTACGAGATACGGCACAAACGCCCGGCTAAGGAAATGCCAGCCGGTCAACCGGGCTTCGATGTTCTCAGCGACGACCCCGTGGCGGGGCGGCAGCGACGCATCGAAGTGAAGGGTGTCAAGGGGGATTTCGCGGAGGATGCGAGCGTGCTTCTTACCGCGCGCCAGGTGGAGGACGCCCTCCAGCACACAGAGGACGACGTGGAATACTGGCTCTATGTAGTCGATCGCACGGAGACGGATAATCCGCGAGTCTTTCCCATCCCATGGACGCGGAATCGCGGCCAGCTTCGATACGGCTTCTATGCTGACATGTGGGCGCAGTGTGCGGAAAGGGAACCGCGACACTCCGATATGATAGTTCGGCAAGAAGACGTAGAATCGGAGGTTCGGTGATTCCCGCCATTCGAGTCCGGTTTTCCCGCTTTCGCGGCACGGTCCAGCAGGGTCCAGTCCAACGGCAAGATTGGCAGATCGTGCAGTCCCAGTTAGACTTACGTTATCTCCTGCCGTGATTTGGGCCTCAGCGGATCCGCCGACGCGATGTAAAACATTCGCGGACTGGCAAGGGGCGGCTCCGCCCCCCTTTGACCCCAAGGGGCTTTCGCGCCATCGGCGGCGCGGTGCAGGCCGGGGTCGCCTCCGGATCTGCCGCCCGCGCCTTCTCGATGGCCGCCGCGACTTCCCGTGAGGCAGGGCGTGATGATGCCGGACAACGTCGTGCTGGGGATCCAGCAGGTGGAGGATTCGGTGGCAGGGGTTGTCCGTCCGCAGTTCCGTCGCCGCGGCGCATTCCAAGACGGCGCGAATGCGACGGCACGACGTCTGGGCGGTCGGCGGCTTCACATGCCAGATCGGGGCAAAGCGTTGCGTTACTGTGACCGCACGCGATCCTTGCGGCCCTGCAAGCTTCCAAGTGACCGTGCCGAACCGGGCACCAGAGGTAACGGACGGAATCCCGGCCCAATGCGGTGAAAAACAGGAGACTCGCTGTCGCTCGATCCCGCGGAACATGTCAGTGACCCCGATGGTATGAAAGCCCACAACGGACCAGGTCCGCCAAGACGAGGTTTGTCAGCCCTGCTTGGTGGGAGAGGAGACCGAAGTGACGAAGAAGACCACGCTCTCGTTGAGGTGGCCGATGATAATGGCGGCAGGAGTGGTGGCATTCGGTGGGTGCCTGGGTAGTGTACCGCGGATGCTGAGTCGGCCAGTTACAGGTCAGGCAGGAGGGCTCGATTGCGTTAGCGCGACGCTTGTCGAGTTGGGGTATACGATCACCGACGGGGACCGCGCGACAGGCTTCGTCAGAGGCGAGCGGCAGCGGCGGTGTGGGTTTTTCTGCAACCATCGAAGCACAGATATCCTTATGGTGAGCGAGACTACTTCCGAGGGGTCGAAGCCCCAGTTGAACGTCACAGCGTCCCTCGTCGTCGAGCCCGACGACGAGTGGCCGAGCGACGAGGGCCCGAGCGACGAGGGCTTGGCGAACGCCGAGCAACTCCTGGAACGTTGTGCCGGCGTGAGTGGGGGAGTACGAGTCCGGTGAAGCCGTCACGGAGCCTGGGTTCCGGCCGGTGGCAGCCTCCAAGTGGGCACCTCCATCTAGAGCGACATCTGGAAGCCGGTACCCATTCCGGGCGGGCTCGCGCTACGGGTGGCCGTGGGCGGTCGATCTCCCCGCTGAGGACCGTCCGATTTCAGGGGACCTGGAACTCCTGAACCGCATCGGATCGGTTGCGGCGAAGCAGACTTGCGAGCAGTTCTCCACCATCCGGATGATCCCCGGTCGATGAGGCTGGGAAGCCATGTCGCCCAGGGATCGATGCACCAACGACAGTTGCCCGCCGGAACACCCGTCCCGGTAAAGCTAGCCCGCGATCACGTAGTCGAGATCCAGACGACACGTGTCGCTGGTCGGACTGTCGCGCATCCACCCGTTCACGTAGAAGTCGATTCGCTGGCCCTCGCTCAGGAATCGAAAGGGACGGCTGCCCCGTCAACGCCGCCGAGGGTCAGCCGAACGGCAACATTGACGAGGTCGACATTGGCCCTCAACCAGTATTCGAGATCATAGTCCGTGCCCTCGTCGGGTGCGGGCGTCATGACGCACTTGGTGATCTCGCCGTCCCAGGCGTTCCTGGCCACGACTTGGTAGTCGACTGTCCCGACCGCACCGCGGGCGGTCCTCGCCGTCACCGTGACCCGGGCTTCGCCCACGGCTTGGCCGGTCACGATCAGCATGTCGCCAGCGACATCGGCGGTAACGACATCCGTGTTCGAACTCTTCGCCGTATAGGTCAGAGCTTCTCCGCTGGGCGAATCGAAGCAGATCTCGTACTTCATCGGGTATTCGCGGATGGCATAGACGGGAAGCGGATCGACGCAAGCCAGTGGAGCCACGGGGTTGTCGCAGGCGAGCGTGAACAGCGGGAGCAAGAGGACTCGGCGATACCACATGGTCAATCTCCTTTCTTGGCACGATCCGTGCCCTTACATGAAAATACACGTGGCGAACTGGTCGGTTCCAAGCGCCAGACCGATCCTCGCCGGGAGAAGGTCGAGTTGACGCCGGCGCCTGTGGTCTGAAACCCGGCGGGAAATCCTGGCAGAGCCGCACGGCCAATTCTCCCGCCATCAAGCTCAACCCGTTCATGGCGCTTGGGGGGATTTTCCCTACTGAGTTCAGGGTTTTCCCCTACTTGAGTTCAGGGTTTTCCCTCTAGGAGGGCCGCACATCGGTTGCCATTGTTAGAGTGCCACGACCGGACCACGCTATGACCGACTCCGTAAAGAGAAAGGCACCATCATGAAACGACGACTGGTTCTGTGCGGGCTCAACTTGATGCTCTTTGCCGTTGTCTTGCTTCCGACAGGCAAAGCGATGGCCGTGTGTGACACTCCTCCAGCGTGCCAGTGTGCATGTCTTGACGAGTGGGACAGCTGCGCGGAAGGGCTCTCGACCGAAGAAGCCCGGGAGAAGTGCGACCCCGATTACGACGACTGCTACGAAGAGAACTGTTCGTGGTAGACCACGGACCAAGGAGCGGCAGTACATTGGACACAGTTCCAAGTCGCATCGGACGCTCCCCTTTGATCTTGCTCGCGTTGTGGTCGATCAGCTGCGGAGACCCGGGTGCTCGACCGGATTCCGTGGGTCCACCTGACAGTGTAGCCTTCAGCGCACCACGGCCCCTCCTGGTTCTGGGCGACTGGTCGGGCGACGGCGGCACGGACTTCCAGGACATCGTTGGTGCGTTCGTAGACAGGGAAGCCGGAGTCGTGGTAATCGGGAATTCGGGCGATGGTACGGTCAGGTTCTTCAACATGGATGGAGACCCGCGCAAGAGCCTGGGTGGCATCGGCGATGGACCGGACGAGTTCCAGAGGCTGGGCGGGGTGTTCGAATACCGAGGTGATTCGGTTCTGGCTTTCGACCGCTGGGAGTACCGGGCTTCGCTGTGGCCGTATGAAGGGGGCCGAGTCCGGTGGGTGTCAATCGAGGACCTGCCGGTCGATCTGCGCTTCCCGACCCTTCGTGGGTCCCTGCGAGACGGAAGATTGCTATGGACGGCAGAAGCTGTAGACGATCGGTACGACGAGCCCGGAGTCTCGCATTCGCGTCTCGTAACGGTCTTTCTCACGTCGCCGGAAGGCCGTGGATTCCAAGCGATCGGCGAGACCGCTGGGGCCATGTTGTACCGGTATCGTTCTTCGAGGTTCGCGAGGGGCATGGCTCCGTTTTCCCCGCGGGCGTTCGCGGCAGCCGACGATTCCGTTGTCTACTTCGGTTCGACCCGGTTTCCCCGAGCGATGCGCGTCAGCTCCGCTGGGATGCCGCTCGAATCCGTACGCTTCGATTCAGGTAGGAGGGCCCTCTCACTTCCACAAAAAGAGGCCGATCTCACGATCCGCAGGAGTCAGGTGGAACGAAGGCCCCCGACGCCGCTTCGAGCCGCGAGGCTAGCCGAACTGGAGCTCCTGCCATATCCCGATTCTCTTCCCGCCATGGGTGCGATCGTTGTCGGTCGGGACGGCCGGTTGTGGGTGGCGGATTATGTGCCACCGCAGAGCGGAGCGGATCAGGTTTTTCCGGGATCCCGCAGGTGGGCCGCCTACTCCGAACTCGCAAGGAAACGACAAGCCTACCACTTTCCAGAGAGGTTCAGGCTCTTCTGGGCCGACGAAGCCATGGCGGTCGGCGTCGTCCAGGATACGCTTGACGTCGAGCGGATCGTGGTTGCTCCCGTCGCCGAAGAAGAGAGAGGCGGCCGGCGGTGAAGCGGCTCGGGACTGCCGAAGCTGGATTGACGCTGTGTTTGCTGCTATTGACCGCGATCAGTTTGCGGGCCGGCCCAGCGGCCTGGACGATTGACGGATACGGACTCGCCCATACGGTCGGCTGGGACTTGGAGCTTCCCGACCAGTGACTGTCCGACGACGCCTATGTTCACCTTTTCGGAGTGGCCGGGAGCAGTGCCTGTGAGGCTGGCGGGCCAAACAGTAGTTCATGTAGTGTTAGCTGCGGCAAGTTCGGGTGCAGTGTTGACTGCGACGACGGGCACACCGCGTGCTGCAAATGCGGGCTCCTCGGCCCATCGTGCAAGTGCCTATAGGAGCGAATGACGACCAATGGGATCCTCACTCTCGACCAAGCTTGTTCGGTGCCTGTGCACCTTTACGCTCGCCGCGGGTCACGCCACCGCTGAATCCGCCCGGGCGCTCCAAGGTCCGGACGAGCAGCGCGCCCAGCTCCCGGAATGGCGTCTCGCCGAGTCGCCATTGTTCAGGGTCGGTCACGACGGTGCCGAGCTTCTGCACCGCGTCGGAGGCGCTGTCGTTCTCGGTAACGGAAGCGTTGTCGTCAGCGATTCCGGCAACCGGCGCCTACTGGTCCTGGACGCCACCGGCAGGGTATCAGCAACGCTGGGCCGGCAGGGCGATGGCCCCGGCGAGTTCCAATCAATCGGAGCGATCTCGGCCATCGGTGATACCGTCGTCGCCTTCGATGGCTCCTTGCACCGTGGCACCGTGTGGGTCCCGGGTGGCGAACCGGAAGTCTACTTGATTCCTCGACTCGCCGGCCGCGCCGCGTTTTCATATGGGGCCGTTTCGGCTCACGAGTGGATACTTGCCGCGCGGGAGCCACCGCCTCAAGGCGCGAATCAGCTCTTCGAGACACGTTCCGCCGTCGCGCTGCTCAGGGCACGATCACGAGAAACGGTCGGTCTCGAACGCCGCTGGTTCGCCTACAGCTACTCCTTTTCGGAAACGACGTCCACGATGTCCGGCACGACAACGTACCGCATACCGGTACTGGGAACCGCGCATCTGGGAACTGCGGCCGGCCGGTGGTTCTTCGTGCCGATGGATCGTCCGGTCATCGAGTTGCACGATGCCGGGGGCGGCGGTCCTCCCGTCGAAATCGCGTTGCCGCTGGACCAACATCCTCCCCTGGGGCCCCGGCTGTCGGAATACGGCGACAGCGTTGTCTCGTCTGTAGATCGTCAGTACCGGGCCAGATTGCGGACGGTGTACGACGCCGTGCAACGGGCAGCATCGGGTAAGACCGCCGCGCCGGTGCAGCGGGTCGTGGCGATGGGGGATGACATCTGGGTTGACCCCTACCAGACCGAACCTGGCACCGGCGGGAACACCGTTTGGTTCGTGGCGAGTGCCCGAGATGAAGCGCTGCGTGCAACGATTGCGCTCGACTCCAACAAGACGCTGCTTGGCGGCAATTCCCGCATCGCCGTGTTGCTGCGCCGCACGGAGTTGGAAGAGGAAAGCGTTGAGGTGTATGCGGTGCTGCGCGGGGCCGAGGAGAACGGCCAAACCGGAAGAGTGCGGCCCCGGTGATTCGGGGGGTTGAGGGGGGCCTGGGCCCCCCTCGCCAGATCGCGATGTTCACCGGAGTCGGCTGGCTTTTGAATGAATAACGGGTCCTAGCGAGCTTGCCCCACTCGGATCTGCGTCGCCCGCGAAGGCGCGGCGGCGGCAAAGTAGCCGTAAACACCTTCCCCCTCAATGCCAAAGCTGGGCCATGGCTGCGGCAGTGGGAAGGTGCTCGTGTACGCCACGAAGTTCGTATAGTTCCGTCCCAATCCCAGCAGCCTCAAGGAGAACCGCATCGGCCTGTCCCGGTATCGCACCGACAGCGTTGTCTCCGCCCCGGCACCCTCGAGGTTAGGGGGAACGATGCCGAGCAGGCCCACCTCGACTTCGACTTCTGTTCCATCCTCTAAGATCTCGAACGCTTCTGGAATCTCGGCCTGCACGGTGCCCACGTCGGGTGCGACCCGGTAACGCACCCCAACCTTGATCCGCCTCCCGTCGGGGGGCGGCGGAAGCTCCACGGTGTCTCCCGGCTCCAGCATGACGGGCGCGGCGGGCACGACCACCGTGCCACTGAAGGCGCCCGGCAGCGCGGTCCCCGCGATTCCGTATCGGACCTCCGGCAGAATGGGCTCCGGGAGCAAGGCCCGGAGACAGGTTACCGGGCCAGGCCACCTGTCGGGACCGGCGAGCGTGCATGACTCCAGCGGCACCGTGTCAGAGAACCCGGCCGTCCAACCGGGTCCCTTCAAGACCGCGTCCAATTCGGGCGCGGAGGCCGAGCGGGGGCGGTGAGGATGAACGGCCAGCATGCGGGCGCCGTGCTCGCCTGCGACGAGCACGATGGCAACCGTGACCACGTCGGGGTCCGCCTCGAGCGGATCGGCCGGACGTGTGAAGTCGTCACAGGCCGTCGCGGCGGATAGGGCGACCGACAGAACGGGAAGCGCACGTGCCCTCAAAACCGGAACTCCACCCCGATGAACGGAATCATCGGAAGCTGGGGCAGATACACTCTCTTGATCTCCCTGTCGGCACCCTCGGTGTCCACCCGCAACCCGACGACGTTGGGCAGGCTAAACAGGTTGGCAACCGACAGGTAGGGGACGACCGACCCGCCCCCGAACCACGAGACCTCGGTGGGTCGGCGCCACCCCAAGTCGATGCGGGCATAGTGCGGCAGCCTGCCTGAGTTGTACACCCCGCCAAGAGGCACGAACCGAACCACGCCGAATGGGTGCGATTCGATGGGAACAATGGCCTCCAACGGGGTCGTCGGCTGCCCGGATCGCAGCGAGACGCGCGCGGACCACGACGAGGCTACCCGATCATAAGACGTGCCGAGTTCGAATTCGTGGTCCCGGTGGAATCGTGGCGTGTAGGTGGTCGCGCCCACGCTTCGCGACACCTTCGCCCACCGGTAGCTCCCCAGCACCGATATCCCCGCGTCTCCGCGCCAACTCCACGAAGCCTCGATCCCTCGCGCCGTGCCGCTGGCCACCTCCCTTAGCGAGGGGTCGCCGAGGGTGGCGGCAGTGATGGGTCTCTCCCCAAGCGCGGGTAGTCTCAGGTCGTCGAGCCTTCTCGCATACGCGTCAATCCGCAGGCGAAGCGCTCCCATAGAGCCCTCCCAACCGACGGAAAGCTGGGTGTTGCGGGGAACGGGACCGGAACCGATGGGGACCAGAAGGTCGTACGCGAGGAAGCTTGCTCCCAGCGCCTCCTCGTTGCGCAGTGACGACACCCCCTGACGGGACTGCGAGGCCGAAACTCGGATATCCCACCACGAACCCGCGTAGTCCAGTTCGGCGAAGGGCGCGACGGCGGTCACCAACCCTTGGAAGCGGTCGATCCGCACGCCGGCCCGCGACGACAGATCCCGACCGAGTGCCACATCGACACTGGTATAGGCGGCGAGGCGCCAGCGGCTCCCCCGGATGTCCAAGGGTGAGAAGAAGTAGCCGTCGTCCGCCTCGAAATCGTCGCCGAGATCGTACAAGTGCTCAGCCGAGAATCTCATCGCCTGCGCGCTGGCGACTACAGTGGTGTGGCCCGCGTGCCAAGTAAGCCGCAGGTCCGCACGATCCTCGCTCATCGATCCCCCGCCGGACAGCAGCGTGTCGCTCGGCGGCTCATATTCGCGCAGCGTCCCGTTCAGGTACGACGCGCGGCCTCCTCCCAGCCCCAGCATGTCACTCGTGAAGCGGCTGCGCCCGATGGTCGCATCGAGAAGCCCGTTCGCGCCCAGCCGGTCCCGGTAGTGTACCGAAAACGCCGCGTTGCCCCACTCAAGCCCAAGCGTCCTGGTCTCCTGGGAGTCGAAGTTCTCCAGCGCCTCGGAATTGACATACGCGCTCACGGAGAAGCGCCGGACTCCGCCCAAGTCCTTCGTCACCTTGACATGTACATCCTGGAAGAAGTACGGCGTGTGCTGCTCGACGACTCGCGCTTTCTCAAGCAGGCGGGTAAAGCCGTCGATATAGGTTCGGCGCCCGTCCAACAGGTAGGAGGCGCCTTCTCCGACGGGTCCCTCGATCGACAGCCGGGAGGAAGCCATGCCCAGCGATCCCGCCACCCGGTGCCGGTCGCGCGCTCCGTCCCGGGTCGCGATATCGATCGCGCCGGAGAGCGACCCGATCCGCAACGCTTCCGCGCCCGAGCCCGGAAGAAGCGCAGCACGCTCGACGACCTCGGCGTTGATCGCCGACAGGAAGCCTCCCAGATGGAAGGCGTTGAACAGCCGGACGCCGTCGAGCAGTACGGGAGTGCCTTCGCTCGTGCCGCCACGGACATACGGAATCGAGGCGTAATCTGAAGCCGCTGATGCCGAGGGCGATACTGCGGTGGCCCGGAGCACGTCCGTCTCAAGGATCGTCGGCAACGTCCGCATTAGTGCCGAGTCCACGACGAACGCGTCGCGCGACAGTGAAATCGGGTCGCCGGCCCGCCCCCTCGCATTCACCTCGACGCCTTCGAGTCCCACGGGGGCCGGCAGCAGCAGAACCCGGACGGCTTCGTCGGGAATCCGATCATAGCTCTGCGCCCATGACTCGTAGCCGAAGGCGCTCACCTCCACGCGAACTGCCCGCCCGCGCGGTGCGTCCGGTATGACGAATGCCCCAAAGCGGTCGGAAAGCCCTGCCGTGGCTGTAGCGCCCGCCTCGGTCGCGACAACGGACACGCGCGCGAACGCAATCGGTTCCAGGTCGATGCTGTCGCGGACAACACCTGCAAGGGTCATCTGCTGGAGGGAGACAATCAGAAGTGCGCCGATCATTTGGGTCTTTCCCCGACGGCAACGCCGCAGCCACCTAAGTCGCTCTTTGCGAATCCTCCTCCGTTGGATGCCTCCTCCCTCAGATGGCCGACTAGTCGCTCAGTACCATCATGGCACATCGCGATGCCGCCGGGAGGGGGCGTCCACTCCATCGGGAGAGAGCCAGCTTGCCGCATACCCTTTTCGCGTTGTAAGGGCGCGAGGCAAGCCCCGCGGCGGCGAACACCTGGCGCGGCGGCCAAGGCTGCCGTGCGCACGGTGGCGAAAAGCGTGTTCATGGTTCGGTTTCGCGGTGCAGAATCACCAGGATTGCCCCTCCGCAAAGCAGGAGGAGCACCAGCAGAAACACCGCGACGTTGCCACTCATAGTCGACCCCCTTGGCCTCGCTGGATCCGGTTGTCGGGCAACGCTGCGGTTTCAGCGAACCGGCGCGGATGCACTCGCCAGCAGACTGCGCCCGCCGCGAGGTGCCAGCGGAATCAGACATCCGGCGATGGCGCAGGCCCCAGAGAGCGGTGAGCGCCAGCCCAAGGCCGAGTCCGACGACGACCGTTCCGATCCCACCCCGCTCGCCGGGGACCCTATGCAGCGTCTTCACGAGCATCTTCCTGCTCATCGAACGGAAGCGAGTCCGGGCTCACGCCGACTGTCGCCAGCATCTTGCCGCTGGGAGACCTGGCGCTTGCCCGGTGGCACCGATCCCGGATCCTGGTGTAGTGCAGTGCCGTGGCGGCGAGTTCTTCAAAGACCTCGCCCATGGTCGCCATGTCGGCCAGCCGCACATATTCGTCCCCGCAACCGCCGTGCTGCGATGGCTGGACCCTGATTTCAACGATCATCTCATGGCTCCTTTTCCGTGTTGCTTCAGACCGGGAGACCGGCACACCCCCTAGTATCGGCAACGCATGTCAGGCTCAATAGCGGGAAAACCCTGCAATCCATGAGGGAAAACACCCCCAAAGCCATGGGGGTGTTTTCCCCTTACCCTGAGAGGAGGCGGAGTGCGCTACTGCTCGCTTTCGGCCTGTAGGAGTCCGGCTTCTAGGGCGAAGCGCACGATGTCGCGCCGGGTGTGCAGACCCAGCTTCGTCTTGGCCCGCGCGAGGTAGCCTTCGACGGTCCTCGGGCTGAGAAACATCTCCTCGGCGGCTTCGGAGGTCGAGCAGCCCCTTGCGTACAATTCAATCGCGGCACGCTCACGAGAGGAAAGTGCCTCGGGCCCCGGCTTGCGGCTCGAGGTGACCTGTGCTTTCCGCCGCGCGAGCAAGGTGGTCGCGCGGCGCGGCAGATAGGAGTGGCCGCGTACGATCGCTTCTATAGCTCCCATGAGATCGGTGTCGGCGACGGACTTGTTCAGAAAGCCCGCGGCGCCGGCGTCGAGGGCGGGAACGAGGTACTCGTCCTCGTCGTGGATCGTGAGCACCAGGACCTTCGTCTCAAGTCCAAGTTCTGTGATGTGGCGCGTCGCCTGGACACCGCCCATCCCAGGCATCGCCAAGTCCATGATGACGATGTCCGGCTCCAGAGCCCGCGCCTTGTCCACGGCCGCCGCCCCCGACGAAGCTTCGCCCACGACATCCACCCGCCCGGTCGACTCGAGCAATGCCTTCAGACCGGCGCGCACCACAATGTGGTCGTCGACCAGAAGCACCCTCACCATTGTTCACCATCCGGAGCCACCATCGGCACGACGGCCCGAACCGTGGTTCCCTGGCCCGGCGAGGTCTGTACGGTGAGGCTGCCCCGACCGCCTCCGCTCTCTCGCGCATGCCGACGAGGCCGATGTGGCCTTCGTCTGGAGCTGCTCCGGGATCCGGCAACTCGAACCCGCATCCTTCGTCCTGGATCTCCGCGATGATCATACCGGTCGCCGATCTGAGCGTCACGGCAGCCTCGCTCACCTTTGCGTGCGTCGCCGCGTTGGTCACGGCCTCCTGCACGATCCGGTACAGGGCCAGGACGGTCACCCGATCCAGCTCGTCGGCCACCCACTTGAGGCTGAGGCTGGCGTGGATCGTGACTCCGTGCACCTTCCGGGCATCGCGAAACAGGGTGGCGAGCGCGGAAACCAGCCCTTGCTGTTCGAGTTTCGGGGACCTCAGCCCGCGAATCATCCGCTTTACCCCCCGGATCGCGTCAAGGATCTCGTCGGCGATCACCGCCCATGCCCGTTCTCTCTCCTCCCGGTCCGGCTCGTCCGCCAGAAGCTTCCCCCTGATCTTGAACGCCACGAGGAACTGCAGGAACTCGTCGTGCAACTCGCGGGAAAGGTGCCTTCGCTCATTCTCTGCCGCCCTCACCTTCATTCGGGCCAGCCACCGCATCCGCTTCCAGCCCGAGATGTCGCGGATCGTGCAAATCACGCGTCCCGGCCCCGATGCCAGTTCGCCGGGGCTCAGGCTGATCTCCACCGGGAAGCTTGTGCCGTCCTTGCGCAAAGCCTGCAACTCGAGTCCTTGCCCCATCGGCCGCGGACGCGGTGCCTCGGCGTAGCGCAAGCGGTGCTGCTCGTGCCGGGTGCGGCTGGCGGCGGGAACCAGTCGTTCCACGCCCGATCCCTCCATCTCTTCGCGGCTCCACCCGAACATCGTCAGCGCTTGCGGGTTCAGATCCCGGATCACGCCGCCGGCGTCCACGATGAGCATCGCGTCCGGCGCCGCTTCGAACACGGCCCTGTAGTCCCTGTCGCTGAGCAACGGCTTCTCCATTCCGTCGCTGGAACGAATCGACATCGCGCGGCCGCCGCGGGGTTCCGGCACCGGACGACCCTCACACACGAGAAGTGCTCGGCCGGACAATGTCAACGGGGATCGGAGCGGGCATTGGTGATTCTCCGTCAGATCAGCCCGCTCCGCCTGAGCTGATCCACCAAGTCTTCGTTCTGTGCCATCCCGGGCGCCAGAAGCAGGCTCACTCGTCGATCCGCCCAGCCACGCGCGCGCTCACGCGCGAGGCTACTGTGCTCGGAAACGAACAGACGTAGGCTGCGCCTCTTGGCCTTCCGGGCCACCATGCGTACGCCTACAATCGCTGTTCCCGCCAAGAATCCGGTATCCAGCCCGTTCACGATGATCCTCCAAGTTGCTTGAAATCGTTCTCCCACGCCTGCCAACTTCGACACGTGTCGGCTGGCCGATAATGACGACCATGGGCGAGATCTTCCAGAAGAAGTCTTCGGGGCGGGCCAGAAGCAAAGCCGCAGGGGCCGGGGGTCAAAGGCCCCCAGCCCCCATGAACTCCTTCCAGGCCGTTCCTTCAGATGGGGAAATTCAGCGGCATCAGCGACTCCGACATGTCGATCTTCACCTCATGGCCGCACACCGACCCGTGGAAAAAGCCCGTGGCCGGGTTGTCGGGATCCCGAACCACGCTTGCCGTCGCCTCTACCTGGCCGTCGATCCGACAGCTGCCCGAGCGCAGGTTCAGTTTCCAGGCAAGGGCTCCGGCGATCGAGCCTTGGATCCTGACGACCTCCCTGAACAACCCAGGCGTGACAGTCTCGAAGTGCAGCTGGGAGTCGAGGCTCGGTTCGCC
>Ga0209022_1002091_pt1 | contig 17607 bp, 13 predicted proteins | sample PinacodermPK_FD_187300 | JGI IMG/M metagenome (GOLD analysis project Ga0209022, IMG submission 187300) | Host-associated microbial community of the marine sponge Aplysina aerophoba from Gulf of Piran - sponge pinacoderm, lysed by proteinase... | ecosystem: Host-associated > Porifera > Sponge >...
CCCACCGCCGCGACTGCTCTGTAAACGTATCAACCGAGGATTCCTCAGCAAGACCGGCCAGTTGATCGTTGACTTGCTGCGGCGAAGTCTTGACAGCCGCGCTCACAGCCACCTCGGCGTGCTCTGTGGTGATCTTGCCTTGAGCCAACGACTCCGCCAACTTGGGCATCTCAACAAGCCCCGCAGCAGTCTTGGCGGCCTTGTTCGCCGCCCGGGTCGACATGCGCCCCGCCTCGCGCAACACCACCTTGGAACTCACCCCGCCATCATCAAGAGCCTCGATCTCAGTCGCGCAGCGTGTCTGCAACGCCCCCATCGCCGCCACCACCCGCCCAGCACCAGCAACCAGGCCTTCCAACTCGGCACGCGACAGCCCAGCAACCGTCACCTCCCGAACCTGCTGGATCATCGAATCGAACATGACCACAACCTAACAACAGGGTATGACACTACACAGAACACACCACCCGGATACGGTTCTACGCGTTCAAGGATGGAGCCAGCGCGGTTCTCCGAGCGGGCTGCACCCGCCCCAGACGACCCGCCCGAGGAGACGCTGTCGAGGCTGGAGCCAGCGCGGTTCTACAAGGGGTCCCCCAGAATCAGCACTGACCGCACCCTCAACCCGACCCGAAACGCGAAGCGCCACTTGTCAGGCGAGCCGCCCACCCGCCCAACAGATCAGCGCCCGGCCGATTCGGTGGGTGAACCGTTGACCCGCCCAACAGATCAGCGCCCGGCCGATTCGGTGGGTGAGCCGTTGACCCGCCCAACAGATCAGCGCCCGGCCGATTCGGTGGGTGAGCCGTTGACCCGCCCAACCGATAAGCGCATGGTTGTCTCGTCGAGGAACTCGTCGGGTGAGCGCCCGACGGCTGCAGGTGAGGGTGGCGGGCCAACCGCCCACCTACAGGGTCAACTCCCACACCGAGCCTCGAGCCACACGGCTCCACGTCAACACCGATCCAAGAGTAACCCGCCAGCGCACACAACGATGCCCACAGCTCACGCAAGCACGCCCACTCCGACCCCAAACGCGAATAGCCCGAAATCGGAAACCTGCTCAAGAGCAAGCCGAATCGCCCGAGCCTTAGGAGCTAACTGCTCCTGCTCCAAAGCTTCACTCGCACGTCGCTCCGTGAGGTTCAGGTCGTGTTCGATCAGGCCGTTGGGTCCTGCTTTGCCGGTGTCCACCGGCCCGCCGTGGCCCGGGTCGATCACCACCCGGGCACCGTTGACCTTGCGAGAGTTCTCGAGCGAAGTCCTCTGCTCCGATCAAGTCGATGCTGTCGCGGGTGCGACGCGGCTTCGGTTCGAGGCAGACCACGACTCGGCGACTGACGCTGCGATGTTCCTCGGCGAGGGTGCGGAGACCCTTTAGATGGTTGTTGTTGGTTCTGGCGGTTTCAAAGTCATAGCGACTTGAGCGTAGCTATTCTAAGGGAACCGCGGGGCCGCTGCGGGCTATGGCGGTCAGGTCGCCTCCGAGGTAGCTGCGCACCACGGCGGGGTCGGCTTGGACCTCGCTCGGGGTGCCCTGCGCGATGACCGAACCCGTCTCCATGGCGACTAGCCGATCACAGACGGAACTCAGCAGCGGCATGTCGTGCTCGATCACCACCAGGGTCATCTCATAGGCGTCGCGTATCTGTGCGATCACTGCGCCCAGTGCCTCGGTCTCGGCTTGGGCGATGCCGGCCGAGGGTTCGTCCATCAGCAGCAGCCGGGGCCGCAGGGCAACGTTGGCCGCCAACTCAACCAGGCGGCGGGTGCCGGTCGACAACAGGCTCACGGGCACCTCAGCCAACCCGCCGAGGCCGAACATCGCCAGCGTCTCAGCGGTCTCGTCCTCGATTCGGCGTTCGGCTGCCGATCCGCCGACCACGAAGCTGTGTCCCGCGGCTCGTTTGTTGGCCAGGAAGATGATGTCTCGAGCGGTCATGGTGGGAAACAAAGAGGCGTTCTGGAACGAGCGCACCAGACCCGCTCGGCTGCGAGCCTCCGGTGGCAGCCCGGTGATGTCTGCACCGGCGAAGACCACGGTGCCGGCATCGGGGCGCAGAAACCCGCTGACCAGCTCGAACAGGGTCGTCTTGCCCGCGCCGTTGGGTCCTATCAACCCGAGCGTCTCGCCGGCACGGACCTGTAACGACACATCGTCTACAGCAACCAGGTCGCCGAATCGCTTGCTGATGGCGCGCACTTCCAGCATCGCGTCGGCTGCGGGTCTGTCGTGGTCGGCGGGCGTCACTGTCACCGCCGTCGAACCGGATTCGATGTCGCTCGGTTCGGTTCGGGCGGCAACGGGGTCAATACCGTGCAACCGGGCGATCTGGTCGATGAAGTTGCTGCGGGTCGTGCTCAGCAGACCGTGCAGGCCCCGCGGCTGTTCGAGGATCAGGATCAACCACGCCGCGTTGAGTCCGGCCAGCGCCGACAGCTCAAGGTCGAAGAACTCCCGGATTCCGATCAGGTAGGCAGCCCCGAGGAGGGGCCCGGTCAGCTCCGAGAGGCCACCGATGACAGCCAACGACACAACGTTGATGCTGTCGCTCGGGGTGAAGATACTGCGCGAGACGAAGGTGTTGCTCATGGCCAGGACCACCCCGCCGATCCCGGCGACGAACCCCGAGAACCCGTAGGCGGCCAGCAACAGGCGACGCGGAGCGATCTGGAGCACCCGAGCCGCGGGGGCGTTGTCGCGGACCGCGATGAGCGACCGGCCGAAAGACGAACGGCGCAGCACATGGGCGATGGCAAGCACCATCACAAACGTCAGCAGGGCCGCGAAATAGAATCTGCGCGAGGTGCCGAGGTCGATACCCAGCGCGCTGACCGGGCGGGACGACAGCCCCACACCGAAGGCCCAGTCCTGGCGCAGCAGCCAACTGAACGTCGCCAGGGCGAAGGCAAGCGTGGCGATCGCCAGGAGCAGACCCTGCACCCTCAGAGCGGGCAACCCCACCGCGGCCGACACCAACGCTGCGGTGACCCCGCCGCACAGCAGCCCCAAGATCAGGCTGCCAGTCTCGGTGGCCACCCGCACCCCGACCACCGCACCGATCGCCGCGAAGGCGACCTGCCCCAGCGAGAGCTGACCGGCCAGGCCAGTCAGGAAGCTGACCGAGATGCCGATGGTGGCGAAGGCGACGATGGTCGACAGCACAAACGCCGAACGGTTGCTGATCAACAGCGGAACCACGAGCGCAACGGCCACGCCCACAGCCCCGGTCACCCAGGCCAGGTTGCGGATCAGCCAGACGCCTCGGTACGCATCGGGCAGCCGACGGTTCGGCGCCAGGCTCGACCAGCGTTCGGGCTGTTCACGAACCGAACGCACCTGCAGCGCCACGCCCACCAGGATCAGCACGAACAATGCCCCCTCGAACCAGCCGGTGGCGTCGGGGTTGGAGGCCATGACCTGCTCGACGATCCCGATTCCGACCCCCGATACCAACGCTGCCGGCAGGTTCGCGAAGCGCGCCAGCGCGGCCACCGCCAGGCCGCGCACGATGAAGTCCGGACCCAGCGCATCAGCGGTGACCGTTGACTGGTTGCCGATGATCAGCATCGCCGCGAACGCGGCAATGGCGCCCGCGAGGGCCCACGACAGCATCGCCATGTGCCGCGGGTCGGCCCCGGCCAGCGTGGCCGAGTCGGGATTGGCCGCGGCGCCACGGATCGCCAGGCCGTAGCGGCTGCGCTGCAAGAACACATAGAGCCCGGCCACCACCAGCGGCGACAGGCAGAGCAGAGCTGTCGAGGAGGGCGAGACGTAGACGGTGAGGTCGAATTCCGGAAAGAACGGAGGCTGCGGGAAGCTGCCGCCTCCCAGGCCGCCCTTCGAGAACGACAAGGCCAGCAGCAGCAGCGCTTGGGCAGCACCCAGGGTGGCGACCATCGACAGGACCTTGGGGGCTGCCGACAGCTTGCGAACCACGAATGATTCCACGCCCGCGGCCAGCAGAGCCGCCACGATCAGCGCTCCGCTGAAACCGAGCCAGTAGGGAACGCCGTAGTCGTTGACCACTACCGACATCATCGAGGCGGCAACCAGGCCAATCGAGCCGTGCGCGAAGTTGATGAAGCCGCTGGACCGGTAGGCCAGCACCAAACCGATGCCCAACAGGGCGTAGCCGATGCCGAAGATCGAGCCCAGCAGCAGCAGCGGGCCGGAGACATCGAACCCAGAGAGGTCGAACCCGGGCACGTCGAAGTAAGGCACAGCTCTACCGGTCCGCGTCGAGGGCGCCGGCGAGACCCTCGAGGTAGGCGGCTTGCAGCAGGTTGGGTTTGGCCCGGAACTCCTCGGCCGTGCCGGAGTGACCGATCTCCCCCTTCTCCATCACATAGGCGTGATCGGCGGCGGCGAGCGCGATGTTGACCGACTGCTCGACCAGCAGCACAGCCGAGCCGCGGTCGGCGATTCGGCGGACCACCGGCAGCAGATCGGCGATCACGGTGGGCGCCAGGCCTAGCGAGAACTCGTCGATCATCAGCAGGCGGGGAGGCACGATGATGGACTTCGCCAGTGAGAGCATCTGTTTCTCGCCGCCCGACAGGGTGTCTGCCCGCTGGCCGGACCTCTCGGCTAGGCGGGGGAACAGCTCGTAGACCTCCGCAATGGCCTCGGCGAAGGCTTCGCTGCGGGTCGGTTCGGGGGCCGCATGGCCGAACAGACGCAGATTCTCAGCCACTGTCAGCGGACCGACCACCGTCTCTCCCCCGACGATCTGGTGCAGCCCCATTCCGACGCGCCAGGTGGGCCGGGTCTTGGTGATGTCGAGCCCGGCGTAGACGATCCGCCCGCCGATGGTCGGTTCAAGCCCGGAGACGGCTCGCAACAGCGTGGTCTTGCCCGCGCCGTTGGTGCCGAGCAGCGCAACGACCGCTCCTTCGTCGACCCGAAGGTCCACGCCGAACAGGACTTGCACGGTCTCATAGGCCACCGACACCTGTTCCACCGAGAGCAGCGGAGGCGCCGCTGGCCCGCCTGCGGCACTCTGCCGAGCGTAGACCCGGCGGGGAACGGTTGTGGCCTGGGCCTGAGCCACGGCGGTCGCGGCGTCACGGGCGGAGGGCGCGTAACGGCGCACACCCCAGCCCACCACCACCAACAGGAGCCCGACCCAGGCGATCTTCCACTGGTCGGACCAGCCGCCGACGACCGCCGCGTTGACCAGCGACACCAACAGTGCGCCGACACCGGCCCAGAGAACCTGCCGAGCAGCCACTCTGCGGCGCAGCGCCGGGGCGAGAGCAGTGAACGCCGAGGCATCGAGCGCCGCGGCGGCCAGGCCGAGCGCTCCGCCCGCCACGAGCCAGCACACCACCAACCCGATGTAGGTGAACGACAGGCCGCCCAGCGTGACCAGCAACCCCCCGACCAGCAGGTTGGTTCCGACAGCGTCGGCCCGGCGGCCGCCGAGCAGTCGGTGCAGACGGTGGTACCAGGGTCCGAACCCGCTGATGAGCGCCGCAGCCAAGGTCCCGGCTGCCAACACCGCCGCCGTCTGGGTGCCGCTGCGCTGCCATTGCCCCAACAGCAGCGACTGTGCCGCATCGGCACCGCCGACGACCACTGCACCACCCGCGAAGGCCGCTGTGCAGGCGCGGCGGGCCCAGGGTACGTCGGTGCGGGCCACGGCGTCTTCCACTTCAAGGTCTCCGTCGTGGACCAGCCCGTGGCGGCCGACCAGCCCGTGGCGGCCGACCAGCCCGTGGCGGCCGACCAGCAGCGTGCCGACCAGCAGCGTGCCGACAAGCACCAGCGCCGCGCTGACCCACAACAGCGTGGTGAAGTCGACGGGACCGAACACCCGCAGCACCAGCGGCAGCGAGACGCCCGAGGCGACCGCCGCCCAATACCACGAGAGCGTGCGGAACCGGTCTGCAAAGCGTTCGTCGGTCGCCAACAGGACCCGCTGGACGACCAGCCCCGGCGCCGACCCCACCGCCAACAGCACACCTCCGGCCACGAAGGTTACGAGCTGTGTTGTGGAGGCCATCAGAGCCAGACCCAGCGCAGCGATCAACCCTCCGAACGCCAGCAGCGTCGCCGCGGGAAGCTGGTCACGCAGCCGGGGCACCGCCAACGCTGCCAGCACCGCGACCGCACCCAGCAGAGCGCTCTCCCCGCCGATCGCCCCCAGCAGATTGAAGTGGTCGGCTATCTCGGTGCGGCGGAACAACAGGACCGGCAAAGCAGACGCCAGGCCCGCCGCCTGCACCGACACCGCAGTCAGCAGTCGGGGGTTGCCGGGCCGTCCCTGGTGCTGGGGGTCCATCGGTCTGACCGCCGGCCGTTCAGCCGTCGAAGTCCGCCGGGTCGCCGACAAGGGCCATGCACTCGCATTCGGGGTCGAATCGGAAGCGCCGATAGGCGTCGCCGCCGGCGTAGCTTCCCTCGGTGAACTCCACCCCGTAGACCGATGCCGGCTCGAAGCTGTCGCCGAGCTGCCAGACCGCCTCGGTCACTCCCTGCGCGCTGAGCACGGTCAAGTGCGGTGAGGCTGCCCGCAGCAGACGCAGCGTGTCGCAGAACATGAGGCCGGTGCGGACGTGGTTGCGTCTCTCGAAGGTCAACCCGGCGGCGGTGAAGATATCGAGGCATTCCTGCTCGGCGTCCGATGCCGGGAACCGGTATTGGTCGTCACCGACGTCGTAGCCGGGCAGCACGCTTATGCCGCTGGCGCCGCCCATCATGGCGGAGTAGTTGGAGACGTTGAACTCGGGGCTGTCGTAGCTGGTCAAGGCGTATGCGGGCGAGTAGTTCTGGGTCCGGCTGGTGTCGATGAAAAAGGAGATCAGCCTGGACCCGCCGATCGCCGCGACCTTGTCCACACCGGCCTCCTTGAAGTTGATGGTGGCCTGGAGCAGGTCGTTGTTGAGAGACGTAGCGTCGGTCGGGTCGATGTTGTTGTACGATGCCACTTGCACACCGGCTGCTTCGAGCCTCGGCAAGAACTGCTGTTCGTAAACGCGGTCGGAGAGTCCCGACTCGATGGCGAGCACGCCGAGTGTGGCGCCGTCGAACCATCCGTCCTCGATGAGCCCCTCGGCCAGTCCAGCTACCAGGTCGTCGTAGGCGGGGAGCAGCGGCGACCAGTAGTACGGCGCCAGCTCTTCGAATCCTGCGTTGTCGACCGGGTAGAGGGTGGCGTCGAGCATCAGCGTGTTGGCGTTGCGGTAGCAGGGGCGGGCGTTCTCCTGGAACTGGCCGGTCATCACCACGGCGAAGGCCTTGTCGTCCTGGGTGACGGCGTTGCAGAGCGCCTCTTCGGCGACGGGGCCGTCGGTGATGGCGTTGAACACGGTGACCTTGGCTTCGATCTGTCGGCCGGCGAAGCCGCCGTTGGCGTTGAAGTGGTCGACCAACGCGGCCAGTTGTGCCTCCCGGTCGCCTTCATCGGGGGTCTCCCAACCGAACGCGGCTGCCACCGCGGAGGTGTCGGTGATGATGAAGGAGATGGTGACGGTGTCGTCGCTGACTCCGGGGGTGTCTGCTCCTGGCGGCACCGGGCCGGTTGGTTCTGCTGCGGTGGTGGGCGCGGAGCCGGTATCGTCGGTCTGGACCGGTTCATCGCCGGGTTCATCGGCTGTGGTGGTGGGCGGGGCGGCGGGGTCGGCAGGGGCGGCTTCGGTCGGGGCGGGGTCGGTCGGGGCGGTTTCGGTCGAGGCGGCATCGGTCGGGGCATCGCCGGCCGACTCCGAACAGGCGGCTGCGAGCATCGCCGCTGCCAGTAGCAGCACGAGCACTCGGGGGTTCTTGAGGCGACTGTCGGCACGGGCGGCGGAACTCATGATGCACCTTTCATTGTTCAGTTCTTCTGTCGCGCGATCAGGTGAACGTTCAACGCGGGGCGGGTGGCGTCGGCGGCACTGACGGCGGCGCGGTAGGCGGAGCGGCGGCGGCTGAGCGCTGCGGAGGTGAAGTAGGCGACCAGCGCCAGCAGCACCAGCACGACCACGGTCTGCACCCAGCGCCCGAAGTCGAGCCACCAGCCGCTGAGCACATGCAGCAGTTGGTCGTTCATCCCGGTCAGGTACAGGAACGCCCCCATCGACGGGAAGAACCAGGGGCGATCGCGGAGCCGGTTCACGTCTTGCCCCCGGTGGTGCCGAACTGGGCGCCCTCATTGCCATGCACGTAGTAGGAAGCGGCTTCGAGGCGGCCCCGCTCCGCTGGGAACCCCTGCACGAGCCCCATCGACAGGTCGCGCAGACCCCTCGATATCGGGCCGCCCATCCCGGTGTTGCCGGTGCCGCAGGCTTTGAGCGCGCAGACCGCCACACTGAAGCAGTTGTCGGCGATCTCTCCCTTGGCGATCCTCCAGTTGGCGATCACATCGTCTTTGGGGATGATCTCGGGGTCGGCGGTCTCCAGGCGGATCTGGCGGCGGGCCCACAGGTAGGCGGTGTCGAGATGGGCGCGCATCTTGCCGATGAGCTGGCGGTGCACGTCGCTGCCGCCGATCGGTTCGGCGGTGCCGTGGTAGGTGGTGGTCCGCAGGAACTGCATCGCATAGTCGTGTACCGCCTGGGCTGCGCCGATGTAAACCGACGACAGGGCCACCTGGTTGCCGACGAAACTGCCTCGGCTCACCTTGGTCATCTTGACGAAGGTCGCGGGCACGGTCAGCGCATTGTGGTCCGGCACGAAGGCGTTGTCTAGAACGATCCCGTGGGTGGCGGTGGCACGCATGCCCACAGCATCCCATCTGGCCCGTTCACTCACCCCCGGAGTGTCTTGGGGGATCAGGAACACCGCCAGATGCTCGGCGGTGTCGCCGCTGTCGAGTTTGGCTGTCACCAGGTAGTCGTCGGCCACTCCGGTGGCGCAGCCGAAAGATTTGACTCCGTTGATCAACCAGCCGCCTGTGGTGCGGGTGGCTTCGGTGGCGATGGTGACGGCAGCGTCCTTGGTGCGCACCGACTCGCTGGCGAAGTTGGCGACCCAGCGGCCTTCGGTGCCCATGCGGCGCAGCACCTTCTCCCCGAAAGCGGTGACGACAGGGACTTCGTCGGCGGCGAACAGTCCGGCTTCGACGGCTTTGAGCGGCAGCAGCCCCCGAGACGATCCGCTGCACTGGAAGAAGTAGGCCAGCGAGGTCGAGGCGCAGGCGGTGGCCATGGCGAAGGTTGCTGCGGCAAGGTCGCGCAGGCCGCCGCCGAGGCCCCCGTAGGTGGCCGGGACGGTCAGCCCCAGCAGGCCCGCGTCGGAGATCGTGCGGACATGCTCGAGCGGGAACTCGCCGGACCGGTCGGCTTCGATCGCCCGATCCGCCAGAGCTGGCAGCACCGAGTCGACCTGCCGTGCCCGCTCACGCTCCGCGTCGGTCATGTCTTCGACCAACATCTCTCCGGTCGTTCTGCGTTGCGTATCGTTGCTCATGCTGACAGCCATCGCCTACTTGCCTTTACTTGTGAGGGCAGCCGGGGCACGGTCGCAAGCCGCGGCACTGGCAACTGCGGCAGACCCGGTGGCGTAGCCGTTCCATGCCGCTCCATCAGATCGGCCTGTCGTCAGCTAGCGCCGGTCCGGTCCGGTCCTCGCCGTTGCCGCAGGCGGCCGCGGCGGCACATGAGACACCGGCCTTCGCGCTCAGCACCCTGCGACCGGTCACATCAAGCGGCGCTGCCGCTTTGGCGTCGCCGCTGCCTGCGGATTGTCGGGATCAAGATGACGACGATTATCACCGGAATGATCACCGCAATGGGTATCCAGTTGAACCCTGGATCGTCGCCGTCAGCATCGTCAGCCACTGCTGGGGTCTCTTCCTGCGCCACCTCAGGCTCGGGTTCGGGCTCCGGCTCGGGCTCGGGCTCCGGTTCGGGTTCGGGCTCTGGTTCGGGTTCGGGCTCGGGCTCCGGTTCGGGCTCGGGTTCGGGCTCCGGTTCGGGCTCGGGCTCCGGTTCGGGTTCGGGTTCGGGTTCGGGCTCCGGGGCGACTGCTTCCTGTTCAACCGTCTCAGGAGGGGCCGCGAAGGTGAACGCCTGTGCGGCGAAGTTGGCTCCTACGAAACCGTCACCGGCCACTACGAAGCATGGATTGTCCGCGTCGCAACGCTGGGGGATCACCGCCACCGGATAGTCGATCATCCCGGTGCCGTCGTCCGCGATCGTCACGGCGTACGTGCCGTAGTTGCTCAGGTCGCAATCGGTCGGACCGACCGCCGGAAACATGTAACAGGTGACGACCGTAGCGGTATTGCCCGGAAGCCAACTTGTGAGCGTCACGGTGACGACTTCGCCGTCCTCGAGTGCTTCGCTCTTCGAGAGTTCCAGCGTCTCTCCGTTGTGGCCCTCACCGTGGTCGGCGAGTGCGGCGGGCAGAGCGATGAGGCTCGCCAGCGCCATTATCGAGACCGCTGCAATCAAGCGGTATTTGGTGCGGATCATGGGTTTCCCTCCAAGAATCGGCCTTGTCGCGGGCAGTTTCCCGCGAACCTGCCGCGACTCTATAGCGAAACAGCGTTCCGGTCAACGAAACAGCCGATTGCGCGGCGGTGGATCGAAATCACCGATTTCAGTCTGGATTCACGGCCGTGACCTCGGCCAACTCGGCGCTCATCGAGTTCACCGCGCCGATCATGCTGGTCTGGAGCATGTAGGCCCTGCTCCGTTCGGGGTCGGCTGCGGTGGCAACCAGGGCGTCGAGGGCGCGTTGTCGGGCCGCGGGGTTGTGCGCTGCCAAGCTCTGAGCGTTGTTGTGCGTGTGGCGTTTCACGTAGTCGATCGCCAGGGTCCGGCGCAGTTCGCCATGATGATCGAGCCGGTCCTCGGCAATGTCGCCGTGCAGCACCGCGGCCAGCGCGCCACCGAGCAGCACCGCATCGTGGATCCCACCGTTCATCCCCATCCCGCCGAGCGGATTGTTGATGTGGGCGGCGTCTCCCATCAGCAGCACCCTTCCTACCCGAAACCGGTCGGCCACCCGTTGATGCACCCGGTAGATCGTGCGGTGGGCGACGTCGTAGGGTTTCTTGCGGGCGACCACGCCGTTGAGCCGGCGCTGGGCGCTCTCGTCGCTCAGCGCCTCGTCGTCGGATTCGTGCTCGCCGACCGGGAACAGCGCCCGCCACAGGCGGAGTGTGCGCAGCAGCACCAGCCATTCGTCCGAGTCCGAGATGTAGTTGACGTAGGCCAGGTCGTCGAGGTGGTCGGCCATCTCGAAAGGGGTCGACACAACCAGGTAGCGATCCTCGTAGGTCATGCCGTCGAAGGCCAGGCCCAGCGACTTTCGCACGGCGCTGGACGCGCCGTCGGCACCGACCACCGCGTCGGCGCTGATCGTCTCACCCGAGGCCAACCGCACGGTGGCGGCGTCGCCCTGATCGGCTGCCTCGACCACTGCGGCGTCGAACCTGACAGTGACTCCGGCCATCGAGGCGAACCGGTCGAGCATGATTTCACACAGTTTGTACTGCTCACACTGGAGACGGAAGGGATGGGCGCTCACATCGGCCAGCGTGGTGAGGTCGAACTCGGCCACCACGCCTTCGCGGCGGTCCCGATAGGCGAAGCGGGGGGCCACCAAGCCTCGGCCGATCATCTCGTTCACCACGCCGTACTGGTCGAGAAGGTCGAGGGTGGCCGGGTGGAAGGTCGACGCCCGCAGTTCGCGGGGCAGTTCGGGCGCGGCCTCAAGCAGGGTCACCCTGATGTTGCGGGCGGCGAGCACCGCTGCGGCGACGCAACCGACGGGACCCGCCCCGGCGACGACTACATGCGGTTGCGGCACGGTCCGGTGCTCGCGTCAGTGCTCGCGCAGCATCATGCCGTGGCCCACGAACTGGTCGTTGATGCCGAGGGTCCGCAGCGCATGCCACAAACAGACGGCGTTGATGGCCAGCACGGGCTTTCCGAGCCAGCGTTCAGCTTGGTCGGCTACTTCGACCATCGACAGGTTGGTGCCGCACTGCACGATGGCGTCGATGTCGTCTCCGTCGAGTCTCTTGAGTACCTCCACGAGGGTCTCGGGGGTCACATCGGCGATTGAGGTTGCCGATTCGCAGCGCAGACCGTGCACTCGTTTGACATCGAGGCCGCATTCGCTGAAGTAGCCGTACACCTGCTCGTCGGCGGCGGGCTGGTAGGGCGTGAGGCAGGCGATGCGTGAAACTCCGAGCTTGCCGAGAGCGGCGTTGCAGGCCGCCGCGCCCGAGGTGATGCCGATTTCGCCGGCGATGGCGGCGACTCGGGCGGAGAATGCGGCGTTGCCCTCCTTGCCTCCCCAGAAAGTCTCGGCCGACATTCCCATGAGGATGTGGTCGGGCTTGCAGGTCATGATGTCGCGGATCGCGGTGGGGATGGTCTCACGGATGAGGTCCAAGAAGTGCAGGAACGCTTCGTCGCTGCTCAGATCGGGTGCCTCCACTAGGAACCGCCCGCTGTGGAAGGTGACCCCGGGCGGGCGCACCCGGGCGAAGTCGTGTTCAACGACGGTGTTGGTCGACGGCAAGATGACCCCGATCTTGGCCCGGTACCCCACAGCATCAGGCACGTGTGCCCCCCTTTCGGCTCGCGTGTGTGCGGAACGACGTTCCGCTTACAGGAACACTATCAGGTCGGTGGGCTTGTGCTCGCATGCGCTAGCCTCACAACTCTGGAGACGTGGCCGAGCCAGGTTGAAGGCGCTTCCCTGCTAAGGAAGTAACGTCGCAAGGCGTTCGTGGGTTCGAATCCCACCGTCTCCGCACCCATTCGAGCATCGCCGGGGCGGTGATCGGCGGGAGCAGCCTGTATGGCGGTCAGGTCTCCATTGCCGGGGCGGTTTTCGGCCGACTGTTTGCCGTGGTGCTGACCGTCGGCTTCATTGTCTTGGGGGCACCTTCGTTCTACAACCTGATCGCCGTGGGCGTGGTGTTGATCGTCGCAATGGTCATCGACTGCTGGCGGCGTCAAGCGGTCGAGTTCGCGGGAGACTAGGGATTTTAGCACAGGATCGGATCACGCTGTCTGCTGGGCTGGGCGCAAGAATTGCAAAATCAACACTATTGTTGTATGATTCGCACGGAACTGAACACACTTGGGAGGAAATTAGAAATGGCCACTTGGTTGAATGAGGTCTTGAATACGGAGAAGCCGGTGATCGCAATGTGCCACCTCAGCGCGTTGCCGGGCGACCCGTACTTCAATGCCGCCGAAGGCATGCCGGCCGTGGTAAAGAGGGCTTCTCGTGACCTGCATGCGCTGCAGAACGGAGGTGTGGACGCGGTGATGTTCTCAAACGAATACAGCCTGCCGTACATGACACGCACCGAGCCGATCACCGCCACAGCCATGGCCCGCGTTGTCGGAGAACTGCTCGAGCAGATCAAGATTCCGTTCGGTGTCAATGTCTTGTGGGACCCGAAAGCGAGCATAGATCTCGCCGCGGCGACCGGCGCGCAGTTCGTTCGTGAGATCTTTACCGGGGTCTACGGCAGCGATTACGGGCTGTGGGATACTTCGTGTGGCGAATCGGTGCGTCATCGTCGCCGCGTCGATGCCCAAAATGTTCGGCTGCTGTTCAACGTAGTGCCAGAGTCTGCCAGCTACATCGGGCGACGAACGCTCCGAGACCTGGTTCGCTCAACAGTGTTCAACGCACGCCCTGACGGACTCTGCGTCTCCGGGCTCACGGCGGGAACAGCAACCTCGCTCGACGATCTCGAAGCGGTCAAAGCGGCTGCGGGGGACATACCGGTATTCGTGAACACCGGGGTTAACAATGGAAACGCTGCTGAACAGTTGGCCATTGCCGATGGAGCGGTTGTGGGCACCTACTTGAAGCGCGACGGGGTGTTCGAGCACGAGGTGGACGAGGCGCGCGTAGCTCGGCTGATGGAAAGCGTCCGCATGATCCGCGACTCGCCCGCAGGGGCACAGGCGTCGTAGGGAGGATGCGCTAGCGATGTTCATTGGCATTGACATCGGCACCTATGAAGCCAAGGGTGTCGTTCTCAGCGGTTCTGGTGATGTGGTGGTCGCAGCCGCTCGTCGGCGGCACCAGATGTCGATCCCGCAACCCGGCTATGCCGAGCATGACGCCGAGGAGGTGTGGTGGGCGGGCCTGGTGGCGCTCGTGCGCAGTCTGCTTGACCATCCCGATGTCGATCCTGCTGCGGTGGACGCAGTCGGATGCAGTGGGATCGGGCCGTGCGTGCTGCCACTCGATGCCGAATATCGAGTGCTGCGGCCGGCAATCTTGTATGGCGTTGACACCCGGGCGACCTTGCAGTGCAACCGCTTGACCGAGGAGTTGGGTGCCGATGAGATTCTGCGCCGTTGTGGAGCGGCGTTGACGTCGCAGGCAGCGGGGCCGAAGGTGTTGTGGATCCGTGAGCAGGAACCCGAGGTCTACGCCAAGACAAGGCTGTTCGCCACCTGCCAGAGCTATCTGGTTGGACGCTTGACCGACGAGTGGGTGATGGATCACTCGACCGCGGGGTACTACGGACCTTGTTATTCGCTGGAGGCGTTCGGCTGGGATCCATCGTGGAATGCGCGGGTGGGGGGCACGGGGAAACTGCCCGATCTCCGCTGGAGCACTGATGTGGTAGGGGCGGTCACGCCTTCGGCGGCGGCGCAGACCGGTTTGCCGGTCGGCGTGCCGGTCATCGCTGGGACGGCTGATGCGCCGGCCGCGGCGATCGCCGCGGGAGTGGTCCGACAGGGCGACCTGATGATCATGTACGGGTCGAGCATCTTCATGATCGAGCCGGTAGACGAACTCGTCCTTGATGCCAGGCTCTGGTCGGCGCCGTTCGTGTTCGAATCGTCTTATCTCGTTGCCGGTGGCATCTCCACCGCCGGCACCGCGACGCGGTGGTGGCTAGACGTTCTCGGCCGCTCGGGCCAGGGCAATGAAGACGAAGTGTTCGCCGAACTTGTCGCTGAGGCGGCCGCGGTCGCGCCGGGTGCCGACGGGCTCGTGGTGCTGCCTCATTTCAGTGGCGAGCGAACGCCGCTGCACGACCCCTCGGCGCGTGGGGTCATCGCCGGCCTCGACCTGACGCACGGCCGGGGCCACCTGTTCCGCGGGATTCTCGAGGGAATCGCAACCGGTATCCGTTGGAACGTCGATGTGCTCGACGAGCTTGGACTGAGGCCCGAGAGGGTACGGGCGATTGGCGGTGGAACTCGCAATCCGGTCTGGTCGCAGGCCGTGAGCGACACCTTGGGGATCGAACAAGAGATACGGCATACGGGAGCGGCCCACGGTGCCGCGTTGCTCGCCGGGATAGGTGTCGGCGCTCTCGACCGGAAAGGTTTAGGTGGGCCAGGCACCGCACCGTCGATTGTCAAACCCCGCGAGGACATTGCGCCCGTCTACGACGAACTGTCAAACCGCGCCCGTCGGTTGTATCACGCCGTCCGAAATATCGGCTAACCGTTCTCGCTGTGGTCTCGGGTGGGGGCGGTGAGCGACGAATCCGATATGTCCAGTGGCTGGCCGTCCGCGTAGAGGGTGTCGCCTTGGCGCATGTCGTGGATGATGTCCCAGTGGATGCTCGACTGGTTGGTCCCGCCGCATTCGGGATACGCCCTTCCGAGCGCGGCGTGAACGGTGCCGACCATTTTCTCGTCGTAGAGGATGTCGTAGCTGAAACGGTTGATCTCGGGGTTCACGCCGATCCCGAACTCGCCGAGCAGCGAAGCGCCTTCATCAGTGTCGAGGACACGTCGCAGGTATTCCTGGTTCGTGTGTGCAGTGGCATCGGTAAGGACCCCGTCTTTCCAGCGGAGCCTGATCCCCTCCACAATCCGACCGCCTAGCACGCCCGGGAGGTTGAAGGAGATGTGGCCGTTGACGCTCTCCACCACGGGCGCGGTGGCGATCTCGCCATCTGGCAGGTTCTTCTCCCCGGCGAACACCACCCAGCGGCGCCCGCGAGTGGTGAAAGTCAGGTGGGTGTGCTCGCCGACCAAGGCGATCTCATGGGATGCGGTCAGCCAGTCGGCGAGTTGTTGCCAACGTTTCGAATACACGTCCCAGTCGATGGTGCAGGCCCTGGCAAACATCGTGGAAAGCTCGGTTGCGGAGGTGCGGGCGGCCACTGCCATGGTCTCGTCGGGGATGCGCACCAGACACCATCGGGTCTTCTCCCATCGGTGCGCCGAGATGGTTCCCATCGCTGCTTGGTGGGCGACGAGCACGTCGGGCGCAATATCGTGATGAGCGTAAAGATTCGCCGCGCCGCGCAGACCGAAGTAGACGTCGGCCCAGTCCATGGTGTGGGCCTCGAGTTCGGGCACCCAGGAGACTTGTTGGCTGGACCCGTGACGCAGCACCGTGTCCTTCAACTCCGCGCTCAGAAGCTGAACCTGGGGGTATGCACCGGCTTCAACACATCGTCGGTACAGCGCCAGGGTTAGCGGATAGGCGTGGAGTTCCGTCATGGCGATGGCCACGCGATCTCCCTCGGCAACTTTCGCGGAGTGCTCGACGAGCACTTTGGCGATGCTGTCCCAGTTGATGGTCTGCTGACCGGTCACCTGCGATCCCTCCTCCCGTGGTGTGAGCACGGGTAGTACGATTGTGAGTGTATGATTGTATTCACGAACGTTCTGTATTAATCAAACAAGAAAGAATTAGGAGCCAATGATGTTGGACGATGTGCATGCGGTCGTAACCGGAGCGGGGCGCGGCATCGGGTGGACGACAGCTGTTGCACTCGCCGATGCCGGGGCGAGGGTGACGATCTGCGATGCGGATGCGCAAACCGCGGCCGAAGCCAATTCGCGTGATGAGCGGATCCGCAGCCTTGTGGCGGATGCCGCGTCCCCGGAGTCGATGGAGGCGTTCTTCGCTGATGCAGTAGGCGAGCGTGGACGGGTCGGAATCTTGGTGAACAACGTTGGTGTGGCCGGGCCCACTGCGTTGGTTGAAGACACCGCTCCCACCGACTGGGACGCAACACTCCGGATCAACTTGAATTCTCACTTCTACTGCGCGCGTGCCGTCATTCCGGCAATGAAGGAGGCGGGGGAAGGAGTCATCGTCAACATCTCTTCGGTCGCTGGACAGATGGGGTATCCGTTCCATAGCGCATATGCCGTGTCTAAGGCCGCGGTCATTGCTTTGACGAACACCTTGGCGATGGAACTCGGACCTCATGGGGTCCGGGCGAACGCCATCTGCCCATGCGCGGTGGCCGGACCCCGGATCGATCAAGTGATTGCTGTCGAGGCCGAACTGCGTTCCATGCCCGTGGAAGATGTCCGGGAGACCTACCTCGGCCAAAATTCCATGCACACCTTCATCTCGGCCCAAGATGTGGCCGACATGGTTGTGTATCTGGCGTCTCCCTCGGGAGGTCGCATCTCAGGCCAAGTCATAGCGGTTGACGGAAATGTCGAGACCCTCCGGCCTCAGTAGGGGGTTGGCGAGTTGCGACCTCACCGTCGGTAGAAGGGTAGACGGAAATTTTGAGACCTTCCGGACGCAGTAGGTCGGTGTCTGAACTTCGGACAACGCAAGAAGTGATGGCACCCGTAGACCTAACCGGCCTGTTCAACTTCGACTCCCAAATCGCGCAGCGCCCGAACGTCGTCTTCGGGCGCGGCTGCGTCAGTCACGACCGTGTCAATCTCAGTGGTCGCGCAGACATGGCACAGCGC
>Ga0209022_1002093_pt1 | contig 17592 bp, 21 predicted proteins | sample PinacodermPK_FD_187300 | JGI IMG/M metagenome (GOLD analysis project Ga0209022, IMG submission 187300) | Host-associated microbial community of the marine sponge Aplysina aerophoba from Gulf of Piran - sponge pinacoderm, lysed by proteinase... | ecosystem: Host-associated > Porifera > Sponge >...
CAGCAGCCGTAGCACGGTCCGGACCGCCACAAGCAACTGGATCAGCCGCAGCAGCCGCTCCCGCCACCCCCCTTGCAAGCCGCCCAGGGCTACCCGGTGCAGGGGATAACGCTTGGGCACCAGGCGTTCATCCAGGCGCTCCCGCGTGCCCAGCCAATGGATGTCCCAATGGGGAAGCGTTTCTGCAACAGCCAACGCCGGGAAGATATGGCCGCCGGTGCCGCTGGCGGCAATCAGCAGGCGCGCCATGGCGATCCCCCCACAAAAACGCGTACCTTAGTCAGGAAGCTTCCAGGAGCGCACCCCATGTCCATTTTTGCCAAGCGACTGCTCACCGTCACATGGGCTTTGGCTGGCGCCTCCTTGCTCCAGCCTGGACAAGCGGCACGGCTGGAAAGCCAACTGGTGGACCGTCTCCACCAAGCGCTGAATAACAACGATACCGCAGGCCTCACAGCCTTGATTGACCAGGAGGGGACGGTGGACTCCCAGCAGTTGACGGCCCGGCTGGGGCGGCTGACGGAAAAGTTCGGTCCCCTCACATGGCAGGTGAGCCAAGGCCAGCCCCTCGCGGACGGCCGGGCGCGGTTGGAGTTGTCTGTCCGCGGCATGGGAGAGGTTGCAGGCGTTCCCTATCAACTGGAGGCCACGCAGATCCTGGCGGTCTCCAGCCATCAAGGGCAAATCCTTAACCAGGAGGTGCTCAAGGAGGAATCATGGGTCTACAGCGGCGATCAGCGGCTGCCGGTGACCCTGCAAATCCCCGATGCCGTGCTGACCGGCCAACGCTACGACGTGGACGTGATTCTGGATGAACCCCTCAACAGTGGTCTGCTGGCGGGGGGCATCCTGGAGGTCGGCCCCTATGAAGTGGAAACCATGGGTGCTCCCACCATTCAACTCACCACCCTCAATGCCGGTGGCTTATTCAAACGCGTCCAGGCGCCCTACACACCCGGTGGTCAAACCTGGACCGTCATGCTGGTACACCCCAACGGCACGTTGATTACCAGCAAGCGGGTGCAGGTGAGTGATATGCCGCCACCGCCCATGGCCACCCCTCCCAACCTCCACTGAGGTCGTCCCCATGCATCACACAAGTCTGGTGATGCTGTTGCTGCTCCTGGGATTTGCCGTCATCCATAGCGGTGGCGCCGCCCTGCGGCCCTGGGGAGAACAACACCTGGGCGTCAGACTGTGGCGGCTGATCTTTGTGGGCGCCAGCCTACCCATGTCAGTGCTGCTCGTCGCCTACTTCCTGACCCACCGCTACGACGGCTTGCGGTTGTGGAATCTGCAGGGGGTACCGGGCATGGTGACTGCTGTGTGGGTATTGACGGCACTGGGTTTTGTCTTCCTCTATCCAGCTACCTTTCACTTGCTGGAAATTCCAGCCCTGCTCAAGCCCCGGGTGCGTCTCTACACCACAGGGATTTTGCGCATCAGTCGCCACCCCCAGATGGTGGGTCAACTTCTCTGGTGCTGCACCCACACCCTGTGGCTAGGCACCAGCTTTGCCCTTGTCGCCAGCCTGGGGCTCATGGCTCACCACCTGTTTGCCGTATGGCACGGGGACCGGCGACTGCACCAACGCTTTGGCGAAGCGTTTGAAGAGGTCCGCCGCACCACCTCCGTAGTTCCCTTTCAAGCGGTGTTGGATGGGCGACAACAACTGGTGTTGTCGGAATTTCTGCGCCCTGCCTATGGGGGCGTCTTGCTGGCTGTGGCGGTGTTTTGGTGGTCCCATCGCTGGATTGGGGCCGCCACGGCAGCCTTTAGCGCCACCCCTCTGAATCATCTCCTCGGCTCACGTTTCCTGGCGGTCTTCGGCTGACCCGGCAACCAGATTCACCTGGCCTCTTGTGCCCGCATATAAACCGTCAATCTCAGATTCATGCGGGTGGTCGCAGTCCGGGTTGATCGGGGTTGATCCGCTGAAGGAGAATGCGCTTCCAGCTTTACGTCATGGGCCACCGTCAGGGGCTGCAACAACTCCAGCCTTTGCAGGACCGCCAGGATGTTGTCGTAATCCCCTTCAAAGGTGAGCAAAACCTCCTGTTTTTTCAGGCCTGTAGCCAGCAGAGGATCTCCTGCCGATCCATCGGGCTTCTGCTCCGCTTCGGTAGTCGCTGATGCGTCTTCCCCGGCTTGAGCAGCAGGGGCGGATGGGGCGACACCAACAGGCTGGCGGGGTTCGTAGCGCACAAGATGCACGTTGTGGGCCTGGGCGGCTTCCGCCAGGGCGGTGAGCATGGTGTCCAGTTGGTGCGTAGGGGCAATGAGCGCCAGAATCTGGGCCTGACGATTGACCTCCTGCTGCACCTGCTGCTGTGCCGTGGCAAGTGCTTGCCGCTGCTGGTCCAGTTGCTGTTGCTTTTGCAGAATCGAATCCCGATTCCGGATGAGAACCTGGCGCTGTTGCCACTGGGGCAACACTACCGTGAACACTGGGGTTTCAGGCGTTCTGGGTACCTATGAGCAGCGGTCAGGGAAGAATCCCATTTTGCCAAGAACCCAGTGGTAGTAAGGGTTTTGCCATTTACCATTTCTCTTAACTCTGCCAGCCAGTCTCACCGGCTAACGAAGTTTTAGGGGTTGGCCAAAGACTGGCAAAGACTGGCCTTGCCTGGATATTACCAGCAGTTAAGATAACAGTGGTGACGGGCAATCTCAAGAATGATACAAACTGTAACGTTGGCCAGGAAACTGTGCCAGGGAGACAGGGAACCATAAAACGAAGAGGAAGTCAAGTGTTTTCACGATTCTTAATAAATGTCAGCATTCAATGGGACACCGGAAAACGTGAAGGCCATGGCCCAATGGGAGCGCTGGCAACCAAAGGGTGGCCAACAGCGGCTATGAGCGCCTAAAAGGCAGTGGAAGGATGCAAGGGGGGAATATGCCCATGGGAAGCTGCCAGCAGGCCATGGAGCCAGTGTCGGACAACAAGAGAAATGAATCTTAACAATCTCTTCAAGTTCTGAGTGTTGAGGGCAGCGCGAAAATCGTTACTTTATCCTGGGGTTTTGACCTGCAACCCTCCGATCATGGCAAGACCTGAATGTACAGAGTGGAACTCACAAAGTTTCTTTGAGGAGGCATCCTTAAATGATGTTGGCCGTTGCCTGTCGGAGGGCGCTGATCCAAACGCACGGGACGAAGATGGAGCGACACCCCTCCACTGGGCTGCGGGGTTTAGCGAGACCCCAGAAGTGGTGAAAGCTCTTCTGGATGCTGGCGCTGATCTAAACGCACGGGACAAAGATGGAAGGACACCCCTCCACTGGGCTGCGGAGGTTAGCAAGGCCCCAGAAGTGGTGAAAGCTCTGCTGGATGCTGGTGCTGATCCAAACGCACGGGACGAAGATGGAGCGACACCCCTCCACAGTGCTGTGTGGTGGGGCAGCGATAACCCAGAAGTGATGAAAGCTCTTCTGGATGCTGGCGCTGATCTAAACGCACGGAACATAGATGAAAGGACACCCCTCCACATGGCTGCTGAGCGGTACAGTGATACCACAATGATGAAGATGATGAAGGCTTTGCTGGATGCTGGTGCTGATCTAAACGCACAGAACAAATATGGATGGACACCCCTCCACATTGCTGCGAAGTTCAGCAACACAGAAGTGGTGAAGGTTTTGTTGGATGCTGGTGCTGATCCCAAAGCACGGGCCGAAGATGGACAAACAGCTTGGGATTTAATCCCAGATGATTCTCCCCTCAGAGGCACCGATGTCTACTGGAAACTCAACGATGCTCGTTTTGATTAAAGGATGTAGGGGGAATATGCCCATGGGAAGCTGCCAGACAATGAGAAAGTAAATGAATTTTAATAATCTCTCTTTTTTACCGAAGTGTGGGCACCCCCGGCCCCTTGGACGCCCTGGTGGTGGCTTATGCCTATTAGTAGAGGCCCCCCACCTGTGGCCTCCCTCCCTCCATTGCACTATGATGGTCATGCTCCCTTTGGGGCTTATGTAGGATAGTGCCCAAAGACAAGGAAGCAGGACAGTCCTGACTTTTCAAGTTGTCTTATAGGTCTTAATTGAGACTCAGAGACAAAGTTTCAAAAGCGACTTAATGATGGACGTGTGTCAGTTTAATTAGTGTCACAGATGGAGTTGACAGGTTGAGAGTTATTAGGTTAGGCTTCGTGTTCCATCTAACGGAGGTCTGCTACTCAAAATGGAAACACGCAACAAAACAACGCGAGAATTTGTCAGTTCTCTAAATATGCAATTAGAGAACCTATTTTCCAATGATCATTCTAGCATAAATGCCCGTGAAGACTCACGAGCTTTTGGTGCAATGATAGAGCAAAAAATTGCAAATCACTGGGAGTCTATTTGTGCAAAAATGAGGTCGGAATCTGTCCCGAGACCTGGCCGTAAAACTATCTATGATTTTGGTGTATGTTATAAAGGAATATTATTTGGAGTTGATGTAAAAACAAAAGAACTTGATTCTAAAAAATATGCAGATGGCGGTGTATGCTCTGTTGATAATGTTCTAAAATTTTTAACTAAGGACGATGCAATATTTATAGTGATTGAATTTGGACATACTCAGGAATCATCACAATCTCATTTTCGTAAGCTGAAATACATTAAAGTTGCTCCATTTCATTTATTACCTAAAAAAGCCTATAGAATTGAAAATCTTGGAACAGGTCAAGTTCGTTTAAATTATACAATTAATGAAATCTATAATGAAATAGAATGGACTAGAAGTTTAGAACAATTTCTTGATATTTTCATTGATATTGTCATTATTCACTATAAAAATGTTAGTCAAAAAGCTCAAGAACGGATTGACAAAATGAGAAATTACAAAAAGAAGAGTACAAAAATTTTATATCCTGAACAGTAACTAGATATGCAAACTAAACAACCTGATATGCAACTTGGACGTGTTTTCACTCCATTCTCATGGGCAGAGTGGTGTCTCGAAACTTTTGGTATCTATCAAGCATGGCAAGATGGGGCAACAATAATCGAGCCAACATGTGGTAACGGTGTTTTCTTCAGAAGCTTAATCAGAATTGCAAAACGAAGAGGTGGTTCAGTATCTCCAAGTCTTTTGAAGCTATTATTTGGTGTTGAGATTGTTCATTCTGATAAAGAATCTTTTCTTCAAGAAGTTTTTAATCTTACTGGTATGTATTTTCCAGAAAAAAATTATATTTCTAGTGATTTTCTTCTTTACAATAGTAACAGAACTTTTGATATTGCTATTGGTAATCCACCATGGGTTAATTTTACAAATCTCCCTACAGAATATAAGAGTTTTATTAAAATTCATTTTGAAAAATATGGACTTGTGAAAAAAAGACAAAATGTACTCCTTGGTGCAAGTCGAATAGATATAGCAGCAGTGATCATTAAAAAATGTATGTCTATGCATGTTAAAGAAGGAGGATATGGCTACTTTTTTGTACCATTATCATTATTCTTTAATGAAAGTGCTAATGCACATTTTCGTCCATGTTTAAATTCAGATAATGTCTTTTCTGTTGCAGAAATTATTGACTTTCCAAAGAATATTGTATTTCCATCAATAAAAACTAGAAATGGATTTGTCTGTTTAGTAAAAAGTAATTCACAAATCAGTCGAATATCTTATCGAGAAATTAACAAATCTAACGGTAAATCGTCAAAGAGTTTTTGGTGTTTCCCATCATATCACACTGGTGCATGGAAACTCAGTAAGGATGGTAATCCTCCGGCTTTCTTAAGACCAATTAAAGTAAATAAGTATCAAAAACCTAGACAAGGTATAAATACTTGTGGATTAAATAATATATTTATCTTTCAAGCTATCCATCAAGAAAAATCCCACTTGTCTGTGACTACTTTTTGCAATGGACTTGGCGAAGAAGTTGAACTTTCGACAGAGTATATGCTGCCAATAGTCCATGCTGGATTATTTGGGAGAAAAAAATCTAAGCAACAAAAATATATTTTATGTCTATATCATACAAATGGCAAACCATTAAATTGGTTAGAGATTAAAAAACTCCATGGAATATCAGAATATTTAGATAAATATAAAAAAGAAATGATCAATAGAAAAGGTGTACTAATACGTAATCAAATATCCAGAGGAATCTACTGGTCGCTTTTAGGCGTTGGTGATTATACTTTTAAGAAATGGAAAGTTTTATGGGAAGCAATGGGCAAGAAAGACTTCCAAGCAATTGTTATTGATGGAAACTGGCAAGGAAATCAGGCAATGCACGCATATATTTCATCAAACTGCCTAGAAGATGCAAACAGAATAAAAAATGAACTCAATGATAATCTCCCTAACTATTTACAATCATTTGGGATGCAAGGCACCTGCAACTGGGCTCAACCTAGTCGTATTAAGGAGTTATTGTCTTTTACAGAAGATAAAGGTCAATTGTCACTTATTTAAGGACTTATGCCGCAGAGTGGTGACGAATTTATTTTAGAAAACCTGGGAAATGATTATGGTAGAGTATGGTTAAGATTGAAAGGAAGAAAAAGTTGAATAGGTAAGGATTTTTAGCTTGGCATTGGTGTGTATAAAAGCAAATAAATAATTCAATATTTAAATCTAAAGTTAAAACAATCGGCATTTGGTTTTGTTCTAACCCCTTGACAAACTGCCGTACTTAGTCTATACTGGTTCCCAGTTATTAGACTTAAGAGCATGAACCGTCGTGGACCTGGCAAAGCTCATCGCAGTGGCATCACCTTAATGCAACTGATACAGAAGTTTCCGGATGATGCAACTGCTGAAACATGGTTTGTTGATGCTCGCTGGCCCGAAGGTATTATCTGCCCACATTGTGATTCTTCCAATGTCAATCCTAATGCCAAGCATCCATCTATGCCATATCGTTGTCGTGAAAGAAATTGTAGAAAACGCTTCAGCATCAAAACTGGCACTGTTATGGAGTGTTCTAATTTAGGTTACCAGATTTGGGCAATCGCTATCTTTCTCATCGCAACTAATTTAAAAGGAATTTCCAGCATGAAGCTGCATCGTGATCTTGGCGTAACTCAGAAAACTGCTTGGTTCCTTGCCCATCGGATTCGGGAAACCTGGAAAATCAATGATTCTTCTTGTCTTAAATGGTTGCCTGGTTTTCCTGGACCCATAGAAGTTGACGAAACCTATATTGGTGGTAAGCGCAAGAATATGTCCCATGAAAAACGCAAGGAACTGACTGGCAGAGGTTCAGTTGGGAAAGTAGCTGTTGCTGGCGTCAAAGACCGCACAACAGGCCAGGTAAGCGCAAGAGTGGTTCAGGGTACGGATTCGGTGACTTTGCAAGGCTTTGTACGTCACCATGCCGTCCCAGGAACCACAGTCTACACCGATGAAGCCAGGGCATACCAGGGCATGACTGACCTTGACCATCACACAGTCAACCACAGTGTTGGTGAGTACGTCAACGACATGGCCCATACCAATGGCATTGAGAGTTTCTGGTCCATGCTGAAGCGAGGCTATCAGGGCATCTTCCACAAGATCAGCCCTAAGCACCTGGACCGCTATGTATCAGAGTTTGCAGGCCGCCACAATGCCCGCTTACGGGACACTATCGACATCATGGTGAGCATGGTGGCCAGGATGGTGGGCAAGAGGGTCAAATACCATGAGCTGGTGGCTTGAGGATGGTTAGGTATGGCAGTTTGGAAAGTGGCCATATGGGTTGCCAAAGGCTTGGATAATGGCTTAGCTTAGGTGAGCAAAATGAGAGCCGTTCAGGCTCTAAATAAAATTATGGAAGCAAAACCCATGAAGGACTTTGCCAACATTGCTAAGGCCCTTCCCAATGATAAGGACCTTGCTAACATGGCTAAGGCCCTTCCCAATGATAAGGACCTTGCTAACATGGCTAAGGCCCTTCCCAATGATAAGGACCTTGCTAACATGGCTAACATTGCTAAGAAGGCCCTTAAGGGACTCTACTAAGATGATCGCCGAAAGCAATCAGTTAGGTGGTTAGGTCCAAAGTGTCTGACTGAAAAGTCAGGACAAGAAGGCAGGTTCACCCCCTGCCTTCTTTCCTTTGGGCACTATCCTACATAAGCCCCCTCCCTTTCCTTTGCCATGTCTGTCACCTGCACTTTTGACGATTTCTGCTCTGCACTTGATGATGAAGTGACTTATCCGACAGAGTTCATAAGAATAGTCTGTCTTCATTTTTCATGGAACTACTACAGGCAATGTGAAGAGAAATGGAGTCTTTCTGATATGATTAAAAACGAACAAATAAACGTATCCAACGGTACTAAAAAGATGAGAGAGATGTATGGGATAGATTAGCAACAACGTTTAACCTGATTCGTAAAAGCGAGTGAATAGGTGCGATTCCTATCCCAGGTATTGGCCTAATCAGCCATCCTTCCATTGACCTTTCTCTCAATGAAACTTCTTTCTTCTTTCGGCTTCATTCTGTCTGCTGGTTTTCTATTTAGTTCAATCATTTCATCTACTGCGTATTCACACGGAGGAGGCTTAGCTGCCGATGGTTGTCACAATGATAGAAGTGTTGGTGAACGGCATTGTCATCGGAGTACGCCAAATCAATCCCAAATCCGGCCTACGGAAAGTAGTCTTAACAATGATAGTAATTCTTCAATGGAATCATGGAATGGTTTAACTATTGCATTGGAAAGCAGATGTACTCCTTATAATAAAAAGAAACAATATCCTTATAGTTCAACTATTGAACCCAGAATTGCTAATTTTTCTGAGTTAAGACCTGGTGAAATCTATGCTCCTTATTCTAATGTTGTTTTAGGTAGTTTTAAGGATACTGATATTGAGCATATTGTAGCAACTTCAGAAGCACATGATAGTGGTTTGTGTGCGGCTAGTGCTGAGACTAAAAGAAGATTTGCTAATGATTTGTTAAACTTAACTTTAGCTACCCCTAATGTCAATAGGTATCAAAAGTCAGGAAAAGATTTAGCAGAGTGGCAACCACAAAATAATAGATGTTGGTTCTTTAGGCGAGTAGTAGCTGTTAAGAAGAAATATGGTTTAACTATTGACCCTAAAGAAGCAGAAGTTATGAAGACACTAGCTTCTCAATGTTAAGTTATACATAACCGACGGACGGGGCTTCCAGATAGGGAAACAGCAAACGGCCCCACGGACGTGGGCCAGCATCCGGCCCGTGGGCCGCTGGATCGATTTACCATTATCTGCACCCGTGGGGGAAATAGGTACACTTCCTGAACTATCTACCCCATCCAGACAAAGAAAAAACCCACCCGATCAGGGTGGGAATCGAGTCCTGGACTGGGATTATGTCAGAATTGCTGGATCATCACTACCAGCCTGATCCTCCCCCAAAGGGACTGCATTGCCCTCTCCCCAGTTCTCCATCACCGTCATGGGGAGCCGGGGTAAAGGAAGGGGAATGAGGATACCATCGGAATGAGTACAGTTACACTGTCCATGATGGGATATGATGATTGATGAGGATGGGAGCGTAGACCCATCCTTGGCACTCCCCCAAACTCCCCGTCCCCAAACCCATGGAGCTTGTCAAGGCCATGAGATTGTCTGCATGTCTACGGGGGAAATCAGCCGCAATCGTCAGGGGGACCCATCGGGGGCGATCACCCGCGCCTTCCCATGGCGGGAAAACCGTTGGATTGACGATTGGCGGGTGAAGTACATGATCCAGTACCCCACGTCTATGGTGACGGAATGGGGGACCCTTGACGGGGAGTCACAAGACCATATGTTACAATAAGTTTCAATAGTGGAATTGCTGGGATTAGATATGCATAATAGAATGGTCTTCTAACCCATTTTTCATCATGTTTAATCGTTTCTTGGTCATCGCTTCTGTTCTTCTTTCTTCATCTCCTGCTATGGCTGATTGGAAAATCACCAATGTAGAAGATGATTTTGGTCGTCCTACGGGGGAATTATCTTTTCATTCAATCGTTACGCCAACAAGGAGACTTCATTCTCCATTTCATAAAGAAAAAGGATTTTTTCTCATTAGAGAAAATTGTTCTAGGGGGTATATTTCAATCGACGCTCCATATAAAAACTTGTCACAGGGGCAAAAAATTCCTTATCTTATTGATGGAGAAGATAAGTTCTTCATTAGTTCAGGGTACGATAGTGTGAGTATTTCTATCCAAGACAAAGAAATAAAGAATCTATTAAACATTCTTCTAGATGGTAAAGAATCGTTTGAAGTAGTTTTACATTCAAGCGGCTATGGGTCTGCACATTTAACTTTCCCTTTAGATGGATTTAAGGATTCTTTAGAAAAAGCTTGTCCAAACTTTTGATTTAACCTGAATCCGTAAAAGCGGTTGGATGGGTGCGAATCCCCTCCCCGGAGGTACCATCCCCACCGCCACCGTAGGGGAGGGGGAAGTCTCCGGAGGCGGGGTTGTCTTCCCCGCGCCGGTGGAGAACCAGGTGGGGTTGCCCATGGGGATGGGGATGGGGATGGTACAATTCCGGGGGATGGAGCGTAGGCCCATCCTTGGCGGTGCCTGGAGTTTTGCGATGGCTCCAGGCACTCCCCCAAACTCCCCGTCCCCAAACCCATGGAGCTTGTCAAGGCCATGAGATTGTCTGCACGTCTACGGGGGAAATCAGCCGCAATCGTCAGGGGGACCCATCGGGGGCGATCACCCGCGCCTTCGCCACGCTAATCATAGGATTAGGCCATGGACGTAACCTTGTTAAGGGGTTCTGTGAATGTTCTATGGTGGATGGTTGGATCTGAAGGCCATGGTAAATGACATCAAAACAAAATTACATAAAACTCTTTTCTAAACTATGGTCTAAAACCGTCTGTATGGGTTCTGTGCTTTGTTTAGTTAGATTATATCTTTGAGGAAATAAAACGTCGTAGAGAGGCTTAAAGAGACTATTCAGCGGTCTGCTTATTGAATTGATCTCCACACATCATCAAGAGCTTCTTCAAAGTAACGTGCCACGTCTTTCACTAATTCTGGATCCGCACACTTTCTTGAATATTTTGGAATTACTTTCTTATTTTCAATATTCAAAAATACTTTTCCATCTTCAATGTACCTATCTTTCAAGTAGATTCTCTTATCAGTAATAAATGTCTTACCAGTTTTAAAATCTGTATATGAAGAGTAACTACCAATCCCATAATTTAATTTTATCCTATTATCCCATCTACCAATTCTGATGAGTTCTTCTTTATATAATTGATTAACTTCAATAATGACACAATCTATATCTTTTTTGGTTTTGAGTTCATGAATCTTATTGTATTTTTCCATCTTTTCTGCAAAACCTGAATTGTTCATCATACAATCAATAAGAGTTGGTAGTTTGCCCTTTCTACTAATTTTTTTGACCTTAGAAGTAGTAGATCGTTTAGATGGGATTTCTTTTTTCTCATAATTTAGTTTCTTGATAAATTCTGGTTCTTCTGTTGCTTTAGCAGAAACAGTAAATTTCCCATTATATTTTCTTTTCCTGTAGAGATTCTCTGTCTTCCATTCCTTGATTTCTACAGTGCTAAAGTAGGTGGTAAGATAAGGTTCTACCCATTTTGGGAGGTGTCCTACGTTACCGCTATAGACCCCCTTATCTACTTTACTGCTTCTTATGGCTTCTATTAGTTTATTAATTCCTGCATAACCATATGTTCTTTTTTCTTCTATTCTTTTTCTTTTTTTCTCTAATTCTAATTGTTCAGAAATTCTACTAAAGAACTTCTTAAATTCTTCAAGAGATTTCAAAACAGTTCCATGAAAATATCTATCTTTATTATTATTAGAACCTTCAAATATCTCCATAGTTTTATAAAGTCCATCAAGAGTAAAGAAATCTTCTTTCTTACAAACCATATCAGAGTAATAGTTAATGACATATAGAACTTCTAATATAATATGATTATTGTTTGATGTAATTTCTTTTTTGGATAGTCTTCTACTTCCTGGTTCTCTAACTCTTAATTTATATGTTCTATTGACGTAATAAACAGTTCCACGGGAAATAGTGGCACCATGCATCTTAGTTGCAGCACGAATTAGATCTGCTTTTCTTTTATCATCCAGATCAGATTCAGAAATTATTTTAAGAATAGGAACTTTTATATTAAAAGCAAAAGTACATAGATTTCTTAAAAGATCAAATGTTCCTGTTCCTGTTCCTGATATTTTATTTTTGAGAAAAGCATAGGAAACTTCTTTTGTAAATCTAATGTCATCTTTTGATGTAATTTCTTTTAACTTGTCGATAGTTTTTTGTTTAAGAGCATCACTACTCATTCCATCAAAAGAAATTTCTCCATCCAGATTAGTGGTTCTTTGTATTTTCTTTTTTTTCAGATATTTTTTAGGATCAAGAACTTCTACATTAAAGTTTGGATACCAAACACATCTTTTTTCTGTAACCTTGTGGATTTGTCCTGGCAGTCTTAAAGGTTGATTGGGACCGATGGCTTTATCTGGGACATAACCTTTTGAGATAAAAAGTTCCTGTACTTCTTCTATGATGTCTTTTGCTTGATAGAAGTTAGTTCCTGATGGGAGTTTGTAGACGATATGCCATGACTTGTTGCCAGTATCCACTACGTACCATGGATCAGGTAGTTTTCCCTCTTGATGGAGTTCTGCTGCTATAGCAAGTTGACGGTCCTTTGGAGTGACATCACTTTCAATCGCGATGCCCAAGACTTCTGCTATATCAGTTCCTTTGCCAGACTTAGCCGATATTCCTTCATTGAAGATTACTGGCTTGTAGACATCCAGATTTCCCCTATCCACTGTGAAGATCTGGATAGCATGTGGATCTTCAGGATGGAGAAACTTACGAAATTCAAAATCGCTGTATTTGAATTGATTCATCAGTACATTATTGGATATTGGTTGTTCTTGAAAATATTATAGAAGATTTTCTCGAAATTACAAGCTCCATAAATAAAAAACAGATTTTAGCATATTCCATCAAAAAATTTTCATGTAAAATTTTGAAATCGCATATACGAGAGTTGTTTATGGTAGATTTTTAATAAAAGTAATTTTAAAATGCATAGGTTTTTACTTTCACAAAATTACTTCTAACTTTTTACTGTTTATCACAAAGTTAATCTATGCTATCACAAAATTTAAGATATTGATGTCCTAAATGTTCAATTTCAAACCAGCATCAGCAGGCATCAAGCCAGCAGTGAAAACCCCCATCAAGTCCCTGAATTTTCTGGCTCGGAAACCCCTTGAGTTTTCTGGGGAAAAACCAGGGATTTTCTGGCTTGGAAACCCCTGAGTTTTTCTGGGAAAAAACCCAGGGGTTTTCCTCAAAGCTAAATCCCTGGTAGTAGCCTGTGGGTGTGGCTTGAGGGAGGCAGCTTTGGTGTGGCCTCTTGCTGGTTCCGCTCAGCAAGTTGCCGCCTTAACTCAGCAAGTTGCTGGTCCTTCAAAGCAAGTTCAACTTTCAAATCATCGTTCTGTTTCTCCAACCCACTTTTTTCTCTTAGCTCGTTTTGTTTAGTCAAGCATACATTACTAACTTGAGCATGGAGATACTCCAGTCCTATTAGTAATCGGTCAGAATTCTTAAAAGGACTATTTGATCCCAAACTAAGACATAAATTAGAATACATAGGGTTTTCATCGAATCTACTAAGCGGTTCAAGAACCTCTTCCAGTTTCTCAATCATACTGATAATAACACTCAAGTCTTCTTGAAGAACCTCTGGATGCAAGGATTGCAAGGCTACCTTAGCAGTAGCGATCTGTTCAGCATTCGTTGGACGTGCCATAGGAAAATTGGCGAAAGAACATAACCGAAAATAGATTTTGAAGAAATCAACACCCCAAAAATCGTACCTGTATAAATCGTACCTGTATAAATCGCATCTCTTAGGGGAAAAACCATGGGTACCACAACTCGGTTGATTATGGACCCACCAGTCTTTCCAGTAATAACCTTTGGAAGGGGTTGCCCCATTGAGGCTTGGCCCGATCACGTTTCCAACATACACCGTCCTGGCAGCGGTGCAAGGGGGCTTGATCTTAAGAAAGTGTGATTTTCAGCAATCCGTTGCCTGGCCTGGCCTGCACCCTCACAACACCATTGCCCCCCCGTCCCAGGGCCATTGGGTCGATTTACTCTGCACAACAAGGTTAAGGCCATGGCAAGCAGGGCCATGGCAAGCAGCAGCAGCATCCGTTGCCCTGCCTGGCCTGCACCCTGACAACAACATTCCCTAGGCCATGGCCGCCTTCAGCAACCACCAACAGCAGCAGCATAGCCACGCTCAAGGTCTCGCTCTTGCATCCAGTAGTGGTACGTCTCAGTATGTACGGCCCCGCTATGGCCCATCATTCTGGCGGCAATGGAGTCTGACAAGCCCGCATGGATGGCCCTCACTGCCCAAGCATGGCGAAGGTCGTAAGGTCGGAATTGGATTCCAGATCTCTTGAATGCTTCCGAGACAGTGTTTCCCACTATCTGCAACGTGGTTCTGTCCAGGTCTGTCCTGACCTTTGGTAACTTCACATCCTTCAGGCCAAAGGAATCTACCCAATGACGATGGAGCGGATAGGCCAGCCGCTCACCCGTTTTGCTGGTAGCGAGCACCCGAACTGGATAGTTGTCGTTCTGTCCACCATTTACCAATCGTTCTGGATCCAGGAAAAAAACTTCGGACGGTCTGAGACCATAGGCAGCCAGCATCCCGAAGACCCATTGCCATTGGGGATTTTTGATAGCTGACCATGCTGCCTCAATCTCTGAATCAGTGGGCAACACCCGTTTTGCCGTTCTCTTCAGGCCATAGCCACCGCAATGCTTGCTCCAGTCGTTGGGAAGCTCAATCCCTTCCTGTTTGGCAATAGCCGCTAAAACGGTTCCACAGGCCTTTCTGGATCGGGTAGCGATTGTGTAGGTTTCCAAAGTGACCATCAATAATTCTCTGTCAAGTGGCAGTTGGGTGTCATCCTGGACCGTCTTTAGTCGCTTCAGATATGGACCGTATCCTGACCGCCAAGTGCTTCGGCTGGCGCTGGGGTTCCTCAGCCGTACAGGGTCGTTGTCAAAACCTTCTTTGAAGCGCTCTATGGCCATTCTGAGCCCGTCTGCTGGCTTCACTGCCGTTGGCTCCACTGCTTTGGCAGCACCCCATTCTTCCCAGGTGAACGTGCCTGCATTGACCTGCTGATGCAGCATCGTGGCCTTGGTCATTGCGGTGGTCAGGTTGTTCTCCGTCGCATCGAGTCCAATGCTGATACGCTGGCTCTTTATAGTACTAATGTTCTTATGTGGCTTAGATGGAAGTTTAGCCCTCAGCACGAATTTATTGCCGCGTCTTTCCAGACGAACGGGAAAGACACCAGTGTTGAAGCCAGAGTTGATTGCCTCAAGGCGATGGTCGATGGTGATAGTTTGCATACCTCTAATTGCGTTCTCATTCACTATAGCATTGTTTTGCCAGACCTGTGGCTGGTCCTTGGCCAACCCCTTTTAGGGTGAGACAGTAGGCTGTGACTGACTTCTGCTCAAAAGCATTGGCTACGTTTATTTTGTGGCTTCTGAATGTTGATTTTGCGAGGTATAAACGAGTGCAACGTGGTGAGACTGGCAGAGCTAAGAAGTCTTATGAATACTGACTTTTAGGTGAGACTAAGTAGAATGTAGGTGTTGCCACTGGGGCAACACCCATACCAGGAGGAGTCCCATGGCCACCAGGCCTGCCGCCACCATGGGGAAAGCCAGCAGGACATGGTCCCGACTCGGTTGCCGCTTGGGGGAAGAAGGGTTATGGAAGTTGGTCATGGCTGGTGGTGTGGGATTGCACAGCGGGTAACAGCCCATGGACCTCCAGGAGGTGGAGTCGCTGCACCAGGCCATGGGCTCCCCGCTGCTGAAGCTGGTGTTGCATCCGGGTGAAGGATTGCGGCTGGAAGCGCGCTGCGAGTTGGAAGCGCACCCGGTTTGCCGTCCCTGTCGCCGCCGTTTGGCTGAGCCCCTTCACCTGCACCCCGGTACCCTGTTGAAACAGGGGCGATGCTTGTAATTGCAGTTGCAGCAGGTTCACCAGCGGCCAACTCTCTGCTTGTCCCTTGAGGGTGATGCCGTCCGGTGTGCCGTTGAGTTCCAGCAGTTGAACGCCATGGGGAGTTCGGTCCGCCAACTCCATCAACAGGAGGGAATGGGGACGATTGGCGGTCAGGGCCTGAACCAGTGCTCCATTGCTCTGCTGCAACCGGGCCAGATGACGGCGGTTCTGCTGCAACTGGTTCTCCAGTTGGCCGTACTTCCGTGCTTCCGGCGCCAGGGTGTCCACCCGACGGGTCCAAGCCATGCGCTCCCGTGTGGCGAACAGCCCCAGCGCCACCACACCAACCATCAGGACCAGACCGGCCGCTGCGCCCCGCAGCAACACCAGAGAGGCTGGCAGCCGTTGTGGTGGTACGAGACCCAATGCCTCACGTTGTTCCACCAGCAGGTCCACTGCAGGACAGTGGGTTAATGCCTTACCCGTCACTTAGATCTCCTCCATGGCAGTGGTCACCGACCGGGCCATGGCGGATCCCACCACTGCCTCCGGGGGGAGAGGGTGGCCCACTTGCAACAGCGCCATTGGATCCAATGGCGCTGTGGGCCAGCCGGACTGGTCGGCAATCTGCTCGGCAACGTGGGGATAGGCACTGCCAGGCCCCACCAGGTAAAGCTGCGCCATGTGGCCATGACCATGGCGCTGTTGTGCCGTTTCCACCGCGTCGATCAAGGCCCAGACCAAGGCATGGGATGCCTGGGGATCGAGGGGGAGCAGGTCACCGTCCGGGTCCGGGTCCTCTCCGTCCAGTTGTCGCTGGAGACGTTGGTGGAAACCAGGATCCGGCAGGCCGGGGAGGGACGTCATGGCGTAGGGCACACCATCCAGCACCAGGGTGAGCCAACTGGTCCGGGGCTGAAGATCCAGCAGACCCACCAACTCCAGTTCACCAAACAGGGGTTGTAGCTTCTGCAACGCCTGCAGAAGTGTGGTCTGCGACCAGCCCAGCCGCCGTAGTGCCAGTCCAGCCTCTGCCATGGTCCGGATCCAGGCCGCCACCGTGGAGCGTTCACAGCAAATCACCAGCACAGGTTGTAATCCGGCGCCGTTCTGTGCGGAGAAGGGCAGTGTGGCGATATGAGCTTGGCGCAAGGCCATGGGGAATTGCTCGTCCGTGCCCAGTTGGCGCACCACCCGCGGCAACGCAGCGGGTGGGATACCGTCCGGCAGCCGCAGGAGTCGGGCTTGACAGCAGGTGGACGGTAGATCCAGAACCACATCCCGCACCGGAATGTCTCCTTCGTCCAACAGATCACGGATGAAGTGGCCCAAGGCTTGAGGCTCCTGGGGAACCCCGGCCGTGATGAACCCCTCGGGCAGGGCAGCCACAGCGCAATCCGTGATCTGCGGAGATTGCCCTTTCCCGGCAGGGACCATTCGCAGCACAACCACCCCTTCGTCACTCACCTCCATGGCCACCGTGGTGGCCGTTAACCAGCGGCGGGCGCGCTGAAGCCTGTCGGACAGTTGGTCCAGAACCATGGTTGAAAGACCGGGTTACCGATCCACATGGTTCCCCCGTTACGGCAACT
>Ga0209022_1002095_pt1 | contig 17555 bp, 13 predicted proteins | sample PinacodermPK_FD_187300 | JGI IMG/M metagenome (GOLD analysis project Ga0209022, IMG submission 187300) | Host-associated microbial community of the marine sponge Aplysina aerophoba from Gulf of Piran - sponge pinacoderm, lysed by proteinase... | ecosystem: Host-associated > Porifera > Sponge >...
CACGTTCCGGCCCGCATGGTCGCTAAGCTACTCGCGTAGCCCGTTAAACCTCAGTGCTTCATATCATTTCGTTACCTCCATAATACGCTAAGGCCGCTACCAACCGGAGCGACAGGTGTTGGGCGGGGTTCGCACCCGCCACAGAAAAGCGCCTTTCCACGGCGCACGGCGAACTTGGGTTAAACTGGTTTTTGTCTGCTAGTGAGGCAGGTATAAGATATACACAATATGATGTCAAGAGTAACGATCATTAACTTCAGTTCTTCACCTTGTAATACCAGACTCCTTCGGGATAGATTCAGCCCTCCGAGACAGGAATAACCGGCGTTGGAAATCGATGTTCGCCCTGAAATCCCCTACACCGAACCTTGACGGTTTTGATCCGACGATTGATGCTTGCCGTAGGACCATTACTCATCCTCAGAACGATCATGCCCAGGATAGCCAGCTTTCTCCGTCCCCCCGTGCCTAGGTTCAGACAAACCATGAGCTTATCTTCCAGCAGACAGATTTTTTTGCTACACCCAACTGATGCAGCAGGAAATTACGTTCACTCCTGAGACTTATTCCCGTGACTCTTTCCGGCCGATACACCAATGATAAAACCGGCCAAACGAGTCATGCTCCTATTCGTCCTACTCTTCCAGGTCGCTGCGCTGCAGGGCCAAGACGTGCCAACCAAAGAATTGCTTGACTGGCACAGATTGCCTGATTTCCCGGACTCAATCGGAGTAGGTGGGCCATGCGCTGGAATCTCAAACGGTGCGCTGATCGTGGCCGGAGGTGCACATTTTCGTGATCCGTTCCTGCAGGGTGGGGAGAAAATCTGGACCGACAGCATCTATGTTCTGACCTCTTCATTTAGTGAATGGAAAAGCGGGTTCACACTTACCCGGCCAACGGGATATACAGTGGCCGTCCAATGGGAGGATGAGGTAATCTGTGCAGGTGGGGGGAATGCCCGGGAGCATTTTGTGGAGGTGATTACGCTGCGCTGGGATGGCGGGGACATCTCACAGCGATTGTTACCAGCACTCCCACAACCCAGAGCCTTTGCCAGCGGAGCAGTAGTTGGAACCACCCTTTATCTAGCTGGAGGATTGGAGACCCCTAGCGATACCGTCGCAAGTCGGGATTTCTGGGCACTGAATCTTGCTGATCCCGGTGCGCAATGGCAAATACTCGAATCTGTACCTGGCCTACCCCGGCATAGCGCTGTGACGGGCGCATCAGACGGGGCGTTCTATCTCTTCAGCGGCACTGCATTGATGCCGGACACGGCCGGCTTAGTAGCTTACGAGTTTCTCACCGATGCCTATCGATATCGCCCTCAATACGGGTGGGAGCAACTGCGTGATCTACCGTATCCCACAGCCGCGGCCCCCTCTCCTGCGATCGCTTTGGGGCCCTCACACCTTCTAGTATTGGGAGGCAATACTGGAGTAGATGTAGATCGCGTTCAAGAGCTCGGCGACCGGCATCCGGGATTCAGCCGTAATCTGCTGGCCTATCACGTTATCACGGACACCTGGGCGTACCTGGGGGCTTTGCCCATGGGACAGGTCACTGTTCCAACGGTGCAACATAGCGACAATATTATCATCCCGAGCGGCGAAACACGCCCGGGAGTACGGACTGCCGCAGTTTGGCAAGTCACACCGAGAAATACAGTTCCCCCTTTTGGCACGATAAACTTTGTTGTCGTGGCTATCTACTTCCTGGTCCTTGCAGGAATGGGCCTGTACTTCTGGAATCGTGGAAAAAATGATACCGATTACTTTCTGGCCCGCAGACGTATCCCGTGGTGGGCAGCAGGGATCAGCATCTTTGGAACACAACTGAGTGCCATCACCTTCATGGCCATACCCGCCAAGGCCTATGCTACGGATTGGGTTTACTTTCTTGGGCAGATTGCCATTCTGCTGGTTGCCCCGATCGTAGTCTATCTCTATCTACCCTTCTTCCGCCGGCTCCAGATAACGACAGCCTACGAGTTTTTAGAGCAACGTTTTAGTGTAGCAGTGCGACTTTTCGGCAGCCTTGCATTCGTTCTCCTCCAGCTCGGACGCATGGGAGTAGTCATCTTTCTCCCTGCCATAGCCTTATCCGCAGTCACAGGCTTCAACCTGTACCTGGCCATATTGCTGATGGGATTACTGAGCACTTTCTATACAGCATTGGGGGGCATGGAAGCTGTCATCTGGTCAGATGTGATGCAAGTAATTGTACTCTTGGGAGGCGCTTTATTAAGTCTGATTATCCTGGTCTTGAACATTGAGGGCGGGACTTCCGGTTTGATTGAAGTTGCTGCCTCTGAGGGCAAGTTTCATATGCTGACCTGGTCGTGGGATGCTACGACAACGGCGGTCTGGGTGGTGCTGGGGGGCTCAATTTTCAGCAACTTGATCCCCTATACGGCGGACCAAACTGTGGTACAACGCTATCTGACCACAGCAAACGAAAAACTTGCTGCGCGATCCGTCTGGACCAATGCAGCACTCACGATCCCTGGCAGTCTCCTTTTCTTTTCCTTGGGCACGGCCTTGTTTGTATTCTACCAACAGCACGCAAGCGCTCTGGAACCTTCGTTATCCACCGATGCAATCTTCCCGCTGTTTATTATACAACAGCTGCCTCAGGGGATGTCAGGACTCCTGATTGCCGGAATTTTTGCCGCAGCGATGTCCAGCCTTGACAGCAGTCTCAACAGTGCTGTTGCCGCACTGGTATGCGACTTCTACAGGAGATTCAAGCCGCGTTCTACTGCGTCAACCCGCCTGCGATTGGCCAAGTGGTTGACTGTCGGACTGGGCTTTCTAGCCACAACCATTGGTTTATTAATGGCCACGATCGAAATTGCCTCATTATTCGACTTTTTCCTTGAACTGCTGGGGTTATTGGGGAGCAGCCTGGCAGGTCTCTTTGCCTTGGGGATCTTCACGCGCAGTGCAAACAGTACCGGAGCACTGATTGGTGCCTGTACCAGCGCAATCGTACTCTACCTCGTAAGTGCTTTCACCGCCATTCATTTCTTCCTGTATGCAAGCATTGGTATACTGACTTGCTTTGTGGTAGGATATATCATGAGCAACATCCTCCCCAACCATCACACTCAACTTGCCGGGTTAACGATTTATACCTTGCGAGATCGGTTGCCGAACAACGATCAGATTGATGCAGACGCCGATGAATAAATCAATACGGCTTACAGGTCTTATCGCAGCAGCGTTCACCCCCATGAAAAGCGATGCTATGCTGGATCTTGACCGTATCCCAAGCCTAGTCGAACACTTGCTGAAAGATGGTGTCTCTGCGTTATATGTACTGGGCAGCACGGGGGAAGGGGTTTCACTGACGCTCCGCGAACGACAACATACCGCGGCAGCTTTTGTACAGGCTGCCGCCGGTCGTGTACCGGTCGTGGTCCATGTCGGACATAACAGCCTACAGGAAGCTCAAATCCTCGCCAGGCACGCACAACAGATCGGAGCCAATGCTATTTCAGCCGTGCCCCCTTACTATTTCAAGCCTGACTCTACAAGATCGCTGGTAGACTGCCTGGCGATGATTACCGCAGGCGCACCTGATCTCCCATTCTATTATTATCATATCCCCGTAAAGACCGGGGTAGAATTGGATCTGAATGATTTCCTGCATTTGGCAACCCAGCGATTGCACTCGCTCGTTGGTGTCAAGTTTTCTGACACACGCCTGCACGCGGTCTCAGCGTGCCCTTACGCCGAGAGGTACGACTTTGTATGCGGCGTTGATGAGATGCTCCTCGACGCATGGATGACAGGTATGCGCGGAGCAGTGGGCACGACATACAATTTTGCTGCACCACTCTATAACCGTCTTATCGCCTGCTGCAAACAGGGACAGATAGAAGAGGCCCGACGCAATCAGGCGAGAGCCTCTACGATGATAAAAGTGATTCTGAAAACCTGCGGACGCCCCGGCTTCAAGGCCGTTATGGGGTTGATTGGTCAGGATTGTGGCCCTCACAGATTGCCCCACTCCACCGCTACACCAGCGGAAATTTCAGAAATGCATCAAGCGCTGGAAGCAATCGGATTTTTTGAATGGGGTCGAAAACATACCGACTGAAAATTGTCCGCACTCTCATACCAAATCTCCTATCACCCATGCGACGTTTGATATTAATCAACCAACTAGCGTGTGTGCTCGCAGGCGCGACGCTACTGACATCTGCGGCTCTGGCGCAGGAAACCATTACCATCACCCAGAACGGTGTCGTGGAAATGGGCAGTCCGGGCGCATGGGTTGAGCAGAACGGGTACATTGCAATCACATCAGGCACTTCAGGTGAAGCAGGACTGTTCGCTGACCGTGACCTTGCGACGGGGGATTTCCAGATAACAGCGCAACTCAGTCTTTCTGAGCTGAACGCTACGGGTGCAGCCTTCCAGTTAGGAAACAGCTATCTCGGTTTCGATGGACCAAATCAACAGTTATACCTGTCTGGCGCCTTAGCAGGTCAGCATTATGTAGTTCTCGGCGCCGCCCGGCGCCACCTTGAACCCGAGGAATGGTTCACTTTTGAAGCTACCCGAACAGATGGCACCATCCAGTTTCTGATTGATGATCATTTGGTTCATTCCGTGAGCAGCTTTGCAGGCATCGGCCATTTTGGTTTCACATTCTCACCTCTTGGCCGTGTATCACCGGTGACAAATGGTATACTCCGCATCCAGAAATTTGCCAGCACAGGCACCTTCAGCCCAAGCGGTACGATCAAGCCCGGCGGATTCAGCATCCCGCTCATTGACCTTTCTGAAGAAACCCACCGGCAAGTGTTAGTGGACCGTGAGCCAAACCAGTATCTTGGACATCCAACCACGGTGCTGCTGGATGACCAGCACACAATCATCACCGTCTATCCAAAGGGACACGGGCGCGGTGCAGTTGTGATGAAGAAAAGTCACGACGGCGGACTCACCTGGAGTGATCGCCTCCCTGTGCCGGAAAACTGGTCAACCTCACAGGAGGTCCCAACGCTCTATCCGGTAGTTGATCGTAATGGTACAAAGCGCCTGATCATGTTTTCCGGGTTGTACCCTATCCGCATGGCTGTTTCTGAAGACGAGGGGGACACTTGGAGTCCACTAGAGCCCATTGGGGATTTTGGTGGAATCGTCGTGATGGGGGACCTAGTCCGATTACGCGATGGCCGCCACATGGCGTTCTTTCACGACGACGGTAGGTTTATTAATGGACGCGAGGAAGAGCGTGGACAATTTTACGTGTACAAAACAGTGTCGTCTGACGGCGGACTAACCTGGAGTCAGCCGGAAGTCGTCGTAACCCATCCCATGGCTGATCTGTGCGAGCCAGGTGTCATTCGGTCTCCTGACGGCCAACAGCTCGCCATGCTACTGAGAGAAAATAGCCGGCGGTTCAACAGCTTCGTGACCTTCTCAGATGATGAAGGTGTAACATGGAGCACACCAAAAGAAGTCACAGGCTCTCTCACCGGTGACAGACATCAGGCCATCTATGGCCCGGATGGTCGACTGTTTATTTCATTTCGTGACCGTACGCATGTTTCACCCACATGGGGCGACTGGGTCGGGTGGGTTGGTACTTATGAGGATATCGCACACGGTCAAGAAGGGCAATATCGCGTACGACTCATGGACAACCTGGAAGGGGCAGACACTGCCTATCCGGGAGTTGAGATACTCCCCGACGGGACCGTGGTCACAACTACGTATGGTCACTGGACACAAAACGAGTCCCCTTACATCATGAGCGTCCGCTTTACGTTCGAAGAACTTGACAGCAAGGCCGCCGAGAACTAAATACGCCGGTTCCTGCAGCAACGTAGAAAGTCCAGCAAGCAATGGAACTCAATCACGATAATAGCCGATAGGAGCCTCGGAATCAGGCTCATTTTACAGCTCTCCGAGTTATAATCGGCATAGAAATCATCCACTGCCTAATTTTACCCCAATCAACCCAAACTCATGCCTACATCCTTTAATCCGCGTGTTGCTTCCATGCAGCCCTCCGCAACACTGGCCATGGCTGGACGTGCGAAAAAACTCAAGCGAGCCGGTGCAGATGTAATTGCGCTGAGCGCGGGAGAACCCGACTTCAATACGCCAGAACCCATTGCTGAAGCCGGCATCCAGGCAATTCGGGAGGGCTTCACACGATACACCCAAAATCCGGGCATGCCGGAACTCCGAGAAGCAATTTGCGAAAAGTTCGCGCGCGAAAACAACCTGGAGTATGCCCCGGCTCAGATCCTTTGCTCCAACGGAGCGAAGCAGTCGGTGGCCATGGCTGTGTCCGTGCTCGCTGCCGAAGGCGACGAAGTACTGATTCCCGCCCCCTACTGGGTCAGCTATCCAGAAATGACTCGCTTCGCCGGCGCTAAGCCTGTCATCGTTCACACTACCGCAGAGACACAGTACCGTCTCACGCCCCAGCAATTAGCAGATGCTCTCACTGAGCGCACGCGTGTGCTCATTCTCTGCTCTCCCTCTAATCCAACTGGCTCCGTGTACACACATGAGGAGTTGGCAGCCCTTGCTGAGGTATTGCACGGTCATGAGCAAGTCGTGGTGGTTTCGGATGAGATCTATGAGCACGTTATCTACGATGCCATACATGTGCCCATTGCGTCGCTCCCCGGGATGCAGGAACGCACCATAACGGTGAACGGATTTTCTAAATGCTTTGCCATGACGGGTTGGCGGCTTGGCTATATGGCCGGTCCTGAGGATATCGTGAAGCAGGCAGCCAAGATGCAGGGGCAGTTCACTTCCGCCCCCAGCAGCATTTCCCAGCGAGCCGGAATAGCAGCACTCAATATGGACATGAAACCCATCCGCGCAATGGTCCAAGCATTTCGCGAGCGCCGCGACTACTTACTTGAAAGGATGAGTGCTGTGCAGGGAATCCATGCGCCTAAACCCGAGGGCGCCTTCTATCTCTTTCCGCAGTGCAGCGATTACTACGGTACTGTTGCACCCTCTGGACGGACCATAAATTCAAGTGATGATCTTTGCTTTTACCTCCTTGAGGAGCACCTGGTGGCCTTGGTCCCTGGCGCTGCCTTTGGGGATCCCAATGGGATCAGAATTTCTTACGCAGCATCCATGGACGACCTACAAAAAGCATTCGATCGTATAATATTCGGACTGTTACAACTCACACGCTAGTGAACACTTTGGCTAGGATCTGCATAGAACGCGCTTAACTTTATATGCCTAGTCCCATTGTCGGCATCCAGACTATTGACCCGTAATCGCTACCTGCTCCATGCGGGACTTTTTGTCGTAACACTGCTCTCTACCGCGCTCACCGGTGCAATACTGTTTATTGGGCGGAGCGAAGCTTGGGCGGCAGGGGGAGCAATATTTGATCTCGGCGGACTCCCTGTCACAACAACTTTTCTCGCCGATGCATTCGTGTTCGGTGGAGCACTCATTGCCTTTTTGACGGTTCATGAATTTGGGCATTATATCGCTGCCCGCGTGCACAAGGTCAAAACTTCTCTACCCTACTTCATTCCGGCACCCCTGATCGGGATTGGGACCCTTGGAGCGGTCATAAGCATTCGGCAACCAATCTCAAACAGGATCAAACTTTTTGATATCGGGGCCAGTGGACCTTTGGCTGGATTCGTAATGGTCCTTATCCTGCTATCTTGGGCAATGGTAACGCTGCCATCCGCGGAATATATGTTCGGAGTTGGGGGCCATGACTCACTGCTCGAGTTCATCCAGACTACCGGCAGATTCCCGGATACACCAATTTCTGACGCCCCGCCTGGGAGTCGTCTGACACTGGGGGCGACCCCACTTTATTGGGCGCTTTCGCAGGCATTCCCGAATGTGCCGCCCCTTTACGAAATGTACCACTACCCGCTCCTCTTCGCGGCCTGGCTGGGGCTCTTTTTCACGGCACTCAACCTGATGCCGGTTGGCCAACTGGATGGCGGCCACATTGTCTATGCTCTTTTCGGCCCCCGCTGGCATGCCCGGATATCCCGTGCATTCGTTTTTCTGATGCTCTCCTCTATGACTGTAGGCGGTGCATTGACATTGCCCTCAATGTTAGTGGGGATCGCCGGCAATGACTTTTGGGCAAGGATAGTAACCTGGTTCGTACTTGGTGCACTTCTCGCTTTGTGTACGCGTCGTGCATTTGGTGAACAGTGGTGGCAGATAACGATCATTATTCTAGTTTTGGCCTCGTTCGCGGCTGCTGTTCCACCTGCCCTAGACTGGTTCGGTTACTTTGGCTGGTTCCCTTGGTGCCTGCTTCTTGTGTTTGTGATCAAGGTGGACCATCCACCTGTTCCAGTATCGCTGCCACTGACCCCCAAACGTCGATTGATTGGCTATTTAACGCTGGCTATATTCGTGCTCAGCTTCAGTATAAAACCGCTATACAGTGTATAGTGATCACTTTGAAGCACACAAATTACCTCATATTTCTGTTCTTGATCGTCGCCGTGGGCGCGTGCGATTCTGTGCCGGGTCCATCCCCCGTCGATCAACGACCTCCACAAATAGAGGATTTCTCTCTTGCACCCCAACGCATCGTGTATGCGCTCTTGGACGAGGAAGCCATTGACGGTGACAGTGTAACTGTTGATCTCGATCTCGCTGTCACGGTTCGAGCCTCTGATACACCAGTTGCACGGGTTACCTATGCTATCCTACCTCCTGACACCACAGAGGACCCCATTCACACAGGCGTACTGCCCCGTTCCGCAACAAACACCTACTCCGGTACAGTTAACGTAACACTGAGCGCACTGGAGGTTCAATCTTATCCTGTCGTCGTTTATGTAACAGATACAGACAACCAGTTAGGTGGCGAGGCCAGAAGCTCCGTGGTATACGTACGCTCCTTTGAACCGGGATCCCCTCCCATAATCGAAAACCTACTGATTCCTACAACAATTCAGCGTCCAGATGACGGTGAACCCGCCCGAAGCTTATTGTTTGCTGCCGAGGTTTCCGATGTAGACGGATTGAATGATATAGAGCAAGTAGAATTTTGGAACGAAACATCTCCAGGGGCCCGTTTATTGCTTTGTGACGACGGAGGACGACGTACCTGCGGATCAAGTGCAGAGAGCGGAGACGTGACTGCTGGCGATGGATTATTCACACGCCGCGTCTACATTACCAGCGACAGGACCCTGGGGGCGAATACGTTCGTCTTTGAAGCAACCGACCGCGCCGGACTTCGCAGTCAGCAGGTGCGCCATACTGTGGAGATTATCGAATGATTCGTCACGGAATATTGGGACTCTTAATTGCCTCAGCGCTTCCTCTGCAGGCGCAGGATCTCGTATTTTCACCCGGGATCCTAGCGAATGAGATCACTAACATCAGTGCTGCAGGCGAATCCGTCTGGGTTGGTCCTTATATGAATGTTTCCCATGACGGAGGAGAAACCTGGCTGGCTGCTAACGTTGACTCCCTCAGAGGATTTGCAAACTCTATCTACTCTATAGAGGTGAAAGGCCAAGAAATCTGGGGAGGACTCGGGGATAGCTACGTTAGGTCAGGGAGTGAGGGACAGACGCAGACCATTCACGAGATTCGTGGACTCCTGCATTCATCAGATGGTGGAAATACCTGGGATTATTTCTCGTATCTACCACCAATTGACACCGATCCCGTAACCACGGGAATTCTCGATACGCCGGACGATACATTGATCACTTATGGATCGGTTACACTTTCCACATTACCGATAACTGTTTCTGCACGGACTCCCCCGTGGGATATAAGCTTTGACCCCGTAAACGAAACGTTGTGGATCGCCGGAGAACTGGCGGGGATCCGTCGCAGCCCAGACTTCGGGCGTACTTGGGAACGCGTCGTTCTACCGCCAGATACCACAAAGTACCTGGCACCTGAACTGGGGTATGACTTTCCATTCGCTGCACAACCCGTCGGCATTGCACCAGAGCAGTTTCGCGGTTTCAATTTTATGGCTTTTGCCGTGCTGGTAGACAATACCGGCACCGTCTGGGCCGGTACAGCAGGCGGCCTTAATCGCTCTGTGGACGGTGGTATCCGGTGGCACCACTACACAATAGACGACGGATTACTTGGCAACTGGATTATCTCCATTGAGGAGCAGCCGCGTGGAACGCAGCCTCCGGCCATCTGGGCCACCAACTGGCTCGGCATAGGAGGAAATCAACGTCTTGGCGTGTCCGTCACTCGTGATGGCGGCTTATCCTTCGAAACCGCCCTGCAGGGCGAGCGGTGCTATGATTTTGGGTTTGACGGCCCGCGCGTCTATGTCGCCTGCGACCGTGGGCTCTATCGATCAACCGACGATGGTTACACATTTCTGTTGGAAAATGACTTCGTTGACCGCCGCGACCCTTCGCGCAGCATACGACCCGGTGCAGCCGTATATGCAGTGGAAGTAGTCGGTAATACCGTATGGGTGGGATCTGAAGACGGGCTTTTCAAGAGTCTGGATCATGGCAACTCCTGGCAGATCTATCGAACAGCAGTACCGCTGGATCCATCTGACCTGCCCCCGATCGTTCCAAGGGAAAGGGTTCCTCGCGTATCAGCCTATGCGTACCCGAACCCGTTTTCTCCATCATCGGACCGGTTGACCCGTCTACGCTTCGACTTGTCGAATCCTGAAGCGGTAACCATTCGAATCTTCGACTTCGGAATGAATCTTGTCCGGGAGATTTTTTTCTCAGAGGGCTCTGCCGGTGCAAACGAGGTGGCCTGGGACGGCACCGACAAAGGAGGTGTACGACTGGCTAACGGTACTTACTTCTATGCCATCCTATCGCAGGAAGATACCTTCTGGGGCAAAATCCTGATCATAGACTAGCCTAATGGGACGCCTTCTCACATTGTGCCTGCTGTGGCTCCTGCCCACCACGGCCATAGCTCAGACTGCAGGCGTTCCCGGACGTATAGGATTCGGAGCCCGGGGCATCGCAATCGGCAATGCCTTGGCGGGCGATGCATCAGGGTTCGCAAGTCCCTTCTATAATCCGGCGCTTGCCCCGTACCTGACAGACCAAAGCCTCGGGGTTAGTGCAGCACTGCTGACACAGGATCGCCAACTGCAATTTGTAGAACTCCGTACACCTCTTAAACCATTGGCCGGCATTGCCGCCGGACTGATTCACGCGGGTGTTAGCAATATTGATCAACGGGACTTGAGTGGGTATCATACAGGTATGCTCTCCACTAATGAGTACACTTTCTTTGCCGCTTTCGGGCTACGGGTGGGACAAAAAGCCTCCATTGGAATAGGTCTGCAGATTTTCAGGAACGATCTGCATAGAGAACTCTCTCCTGTGCAAACTTTTGGTCTGGACCTTGGGATAGGTATTCACGTTATTCCGTCTGTACATTTAGGCCTCGTGGTGGACGACCTGCTGGCCAAATATACCTGGGATACGGCGGGGGCCGGTGGCAGGGGCATAACAGATAAGTTTCCCACACGCCTGCGTCTGGGGGGATCCTGGATGTTGTTAGAGAATCGTTTGCAACTACTATTTGAATACGAGTCTCGATTCTCTGTGCGAGATGTATTTGAGCCAGAAATTATTTTCTCGAGCAATAAACCGCAGCAGGTGTTCAACCGACGTGAGCTTACCCTTCACGAAAGCCACTATCGAGTTGGCGCGGAATTTGCGCTTGTGCCTGCCTTGGTTATTCGCGCGGGGATGTCTCGTCTGGAAGAGATATCTGATGGGGGACCACGTCCCAGTGCTGGATTAATGCTCGAACAGCATCTGGGGCTCCTGGTCACACAGGTTGCGTATACTTTCGTATTGGAACCCTACGCCTTGGGCACCATGCATCTCGTTACTTTGAGATTCTTCCTGTAAGCATGCGTGTACTCGCTACACTTGCATTGGTACTATTGGCCAGCCCTGTCATGGGACAGGATACCGGCTTAAGTTTTTTGCGGATTGGGGTCAATGCACGTGCCAGTTCCATGGGGGATGCCCAGGTAGCCAGCGTACGCAACGCTTTTGCAACGTACTGGAACCCGGCTGGACTGGTCGGCGAACGCCGTTCGATTGCTGGGTCCCACCGCATATGGGTCGGAGATGTTCGGGCCTATGATATGGCAGCCCAACTACCGACTGGAAGCAATAGTGCCTGGGGACTGGCTCTGACTGCCACAGACAGCGGAGATATGGAAGCACGCACACAACCTGGCACGCCCGAGGGCACTTTCAGTGCTCAGTTTATCAGCGCAGGGGTAAGCTACGCACGCTCTATTCGTGGTCTGCGTATAGGAGCCACGGCCAAGTACCTGCGTGAACGCATTTTCGATACCAACGCATCTGGATATGCCCTTGATGCCGGTGTTCAGGCAGATTTGTTTAGCGGGGGGCTGAATGTCGGCGCATCTGTCCGCAATATCGGCCGCATGAATGCGCTTGAGGTTGAGCGCACTCCACTGCCACGTCTACTGCAAGGGGGAATAGTTCTGTCACCACTACAGATCATAGCAATTACCGATGACGCCCAACTCCTGGATCTAGAGTTAGCACTTGAAACCTCCCATTTGCTTGAAGATGACCTGACAAGATTACATTTGGGTATCTCTGTAACAATCATGGAACTGGTCGACCTGCGTGGCGGCTACATATCCAGTGATGAGTTGCGCGACTATACATTTGGTTTAGGACTCTCTTTCGACAGGATTTATGCAGACTATGCGTACATCCCGTTTGAGGGCGGTTTTGATGGTCCAGGACATATACTCAGTCTGCTCTATCGTTGGTAAATTGACATGGTATATGTGAACCCCGCTTCGGAAAATCCCGTAATAAATAGTACATTACTATCACAAAGCATATAATCTCATGGGTATCCTCAGTTGGGCTATTTTCGGACTCATTGCCGGGGCACTGGCCAAATGGATTTATCCAGGCCGACAGGGTCGTAATTTGCTTTCCACAATGTTTGTGGGGATTGCGGGCGGACTCCTCGGTGGTTGGGCTGGCAGCGCGTTTTTCGGTGTAGGTGTGAGTGGCTTTGACTGGCGCAGTCTACTTGTCGCCGTGCTTGGCTCAATGTTTGTAATCTGGCTCACTGAGCGCATCCGTAAATGAACCACCTAGCAACTTAGAGAGACGTGGCTGATCCGAGTACAAACTTGTCCAGGATTAAGCCCCAGGGAATCGTTTCTGGGTTACTGGGTCTGATTGCGGCATTCGTCGCGGGAGTGACGCTACTTGAACTTCGGAGTGTTCTTGTGCCTTTCTCTGTGGCATTGTTGCTGTCGTTCATATTCCAACCTATCGTAATCTATCTCAAAGCCCGCCGCATCCCGACTGTGGTTGCCTTAATTGTGGTTTTTATTACGTTAGCGGCAGCAGCAACCATCATTGGGTACATCGTATACTCAAGTGCAGAGTCACTCATAGGTGCCACGGAGCGCTACCTGCCGCGCATCGATACTGTCGTAGCAGACATTGAGAGACTCCTGCAACAGACTGCAGCCGCATTCGGGTTGGCAGAGGGGCGCATGGATTTGAACCAAGTTATCGATCCGTCAACCATTACTAACTTGTTACAGAACGGCATTGGTGAAGCCCTCACGTTTGCCGGTAACTCCTTTCTGGTTCTCCTCTTCATGCTGTTCATCCTGGCTGGTAGTGGAGAACTGGCCGTAAAAGTGCAGCGCGCATACCCAGCACATATTGCAAAACGAATTACTGCTGTAACTGACAATATCAGTCAGCAAGTTCGTCAGTACCTAGTGGCCAAGACACTTGTCAGCGTAGGGACCGGGGTCTTGATTTTCCTGACGCTCTGGATTCTTGGAGTGGACTATCCAGTTTTTTGGGGATTTCTGGCCTTTCTACTGAACTATATCCCGAATATCGGCTCGTTCGTTGCCGTGATTCTTCCATTCGGATTTGCACTCCTCCAGTTCGATACACTAACCATCCCCATTATAGCGGCCTTGCTGATGTGGCTTATCCAGATGGTTATGGGTAATGTTGTAGATCCTCGGCTTATGGCCTTCAGACTGAACCTGAGTCCGTTACTGGTCATCGTATCCCTCATATTCTGGGGATGGCTCTGGGGTGTCGCAGGTATGATTCTGGCTGTGCCCCTAACAGCAACTCTCAAGATTTTCTTTGAAAATATCGAGAGTTTACGCCCAATTGCGGTGCTCATGGGCTCTGTGAGCGGAACCGCGGATAAGTCCACTCTGGAAAATCCTAACCAGCCTTGAACTTTAGTTGGTCCTGGGCAAGCTTCACTTGTCGCTCCACATCTTTTCTGACTTCAATAACAGCTTACGCGCAGAGGCACTGGAGCAGGATCTTTGGGGGAAGAGAACAACACTACGACATCCCCTTCTGTGAGAAATTTTTGTTGTTAGACAACAGCTATGTGCACCCGACACACATAGCCCCGAAGTCCGCATAAGAATAGGAAGATTGAACATGATCAACTAGGAACAACGATGAGCCTTCTTCATATTTTCAGTCATCAAGGTAGCTGAGGATTGTGGCTGTTATGGATTGATTGCTCTGCCCCCCCCAATTACAGGCAATTCTCATAGGAACATTACCTCTTCAGCATTCTGTATTGCTTTGGGGTATTGCCCCCAAAGGATTCTCTAATTCCATTTCTTGAATGAACGGCTTATTCCGTTCGCCGCCCTTTTTCACATCTCTGATCTTGCTCATCGGAGCAGATCGTTTGTTTGCTCAGGAGACCGTTGTGAGTGGCTATGTCACCGATGCAAGTAACGGGGAAGCACTGGTCGGGACAAATCTTTATGATATCTATCTCCAGAAAGGCACGACCACGAATCAGTACGGATTTTTTAGCCTTGCCGTACCCGGTGACTCTGCGGTGATTCGCTTCAGTTATCAAGGCTATGAGTCGTTGATATTGTCTTTTAGTTCCCCCTTAGAGGAACTCCAACGGATTGAAATGCAGCCAACGGTCGTGGAGTACGATTCTTTACTGGTCATTGAGGCGGATGAATATGACGGTCTTCACCAACAGGTTCAGATGAGCAGCGTGAGGGTGTCAATGGCGGAGGTTGAAGCGCTGCCAGCTCTGCTTGGAGAGATAGATCTGCTGAAAGTATTCCAGTTGATGCCTGGCGTCCAGTCTGGCGCAGAAGGTTCTACTGGATTGTATGTACGAGGTGGAACTCCGGGACAGACCCTAGTATTGCTTGATGGTGCTACGGTGTATAACGCGGGGCACCTGTTTGGCTTCATGTCTACTTTCAATACAGATGCAATCAACAGTGCCGAGTTGGTCAAAGGAGGTTTTCCTGCACGCTACGGAGGGCGTCTAGCCGGAGTGCTGGATATTACGATGCGCGAGGGAAACAGGAAAGAGTTTGAGGGGCGGGGCACTGTAGGGATCTTGGCATCACGGATAACTGCAGAGGGGCCTCTTGTAAAGGATAATAGTTCCTTCATCGTTTCCGTGCGCCGGACTTATTTGGATGCAATCACTTGGGCAATCCAAAAGATTCGCGGGTCAGAGGTGATACAAGGATATCATTTCTACGATGTGAATGCGAAGTGGAATCTGGATATCTCCAAGCGGAACCGGATTTATATGAGTTTTTATGCGGGTAAGGACAAAGGATACGAGAATTCTGAAGAGTCCTTCAATGGTGGGCTTGATCGAAATAAATTTGAACTCGGGTGGAGTAATGCTACACTGACTTTTCGCTGGAATAGGGTAATGAGCTCTCGTATGTTTGCCAATTCTACGGTTCTATTTAGCCGTTTTCGCTCCAGTGTTATTGAGGAGAGTAATTACAGCACGGGAAGTGTTACTTCCAAATTAGAAGATCGTTATGCAAATGGCCTGATGGACCTGAGCGCAAAGACAGATGTGGAATACTTTCCCCATCGGGATCACCAAATACGTTTCGGTGCGATGATGACACGTCATCTATTTACACCAAGTGTACAGCGGCATCAAGAGCAGGATACCAAATTGGGAATAGATACTACAGTGATGCTTCCTCTTGAGATATCAACATCCGAGTGGTCTACATATGCAGAAGATGAGATCACCCTGAGTCGTCAACTCAAGAGCAATGTGGGCCTGCATGTATCCGGCTATCATGTAGACGGTACGACCTACTCTTCTGTGCAGCCCCGAATATCTATCTCATTTTTACTACCTCGGGAATGGGCACTCAAGTTTTCATTTGCACAAATGAAACAGTACATTCAGTTGTTGTCAAATAGTGGTACAGGGCTTCCTCTTGATCTGTGGTTACCGAGTACGTCTCGAATTCCCCCTCAGAAAGCTTGGCAGGTAGCTACAGGAGTGGCGCGCACCCTTGATGCAAAAGCTCTGGATATTAGCTTCGAAGCGTACTACAAAGAGGTGAGTGGGGACGTTTCTTACAAAGAAGGCAGCAACTTCGTCGGATCAAGCCGAGATTGGGAGGATGCCGTGACCATTGGTAGGGGTTGGAATTACGGAGCCGAGATGTATGTTCGTAAAAAACGAGGGCGTACGACCGGATGGATCAGTTACACGCTCTCATGGTCAAAAAGACGTTTTCCCGATTTGAACAAAGGGGAAGTTTTTCCTCACCGATACGACCGCAGGCATAATGCGTCCATTGCACTAGTTCGTGAGTTGGGACATCGAAAGTTATCTGTGGTCTGGGTATACAGTACAGGTCACGCCTTAACCCTTGCTCACTCACGATATAGACAGGCGGGAAACCTGATTGATGTATATGGCTCCCGGAACAGCTACAGAACGCCGCCCTATCATAGATTGGATCTTTCGGTGATTATTCCTAATCGTTCAGGTAAACAATCTGAATTTATCGTCAGCTTATACAATGTGTATAGTCGGCGTAATACATTCTATCTATATACGAAGGATTACCGATCACTTGATTCAAACCTTGGTTACTACAGAGAGAATCGTGATGTAAAAAGTTTTACGCTCTTACCTATTATCCCCTCTATCAGCTACCGATTCTATTTCTAATTGATGCTCCGCCTGTTTCTTCTGTTTTCCTTGATCACTTTACTGGGGTGTGAGAGTATTCTGGAAATTGAATTGGAGCGCGTGAATCCAGAGATCGTCGTAACTAGTGTCTTTGCTGAGAATACACCCTGGCAGGTACTGGTTCAGCGTACGGTTGGAGTACAAGAAGAGTCAATTATCCCGTCTATAATTGATCATGCTATCGTGACGATTGAAGGGAGTAATGGATCTTTTTTAGAGCTGGCTCACAAAGGAGGGGGATTTTATTATGCAGATGCTTCGTTACCTCAGTCAGGGGTTACATATACTTTGAAGGTAGAGGCTGATGGATACAATAGTGTTCAAGCTACTGATCAAATTCCCACACTAGTAAGAGTAAAGAATGTGCAATATAGCGGAGATGGACAGCGTATCGAAATAATCCCATCTTCGCCACTCCGTTTGACGAGTTACTGATTTCGGTGCTCATTTTCCCCATTTTTCCGTCTAAAAGGGCCGATTTTGCCCCGAATTCATGCGTTTTGACCCAAATTTCGCGGGTTTTTTCGC
>Ga0209022_1002096_pt1 | contig 17554 bp, 13 predicted proteins | sample PinacodermPK_FD_187300 | JGI IMG/M metagenome (GOLD analysis project Ga0209022, IMG submission 187300) | Host-associated microbial community of the marine sponge Aplysina aerophoba from Gulf of Piran - sponge pinacoderm, lysed by proteinase... | ecosystem: Host-associated > Porifera > Sponge >...
TCTATTACTGAAAATCAATCGGTAGAGCATGGAGAATCGGTAAGCATCACTGCAACTCCTGATACGGGTTATCAAATAGAATCATGGGGTGGAACCTGTGGAACCCTTACCGAGAGTGGAAATTCGGTATCCTTCACTGCCTCCAAAGATTGTACCATTAGTGTATCCTTTGAAAAGGTGTCCTACACCATCACTACAAGTGCTGGGGCTAACGGTTCTATTACTGAAAATCAATCGGTAGAGCATGGAGAATCGGTAAGCATCACTGCAACTCCTGATACGGGTTATCAAATAGAATCATGGGGTGGAACCTGTGGAACCCTTACCGAGAGTGGAAATTCGGCATCCTTCACTGCCTCCAAAGATTGTACCATTAGTGTATCCTTTGAAAAGGTGTCCTACACCATCACTACAAGTGCTGGGGCTAACGGTTCTATTACTGAAAATCAATCGGTAGAGCATGGAGAATCGGTAAGCATCACTGCAACTCCTGATACGGGTTATCAAATAGAATCATGGGGTGGAACCTGTGGAACCCTTACCGAGAGTGGAGATTTGGCATCCTTCACTGCCTCCAAAGATTGTACCATTAGTGTAACCTTTGAAAAGGTATCCTACACCATAACTACAAGTTCAGGGACAGGCGGATCAATTACCGAAGATCAATCGGTAGAGCAGGGAGAATCGGTGAGTATCACTGCAACTCCTGATACGGGTTATCAAATAGAATCATGGGGTGGAACCTGTGGAACCCTTACCGAGAGTGGAAATTCAGCATCCTTCACTACCTCCAAAGATTGTACCATTAGTGTATCCTTTGAAAAGGTATCCTACACCATCACTACAAGTGCTGGGGCTAACGGTTCTATTACTGAAAATCAATCGGTAGAGCATGGAGAATCGGTAAGCATCACTGCAACTCCTGATACGGGTTATCAAATAGAATCATGGGGTGGAACTTGTGGAACCCTTACCGAGAGTGGAAATTCAGTATCCTTCACTGCTACCAAAAATTGTTCCATTAGTGTAGACTTTGAAGAGGTTGATAGTCTACAAAAACAGGAAAATACCAATGTGCAAGAACAAGAACAGGGAGATGTCGAGAATCCGATTGAACTTGATGGAAATGGTGTTACAGTAAAAGTTAAATCAGGTCTTGCAAAAGCGGACTATGTGGGGAAAATTGGATATATAGATTACCAAGATAGTAGAGGGAGAGTAGAGTATTTAATTGTGGATGCTACTATGCTTAAAACACGAATTAAAAACGGTTTAAGTGTTGAAAATGTAGTCACGACATTCGTTACTGATATGAGTGGGATGTTTTTGTCTGATAATGACTTCGATCAAGACATCGGTTCTTGGGATACAAGTATGGTAACCAAGATGGAAAATATGTTTGCAGGAGCTACTTCCTTCAATCAAGACATCGGTTCTTGGAATACAACTAAGGTGACTAATATGAGTCATATGTTTGCGGTAGCTATGTCCTTCAATCAAAACATCGGTTCTTGGGATACAAGTAAGGTAACTAATATGCGTCATATGTTTGAATATGCTAGCGAATTCAATAAAGATATCGGTTCTTGGGATACAAGTATGGTAACCAGTATGAGTTCAATGTTTGAAAATGCTAGCGAATTCAATAAAGATATCGGTTCTTGGGATACAAGTATGGTAACCAGTATGACTAATATGTTTACCAACGCTCACGCCTTCAATCAAGACATCGGTTCTTGGGATACAAGTGAGGTAACCAATATGCCTTATATGTTTGCATTTGCCACTTCCTTCAATCAAGATATCGATTCTTGGGATACAAGAAAAGTGATCAATATGAGTGGGATGTTTCTAGCTGCTGAATCTTTCAATCAAGACATCGGTTCCTGGGATACAAGTATGGTAACCAGTATGAATAAGATGTTTAACAGAGCTACTAAATTCAATCAGGATATCAACGATTGGGATGTTAGTATTGTGATTGATTGCGCTCAATTTTCAACATCTAGCAAACTCACAGAAGGTCATACCCCTAATTTCACTGAATGTGTCCCAGATTAAGTTTTTAGATAATCACTAATTTGTTCATGTTATCAGTAAATCAATCTAAAATCTGCATTTAAAGGTTGAATATACAGATATTAAAGCCCTGTTTAACTATTGATCCTATAGAACTAGGAGAACGCCTAGCTTGTAAAATCAGCTAAAACCATCATTCCATTTGATTTCTGAGAGGTATTCCTTGCTCTCCTACTAAAGTTGCATTAGTGACTTGAACCTGCAAGGTTTAATCCTGAGAAAAGATCCAACACTATCCCTACATCTATCAATATCTAAATAATGAAATTATCTGCTAACCTCAATTAAATTTACCCTATGAAGCAACTTTTAATCCTGGAATCTCATTATTGGCTAATTTCCTGATAACATATTGCTTTGTGACTAGAAAATCTTTTTGGGTAAATTCCGGCAAGTTGAACATCGCATCTGTCAAAACGGTTTCGCATATTGAACGAAGACCTCGAGCACCAAGATTATCTTCTATGGATTTGTCAACTATAGCATCAAGGGCCCCCTTAGTGAATCTCAGTTTAACTCCATCTAAGGAAAAAATCAACTTATACTGATCCACAATTGCATTTTTCGGTTTGGTTAAAATATCAATTAGTGCCTTTCGATCCAATTGATTTAGATATGTAACCATCGGAAGTCTCCCAACAATTTCAGGAATCAACCCATATTCTCTAACGTCTCTTGGAATAATATACTTTAAAAGTTGATCTTCCTTAATTTGGTCTTGCTTGGTTTCATTTTTATACCCTATAGATTGAAAATTGAATCTCTTACTAATAATTCTTTCTATTCCATCAAAGGCACCACCGGTAATAAACAAAATATTTGTTGTATCTATTTCAACAAACTTTTGTTCGGGATGTTTTCGCCCTCCTTTAGGAGGTACATTGACAACCGATCCCTCAAGAAGCTTCAATAAACCTTGCTGTACTCCTTCACCTGATACATCACGTGTTATTGATGGATTACCAGACTTACGAGCAATTTTGTCTATTTCGTCAATAAATACGATGCCTTTTTGAGCATTTTCTACATTGTGATCCGCTGCTTGTAATAATCTTGTCAAAATACTTTCAACATCCTCTCCTACATAACCCGCCTCGGTTAAAACGGTGGCATCAACAATGGCAATAGGGACATTAAGTAATCTGGCTATGGTTTGGGCCATTAAAGTTTTACCAGTTCCAGTAGGTCCAACCAATAAGACATTACTCTTTTGGAGAACTACACCACTATTTGATTGATGCCTTTGTATGCGCTTGAAATGATTATAGACAGCAACTGACATTACCTTTTTAGCTCTTTCTTGACCTATCACATATAGATCAAGATAATTTTTTATCTCCCTTGGCGATTTGAGATAAAATTCGGAGGTCTTTTTGGGAATAACAGTTATTTCTTCTTCAACAATATCCTTGGCTTGATTTACGCAACTGTTACATATGTGAGCTGATTGACCCTCAATAAGTAATCTGACTTGAGACTTGCTTCTACCACAAAATGAACAATGAATGTTTGTACCTTTTGACATGAATATAAAAAGTTTATACTAGTACCTCATCAACCATCCCATAGTCTAATGCTTCTTTAGCTGTAAGCCAATAATCACGATCGCTGTCTTGCGTTACCTTTTCTTTAGTCTGACCAGTATGTTTAGAAATGAGCTGATGCAACTCATCCTTGAGTTTGAGAATCTCACGAGCAGTAATTTCTATGTCTGAAGCCTGACCATGGACACCCCCGATAGGTTGATGAATCATGACCCTTGCATGTGGCAAAATAGAACGCTTTCCCTTTTGACCAGCACAAAGTAAAATTGCAGCCATTGAAGCAGCCATACCAGTACATATAGTTACTATGTCAGTACTGACATATTGCATGGTATCATAAATACCAAGACCAGAATAAACAGCTCCACCAGGCGAATTAATGTATAGTTGTATATCTCTTGACGAATCTACGCTCTGCAAAAATAACAACTGTGCTTGTATCACATTTGCTACATCATCATTTATAGGCCTACCTAAAAACATGATTCGATCCATCATCAATCGAGAAAAGACATCAAGCTGTGATATATTTAGTTGTCTTTCTTCTATGATGTTCGGAGTCATTGCCCTTACAATATTATCGTAATAGAGGGAGTTGATTCTATGATGTTTAACAGCATAATTTTTAAACTCATTTCCGTAATTCATATAATTGTCATTTTTCTTGTTTAAAGGTATGTATTTTAAGTCAAAAACTAATAAATCCTATCATTTTTTTCATATGGAACAACATCTTTAGTTTTAAAATCAAATCTGCTTAATAAAAATTCTACAACGATCATTCTGGATACTTCTCTACCAACTAATGAAGCGATTAGATCTTCGTTTTGGTCAAGCCATTCATCTGCAAAATCTGAATTGTTGTCTGCAAAATCATCAATATTTTTTCCTTGAGATTTAAGCAAATCTACTATTATGTTGGAACGAAGCTTCAGTTCAAGTTTAGAATCATACCGAAGGTTTTCTTGCTCCACAATCTGTTTTTCAATTAAAGAACGTAGTATTTCAAAAACTATGATTTTTTTGTACCTCTCCAATTGTTCTGGTGATGAAGAATTTCTTAATTCTTTAGGGATGTGGATAAAACGACTGACATGCTCCATAGATAAGGATAACTTGCTCTGCTCAATTAGACGATAGATTATTCGAAAATAGAAAAAACGTTCAGATGCACCAAAAAGATCTCCTTGAATTCCCTCCATGAAGAGTTCTAAATAATTTTCATCTGTTATATTCTCAAAATATGGATATTCCATTTGAACCAATTTAAAATGAAATTCTGGCTTTCGTATTACCCAGGATTTAAAAAATGTCACTTCTTTACATTCATCTAAGGCAAAATCAAAATGGGGATTCAATTCATGATATTGAACACCCATCACTTCTTTGAGACAGATGGTTAATTTATCACCTGGTTTAGCTTCCGATAACATTTGTAAATACTCAGTTTTTTGAATGTCATCAGAATAAATTTTAAACTGAATATAGGCATCATAATTAAAAATACTTGGGTAACCTACAATAATATTGTAACACCACTCATCACCTTCTTGGAACTCTTCATTCGAAATCGGCTTAGCATTTTCTTTTCTTATCAGACTAATTCTTTTTTCAATATATTCTTGATTGGCGATTCTATTTTCAAAAACCATATCAGATAACACATCATAGTTTAATCTAAATTGAGGATTGAGGTACGTATATAATTCAACAGAAATTGTTTCTCCTTTAAGTATTTGTTCAGACAATAATTCTTTATTTGATATAACTGGACCTAATAATATCCCTCTTTTTTCAGTCTCTAAAAACTGATCCAATAATGAGCGAGACCTTAGAAGTACTAACTCTTCAAGCACCTCCGGTTTTAATTTTTTATTGATTAAACCCGCAGGTAATTTTCCTTTTCTAAAGCCTGGATGATGTAGATCTTTGGCATAAGATTTTATTCTATTTTTAAGATCTCTTTTGAAGTCTTCTTGTTCAAAATCTATTTTGAACTTCAACACATCTTCGGTAATTCTGTCAGCAAAATACTTCATCCTTTCAGGTCATTGGTTAAGTGCATATGAAATTTTTTGATATAATTTTTTCTCGTTGACCATTTCTGTTATCAGATTATTGAATATCTTCTCATTACTCTGAGAACGGTTTATTCCGAAGTAGAACTCATTAAGATATCTGTCCAGATTAAAACCGCTCACCCATGAATATAAGGTGCGTATCAAAGACATTATCTGGTGGTTCATCGTATGAAGAAACACAAAGTTGAGTCCCTTGTTTCTTTCGACCTGGGTGATGCTATAAGCCTTTTCTATTGGTCTAAATCCTTTCCACTTGCCGATGGTTATTTGGGTAGATGTAATGATGTTGTTGACAAAGATGTGCCAAAGAGAGTGTCTTGAGAAATTTTCTATATGTATGGTGGACATACGATTGACCTTCGCATCCTTTGTTAGCTGTACCGCTGTTACTGCTTCCTTTTTCTTGACATTGTATCTACGACCAATCCTTCCTTCTGCAGCTACGCCTAGGTTGAATTGGCCTACATATACTGCAACATCCATAAAATACTTGTCTCTGGATTCCATAGCCTGTCTGAGCTTGTGCATGAACAGACGGGCAGTATTTTGAGTCACTTCATAGCGAACGGCCGTATACCGTGCAGAAAGATTCTTGGTGCTGATAAATATCTCAAAACAGATGAAAAATGCCTTGCGTACGCCAAGCTTAACCTTGTGGAACAAGGTATTGGCTGTAGCTGACTTTGTATGACTACAAATGTTGGAAGTGCGGCAAAAGTCCTCGCATACCTGAAATGCCCCGTGTCCAAATTGAACACATTTAAAGCCATCATTCGATTTGATTTCAGAAAAGTATTCCCTACAATCCAAGTCCGTTTTGAAGCGTTCAGACAACTTGAAAAGGCTTAGTACCTTGAAAATATCCATATCAATCCTATGCTTATTGACATCTAAATAATGAAATTATCTACTGAAATTAATCATCTTTAAATCCTCAGCAAATATACTTTATTAAAACCTCCATTCAATGACTAAATCATTATCACTTTAGGTATTGGCCCAATGTTTGAACAATTGGTAAGGTAATAATCAGCTTGCACCTAACTTTATTAATGAAATTTTAGAATATTTGATACCTTTGTCGCCCTAAAGTACCGATAGTGTATTCACTACTCAAAATTGACAATTATGGCCGTTAAACTAAGACTTCAGAGGCACGGGAAAAAAGGCTATCCTTTTTATTGGATTGTAGCCGCAGACTCAAGGTCTAAAAGAGATGGAAAATTCCTTGAAAAAATAGGAACCTACAACCCCAACACCAACCCAGCTACAATAAATCTTGACCAAAACGCTGCTATTAAATGGATTGAGTTTGGTGCACAGCCTACTGATACAACCAGAACATTGCTTTCCTACAAAGGAATTCTCCTAAAACTTCATCTAAAAAAAGGAGTTGCCAAAGGTGCTCTTACTGAAGAACAAGGCGAAGAGAAGTTTCAAATTTGGAAGAAACAAAAAGAAGCTAAAATTCAATCGAAAATTGATGGCTTGACCAAAGAAAGAGATTCTCGGATTCAATCCATTATAGAACACGAACGAAAACAAAGTCAGCAACGTACCAAAAAGAAAGAAGTCCATAGCGAGGGTTCTTAAACTATTTCTTTATAAATTCTTGGCTACTTTGTATCAATCCAAACTTGAGAGTGTTCCATTCATCTTTCTATCAACAGATAGCTAGACCTCTAAGAAATACTCAAGAGTAAAACCGACTTTTGGTGATTTACACAAGTGGTTTGGTTGTCATATTATCAGTCTGAACAACTTACAGAAAGTTCATCATCAACATATTTTGGAGGCTATAGCATACAATTTGAAGCGTTCTGGGGGATTGGAGCATTTGATGGTGAAATATGAGGTAAAGAAATTGAATATAAGCCTGCAAGGTTGTGATATGGACAAATACTTGACGAAACATTATCAAGCCTAGAATGAACCCAAAAATTGGGCTCAACCAGAAAAATCAATTATACAAAGGGCTCAAATATTATTGGTTTAGGGTTATCAACCCATCAGGCAAGCTCATCTTGATCACTTTATTCAGTGTATCTGTAGAAACAATCAGGTCTTTGTGCATGGGGATAAGAATTTCTTTTTCTTCATTTAGTACCACTAAAATATGCTGGGGTGATCTTTGAATAGTTTGCCTAACGATACCAATTGTTGACTTTCCATCAACTACTTTATAACCAATAAAATGGTCTATATTATTGATGGATAACGGATTAATATGTTCCCTTTTGGAGATGTATACTTTCCGTCCTAACAATTTTGAAGCAACTTTATCGTTGTCTACCTGAACCAACTGAAGTCTGATATGATTTTTTTGATGTTTTCGGGCTTTTGATACTTTGTATGGAATTATAGTTTCATCGAAGTCAAAGTAAACCAAAGGTATATCTAGTAAGGGTTCTATATTATGAATATTCACATTAATAATAATTTCACCTTTAAAACTAAATTTTTTTGCTACAAAACCTATGTAATGACATTCTGATAAGTTCATCTTGTGATTCAGTAAAACGTTCTGAAAGTTAAGGGATATCTAAGATTAAAATGTTTTCAGTAAAAGCAAGTCAGTAAATTACTTTGAATGAGACACAGGGTAAACAAAACTAGCTCTGCTTCTTTTCTTGAGGAGTAGAGGTCACTATGTGACAACTAAATATACTCACCTATTAGGGAAAGTACTCATGAAAAGTGAGATACATATAGCCGTCGTTTGTTGACTTCTATTCCACAAACAGTGAAGTAGAACCAATACTTTTAACTTCGCTTATAAATATAATAGCCTATATTTGTTTTATAAAACAGTAAACTAAAGGAAATGAAAAATTATATCTCATGAATGAATATACAACTGAAGAAAGAATCTATAAACTCCATGTCTTTAAATTCAGAGCAAAAAATGTTGAACGCATGTATATCTTGTTTATATTGTCAGGGTGGAGTTATGGCTCAATGGATCAAATTGGCAAACAGATATTATATTATCTCACCTTAGGTGGTCTTGGTATTTGGGCTATATTTGGTTTTCATGTCCCTATTATTGGTTTGCTGGTGTTGGTGTATATGCTTTGGAGGGATGAAAAGGAGAGAAAAAGCGATTTGATGATTTGAGGATTTATGTATGTTTTTATGGTGTTTCTTTTAAATTCTTTTAAGTCGAATCTTTTTTTATTATTTTTGCTTTTGTTTTTCATGAAAATCGATTGTAGTCATAGTAGATTTTGATTTTCTGAAATGTCTTGTTTGGGCATTTTAAAATAAAATAAAATAAAATTTTAAAAATCATGTATAGATTGTTGTTTTTGAGCACTGTTGTTTTCTTTTTCTTGCAGTGTGATTTATCAAAGAAAAAGGAATCTTCTGATGCTACTGATGATGTGTTGTTGGATGCCCAGGAGATAGAGGATGCGATTGTAGAAACAGAAGGTCTTGTTTCTTCTGATGTTGTTGTTGATGCTGATGGTGATATTTCTGTCTTTTCAGATGACACCGATGCAAACTCGGACATTCTTGGCAGTGGGGATGATGATACTGTTGCAAAAGAGAAATATCCTGAGACTGCTGAGGAGTATTTGGATGCTGCTGATGAGCGTGCAGAGAAAATGATTGAGCAACAGAACGAAAGAATGGAGGAATTGGGTGAGAAATTGAGCAAAATAGATATTTGGGGGACTGGTGTTGTCCATTCTTCTGATGAGGATGCTGAAACTTCGGATGGGCAATCGGATGTTGGGGCTAGCGGTTCGGCATCTCCGAAAATAGTTTTTGACGAATTGTTTTATGATTTTGGTGATATCAGTGATAATGAGGTTGTTGTTCATGATTTCATTTTCGAGAATCAGGGTGATGCTCCTTTGCATATTTTAGAGGTTGTTGCTTCTTGTGGGTGTACTGTCCCTGAGCATCCTGCTCCGGAGGATGCTTTTGCTTCCGGTGAGCAGGGGAAAATAACTTTGAAGTTCAATTCTTCAACTTTCGGTCCTGGTCCGCAGACGAAATATGTTCATGTTCGCACGAACATCCCTTTATCTGATGAAGATTTAAGCAATTTAGAGGAAGAACATGGGGAAGAGTTGCTGGAAGATTTCAAGACGGAAATTGTTACGATCACCATACAATCGAACATAGTAGCATCGGAGGAATAGTGTTGGTGCTTTGATTTCCTACAATCAATCCAAAAAAAGGGTCTGAGACCCGAACAAAGAAACAAAAAAAGGTCTGAGACCTGAACAAAGAAACAAAAAAAAGGGTTTGAGACCCGAACAAAGAAACAAAAAAAAACATGTCAGAAAAAAAAAGAATTTTCGTCTACTAAAAGACCTATTTTTAAGCCGATAGATTGTTTACATTAAATCGTGTAGTCAAAGAATATAATCGTGAAATTGCAAATGATTTGGGACTTTCAGAAAAAGATAAACTACTAATTGGTGTATATTAACTCGGCCTATTATAAGTTTCGACTACATGATAGAAATTCATGTATAGTTGTATTTGCTCTCCTCCTAAAGTTGCATTAATGGGTTAGTTCTTCAATCCATAAAACGAGAGGGTTTTCGCCAGTCCTAGATAGTTGTGCAATCAATAATTCCACTTTTTTCTTAGCACATTAGTACAATTAATAAAATACCCAAACATTCATAAGGAATATTCTGAACAAGAAAATATGATGCCAATTCATCAATGAATTTAATTTCATCTATTGGTCTTGCTTTATTTTTCACTATGATAGTAGTAGTTGTTTTATCCTGTAATCAGGACAAATTTATTCCCAAGTCACCGCTCCCTATCGCCACTCCAAAATTACCAACCTATACTATTGCTACTTCTTCTGTAGGAAATGGAACGATAACCGGCAGTCAAAATAATATGGAAAGTGGTCAGTCGGTAAAAATTACAGCTAAAGCTTCAGAGCACCATCAATTGAAGGAGTGGAAAGGAGATTGTGGTAGTTTTAACAAGGACAATCTTACAATAGAATTTCCAGTGTCTAAAAATTGTAATGTCACCGCTGTATTCGAAAAGATTTCTTACACCATCAGCGTAAGTTTAGATGAAGGTGGGACCATTGCCGGAACTAAAGAGTTTAGGAAGACATTCGGGGAGACAATTACCTTGATGGGAACACCCGAAAAAGGCTATGTGTTTGCTAGGTGGGAGACAATAGAAGATTCCGATTGTCCTTCCCTAACTTATGCTTCCAATCCTATTTTGAAATTCACTGTTACCGGGGATTGTCAGTTAGAAGTGATCTTCATCGAAGAAATCGATTTAATCATACCTAATCCAGTCTATTTAGATGACAATGAAATAACAGTAAAATGTGAAAGCTGGTCAAAAGAATATATTGGCAAGTATGGATGGATAGATTATTTGGACGACAGGGGTAGAGTCTATTATCGCCTTGTTGATAACCGCATGTTAAGGGATATGGCAAAAATCAATGAGAATTTTGAATATGTGTGTACTAGTTTTGTTACTAATATGGGAGGTAAGATTGAAGCGATACGTGAAACTTATGGTATGAAATCTCAACTTTTTGACTCAAAGAATATCAAGTATAATATTCAATCTTGGGATGTCAGTAATGTAAGAAACATGGCAGGTATGTTTGGATATACAATTAATTTCAATCAAGACATCAGCTTATGGGATGTCGGTAATGTGACCAATATGCGTGGAATGTTTAGCAATGCCTCTTCTTTCAATCAAGACATCGGGGGATGGAATGTCAGTAATGTAAACAACATGAGTCAGATGTTTTACAATGCTCATGAGTTTAATCAAGACATCGGGGGATGGAATGTGGCTAATGTGAGCAACATGAGTCAGATGTTTTACAATGCCCATGAGTTCAATCAAGACATCACAGCATGGAATGTTAGTAAAGTGATTAATATTAACCAGATGTTTTACAATGCTCATGAGTTTAATCAAGACATTGGGGGATGGAATGTGGCTAATGTGAGCAACATGGGTGGAATGTTTGCCAATAGTTCACTATTCGACCAAAGGGTAGGAATATTAAGGAAACCATCTTCTTTTAATCAAGATATAGGCTCTTGGAATACCACCAATGTAACCAATATGGGATCCATGTTCTTAGGTGCAATTTCCTTCGATAATGACATTAGTTCGTGGGATGTCAGTAATGTAACCAACATGGAATCAATGTTTAGAAACGCAACTTCGTTTAATCAAGATATCAGTAGTTGGGATGTCAGGAGTGTAACCAATATGGATAGGATGTTTTATGGTGCCAAATCCTTTAACCAAGATATCAGTAGTTGGGATGTTAGTGAAAAGCGTACAAGCCTCATTTTAGAGGGCACAAGAGTTGAAGGTATCTTGGCTATAAATCTCTTTGATATCAGAAAAGGAAAAAGCATTTTGAAAGATCCTATATACTCCAATATTGATAGAGATAATTTTAAATCCTATATAAAGGCCTTTATCGCAGATGCCAATAGACACGGGCTTGACCTTTCCCACATTGACAGGGATAATTACTACTTTAAGGTCTATGACCTAGGTGGAGCAGCGGGGAGCGCTGGTAGAGTATGTGATGATAAAGTGGATGTTAATATTGATGATGAATGGTGGAATAGAGGACAATCAGACGATAATTTCGCTACATTATTATTCATCATGTGGCATGAATTTGGCCACACCATTCTAGGCTTGGCACATCTGTGTCAGTACGGACAAATCATGTCAGGAAGACATAACAACGATTGCCAGCTTCCTATAGGCGAATCTAACAAGGGGAAAAACTATGGGTACATATATGAGACCTATAACTGGCATAGATCAGTAAAAGATATGATGACCGGTCATAAACAAGTGAGATTTTCCTGTAGGAATAAAAGAGCTGATATAACCTTCACTTGCCTTCAGTGATAAGATGAGTTTAAGGGTCTATCATAGAAAATAAAAAATGAGATTGGAAATTACCTTATAACTTTATCAACTATATAGACCATAAAAGGAAAATGTTTAGTGAATCCCTGCCATATTTTTTTATCCTTCTTTTTACTGATATCAAGATTCCGAATGTCTAAAATCCTAACATAACAAAGCCAACTGATCTAAATAAATCTGTAGTTTACTAATTCATGGCGGCGTTGATTTAATAAACAAAAGAATAAAACAATCCAATTTAAAAGTCAAAATGAAGTTGAAGCTCAATTATTCGCCCAACTTCATCTGAATAATACCTCAGCCGGTTGAGGTAATCTCTGTATGAGATATTCGCCAAATTTTGAACCCGTAATCTGGATTCAAAAGCAAGTGTAGGATTCTTAATCCACTTTTTACTAATCTCTAAACCAAGCAAGTGGTAAGCTGCAGTTGGACTAGTAAGGTTAACTGTTTCGCTCACAATTTGACCATCGTCAATCAACGAAACTTCAAAATCTGTATCGGCCGGTCTATTCTGCTTGAATACCCAATGTCCACTCAAGGCAATCTGTAAATCCGAAATAGTAGTGTACACCAAACGATGGTTAACGGACATAGGAGGGATGTTTACCAATGGCTTCTTAGTTTTTGTATCATTTGCCCTAACATATGAAAGTGATGATTCATAACTGAATCTAGAATCAAAGGAATAGTCTAAGTCCATATCAATCCCAATAAAACTAGTGTTTGTTGTCAGATATTCCCATACAGGAAAAGCACCCCGAACAGTGAATTCGACATCAATCGGTTGGAGATAGATATAGTTTTGTATAACTGATAAAAAGGGAGTCACTTCCCATTGGAAAACTCCTTGTTTTTTATTAATGTCTACCAATAATTTATGGGCACTTTCTTTCACAAGATCTAGATTCCCCCTCTCTATCGTAGCTAAAGTATGATGTAACCCATCCGAAAATAACTCCGCTACATTTGGGGCTCGTTGGGATAGGATGTAATTTACCCCTAATGACATTCCATCGTCAGATTTTGTATAAAACCCACTATTGAAAGAAACAGTCCAATAATCTAATTTGAGATTTGTCAATACCTGATTGCCAACCTCTCGAAGCACATAACTACCATAACTTTGGTCGTACTTTCTCTTCAACCAAAAATTTTTCTTGTAGTATTTTTTAACATCTAAACGGTCGTAATCTATCCTGCCACCCACCTCAAAAATCAAGTGATTAGATGGCAAGTATATCGCAGAAGCATATACTCCAGTTTGAAACCTATTGTAATCTGGAATTAATCGTCTAACCCCCGTATTCGGATCAGCAAAATTATCTTGGGCAAGCCAAGTTAGGCCAACATTCAAGTGCCAGTCAATACTAGGCAACCAATCAAAGTCAGCTGAAAAATTATGAGTTAGCAATCTCAGATTTAGTGCAGGCTTATCGCTTCTTCCTCCTCGACGAATATCAAATTCATTTCTATGATTATGCTGCAATCCATAGAGCAAACTCAATTTTATGGAACTATCAAAACGTCTATTCCACTTAGACACAAGACTATAATGTTTATTGGCTTGACTAGGAGCATTAATTTGAAAAGTAAAATCATTTTCGATTAACGGTCGATCACTTTTAATCGCTCTCAAGAGATCTTTAACATTACCGATATGAGATGCTCGTAGAATGCCGATTCGATTGTTATACATTGAGCCAGACAACTCCCAACCTCCTTTGATATTTGATTTGCCCAAACTAAATCCAATGTTTTGGCGTAGGGTTGCTGTGTTTGATAATCGATATTCTGGGGCATTTAAGTCTCCCATTTTCTTATATGAAGCCATGAGCTTCATATGAAAACCACTTTCATATGACCTGATTATTCTAGATGTAGCTGATCCACCTGGACCATTGTTGATGCCATTCAAAATAACCTTTCCATAAACTGAATCAACCGGTCTAATTCTCTCCTTATTTAGAACAATGATACCACCATATGTCTCCCCACCATATTTTAATGTAGCAGCTCCCTTAAGTAGCTGAACTTCTTGATATGCATTAAGGTCAATTGAAGGAGAATGATCCGCCCCCCAATCTTGATCACTCAATCGTTGACCATTGGCAACAATCCCAACACGAGAGCCATAGACTCCGTGGATTATAGGTTTAGATATCTCATTTCCAGTTCTAATGATAGATACTCCACTCAGAGTAGAGAGAGCTTCCGAAATGTTTATATGAGAAAAAGCATCAATCTGCTTCTGAGTTAGATGTTTTTCCGAGAGCGTTCTACTTTCAGATTGATGAAGGAAATGTTCAACATTTACAGCATTAAGTTTTATCACTTTTGGTAAAAGACCAACATTAATATCTTGACTCGAATCGATATCCAGTACTTGACTATGTACTTCATAATTGGGATGGGTAATACTGATTTCTAAAGTGCCAGAACAAAGATTCATTATTTGATATGTACCGCTATCAGACCTACCAACAATATAGTCTTCCCTATTGCTTGAAATAGTAACGTTTTCTAATAATGTGCTGTGTTCCAGATCAAAGACCTTGATTTCAAGCACTAAATCACATTTTTGTGAAAATAAAGATTCGCAAATTGATATAAAACATGCAAGGGCTATACACTTGCACATAGGTTTGTTTTTGCAACAAGATTTCATTAAAGATGCAAAATAATCTGTAATTTATTTGAAAAAGCTCAAAGAGAAAACAAAAGAAAGAAGGTCATCTGACACCTTCTTTCTTTTATATTATGCATTGATTTCTTCCGAAAAACATCTTAGGAGAAATGCCCATTGAAAACTAATGGTTATTGAATCTCTACCCTAAATTCAACCTCAACATCGGTGCTTCCACCTGCACCACTTCGGGATGATGCATTTTTGTTAGTGGGTTCGTGTACCAAATAGATTTTTACAGTTCCACTACCTGCCCCACTAGATGTCCACTTTGTGTTGAGGTTAACGCCTTTTCCATTCGAATCTTTGGGATCCGAACTGTCTGACGAAGTTTGGACATTAACACCTGCAAATTCAATAAACACTTGGTGTTCATCTATTTCTTCAATAATTTCAGGATTCACCTCTTCAGGATCACTAGGATCACTTAAGTTTCGGAAAGACAATTTTACATCAGATGGAGTGGTGGTTGACAATCGAATTGGCTGGTCAGGAGTTATTCCATCTTCGGTCCAAGTTAGGTCTTGGGATGCTGATCCAGCAGTGGTAACGTTTAAAACGATATGGGTAATCTCTTCCTCTTCGTTTATAGGTTCTGGATCATCCGTGCTACACGAGATTAAGAATAAAAGGGCAAGAGTAGATGTAAAAATCAATATATAGTGACGGTATAGAAATAAAGTATTCATGTATTATAGATTAAAAAAGTTATTATGGAGAACTTTAAAATTCTTTGTGCAAAATCCTAGGTGTTCTCAGAGACCTTTCAAGAAATTAATCTTGCCTGAGGAGGTCCTCTTGGAACAATTGAACTGACTTCTCTCCCAAAAAGAGTCCCTAATTTAAGGATATTGGCTATACGAAAATGAAAGGGGGCATGAAGATCCTCCTTTGCCAGTAATTGTTCAACAGTTGGAAAAAAGGAATAGTCGAAAAACTCTAGATGAATGTCATCTGAACAAAAGTGGGTGTCTACATAACCACATATATCACCATGGGTGTGATGTTCCAAAGTATGTGCAAGCTTGACCCCGAATCCAATGAAAAGGGAAACTAGAAGTAAACTAGCGTATAATTTCACACCAAATATTAATGACTATTATTTAAGTATTATTCTAAAGGCTTTATATGAACATTTTTATAAGAAATCACCCCCGGATGATCCTGGAAAGATAAATGTCCAGTGTGATAAGTCCCAAAATGCTCACTATCAGAAAATTTACTTCCTTCCAATAACTTATCCCAATGTTCTCCGGAGATTGGAAAATTTAGAATTTCAAAATCGTTATGGATAACGATGGCTTTATTTGAATCATAGTTGACTTTGATGTGGAAACTATTCCACTCTCCAGCTGCTTTAGTTACCAAAGTGTCGGGTGGGATTAGATCATACAGCGCACCAGCGGTATGTTTTTGATTTTCTGCTTTGCCTTCATAGACAGCAGGATCTAGCACTTGAATCTCCGGTCCAGATTGATACGGATGTTCAAATTTCTCTTCCAGACTAACACCCCACATAAAACCGCTATTACCTATAGGCGATACTTTCCAATCAAAACGAATTTCAAAATTTCGATATGTAGCATCTGATACTAAACTTTTATTACCTTCTCCCTTAGCGGTCTCGCTATTAAAAGTCAAAACACCATCTTCTATTGACCATCCGGATTTGCTATTATCTTCATTTTTAAAAATAGACCATCCCTCAAAAGAATCGCCTTCAAACTGCTTGATCCAGCCTTTACCTATGGAATCTACTGATTGCACCTGATAGATATTGTAACTGCTTGACTTAATAAATTGCATATCAGAAAATCCACCGAAAGTAACAATGGAAAACAAAACAACTAAAATCAAGGGAATCTGTATAGCTCTCATGAGAATAATTTGTTCAAAAATACATAAAACATAAGTCTTATTTTGTCTATTTATAGAATCTTTTGATAAAGCTTCTATTTTATATGTGAATGGAAGATCTTCCCCTACTTCCTTACTCTAACTTAAAAGTTCAAGAGCAGAATAATCTCCGCAATGGGTTGCACTTGAACGAGCCCACCTTCAATACCAAAACACTCATTTTCATAATTGTCATCACTTGCAAAACTTAGAAATTATACCATTTAAACACTATATTTACTCAAAGTATAATTTTTTTAGGATTTTGTTTGCTAAACTCTATCAGAAACTCTCGAAGATGGGATTATACTACTATATTTATATTAAACCATTTAAACACTACA
>Ga0209022_1002099_pt1 | contig 17521 bp, 16 predicted proteins | sample PinacodermPK_FD_187300 | JGI IMG/M metagenome (GOLD analysis project Ga0209022, IMG submission 187300) | Host-associated microbial community of the marine sponge Aplysina aerophoba from Gulf of Piran - sponge pinacoderm, lysed by proteinase... | ecosystem: Host-associated > Porifera > Sponge >...
CAAGCCACTATCCACTGCTGTCTAGAAACTATCAGGCATGCGCCGCCAGGATTTCGTCAGTCATCAGGTCGGCCACGATCACCTGCTCCTCCACGGTTGTCTCACAGCGCAGGACAGATCCCCAAACGATTTTGATCTCTCCGAACCATTCCAGGACCCCCGGAAGCTGGGGCGTGAAGACGAAATTGTCAAAGGCATCGAGCCTGGCCTCGACCGCTTCGGGTCCGCCCCATGTCGCCTGGTAGTCTGCGTCCAGCCATACGCCGGCGTTGACCGGTTCAGCCTGACCACTCAGGCCGATTTTTTTCTGGTTCTCGAAGTTAGCCAGGTACCTGATGAAATCAAAGGATTCCTCGGGGTGCTGGCTTTGCGTTGTAACGATGTGGAAGTGCATGGATCCAAGACCGGCGCTCTTACCGGTGTTGGGGGAACGAACCCAAGCTACCTGGGTGAGATCGGCCTCACTTTGGGCTGCCCATGCCAGATCGCCGCGGCAAGTGATGCCCACGACGCCGGCAACCCAAGGATTTATGCCCAAAGCCGTCCCATGGCCGTTATAGTCGTCTACGTTCAACATGCATCCGTCCTGGCAGATCATGTCGACAGCAAAGTTCTGCCCTTCGATGAACTCGGGCGTGTTCCAGGATCCTTCTTGTTCTCGACGTCGATGAGTTGGCCGCCGTTGGAAACACTCCAGTTCATCAAGCCATCCTGCTCGAGATGGCCTGCGCTGTATTGGGAGCCAAAGATGTTCTCGTCCAGGTCGTTGATGGCACAGGCGGCCTCGCGGTAGTCGTTCCAGTCCCACCACTTGTCGCCGTTATGATCGTGTTCCCAGGGCATGGGGACGCCGGCTTCCTTGAAGAGGTCCTTGTTGATGCCGGACATGACGATATTGAGCTGGAAGGGCACGGCCTTTACCTTGCCCGGCTCGTAACCGACATGTTTGGGGATGCGGATCATTTCGCTGCCCTCTTCGCCGGGGAAGGGAAGGCCCTTTGCCTCGAAGTAAGGAGTAAGATCGGCGGCAATCTCATGGAAGGCACTCAATTTGAGATCGTTGAACAGCATAATGTCGCCCCACTCACCTGCGGCGACCAGGATAGGCATGCGGCGATCGAAGTCGGCAACCGGTTCAAAGATGATGCCGATCTGCGGATTCTCTTCGGCCCATTGGTCGAGGAAGCCGTTCATGAGTTCACGACGAGCGCCCGATCCCCACTTATTGAGGAACCGCAGGGCGACGCGTTCGGAGGAAGGGCCGGAATCTTCCATACCCGTTGGAGCGACGGGGGCCACACATCCAGCCACGGCTGCACCCGCCACCAGGCTACCAGACACTTTGAGAAAATCACGTCTGCTTGACTTGCTTGTCATCGATTTTTCCTCCTTCGGACCTGTGTTGAAAGGATAGAAATGCGTTACATTCCCCCACGTCACTGCCTTCAGAAGCTGTTCGAAAGGTAACAGCTGTCGGCCAGATGATTGGAAAGCGATGTGTTTGTGAATACCCAACGATACCCATCAGATTAGGCCGACAGCCGCTGGCATCGTATCCAGGATCTGATTCCAGCGGCCAAACCGGGCGGACGACTTCGCAGACTGAATGTGCGCCAAGTCGTCAACGAGGTTTTCAATTTAACTGTGGGTAGTGTGACCGACGGCGCACGCTGCCTAACACCTAACCGCGTTGTCGGCAGGGCATTTGCCTTCTTCAGTCAGGTAGCCGGGGATGGTCATTGTCACAGACTCAAGGCAGGCTACGGGCTGAAGTGCGCCAGCAGGACGGGCGATAGAAGCACCCGGCAGGACGGTACAGCCTCCCATCTTGCGGGCATCGCGGCGCCGTTGGATAGTCAGACGGTCACGACTGGCTGCACACCCACAGGAGTACGAGACCTGGACGGCGGCAAACGGATCAGCGGATGCCAACGGCACATCCTGAGCGATACGATGGGACTCGCGTTGACCGTTTTTGTCACGTCCGCTTCCGTTTTCGATCGTAATGGTGCTTGTCTGCTGCTCGAATGTCGCACCGATCTCGGCAGAAACTTTGTCTCGCCCGATTTTATGGCACCCTGTGCGGCCCTCTCCAAGATTGGGTCGCACAGGGATTGCGTTTTCGCCTGCTACATGTTCTGTGCTCTAAAGATTAGGGGGGATTCGCTCTCTTGACTCGTCGCTGGTTTTCCAATGCAGCGCCTCGCGAACGCGCATTCGCTTCAACACCTCGGTTTTGTATCATTATAATGATATATGGTTGAAATTCATCTGTCAAGTCCCAAGAATCGGGTGGGTGTGTCCCGGATTTTTGGACAGCCGCTGTCTGAATCAGGAGTGGACAGGACTGATATAGCACAGTTTTCATGCCATCAGCCCTCCTTTTGGCGCCATGCTTGACCAACCCTTCACTGCTGGCACCATGCTGGCCTTCTTCGCAACGTCGTTGGTTGGCGGCGGGAACACTGCCGGACAGGCGCACCGCTGCGAAGAAGGCGCACCGGTCGGGGAGGCATGTTTTTGTAGGGGGGCGTTGCGGGGGCGCAGCCCCTGCACAAGGGAGGGCCGAAGGCCCGACCGCCCAGAACTGCAGTGGTCAGTGGTTAGTGAGAAACGCTTTCGCTCGACTCATAAAGGATCGTAAATTGACTATGGCTGAAACGTTGCGGATTTTATAGCGCAGCGAAATAGGGCGCTACGAATCGACACAACAATTTGGGATGCACCCGGCGAACGTAGCCGGAAATCTTAGGTTCGGGATTGCCCTAAGATAAAGGCCCGGCCGACCAAGAGTGGTCTCGGCCTGGCCCAGCGAATCTTGCTAAGGCGAGGCACATTCGTCCATGAAGACGCTGTCTGGATGGTGGGGAGCGGTCAGTGGGCTTGAGGGATTCGCGTTGTCAGAGTACTTGGCGAGCCCCGGGGTGGCGACTGCCTTTGGGGTTGTGTCTGTTCTCTGCAGGTACGGGATGAGCGCCCTGGCCAGAAAGACGCGAAAGGCACAAAAGTGACCGTTGGGTGAAGGCGCTGCAGGACACGACCGAGGCCGCGTTGCGGGCGGTACTGAAGGGCGATGCCGGCGCCTACTTTGCCGCGCTTGAGGCGCTGCAGCCGGGCGCCGGTGATGATGGCAAGATGGTCCTGTCGATCTACCTGTGCAAGGCGGCTCTGCATCTCCAGGTTGTGAAGCATGAGAACGCAGACACTGACACAGACTCCGATCCCCTGGAGGGGATAACCGAGGACTATCGTCAGCGTGCGCGCTCTTCACATTCGATCTCGATCAACTGGGGGCCGCAGTTCGCGGAGCGCTTCACAGTTGACGAGGCCGCCGCTCTCCACAGGCGCTTTGCAGTCCTGGACGACAAACTGCAGGCGGATGACGAGCATTTCGCGCCCGGTTTCCAGGCGCGGCCGATGCGTTACTTTTTCAATGAGATGCCGGCCGATTTCACGCTCGAGGACTTTATCGGCAGCTGGAACTGAGTACGGCCAACGCCGCGGCGTTCATGTCCGACCCTGGCTGAAATCGTAAAGTCACGCCTCACAGTTCGCTCTCTAGCCATCGGGAACCCTGCGCTTCCAGCTGGGCGCGCAGATCCTTCTCCAGCCGCCCGATCATGCCGCCGGGGCTGTATGCTGCGTTGCCGGCGTCGGCGACCAGATTATGGCCGGTGATGGCGACGGACTCATCTGAAGCCAAAAACAACATGACCTCGGCCACGTGTTCGGGCAGGGCGGGGCTGCCCATGGGATAGGCGAATTTCTGTGTGCGGACCGAGGCCGGGCTGTTGGCGAGCATCTCATACTTCTTTTCGGTGAGCATTCGCGCGGGGGTGAGCGTGTTGGCGCGGATGCCGTCGGGGCCGTAGGTGATGGCCAGATGCTGGGTGAAATTGATCATGGCGGCCTTGGCCGGACCATAGGATGAGATGCTGGCGCCGCCGCCAAGGGCGGTGCTGGATGAGACGTTGATGATGTTGCCGCTCCCCTGCTTGATCATCAGCGGAACCACCTCTTTGCAGAAGAGAAGCGGCGCGGTCACGTGGCAGGAGAAGCCGTCATCCCAGTCCTGGAGCGTGACATCCTCCAACATGCCCCCCGGGTTGTCGATGATGGCGTTGTTGACCATGACATCGACGCGCCCATAGCGCGCCACGGTGAATTCGACCAGGGCTGTAATGTCCTCTTTGATCATGACATCACAGCGCTTGTAGGCGATCTCACCGCTGAGACCTTCCGCCGCCGCCAGCACCTTCTGCGAATTCTCCGGCGTTCGGCCGCGGTCGCAGATGACGACGGAGGCGCCCTCGCGGGCCATCGCCAGCGCGCCGGCTTTGCCCAGCCCCAGAGTTGCGCCGGTGATGATGGCGACTTTGCCTTCCATTCTCGTTCCCATGAGTTTCTCCTTAATGTTCAGTGATGTTCAGTGGCGATGCTGCAAGAGTCACCCGCTGAACGCGGCGTGCATCTTGCGGGATGACGCGGGCGGCGGACGGCCCGCTATACAGACAAGGGGTTAATCGCTGAAAGAGAAGGAATAGAGCGTCGCGTCCCGCAGTTCGAAGATAAGCTGAATTTCCCGGCCCACCAGCGCGGACAGATCCTGACCGTCGCGCCATTGCAGGGGGTGATCGGTGACATCGGCCTGGACCGGAATCGAATCAGCCAGGGTCTTGCCATCGACATCCGCGAGCGCGGCTCTGACCTGGCCGCGGGCCGCGTCGGCGCTGAGACGGAGTTGGCGTCCGCTGCACAGTACAGGCTGCGTGACGAGCGTAGCGGTCTGTGTCTTGCTGGCCGGCGTCAACCCGGCAAACCCGTCCGGCCGCAGCGTCGCCAGCCCAAGATAGGCGGAGCGCCAGTCGGTGTGGGGGCCGTCGCTGCCGCCGTAATAGAGCTGCAAGCGCCCGTCCTTTAGGAAGGGATAGGCCCCGGCGTAGACGCAGCCCCAGTCGAAGCTGCCTTCCTCGCCGCGCTCGATCAGGGGCGTCCCCGGGGAGACGCGCTGCCATTGCACGGTGTCGGAACTCCAGGCCAGCTCACAGTCGACCAGGTCGGTCGCGGTATCGAACATCATCAGCAGGCCGAGATAGAACTGGGCGTAGGGGAAGGCGATCAGGGCGTAGGTCTGGCGTTCGGGTTCGTCGGGCAGGGCGCTGAGGACCTCGACCGCCCGCGTCCAGGTGCTGAAGTCCTCGCTTTCGGTGCGGCCAACGGTGCGCTGGCGTCCGTCAGAGAGGCGGGTGATGCCGACATATCTGCCATGGCGTTCATCCCAGAACAGATTGTTGTGGGTATCCCAACGGGCGTCGATCTCAGGGCAGGGCTGGATGGGGGACCAGTGCAGGCCGTCGGGCGAACTGGCGACGCCGCCCTCCATGAAGGCCTTGAACCTGCCGGCCGGGTCGGGATCGCTGGGGTCAAGGGTTACGCCGACGCCGTGGACATCGCGCATGACCAGATTGTTGCGGGTGGAGCCATTGAACTCGATCAGGCCCAGTTCGGGCCTCTCCCAGCGGATGCCATCGGTGGAGACGGCGTAACAGACGCCCATCTCGCGGTGATTCCTGATGTGTTCGTCGGCTCTTGCGCGGGCAAGCGCAGCGCGATAGGCGCCGCGTTCACGTTGTGCGGGCGGGGTATCGGATGTGGCCGCGTCGATGATAAAGGGATTGTACCAGCACTTGTAAAGGTTGTCGGTGCGGTCGAAGATCACATTGGGGTAGAGGTTGTCGTGGCGGACTTCCCAGGGCAGATCTTCGCCGAAGAGAGGATTTTCGCTCTCCTTGCGCGCCCGCCCCGGCGTCACGGTGAGATGCTCGGCTTGCGCCCAGAGCGAAGTATCCAGAAGCAAATATCTGTTGTCGATCATGTGCCGGTCCGTCCTGTGAGCGCGATGCCGCGCACCATGTATTTCTGCCCGATAAAAAAGATCGCAATCATCGGCAAGGAGGTGAACACGGTGGCGGCCATCAATAGCCCTGGCACCGGATCCCCCTGCGCGATCTGCCATCTCAAAAACGCCAGCCCAATGGCGACGGTATACGTGCTGTCCTGGCTCAGATAGATGACCTGCTTGACGAAGTCGGTCCATACGTTGATGAAGGAAAAGATGGCGATGGTGGCCAGCACCGGCTTGGTCAGCGGCAGCAGGATGCGCCAGAAGATGCCCAGCTCGTTGCAGCCGTCGATTTTGGCAGCGTCGTCCAATTCAGCCGGCAGGGTCATGAAAAACTGGCGCATGAGAAAGACGTAGACGGGGTTTGCGAAGTAGCTGGGCACGATGAGCGGCAGCCAGGTGCCGATCCAGCCGATATCCCTATAGAGCAGGAAGCGGGGGATGATCACCACCCAGAAGGGCAGCATCATAGTGCTGAGCAGGACCATGAAGAGGAAATTGCGGCCCCAGAACTTGAGGCGGGAGAAGCCGAAGCCGACGATGGAGGCGCTGACCAGCTCGCCGACGACGGAGAGAGAGACGATGATGGCGGTGTTGATAAAATAGCGGCCAAAGGGGACGCTGGTCCAGGCGCTGGGGTAGTTTCCAAAGTAGAGTGCGGAGGGAAAGATCCGCAGCGGGATCTGATTGAAGTCTTCAAAGGTTTTGAGCGAACCCATAATAACCCAGAAGAGCGGGAAGATGAACCAGACAAAACCGACGGCCAATAAGATGTAGGCGAGCACGTCGCGCAGGCGGCGCTGGGTGGTCTTGCTCTTGCTCCATGAGGCGGTCAGCGCGGACAAGGCGGTTTACTCCTCACCCTCGTAGTAGACCCAGAAGCGGGCTATGCGGAAGTTAACGAAGGTCAGGGCGAGGATGATGAGGAAGATCATCCAGGCGAGCGCGGAGGCGTAGCCCATGCGGTAGAACTCGAAGGCCTGGCGATAGAGATAGAGGCCGTAGAAGAGGGTGGCGGTGCCGGGGCCGCCATTGGTCATGATGAAGGCCTCGACAAATGATTGCATCACGCCGATGGTCGTAACGATGACGTTGTAGAAGATGGCGGGCGAGATCTGGGGCAGGGTTACGTGCCAGAATTTGGCCCATTCGCCGCCGCCGTCGAGGTCGACGGCCTCGTAGAGATGCTGCGGTACGCCTTGCAGGGCGGCGAGGATGATGAGCATGGCGGCGCCGGCGGTTGCGAGCGCTTTGAGCGCCAAAGAGGGCAGCGCCCAGGAGGTATCGAAGAGCCAGTTGGGGCCCTCGATGCCAACCCAGCCGAGGGCGGCGTTGACGGGGCCGTTGGCGGAGAGGATGGTGGTCCAGAGGAGGGCGAGGCCGACACCGCCGATGACGCTGGGTATGTAGAAGGAGGTGCGGAAGAAGGGGATGCCGCGCACTTTCTGGTTGAGCAGGATGGCAACGAAAACACTGATGGCCGTGCCCGCGGGGACGGTGAGCAGGACATAGGTAAAGGTAACCTGCAGGGCGTCGGCGACCCTTTCGTCGCCGAAGAGCATGCGCTGGATGTTTTCAAAGCCGATGAACTCCGCCTCGCCAATCAGCTGGTAGCGGGTGAAACTGAGGACGAAGGAGGCGATGAAGGGGTAGACCATCAGGAAGCTGAAGCTGACCAGCCAGGGGGAGATGAAGGCCCAGCCGACGATGTGCGGCCTCAGCTTGGCCCAGCTGATATTCGACGCAAATGTCCTGGGGCTCTGCATCGGCGATCCGGATGGAAAGTGGGTGGTGGTTAGTGAGAAGTGGATAGCGGCACGCGTTTTCACGCGCCACTATCCACTGTTGTGCGGAATGTATCAGGCGTGTGCGCCCAGGATTTCGTCGGTCTTCTGGTCGACGATGACGACCTGGTCTTCGACGCTTGCCTCGCAGCGCAGCACTTCGCCCCAGAGGATCTTGATCTCACCGAACCATTCGAGGACGCCGGGGAGCTGCGGGGTGAAGATGAAGTTGTCGAGGGCATCCAAGCGGGCTTCGACCGCTTCGGGGCCACCCCATGTGGCCTGGTAGTCTGCGTCCTGCCACACGCCGGCGTTGACCGGTTCGGCAGTGCCGGCGAGGCCGATGTTCTTCTGGTTCTCGAAGTTGGCCAGATACATCATGAACTCGAAGGCTTCGGCCGGGTGCTGGCTTTGCGTGGTGACGATGTGGAAGTGCATGGAGCCAAGGCCGGCGCTCTCGCCGGTGTTGGGCGAGCGGACCCAGGCGACCTGGGTGAGGTCGTGCTCGCTGCGGTTTACCCAGTAGAGATCGCCGCGGGAGGCTATGCCCTGGACGCCGGCAGCCCAGGGGTAGATGCCCAAGGCCTGGCCCTGTCCTTGATAGTCGTCCACGTTCAGCATGCAGCCGTCCTGGCAGATCATGTCGACGGCGAACTTCTGGCCTTCGATGAACTCGGGCGTATTCCAGGATCCTTTTTTGTTCTCAACATCGATCAGTTGACCGCCATTGGCAACACTCCAGTTGACCAGGCCGTCCTGCTCGATATTGCCGAAACTGAAGTTGGAGCCGATGATGTCTTCGCCGAGGTCGCTGATAGCGCAGGCGGCTTCTCGGTAGTCGTTCCAGTCCCACCATTTGTCGCCGTTATGGTCGTGTTCCCAGGGCATGGGGACGCCGGCCTCTTCGAAAAGGCTCTTATTGATGCCGGACATGACGATATTGAGCTGGAAGGGCACGGCCTTGACCTTGCCCGGCTCGTAACCGACATGATCGGGGATGCGGATCAGCTCGCTGCCCTCCTGGCCGGGGAAGGGCGTGCCGCTGGCCTCGAAGTAGGGCGTGAGATCGGCGGCGATTTCGTGGAACGCGCTCAGCTGCAGATCGAAGAACAACATAATGTCGCCCCATTCACCGGCGGCGACGAGGATGGGCATGCGCCGATCGAAGTCGGCGACCGGTTCAAAGATGATGCCGATATCGGGGCGCTCTTCGGCCCAAGTGTCGAGAAAGCCGTTCATCAGTTCACGGCGCACGCCGGAGCCCCACTTGTTGAGGAAGCGCAGGGCGACGCGTTCCGAGGAAGGGCCGGAGTCTGCCATATCCCCTGCCGTCGGGGCGACCGGCGCCACACATCCAGCCACCGCTGCTCCCGCAACCAAGCCGCCAGACACTTTGAGAAAATCACGTCTGCTTGTCTTGCTCGTCATCGGTCTTCTCTCCTTAGGTTGTGCATCGAACGTACAAAATTGGGTTACTTTCTTATCAATTCCTCCCTTCGGATTTTTCGTGATGGCGGCGGAGCGCCCATTGCATGAACGAGATTCCCAAGCCTATGAACACCTGGAAATATAGCACCTTGCAGAAACCTATTATAGAATAAGATTCATGTTGTGTCATGTAACAAAAAAATTCTGATTCTTGGCGACCCCTGGAGTACACCACCCATGCAATTTGGAATCTGTCTACCGATTGCCGACGCGGGCATCGCGCACGCGGCCGGCTTTGATTTTGTCGAGCCGACGGTCCGATCTCTGTCCCCGCTGGACCCGGATTTCGACGCGATCCGTGCGCCGTTCGACAGCGCGCCGCTGCCGACGCCGGTTTTCAACGTCTTCGTGCCCTCTGAGGTACCTGTCACCGGGCCGAATGTAGATTGGGAGCGGGTGGAGAGCTATCTGGAAGCCGCCATCGGCCGCGTGGCCGCGGTCGGCGGCGAGAAGATCGTCTTCGGCAGCGGCGGCGCCCGCAATGTGCCGGACGGATTCGACAAGGAAGAGGCTTTCATGCAGCTGGTGCGCTTCCTGCGGCTGGCCGGGAACGTGGCAGTGCGCAACGGCGTGACCATCGTCATCGAGCCGCTGAATTCGCGCGATTCGAACATCATCACCAGCGTGGCCGAAGGCATGGAGCTGGCGCGGGAGACCGCGCATCTGCGCGTGCGCCTGCTGGCCGATCTCTACCATATGATGGAGGACGACGAAACGCTGGAGAACATCACGACCTGCGCCGCATGGATCGAGCACGTGCATGTCGCGGACACGCATCGCGTTGCGCCAGGTGAAGGCAGTTACCCATATGAGGAGTTTTTCCGCCGCCTGCACAAGGGCGGCTACAGCGGACGCATCTCGATCGAGTGCCGCTGGGATGACCTCGCCGCCCAGGCAGGCCCCGCCGGAGAATATCTGCGCCGCATGTGGGACGAGACAAAATGACACAAACCGATGAGTCTGAACTTGGCTTTGCCATCCTCGGCGCGGGGATGGTGGCGGAGTACCATCTGAACGCGCTCCAGGAGTGCGCCGACCTGGGCGCGCGCCTGGTGGGCGTCGGTCACTACAACCCGGCCCGCTACGAGGATATTTCGCAGCGTTTCGGCGCGCCGGCCAGCTCCTATGACGAGTTGCTGGCGGACCCGGCGGTGGATGCGGTCTGCATCTGCACGCCCAGCGGCCAGCACGCGCAGCAGGCGATCGCGGCCGCTTCGAGCGGCAAACACGTGCTGGTGGAAAAGCCGATGGCCATCTCGCTGGCCGACGCAGACGCCATGATCGCGGCCTGCCGGGCGAACGGCGTGCAGCTGGGCGTCTGTCTGCAGCGGCGGGCTGAGCCGCTCTTCCGCCGCGTCCACGACGCCATTCACGGCGGCGACCTGGGTGAGATCACGCTTGCCGTGGTGACGATGCCCTATTTCCGCGATGAGCCCTACTACGCCCAGGCGGAATGGCGGGGCACCTGGGCGATGGACGGCGGCGGCGTGCTGATGAACCAGGGCATTCACATTATCGACCTGCTGCTGTGGTTCCTGGGCGACCCGGTCGAGGTGCATGCCTTCGCGGATTCGCGGCATCGCTCGGTGGAGATCGAAGACACGGCGGGCGCGGTGCTGCGATTTGCCAACGGCTCGGTGGCGACGATCACCGCTACAGTGGCCACTGAACCCGGATTTCCCCACCGGCTGGAGGTCTACGGCACCAACGGCGGCATCCAGATCGAGGGGGAGTCGGTGCTGCGCTGGGGGCTGGCGGACGAGTCCAAAGCGACGGTCGAGCCGTGGCCGGTCGCGACAGAGCAGGTGGATCCGGGAATGGCGGGCGACCCACGCGGTATCTCGACGAGCGGCCATATCGCCATCCTCAAGGATTTCATTGCCGGCATCCGCCGCGGGGAAGACCCGGTCATTGACGGCGCTGAGGGCAGACGGAGCCTGGCTGCGATATTGGCAGTGTATGAGGATAGCTTTTAGTAGGGCCTAATGCCAGTTAGGGAAGTCAGTTTTTGGATCTGCAGGGAGTCGGGTACCCCCCGTGAATCGCTTGATGTAGAGGCGGGCGCACAGTCCCTGGAGAGTATGGGCATGGTCGGTCTCGACATGGAGTTGTTCGACCAACTGGCTGCTGACGGTCTCAATGATTTGGCGCAACGCGTAAAAGAGGCGGCGGAGAGACCTGGGGAGCTGTCGTTTCTGGTCACGTCGGGGCTATGTTTACGTCGGGGCAAGGTGTGCAGACGGATGCGATTGTGTTGCCAAAGTTCAGCAGCGACGGCTCGTTGGCAGACCGCCTCGACACCCGCAGTGTTCCAGAAACGGAGTAAATCCGGTCAGCACCAGACGCGCCTCGACCAAAGAGATCTGTCGAGAATCTTGAGATTTTCTGTCTCGCCGGCAAGATGGTCCGGTCAACAGGAGTAGTTTGAGAATGCGAAAGCAGTTGACTGGAATCCGGTATTGACATCGCCCCCGGCCTGTGATAATGTTGGTTAGTTGCAACAATTCTCAACAAATAAGATTATCATGTGCCACAATACCACAGAGATCAATCGGCAGTTACGCAAACGCGGCTACCGGGTAACCCCCCAACGCCAACTCATCCTCGACGCCGTCTGTCAGCTCGGTAAGCACGTCACGCCCGAAGCTGTGTACGACCAGGTACACCGCATCGCTCCAACTCTGAGTCGGGCCACTGTCTACCGGGTTCTGCATTTTCTGACAGAACAGCGCATCCTGACGATGGTGCATATGGCCGACGGCCGGCTTGCCTTCGAAATGGCCGGCCCCGAACCGCATCACCACCTCGTCTGCCGCTCATGCGACAGCTTGCTCGAGCTGCCGCACAGCGTTTTGCGTTCCTTTCGCCAGGCGATGAAGTCCCAATACGACTTTGAGACCGACGTAAGTCATGTCTCATTCTTTGGGCATTGCACCGACTGCCATGACTCTGCCGGCGCCTGACGCCAATTGTGGGGACACACGCCACCTGTCTGACGAAAGGGTACCCGCAGATGCTTCACTCACTTCGAATTCTGTCATCGATTCTCACGCTGATGTTCCTTCTGGCCGCTTGCACCCCAGTCGCGCCTGGGACGACATCTGCCAGCGCAGATGCTCCTCAGGCCTCAACCTCCGGTACAACAGCTTCCGAGGAGACTGATACGCCCTCCGGGCCGCCGGTCCGGGTGGTGACAACCACCAACTTTGTGGCTGATTGGGCCCGGGTGGTAGGTGGAAGCAGGGTCGAGGTCTTCAGCCTGCTGCCAGTGGGTGGCGATCCGCACACTTTTCTGCCAGGCGCTCGCGACGTTGCCCAGGTAGCTGACGCCGATGTTGTGTTTACTGTCGGTCTCGGCCTGGAAGGCGAATGGCTGCATGAACTGGTACACAACGCCAGTGCAGATGAGTCCAAGATTGTCGCGCTTGGTGAGAGCGTAGATCCCATTGAGTTTACCATGGTCGATATGCATGACGATCACGAGGATGAAGACGAGCACGGCCATGCCGAGGATGAAGATGATCACGAGGATGAAGACGAGCACGGCCATGCCGAGGATGAAGATGAGCACGAGGATGAAGACGAGCACGGCCATGCCGAGGATGAAGATGAGCACGAGGATGAAGACGAGCACGAGGATGAAGACGAGCACGGCCATGCCGAGGATGAAGACGATCACGAGGATGAAGACGAGCACGGCCATGCCGAGGATGAAGACGATCACGGGGATGAAGACGAGCACGCACACGGACTTCTGGATCCCCACTTCTGGTTCGACCCGATCCGGGTGAAGGTCGCGGTCAACGAAGTAGCCGCTCGGCTCTCGGCCATAGACCCTGAGAACGCGGGGGACTACTTACGGAACGCCTCTGAGTATGGGGAACAGCTCGACGAGCTCCACGCCTGGATCCAAGAGCAGGTTGCTACTGTGGAGCCGGAGCGCAGACTGCTGGTTACATCACACGACAGCCTCTCCTACTTTGCAGAGGCCTATGGGTTTGAGATAGTTGGCCTGGTTATTCCGTCTCTTGCGACTCACGTGGAGCCGTCTGCGGAGCACATTGTGGGCGTGGTCGAGGTGGTTCGGGAGCACGATATACCAGCGGTGTTTGGTGAGACGACAGTCAGTGCGAGGCTGGCGCAAACCATAGCAGAGGAGACTGGCGCGCAGCTGGTCCGGCTCTATTCGGGTTCCCTTGGGCCGGAGGGCAGCGGCGCTGACACCTACCTTGGCATGGTGCGTACAAACGTGGAACGCATCGTCGGGGCATTGAGATGAACCCCGCTCCGAACGTACACGGCGCGAGCATGTCGCTTCAGGACGTGACTGTCGAGGTAGTCATGTACCCCCATGGGGCGGTTGATAAAGATGCATAGGGTGTGTGCGGTCAGCTTAATGTAGAGCCGAGCGCAAAGGCACTGGAAGGTGTGTGCATGGTTGGTTTCGGTATTGAACTGTGCGGCCAACTGACCGTTGACGGTTTCGATGCTTGGCACTCGTCGTCAACGAGCACATGCACCCATAGACAAGAGAAAATAAAGAGGACAAAGATGTTGAATTTGCCCGTTGATTGGGGAACGTTATGGTTAGGGGGCTTCTGCCCGGTGGAGGCGCTCGGTGGGTTGCCGGTTCGTGGCGCAGATTATGCCGCGCATCCACCGCTGGATGATCGGCTGACCCTACCTGCTAACGCAGCTTTACACGCCGAAGTGACGCTTGAAGCGGCAGAAGCGACATGGTCGGAACGCCTGGGCGGCGCGTCGGTTGTACTGGTGCGCGATGCCTACCGCGCTCGCCGCTTACTGCATCAGGCGGCGGGAATTCAGCCAGGCGAATGGGTCGGTGTCCCGGCGAATGCCAGCCATGACCTGGCAGAGTCGGTCAGGCATCATGAGGCGCTGCTGCGCTTTCTGGACTTTGACGCGCATCTGCGGCTCGCGCCGTCCAGTACGCGCTTCACCTGGACGCAGGTGGTGCGCGGGTTGTGGCAGCCGCAGAACGCTATATGGCTCGACTGCGCTGACACCCTGCCTACGCCCGGCGCGGCAGAACGCCCGGCGGTTACGCTGTACGGCTTACATCTGCCTGATGCTGATGACCGCCCCGGTGCGCTGCTGGTATTCAGTGATGAGGCACTCTATGCAGAGGTGATAGCACTGCGTCAACCGGTTGACTGCCCGAACGCAGCGCAGGCATTGGCACAGTGTGAACGTCTGTCAGAACTGGCAGAGAAGCAAAGCGCCAATCTGGCGGAGGTGCGGCGCGGTCTGCGTGAAGCCGCCGGGCTGGTGACACATGAGCCGAACAGGCTGGCGCTGGCGACCGCAGTCGCGGTGCAGATTCCGCTAGAGAGCGATGTCGCCACGTTTTACGCCTACGTTGAGCAGGAAAATACGCCCGTGCGCTGGCTGCCACAGATTCGGCCTTTGCATTATGCCGCGCTGGGTGCTGACGGCGCGCCAGATCACCGGGGAACGGCGACAAACCTCGCCCGCTGGATGTGCGTCCCGGTGGGGCCAGATTACACCTTTGAGGAGATCAAACACGGTGTGCTGGGCATCGTCAAAGCGGCGGAATATCTCGGTGTGCGCTGGCGCACCAATCCCGCCTTTGCTGCCGAGTACGCTTCCTTGATGGATCGAACCTATGGCGCAGGGCATGATGCCTACCGCCCGATGTTTGCGCTGGGTGAAGCCATCGCAGCGGGACATTAGCCATGCAGTTGATCGCTATCACCGGGATGCTGCATCAACCCAAGACCGCGCTGACGCAGGCGCTCATTGAAGCGCTGTCCGCCGAAAACGAAAACGACAGTTGAACAGAGGAGACAGGAACATAATGAACACACTTGAAACACGAGTGCCAGTGACCGTTCTGACGGGCTTTCTGGGGGCAGGCAAAACCACGTTACTCAACCGCGTCCTGACCGAAAATCACGGTAAGAAAATCGCGGTAATCGAAAATGAGTTCGGCGAGATCGGCATTGATAACGATCTGGTCATTGGAGCGGAAGAAGAGATCTTCGAGATGAACAACGGATGCATCTGCTGCACCGTTCGGGGTGATCTGATTCGCATTCTCAGTCATCTGATGAAGCGCCGCGATAAGTTCGATTACATCATGGTCGAAACCACCGGCATGGCGGATCCCGGTCCCGTCGCGCAAACCTTTTACGTGGATGATGATATGCAGCAAAAATTGACGCTTGATGCGATTGTCACGGTGGTGGATGCCAAACATATCTGGGAACACATCGACGATAGCGATGAGGCAAAAGAACAGGTTGCCTTTGCTGATGTGATCCTGCTCAATAAGATTGATCTGGTTGCCCCGGAGGACCTCGACAGACTCGAAGCACGCATCAAAAGCATGAACCGCATGGCGAAAATCTGCCGCACCCGCGACGCGGTGGTCGAGATGGACAAGATTCTAAATGTGGGCGGCTTCAACCTCGACCGGGCACTGGAAATCGACCCGAAGTTCATGGAGCCAGAATACCCGTTTGAATGGTCGGGTATCTATGAACTGAACACCGGGACTTACGAATGGGTGATGGGTGAAGGCCCTGACCCGGCAATGGGGGCCGCACTGCTGCCGCTGGCAAATAATGGATTGGCGGCGAAGGAAGCGACCCTGATGGGAGCCGTACTGACCTTCTCTGAAGATGAGCAGGCAGTACAGGCAGGCGAAACGCTGCACCTTGGCAAAGGACAGCACAACCAGCTCGTGCTGAACAGAAAAGGCGAGACCGTCTTCAACTTCGTGATTCAGCAGCCGGGCTATTACATGCTGTTCACCGAACATCACCCTGATGAATTCGACGCGCACCTTTGCGGCACGGATGCCGTGCTTGTCCCGCTCGAAACCCGCGAGTACAAGCCCGATCATGAACACGACGAAGAAGTGACTTCTGTTGGTATCACCCTCCCCGGTGATTTTCACTTGGAGAGGCTCAATGATTGGTTAGGTCAACTGCTGACCGTGCATGGGCTGGACATCTTCCGTATGAAAGGTGTGTTGAGCGTGCGCGGCTGGGATGAACGATTCGTATTTCAGGGGGTGCATATGCTCTTTGACGGCCGCCCGGATCGTCCGTGGGGGAATCAGCAGCGTCGTAACAAGATGGTTTTTATCGGGCGTAACCTGGATCGGGCTGCACTGGAAGAAGGCTTTCGCGCATGTCTCGTGTCATGATGCTGCGCAAAGACAAACCCAAACCGCCGCAGCCATCGCTCAAGGCAATATGGCGTACCCACATTGACGATCATCCGATTGGGCTGGCATGGTCGCCGGATGGCAAACTGTTGGCAGTGGCGGGTGTGTCTGGACCCATCACGCTGTTTAATGGTGCAGACGGCACGGTACAGCACAAGCTACCCGGCCATACCCTTCTTGGCACGATGGCAATTTCGTGGCACAAAGACAGTCGTCTCCTCGCCAGTGTCGGGCAGGATGGCAAAGTACGGCTGTGGGATACCGAGACAGGAACGCAGACCTGTGAAATGGCAGGCGGCGCAAGCTGGGTGGAGCGTGTCGCTTTCAGCCCTGCGGGCGATTTGCTTGTGTCAGCCGCCGGGCGCAAACTGCGACTGTGGAACACCACCGGGGAATTGAACTACGAATATCCCGATGCGAACAGCACCATTACTGACATCAAGTGGCGCTATGATGGCAAACAGTTCGCCATCTCTGCCTACAATGGCGTCGTGCTGTATAGCCCCACAAAAGCGGAGCCACTCCACCGTTTCGAATGGCAGGGTTCGACACTCACACTGGAATGGAGTCCCGATGGAAAGTACATTGCCACTGGCGACCAGGACTCGACGGTGCATTTCTGGCTCGTCGATTCAGGGCAGGATTTGCAGATGTGGGGCTACGAAACGAAGGTGCTGGAACTGGCATGGAGCTTCAATAGTCGCTATCTTGCGACCGGCGGCGGGACTCAGGCGGTGATCTGGGACTGTTCCGGCAAGGGGCCAGAAAACACTCGACCGATCATGCTGGAAGGGCATAAGCACCTCATCAAGCACCTGAAGTTTCAACGACGGGGTAAGCTGCTGGCTTCCGGTGGTAACGATGGTCTGCTAGCAATCTGGAAAATCAAGAAGAAGAAACTCGTTTTGCTGGCGGATGCTGTGTTCAAAGCCCCAATTGCCGGCTTGGCCTGGTCACCGGATGATCGCTATATCGCGGCGTCAGACGAGAGTGGTACCCTGTCGATAGCGGCAGCGCAGCGATTATGAGAAACGTATTTCATATGAAATAATCCCCTCTGTTGGTGAGACGTTTTGTCTCGATGATAATGGCGGCCGCGGCAATAGGGACCGCAGCCGCCGTGACCGGCCT
>Ga0209022_1002119_pt1 | contig 17396 bp, 17 predicted proteins | sample PinacodermPK_FD_187300 | JGI IMG/M metagenome (GOLD analysis project Ga0209022, IMG submission 187300) | Host-associated microbial community of the marine sponge Aplysina aerophoba from Gulf of Piran - sponge pinacoderm, lysed by proteinase... | ecosystem: Host-associated > Porifera > Sponge >...
GAGCTCGGCCCCCGCGGACGGGCCGTCAACCCAGCCGGCTCGATCGAGTTCACGGGCCCGGCGTTCCCGGGTCACGAGGGCGACGAGGCAACGATCTCGATCGAACGACGCGGAGGCACGCGGGGTGAGGTCTCGGTCCGCTATGGAACGATGCCCCGCTCCGCCACGCCCGCTACCGACTTCAGCGCAACGTTTGGCCGGCTCGTGTGGAAGGACGGGGAGTCAGGCACGCGTCTGGTCCACGTCCCGCTGATGGCGGACGACGAGATCGAACGTAGCGAGCTGTTCGACCTCGTCCTGAGCGACGTCTCCGGCGGCGCCGAACTTCCGGAGCCTCGCGCCGTCGGCGTGATTCAGGACATGACAGCCGGCCCGGGCTGCGCGGACAACGACGGCGCGCTCTGCCTGTCCGGCGGCCGCTTTCGCGTCGAAGTCGAGTGGCAGTCGCACAGCGGCGAACGCGGCACGGGCACCCTCGAACGCCTGAGCGACGAGACCGGCATCGCCACTTTCTTCTCGCCTGAGAACGTGGAGCTCGTGTTCAAGCTCCTCGACGGCCGGGGCATCAACGACCACCACTGGGTCTACTACGGCGCCCTCTCCGATGTCGAGTACTGGCTTACCGTCACCGACACGCTGCACGACCGGATCGTCGTCTACCGCAATCCGCCGGGCGAGATCTGCGGGCGCGGCGACTCCAAGGCGTTCGCCGAGCTTGCCGGCTTGACCGCAATGTCGAACCCCGCCGTCTCGACCCCTTCCGCCGTCGAGACGGACGGCGATTGTCGCCCGGGGGCGCTCTGCCTGCTCGACGGCCGCTTCGAAGTGACGGCGGAGTGGACCAAGGCCGACGGCGAAACCGGCGTCGCCACCCCGCTGCCGGGCGCCGACGCCACCGGCTACATGTGGTTCTTCTCGCCCGGGAACATCGAGCTCGCGGTCAAGGCCCTTGACGGCAGGTCACACAACAACGCCTTCTGGGTCTTCGCCGCCGGACTGACCGATGTCCACTACAAGGTGACCGTTACCGACACGGTGGCCGGCGTCTCGAAGACCTACTCCAACCCGAGCCGCCCGTTCTGCGGTTTGGGCGACACGTCGGCGTTTCCGCAGTAGTTTCGCGCGGATGGAACGGTTTCGTGGTTACGGCGCAGCCGTGCGCGCTCTGGCAGCGTTGGCCCTCGTGGCGGCGTTCGCGGCTCCTGCCGCACCTCAGGTCAACACGGAGAAGATGCGCGTCGGCGCCAACGAACCGGGATGGGGCGGCACCTTCGACCTCAACGCTTCGCTTCAGCAGGGCAACACCGAGCGCGAGATCCTCGGCGGCGGCGTCCGCCTGCAGTACGCCTGGCCACGGCTCGAGGCGGACACGGCCGCCGAGGCGGAACCGGACGGCGACGAAACACAAGGTCCAGCCAACGTGATCTTCCTGGTCTCCAACTACTCCTTCAGCCGCGCGAACGACAACCGCTACGTCAACAACGCCCAGGGGCACCTGCGGTTCATCCGGCAGCACAGCCCGAGGATCTCCTTCGAGGTCTTCGGCCAGTACCAGTTCAACGAGTTCATCCGTCTCGAAGACCGCTTTCTCGCCGGCGGCGGCGGCCGCTTCGCCCTCGTCCAGGCCGAACGCACCGAGGTCTTCGCGGGGATCGGCTACATGCTCGAGCAGGAGACCCTCGACCTGCCGGCCGCCCTGCCCGCCGGGACGAGCAGCGAGCACCACCGGTCGACCAACTACCTAACCGTCCGCTTCAACAGCGAGGACGAACGCCTGCGCCTGGTCCAGACCCTCTACGCCCAGCCCCGCTTCGACCGCCTGCAGGACTTCCGGTTGCTCTCCGAGACCTCGTTCGAGATCCAGCTCTTCCGCCAACTGGCCCTGGCGATCAGTTTGAACGTCGCCCACGACAGCGAACCGCCAACCGGGATCAAGAAGACGGATGTCGTGCTGTCGAACTCGCTCAGGTACTCGTTCTAGGAGTCGCCCTGTCCACGAGACATCCCACGGACCGACAGCCACGACATCATCTGGTAGAGAAAGACACATCCAAACAGCAGCATCATGCCTACCCGCCGCTCAAGAACATGAAGCGAGCCGCCTTCGAGCAGAGACCAGGAGGCGGCGTAGAGGTACAGTGCCGCTCCAACGGTTCCCAAGCCAAAGGCCACTGGACGAAACCACGCGGGATACAGGCCGAGTCTCCGCGAATTGACGCTTGAGGTCTTCCAGCTTTCGCGCTTACCCCACTTGGCCTGGACGGCGCCGGCGACGACCAGTACTACCACGCAGCCCCCAATGATCAACAGCGGGCGTCTCGCCTCTCCCCAAGGGCCAGCGTCGGGACCTTCCGGGAAGCCGTCGAAGAACAGCAGTTCCGCGGGAGCAACGAACACGAACAGCGCGAAGCTCCACCACCTGTACCAGTGATCCTCCCTGGTGTGCAGCCGACGGGTCCACTTCGAAGTCGGTTCCGGATCGCTGGCGGCCACCGACCGAGTCTAGCCAAGGAACGGCCGCCGATTCCGACCCTGACATCCTCAACCCCACGAACCGTCGTCCACACGTCGCCGCAAGGCGGCCAGGGATCTCCGAAGACTCTCTGACGCCTCAGCAGCTCGTTCAGGCTCCCATGCGAAGCGGGCGAATGCCACGATACGCGTTACGTACTCGGGGCCGACCGACCTCCCGCTACCTTCTCTCGGAGTCATTCCCCGACGGATATCGGCGCGTCGGGACCTCCTGCAGACATCGATCAATCGCCGCTTCGGGGCCTCCAACGAGTCAGGATCCGTTGGCAACTGCCTCAGCGCTACGCCAAACTCTCGCGCGAAACCCTCCCGGTCCGCCAGGAGCCAACTCTCCACCGCGCGGACCGGAATTCGAAGGGCAACACGCCGAGCCAGGGGTTGCCGGCCAAGAAGGTCCGGAACCAGTTCGGCAGGACAAGGAGCATCGTGGTCAAGGTCGCGCAGGATCAACCAGTTCACGTGCTCACCAGAACGGTTGAACTCAGGGATCCGAGGATCCAGGTTCGGCGCACCCGGCCCCGTGACGACCGCATGAGGCTGCAGTCCCACCAACGCGATCAAACGCTCGGCGACCGGAACGTCGGTGTCCCCCTCAACGGCGAGGTTGACGAAGTTCACTGGAGAAACAGTTGGCCTGGGAGATCGTCGACCCGCCGAGGCCTCGTGCGAGGCCCCAGTATCTCAGCCAAACTCAGGCCGCTCTGAAGCAGCCGGGCAGCACCCTCCACCGAATCTCCAAGTACTGCCTCGGTGCCCTCGGTTCCGGGTTCCAGAACGACGACTTCGTCCAACCCCAAGCCCTGGTCCTTCATGATCTCCTCTGAATGGGTCGTGAGAAGGACCTGCGGGCCGCCCGTGCCGCGGAATCGACTCAAGATGGATGGCAACTGCCGCACTACCGAGGAATGCAACGAGAGTTCCGGCTCCTCCAGCAACACGGGCCCCGCGTCCCGCTTCCCCTCGAGCAGAGACCACAGGAGACCGACAAGCCTTAGCGTGCCGTCGGAAAAATCGTGCTCATTCTGTTTCGCCCCCTTGGGTCTCCAATGGCCGTAGCGAGCCTCCAGGTGCGGCCGGCCTGCATCGTCCTGGACCAGTTCGAGTTGACTGAGTTGCGGTACGGCGGCTTTCAGGCCGTTGCCAATCCGGCGCAGGCGCCGGTTGCGCGTAGGCTCCGGAGTCTTGGCGATTCGAACCAAGAAGTCGCTGCCGTACGGGTCATCCGAGCGGTTCGCCTGGCGTCCCGGTTCTCTGAGCAAGTGGGGAACCAGGTGGAGATACCGAATGGTGCGGAGAAAGTCCGCGATCGGCCGAAACTCCTGGTTCGCGTTCACCTGCTCCAGGTAGGTCTGGGTCAGGCGCTCACTATCCGTCAGGTCGTTGTCGTCGGGACGCTCAAGGACCACATCCCCATCCCGCTTCACGACTTCGCCGGAGAGAATCGGCCGGTGCAGGCCCCGCGACTCCCGAGTAAACGTCAACTCGTAGGACCATCGATCCGCCCTGTCGCCGTCCCCCAACCGGACGCCTATCGTCACATGGCCGTGGTTGAAGTTCCTCGCCGCGAGACAACGTACCCGCGGTATGCCGCCCCGGCTCCGCACCGCCTCCTGAAAACCGCCGCCGGCCGAAGCGACCTGCCGCAAGAATCGCAAGGCGTCCAGCAGATTGGACTTCCCGGACGCGTTCGGACCCAAGACGACGAGACGATCCTGGACTGGAAAATCCGCCTCCTTGAAGTTGCGCCAGTTTCGGAGAGTGAGGTGCGTCAACCGCATGCGGCCAAGCTATCAACTCGTTGCAGTGAGCCACCGGGCGGCGCCTCAGCTAAAGCCTCCCGAGTCGCTCCAGCTAACCACGACGGAGCCCCCGGCCCGAGCGGAGGCGGATACGAGGCAGCAACTGAACCAGAGCCATGACGCCGAAACCGAGGACATTCGTCTGGACGACGACCTCGAACTCCGTTTCCAGGGCGAAGTACCAGAACCCTCCAGCCAGGAGGCAGACGACAGCAATCGCAGCTAGGCTCAAGCCGAACCAGCTGGGGATTCCGTCGAACCACGGCACGAGACTGTCTCCCTGCCGGTCGGCGTCTCGTGTCCGCCATGCCACGATGAGAGTCGAGCCCACGACTAGCACCAGCAGAAGAAGCGACAGATCGGGCCACAGCGGATTCCGCGACGCCCTGAAAGCAATGACCGTCGTCAGACCGAAACAAAGTGAGAGTACGCCGAACGCGAGCCACCGTATGCCCTTCTGCGGAGGGTCGAAGGGCGACGCGCGGTTCTCTCGGACTTCGACCGACCCCATCACAGCTCGTCTTCCCGCGAGCCCAGCCGACGCATCTGGAACAGATGTAAGACGGCAAGACCCCCAAAGATGAAAACCATCAACGGGCCACGCGACACGGCGGGTTCTTCCGCCGCTAAGCTGACCGCCATGTCCCGACCCACCCCATTCGTCTCCGCCCTTCTCCTGCTCTCAGCGGCCTTCACGACCGCCGCGGCTTCAGCCCAGGACTACGGCAGCCGCGGCAACCTGGGCGAAACCGCGACGACCAGCGAACGCGCCGAGATCGAGGCGCTCTACGAACGTTTCGTCCCCTACATCGACCGGGCGCGGACCGAACTGGCGATGGTCCGCGAGACGGTGACCTACGCGGAGGCGCGGGGCTTCCGCGAGTGGGATCCACAGGTCCGCAATCCGAGTCCCGGCGACCGCTTCTACGCTGTGAACCGGGACCGGACGATGGTCCTCTGGGTAGTCGGCCAAGAGTCGCTCGCCTCGGGAATGCGGCTGATCAACAGCCACATCGACTCGGTGCGCCTCGAACTCAAGCCGCACCCGTTGGCGAAGAAGAAGGGCGTGGCCGTCCTCGACACCCTGGTCCACGGCGGCGTCAAGGCGTACCAGTGGGTGAACGTACCGCTCGGACTGACTGGAAGGGTCGACAAGAAGGACGGCTCGGTGATGTGGATCGAGTACGGCTTCGACCCCGGCGACCCGGTTCTGCTGATTCCCGACCTGGCGCCCCATGTGGACCGGGATCTGCGCTCGCGGACGCGGCAGGAGGCGATCAAGCGTGAGGAACTCGACCCGCTGATCACGTCGGCGCCCGCACCGGGCGAAGCTGATTCGGAGGGCAGCGAGGACGGCACCGATGCCGCGGTCGTCGACGCGATGGCCCGCGCCGTCGCCCTGGTCGAACAGGAGTTCGGGATCGAGCCCGACGACTGGGTGAGTAGCGACATTCAGCTCGTGCCGACGACCGAGCCGCGCGAGGTCGGCCTGGACCGGGCGCTGTTCGCCGCCTTCGGGCTGGACGACCGGTTGGCCGGAATCGCCAGCGTGTTCGCGCTGGAGGATCTGAGTACGCCAACCCACACCGCCGTGGCCTACCTGGTGACGGACGAGGAGGTCGGCAGCGGCTCGAACATCGGCGTGGCCTCCGAGTGGTTCCGCCGGATAGCCGCAGAGATGATCCGCGCCGAGACCGGTTCGGTCTCCGAACTCGACGTGATGGAGAGCTTCTCGAACACCGACATGATCACCGCGGACACGACGACGGCCACGAACCCGCTTTGGCCCTCACCCCAGGCGACCGACAACGCCTCCCTGCTCCACCACGGCCTGGTGATCAAGCTCTACGGCGCCGGCCGCAGCGCGAACAGCGAGTACGTTGCCCGGCTTCGCCGGCTCCTCGACGACGCCAACGTCGCCTGGCAGAGCCACACCTACAAGGCCGGCTACGGCGGCGGCACGATCGCCCGCTACTTCAACGCGATGAACATGGAGGTCACCGACTGGGGAGTCGGCATCCTCTCCATGCACAGCACCTACAGCGTCGCCTCGAAGGCCGACCTGTGGGCTCTGTACGAGGGGTTCGTGGCGTTCTTCGACTCATAGCAGCCAACAAGAAAACGGCCGGCCCCCGAAGGGACCGGCCGCCAGACTGCGAAGGCCCGCCGGATTCTTCCGGCAAACCGATCTGACGAAGGCGCCTACTCGCCGCCGCCCGCCGAGATCATCAGCACCGAGCCCTGACGGTGCTCGGCGTGACGCGAGGGAGCGTTCGAGTTCGTGGTCCAGGCGTTGCCGGCCTCGTCGAACTCGATCTCGCGGGTGTAGGTGACCTGCATCGGCATCCGGTACTCGACGAACTTCTCCGTCTTCGGATCGAAGCGCAGCATCGAGTCGGAGCCGGTGCCGGTGATCCAGATCTCGCCGTTGGTCGGGTTGATGTTCAGCGCGTAGGGCAGCGAGTTCGGGCCGTGCGGCAGGTCGTAGACCTTCCACTCTTCCGTCTCCTCGTTGAACGACGCGATGTCGCCCGAGGCCCAGCCCGGCACCCAGACGATGCCGTCGGGGGCCACGTGCAGGCGGCGCGGACCGTGCACCGGCGGCTTCCACTCGACGACCTGCTCGGGATCGTCGGCGTCGAGCTCCGGACGGATGCGGCCGACCCGCTGGCCGTTCAGCTTGCTGTAGAAGACATGGCCGTTCGGCGCCACGTCGATGCCGTAGGGGGTCACGCCGCGCGACTCGCCGCGGGCGCCGCCGCCGCGGACCTGATCGGCCGTCGGCAGCTTGTACTCGGTGACTTCCCAGCGCTCGCCATCCCAGGTCTCGGGGTCCAGCGAGAGCACGCCAACACCACTCGGGCTACCGGCGTCGGTCCACCAGAGGATGCCGTCGGGGGCGAACCGGAGCGTATGCGGATAGCCGCCGCGCGGACGCGGAGCGGCGCGGCCGGGGCCGACCCGCCATTCCTTCGTCTCGACATCGAACTCGGCCATCTGGCCGGAGTAGGCCAGGGTGGCCCACATATTGCCGTCTTCGGCCTTCTCGATCGAGTGGATGCCGGTCGTGGTGCTGGACGGCGACAGGTAGTCCTTGCCGCCGGGCACGGTGTAGAACGCGCGCTCGCCGGTCGCCGGATCGAGCGTCTCGATCACGTCCTGGGCCATGTCGACCGTGTAGACGAGACCGTCGTCGCCGAGCTCGAGGTCGTGGATCACGGCACCGGCCTGGTCGCCCATCAGCCACTCGCGAACCTCGCCCTTGAGCGCCTCGCCCTTCGGCGGTTCCGGCGGCTCGAAGTCCGGCCACTCTTCCTCGGCCTCACGGCCGTAGATGTCGACGATCTTGTCGACCAGGACGTCCTGGGTGTGTTTGTACAGACCCTGGAAACCGTCCATCCGCGTGAGCATGACCTCCCAGTCCACCGGCTCCTCGGGCGAACGGAAACCGACCGTCCCGACCTGGTGGCAATAGGCGCACATCATGCGGAAGTTCAGGGCGTCCTTCTCGTCTTCCCACTCCATCATGTTCATCAGGTTGTGAGCGGGACGCTGCGACTGCAGGGCCCAACCCTCCGCCTTGCGCAGGCGAACCTGGATCGGCGTCGGCTCGGTCGTTTCCTTGAGGTCCTTCCACTCGTCGAGCCAGCCCATCAGGCGGACACGGAGCTTGTACTTGCCGGAGGGAACGGCCGGCAGCTTGTAGGTGCCGTCCGGCTGGCTGTAGACCGAGATGCTGCGCTGTTCGTCGGTCGAGAACAGCGACACGGTGGCGCCACGGACCGGCTGGCCGTCGTTGCCGACGATGGAGCCGGTGTAGACGGTGAGCGGCGCGTCGAGCGCGTTGTTCGGTGCAGCCGCGACAATCGCCGAAGCGGCGAGCGCGAGGACTGCGAGACTGGCGAGCGTGACCAGCGCCTTTGACGGACTGGGTCGAGACATGGGACCTCCTGGGCCTGCGTTGGATGGCGTGGGGTGCAGTTGAGTCGAGACTATACAGCAACGGCCAAGGGCGATCGGTCTGCGCCGCGGCGCGCCCGTGCGGAACCGGATGCCGGCCAGAGGGCCGGCGCACCCAGTGGCTGCGCCGCGGCGCGCCCGCGCGGTAACCTCCGCCGATGCAGGAGCGACCCGGGGCCGATCGCCTCGACAGTTTCGTCGCGAATCCGCGGCGCGCACTCTGGGTGCTGGCTCTGCCGATTCTGATCGGCATGTCGATCCAGACGCTCTACATGATCGTCGACATGTTCTTCGTCGGCCGGGTGAGCCCGGAGGCGTTGACCGCCCTCGCCTTCAACATGCCGCTCGTGTTCCTCGCGATGGGCGTGACCTTCGGCCTTGGCACCGGGATCACCGCGGTCATCGCGCAGGCGATCGGCGCGCGCGACCGCGTCCGCGCCGACTGCGCGGCTGAACACGCCGTCTTGATCGGCGCCCTGGTCGCCGCGCTGACGACGGGTTCCGCGCTCGTCTTCGGCGTCCCCCTGCTCCATGCGCTCGGTGTCCCCGAAGAGCTCGTGCCCCAGGCCTGGAGCTACTTCCGCGTGCTGGCCTGCGGCTACCCCTTCATGGTGCTGGCGGTCTTCTTCCGCTCGATCCTCTCCGGCGAGGGCAACGTGAAGACGCCGGTCATGATCCAGGGCGCGGCGACGCTGCTCAACATCGCGCTCGACCCCCTGTTCATCTTCACCTTCGGGATGGGCGTCGCCGGCGCCGCCCTGGCCACGATCGTCAGTCAGGCGATCGCGGCACTCGCCTTCATCTACCTCCTGTTCATCGCCAAGCTGTCGTACGTCCGCTTCAACCTACGCAACTTCCGCTACGACCCCGCCATCGCGCGCAGCATCTGCGTCATCGGCCTGCCGGCGTCGCTGTCCTTCCTCGTCATGTCGATGGGCGGCGGCGTGTTGAACCGCATTCTGGTCGAGCACACGCCCGACGCCGTGGCCGCGCTCCAGATCGGCAGCCGGCTCGATCACGTCGTGATCCTCCCCCAGGTCGCCGTGGCCTCGGGCCTGGTCACTCTGGTCGGCATGTTCTACGGCGCCCGGCGGGGCGACCTGCTGCGAAGAATCGTCCGCTACGCGATGGCGCGGACGATCCTGCTCAGCCTCGCGATCGCCGCCGCCTTCTACGTCCTGGCTCCCGGGCTCGTCGCCTTTTTCACGGACAGCCCGGGCATCCGCAGCCTGGGGGTCGGCTACCTGCGGGTGGTCGTGTTCGCCTATCCCTTCATCGGCGTTTCGATCCTGACCGGGCGCACGCTGCAGGGGCTGGGACGTGGTTCTCCGGAACTCTGGCTGTCCCTGCTGCGTGTCATCCTGATCAGTGCTCCACTTGCCTGGGCAGTGACTTTCTGGTTGCGCCTGCCCGTCCAGTGGGTCTGGTACTCGTCGTTGGTGGGCACCGTGATCTCGGCTTCCGTCGCGCTGCTGTGGCTGACGGCTGGCCTGCGAACCGCCATCAACACCATCGACGAAGGTGCACCGCTTCCCGGCGACCAGACCGTCGGCCGGGAAGTACCGGTCGAGGCGACAGCCGAGGCCGCGGAACCGGCATGAGCCGTTTGACGCTCGGCGCCGTCGTCGTCCTGTGCGCTGCCCTGGCCACGGGACCCGCCAGCGCCGGGGAATGCCCCGGCCCCGTACCGCACGCCCTGTTCCCTCAGGACATCTACGTCCTCCGCGGCTTCGTGACCGAGGTCGCCGCGCTGCCAGCCGAAGACGACGGCGCCTACCAGCTCGAGGTCCAGGTCGAGGGCTCGGTCCACCTGCCCACACCCAAGTCGCGCTACGTGGTCACTGTCGAGATGACCGAGGAGGACTGCTCCGTGCGGCCGATGACCGCGCCGGAAATGCGGGATCGCTTCGCCGTCGCAGACGAAGTGAAGATCGTGGCCCATGCAGTGCCCGGGTCGAGGCGCTCTCTCGTCGCGCCCTTCGAACGGGTGGCCCTGGTCATGGCCGAAGCCGGCGAGAGCGACTTCATCAAGAACGATTTCGACTACTACGACGCACTGCTCGAGCTGGACGCTCGCTTCCACGACAACGACAAGTTCTCCCTGCTCTCCCAGATGGGCCGCTACCTGAACACTCGGGACGACTTCAGGCGCCTGCTAGAGGAGCAGGTCCAGGAGCGACGTCTCAGACGCCAGTTGCTCAATCTCTACGACGTGTTGAGAGAACGGTAGCTACGACAGCCGGCCTCTAGCGAGCGGTCGCATCGCGCTCCATCACCAGAAAGTGACACGGGCGAAGCGGCCTTCTCGTTGGCGGCGGATTCACCGCTTCGAACGGTTCGGTGCGTACCAGCCGGTATCCCATCCGTCCGTACCAGTCGGAGAGCTCGGGCCGCGTGCTGAGCACCCAAAGCTGAAAGACGGCGCATCCGGCCTCACGCAGCCAACTCTCGGCCGCTGCCATCAGATCGCGGCCAAGCCCGACGCTCTGCCGCACCGTCGCCACCGAGACCAGACCCAGATAGCCGGTCTCGCCGCGGCGTTCGACGTACACGCAGCCGTCCAGACCGCCTCGCTCCGCATCGCAGACGAGGAAGGCTCCACGCTCGAGCCGGCCCCTGACCTCCCGAATCCCGATCCGGTCGCCGGTGAGCATGTCCGCCTCGATCTGAAAGGCGTCGTTGACGAGGACGACGAGGGCTTCCGCGTCGTCGGGCGTCGCGTTGCGGCAGGTGAAGGGCATGAAGAACGGTAAAGGCTCGCTCGAACGAGCCCGCCACGAGAAGCGGCGAATCTTAGCGCCGCCCCTGTATCCTCCCCTCCTTCCTCAACCGACGGGGTCAATCCATGCCGCAACTCGAACGGGTCCTGATCAGCAACCGCGGCGAGATCGCCATCCGCATCGTCAAGGCCGCCTCGGCGCTCGGCATGGAGTCCGTCGGCGTCTATCCGGCCGCCGACTCGCTGTCGCTTCACACCCGCCTCGCGACCTCGGCCGTTCAGATCGGAAACGGCGCGCCCGACGATCCCGTGGCCGCCTACCTCGACGCGGAGGCGCTGGTGGCGGCGGCACAACGGAGCGGCTGCGACTGCGTCCACCCCGGCTACGGATTCCTGTCCGAGAACGCGGACTTCGCACAGCAGTGCGCGGATGCCGGACTCGCCTTCGTCGGCCCCCCGCCGGCCGCGCTCTCGCTGTTCGGCGACAAGGTGCGGTCCCGCCAGCTCGCGGCCTCCCTCGACATCCCGGTGGTTCCCGGCAGTGACGACCCGGTCCCATCCGCTTCCGACGCGGCGGACCTGGCCGGGCTCCTCGGCTATCCCGTGATGCTCAAGGCGGCCGCCGGCGGTGGCGGTCGCGGCATGCGCAAGGTCACCTCGGCCGACTCGATGGCCGAGGCGTTCGCCCGCTGCCGAAGCGAGGCCGAAGCCGCGTTCGGCAGTGGCGCGCTGTTCGTCGAGAAGCTCGTCGAGCGTCCCCGTCACATCGAGGTCCAGGTTCTTGCCGATGGGCACGGCGACGTCGTCCACCTGCACGAGCGGGACTGCTCCGTCCAGTTGCGCAATCAGAAGGTGATCGAGACGGCGCCGGCGCCGGGTCTAGACGCCGACCTGCGCGACCGCATCCTGGCCGACGCGGTCAAGCTGGTCGCCGCGGCCGGCTACGCGAACGCCGGCACGGTCGAGTTCCTCGTCGTGCCCGAAACGGGCGAGCACTTCTTCATCGAGTGCAACGCGCGCATCCAGGTCGAACACACCGTCACGGAGCAGGTCACCGGCATCGATCTCGTCGAGGCGCAGTTCCGGATCGCCGCCGGCGCCACGCTCGCCTCCCTCGGCCTCGGCAGTCAGGACGCGGTCGGTGCACCGCGCGGCGCCGCCGTCCAGGCCCGGGTTGTCGCCCGTGGCGCCGGAACGCTGAGCGCCTACAAGGAGCCCACCGGGCCCGGCGTGCGCGTGGACGGCTGCGGCTACGTCGGCTACGCGCCGCCGCCCCAGTTCGACCCGCTGCTCGCCAAGGTCATCGCAGCGAGTTCGTCGTCTTTCGCTTCGGGTCACACCTCCTACGTTGCCGCGGTCGACCGACTTCTGCGAGCCCTGAACGAGTTCCATGTCGGCGGTCTCGCTACCAACCTGAATCAGCTCAAAGCGATCCTCTGCCACACCGCGGTCCGCGCCGCTGACGCGCGAACAACGCTTCTCGCTGAACATCCGGACCTGCTATCCCCCGCCACCGGTGCTGGCGGCAACGGCGCCCTGACCCTGCTGCGGCAACAGGCAACGGTCATGGGCGTTTCCGTGGCTGGCGGCGTCGGCGCGCCAACCGCCTCAACGTCGGCAACCGCCGAGCTGGACGGCGAACCCGGTCAGCGGGCGGTCGCCTGTCCCATGGCCGGATCGATCCTGGAGGTCCGGGTCGCGGAAGGCGACCGCGTCGCCGCCGGCGAACCGCTGCTGATCGTCAGCGCGATGAAGATGGAGTCGCAGGTTGCGGCGCCGTTGGCCGGCACGGTGGCGGCGCTTCAGCCACTGACATCCGGCGACACGGTGGAGGCTGGCCAGGTCGTCGCGGTCATCGCACCGGCTGAGGGCGCCGTCGAGCTCCAGCCGGAACAGCGCGACGACACCTGGGCCCCGCAGCTCGAGGACGTCGCCACGATGCAGGCATTGGCGCACAAGCGGCTGGCGCCCGGCTCCGACGAACGCGGCGTCGTGCGCCAGCGCAGCCGCGGCAAGTTGACCTGCCGGGAGCGCATCGACCTCCTTCTCGACGACGGCAGCTTTCACGAGATCGGCAGCATCGCGGGCTTTGCCTCGTACGACGAGAGCGGCGCGATCGTCGACTTCACACCGGCCAACCACGTCGGCGGCTGGGGCAGGGTCGAGGGTCGCACCACCGTCGTCTGCGCCGACGACTTCACGTCCCGCGGCGGCCACGCGGACGGCGCGATCGGGGAGAAGAGCCGCCATCTCGACAAGCTGGCCCTGGAGATGCGGGTGCCCTCGGTGCGCCTGCTCGACGGCTCGTCTGGCGGCGGCAGCGTCGCGGCGATGGTGCCTCAGCAGAAGAAGGAGGGCGAAAGCAAGGCCAAGGAGAGCCACGGAGCAATCAAGGCCGGCCGCCCCCGGGTCGCGGGCGCGGGCGGGTCCTTTCTGCCGGGTCACCTCGGCAGCACGATGTACACGGAGCAACTGAGCACCGTACCGGTCGTCAACCTGCTGCTCGGAAGCGTCGTCGGCATCGGCGCCGCCAAGGCCGTACTGGGCCACTTCTCGGTCATGGTGCGCGACATCGCGCAGTTGTTCGTCGCCGGACCGCCGGTCGTCCGCCCCGCGATGGGCTACGACATCACCAAGGAGGATCTCGGCGGCTGGCACATCCACTGCCGCAACGGTTCGGTGGACAACCTGGCCGAAACGGAGGAGGAGGCGATGGCCCTCACCCGGCGCTTTCTGTCCTACCTGCCCGCTTCCGTCTTCGAGCCGCCCCCCACGGCGGGGCCGGACCCGAACGACCCGGCCGACCGTCGCGACGAAGAACTGTTCCACCTCATCCCCCGCAAGCGCACCGCGACCTTCGACGTGCGCAAGGCGATCCGCCTGATGGCGGACAGGGACTCGTTCTTCGAGATCGGCCCGCTCTGGGGCACCGATCAGGTCACCGGCTTCGTGCGGATGAACGGCTTTCCCGTGGGCGTCATCGCCTCGGACAGCCAGCACACGAACGGCGGCGCCCTCACCGCCGCTGGCTGCCGCAAGCTCAGCCGCCACCTCGACCTCTGCGACCTGTTCCACCTGCCGGTTCTCAACCTCGTCGACAACCCCGGCTTCGCCGTCGGCCTCGAACACGAGATCACCGGCACGATCCGCTGGGGCGGCCAGTGGATGATCGCCTTCTCCCAGGTCACCACGCCGATCTTCACCGTCATCATGCGGCGCAGCTTCGGCGTCGCCGGCAACAACTACGCCACCCCCCGCGCCGAACCCTCCATGCGCGTCGCCTGGCCCGCCGCCGACACCGGCGGCATCCCGCCCGAAGGCGGCATCGAAGCCGCCTACAAGCGCCAGCTCGCCGAAGCCGAAGACCCGAGAGCCCTCCGAGAGGAGCTGATGGCGAGGATCGAAAGCGCCCGCGGCCCCGTCGGCCCCCTCTCCCGCTTCCAGATCGAAGAGATGATCGACCCGCGTGACACACGCAAGATGATCTGCGAATGGCTCGAGAGCGCCTGGAAGATCGTCTCGCAGCCAGCGCGGCTCAAGCCGCGGCCGATCCAGTTCCGGCCTTGAGGGTGACGTCCCGAGCCGGCAACGAGGCACCACCACGCATCGGTCGAACACCAGCCGGAGGGCGGCGGAGAATTGACACGAATCTCGTGTTTCACTATTTTCGTGCCATGAAGAACATCACCATCACGTTGCCGGAGGACATCGCCCGATGGGTTCGCGTCCGGGCGGCGCAGAACGAGTTGAGCGTCTCGAGGTGGCTGGCACAGATCATCGAAAGCCAGAGGCACCGGGAAGACGAGTACGAGGTCGCCATGGAGCGGTTCCTGGAGCGAGCTCGCCAGCCACGCACCTTCGACTGGGTCGACGGTCGCAAACCGACCCGAGAGGAAGTGCATGACCGCGCCGGTCTTCGTTGACACGAACGTCCTCGTGTACCTGCACACCGATTCCGATCCGGCGAAGCGGGAACGAGCCGACGCGTGGGTCGACTTCCTGATACGACGCCGTGCCGGCAGGCTGAGCACCCAGGTTCTCCAGGAGCTCTACGCGGTGCTGACCCGCAAGGTGCGCCCTCCCCTGGAACAGGAGCTGGCGCGTTCCATCGTCCGGGATCTCGGCTCGTGGAAGCCCTTGTCGCTCGAGCCAGCCGTACTGGAGCGCGCGTGGAACCTGGAGAGTCGCTACTCAGTCTCCTGGTGGGACGCTCTGATCGTTGCGGCGGCCCAGACAAGCCGATGCGGCGTACTCCTGACCGAGGACCTTCAGAACGGGCAGCAGTTCGGCAGCCTGCGAGTCGTCGACCCGTTCTCTGGAGAAGCGCGGGATCCGCGAAGCGTGCTCGAGTCACGAGTGCACTGATCTGGCGGCCGCTGGCGCGAATGCACCGCCTGAACCGCGGGTCCCGCGGGCCATAGGACCGAGCTACTTCATGAAGGAGGACCTCGACGAGGAGAAGGTTCGGCTGATCTGGGAGCACAACGTCCTACCGTATGTGGAGGAGCATCTCTACGGCGAGGCGGACACGGCCTCACACAGCGTTGAGGCACCCGGTGAGCTGGACGGTGCCGGGCAGGACGAAGAAGCCGACGATGCGGAATCAGGGCGAAGCCGACAACGTTGTGCATCGAGTTCGCCATGCCGGGAAACAGCTCGAAGTCGCCACGCTCGACCTGTCAAGCAGCATCGACAGCCTGAGAGACGAGATCGGCAAGCTGGCGAAAGGAGTCCGCGCCCTTCACCGTAGTGCTCTCGAACTCCGCCAAGCCGCCTGAGCGAACACTTAGCCCAGTAGCGGATTGCGGGCCGGCAACTCGGGAAACCGGCTGAAGTCGCGGTCGGCGGTCCAGAACTCGGTGACGCCGTGCGCGAGGCAGAGGGAAGCAACACGCGCGTCGTGGACCATCGGCCCTCTGACCTGGCCCTGGCGGAGCAGGTCCTTGAGTAGCTCCCAGTGGGCGAAGGTCTCCGTCAGAAGAACTGCCACAGGGGACTCAAGCCAGGCGTCGACCTGCTCGATTGCGACTTCCAGCGTCGAAGGCGGACGGAGAATGCCCGGGCGCGTAACCGTGGCCAGAAACTCGTGAACGCACGGCCAAGGCAGGCCCCATGCCACGCGGCCCTCGGCAAGCGCCGACACACACGCCTTGGCCCGATCATTCCATTCCGAGTCGGCGCGGTGGGCGTAGACGAGGATGTTCGTGTCCGTCGCGATCAACCCCCGCGCCCTTCATAGATGGCTTCGCGGATGCGGGGCCAATCGGCGCCCTCGAACTCTGGCTCCAGGCCGTGGCCGTCAACGCTCGCATCCCTCAGCGTAAAGCCCGCGGACTCTCGGTCAACCTTGATCGCCATCCGCAACCCACGCTCGAACAGCTCCCGCAGCGTGATGTTCTCCTTTGCCGCATGGGCCTTCGCCTCTCTCGCCAGGTCGTCCGAGATCTCGATGGTGGTTTTCACTATGGGTCCCTGTATTCAATAGTACGGTTCACCAGCCTACTGGAAGCACACCGCCGCATCAAGAAGCGCCGACGGCAGGCTGGCGAAGCCTCGATCGGGTGTAGCCTCGGCCGACCATGCCCCGACTCACCGACTACCGCGTCCTGACGTTCGACTGCTACGGCACCCTGATCGACTGGGAAACCGGGATCTGGGACGCCTTGCAGCCGCTGGTCATGCGGAACCCGGACGCCCAGGTGTCCCGTGACGCGGCGCTGGTTGCATTCGGGCAGTGCGAGAACCTTCAGGAGCGGGAGACGCCTGATCTGCTCTACCCCGCGCTGCTGAACCGGGTGCACCAACGCATCGCCGACTGCCTCGGCATGCGGACAAACCCGGACCTCGACGAGGCGTTCGGCGCCTCCGTGCCGGACTGGCCGGCGTTCGCGGACACGGCCGACGCACTGCGAATCCTCAAACGGCACTTCCGGCTCGTCATCCTGTCGAACGTCCACAAGGACGGCATCGCCGGATCGAACCGCAAGCTCGGGGTCGAGTTCGATGCGATCTACACGGCCGAGGACATCGGTTCCTACAAGCCGGCCGACGCGAACTTCGAGTACCTGCTCGCCCACCTCAAGTCCGACTTCGGCCTCGAACGTTCTGACGTGCTGCACACCGCACAGAGCCTGCACCACGACCATGTGCCAGCGAACCGGTTCGGGCTCGCAAACGCCTGGATCGACCGCCAGCGCCTCTCAAAGGGCGGAAGCTGGGGAGCCACCGACCGCGTCGCGACGATGCCAACGACCGACTTCGTGTTCTTCTCGATGGGAGAGATGGCCGCGGCCGTCCCTCAGCCATCCTCCTCCACCGTCAGCCGGTAGTTCGCGGCGGCCAGAAGCTTCGCCTCCTGACGGAGGTCGGCTCGCGTCAACGGCGAT
>Ga0209022_1002124_pt1 | contig 17370 bp, 15 predicted proteins | sample PinacodermPK_FD_187300 | JGI IMG/M metagenome (GOLD analysis project Ga0209022, IMG submission 187300) | Host-associated microbial community of the marine sponge Aplysina aerophoba from Gulf of Piran - sponge pinacoderm, lysed by proteinase... | ecosystem: Host-associated > Porifera > Sponge >...
GGCGGAGTGGAGAAACCTCGTCCCCATGGGGCAGGGAGGTTTCTCCACTCCGCGCCTCCGGCGCTCCGGTCGAAATGACGAGGGGTGGGGCGCGTATCGAAACCCGCCCCCGGCATTGGCCCGCCCCGCGCGCGGTGGCATCATGCCGGCGCGGCGCGGTCCGCCGCTGTGAGGGGAGGAGTGCCGATGGCGGGCGCGAACCGTGGCTATGCCGACTTGCAGGACCATCTGGACGCGCTGGATGCGGCCGGGCTGCTGCTGACCGTCGACGAGCCGGTCAACAAGGACACCGAGATGGTGCCGCTGGTCCGCTGGCAGTTCCGCGGCGGGCTGGACGAGGAAGAGCGCCGCGCCTTCCTGTTCCGCAACGTCACCGACAGCCTGGAGCGGCGCTACGACATTCCCGTGGTGATCGGCGCGCTGGCCGCCAACCGGGCGGTCTACGGCATCGGCATGCGGGCCGCGATCGCCGACATCCCGGCGCGCTGGGACCGCGCCATCGCCCGGCCCGTGCCGCCGCGCCGGGTCAACGCGGCGCCCTGCCAGGAGGTGGTGGTCGCGGGCGACGACCTCAAGGGCGAGGGCAACGGGCTCGACGCCCTGCCGATCCCGATCTCCACCCCCGGCTTCGACAGCGCGCCGACCCTGGCGGCGACCAACGTGATCACCCGCGATCCCGAGACCGGCGTGCAGAACATGGGGACCTACCGCGCCGCGCTCAAGGCGCCTGACCGGCTGGTGGTCCGCATGGCGACCCGGGTGGGCGGCGCCGGCGGCTACGTCCACTGGAAGAAGCACAAGGCGAAGGGCGAGACGCTGCCTTGCGCCATCGTGCTGGGCTGCCCGCCATTTGTCGCCTTCATGGGGCCGCAGAAGCTCGCCATCGACGTGGACGAGTTCGATATCGCCGGCGGGCTCGCCGGCGAGCCGATCAACGTGGTGCGCGCCAAGACGGTGGATCTTCTGGTCCCGGCCGAGGCCGAGCTGGTGATCGAGGGCGAGATCGACACCGGCATGCTGGAGCCCGAGGGGCCGTTCGGCGAGAGCCACGGCCATGTCGCGCTCGAAGAGTTCAACATGCCGATGCGGGTCACCGCGATCACCCGCAAGGCGAGCCCGGTCATCCCGTCCTATATCAGCCAGGTCGCTCCGTCCGAATCGAGCGTCATCAAGCGGGTCGCCTACGAGCCGCTGTTCCTCGGCCATCTGCGCGATGCGCTCGGCGTCAAGGCGGTCACCGGGGTCGCGCTGCACGAGAAGCTGACCGGGCTGCTCAGGGTGACCATCGTCACCCTGGAGCGCGGCGCGCCGCGCACCGAGGTGTGGCGCGCGCTCTACGGCGCGGCCAGCTTCAAGGGCGATTGCAGCAAGATCTGCATCGCGGTCAACGACGACATCGACCCCGACAACGCGGACGCGCTGCTGTGGGCGATGGCCTATCGCCACAACCCGGTCGAGGACGTGGTGACGCTGCCGCATCGCGGCCAGGGCCACGGGCCCAAGCGCGAGCACGCCGGCGAGGAGGATTCGACGCTGCTGATCGACGCCACGATGAAGTCGCCGATGCCGCCGCTCGCGCTGCCGGGGCGCGACTACATGGAGGGCGCGAAGGCGCTGTGGGACCGGCTCGGCCTGCCGAAGCTCAAGCCCGAATCGCCGTGGCACGGCTATTCGCTCGGCGACTGGTCGGAGGGCTGGGAGCAGGCGGCGCGCCGCGCGGCGGACGGGCATTATCTGGAGAACGGACGGCGCACCCTGCAACGCCAGCGCCCCGGGCTGGTGCCCGAGACCTCGGTGCGCGACGTGGAGGGGGACGGCTAGTGCCGCGTTCCTGCCGCGTCCTCATTTCGACCGGAGCCGTGCGCGGCACGGCGGCCCACCTCGTCATTTCGACCGGAGCGCCGAAGGCGCGAAGTGGAGAAACCTCCCTGCCCATGGGGACGAGGTTTCTCCACTCCGCCGTGCCGCGCACGGCTCCGGTCGAAATGACGACTTCGCAACCCGGACACTAGCGGAGAAAACCCGATGGCCGCGGATGGAAGCCTGCGCGAGTCGCTGACCGGGAAGGCGGCGGCGATGGTGCCGGTGCTGCTGGATCGCCAGAAGGAGGCGGACGCGCTGCGCCGGATGCCCGATGCGACGCACCGGGATTTCCTCGACGCCGGGTTCTACCGGATCTTCCAGCCCCGGCGCTATGGCGGGCTGGAATGCGAGAACCGGACGATCATCGACATCGCCGTCCAGCTCGGCCGCGGCTGCGGGTCGAGCGCCTGGGTGTTCACCAACCTGGTCGCCCACAGCCTGGTGCTGTCGATGAACTGCGTCGAGGCGCAGGACGACGTCTGGGGCGACAACCCGGAAGCCCTGATCGCGTCCGGCCTCTCGGTCACCGGCGCGACGGCCACGCCGGTCGACGACGGCGTGCTGCTCGACGGGATGTGGAGCTTTTCCAGCGGCGTCGACTTCGCCGACTATCTCCATCTCCAGGTCTTCGTGCCGCGCGAGGACGGCCCGCCCGAGCCCCGCTTCGCGCTGGTGCCGAAGGGCTCGTTCGAGATCGTCGACGACTGGAACGCGACCGGGCTGCTGGCGACCGGCAGCAAGTCGGTGCGGCTGAAAGAGGTGTTCGTGCCGAACTACCGGACCGTCGCCGCCGGCGTGCTGTCCGGCGGCAAGGGGCTCAGCCGGCACATCAACGCGGCGCCGCTCTACCAGATCTCCATCTGGTCGTCCGGCACCCAGATCTTCCCCGCCCCCGCGGTCGGCATCGCGCGCGGCGCGCTCGACTATGTCGAGAACGAGTTCCGCGACCGGGTGGGCGTGGTCGGGGTCAAGCTCGCCGAGCTGCCGACCGCCCAGGCCCGCGTCGCCGAGGCCAATGCCGAGATCGACGCGGCGCTCGCGCTGCTCCTCCAGGTCAGCGTCGAGGCCAACGAGTTCGCCGAGCGCGACATCCACCCGGAGCTCGAACAGCGCGCCCGCTGGCGGCTCAACAACGCCTATGCGACCCAGCTCTCGATCCGCGCCGTCGAACGCCTCTACCCGCTGCTCGGCGCGCGCGGGCTGGATGCGGCCAACCCGTTCATGCGCGCCTGGCGCGACGTGCACGCGGTGGGGCAGCAGATCACCCAGGCCTGGGACATGCAGGCGACCAATGCCGGGCGCATCCGCTTCGGCCTGCCCTCGGTCGACCCGCGGCTCTGAGATGGCCCGATGACGCGGACGATCGCCTTTCTCGCCGCCCTCTGGCTCGCTTTGCCGGCCGGGGCGGCGGACAAATTCGTCTTCGGCACCAACTGGAGGGCCGAGGCCGAGCATGGCGGGTTCTACCAGGCGCTGGCCGAGGGCCGCTATGTGCGCTACGGGCTGGAGGTGACGATCCGCGAGGGCGGGCCGCAGGTGAACCAGAACCAGCTGCTCGCCGCGGGCGTGCTCGATGCGGCGATGATCAGCAACAACGCCGAGGCGCTCAACTTCCTGAAGCACAACATCCCGATGGTCACCGTGGCGGCGTTCTTCCAGAAGGACCCGCAGGTGCTGCTGACCCATCCCGGCTCGCCGATCCGCGCGATCCCCGAGATGAAGGGCCGGCCGATCATGATCTCGGCCGATGCGCGCGACACCTGGTGGCGCTATTTCGAGCTGCGCTTCGGCTTCGACGAGAGCCAGATCCGGCGCTACACCTTCAACATCGCGCCGTTCCTGGTGAACCCGGACGCGATCCAGCAGGGCTATGTCACCTCGGAGCCCTTCATGGCGCTGAGGGAAGGGGTCAGGCCAAAGGTTTTCCTGATCGCCGATACCGGCTGGCCCGCCTACTCCACCCTGGTGACGGTGTCGAAGGAGCTCGCGGAGAAGCGGCCGTCCGTGGTGCAGCGCTTTCTCAACGCCTCCATCGAGGGCTGGTACAGCTATCTCCACGGCGACCCGACCCCAGGTAATCTTTTGATAAAAAAGACCAATCCTGAGATGCCAAAGGCGCTGATCGGCTACGGGATCGCCAGCATGAAGGAGCACGGCATCGTCGAATCGGGCGATGCGCTGACGCTCGGCATCGGCGCGATGACCGAAGACCGGCTGCGCGCGTTCTTCGATGCGATGGTCCGCGCCGGGGTGTACCCTCGGGAGATGGACCACATGGCCGCCTTCGACCTCGGTTTCGTCAACAAGGGCCACGGTATCGGGATGCGGCGATGACATCGCGGCGCGCACTCGCCCTGCCGGTCGCGGCCGCGTCGGTGCTTGCGCTGGTCCTCGCGCTCGGCGGCTGCGGCGGGGCCGGCCCGGCCAGCGAGGCGCCCGCGCTTGCGCTCGCCTGCCAGACCAGGGACTGCGTCTGTGTCGCGGCGGCGACATCGCCCTTCGCCGCGCGGCGCGGGACCGGGCCGCTGTGGCGCGCCGACGGCGACGCCTACTGCCCCGAGGGGTTCGCGCTCGAGCCGGTGGAGAACTGACCCCGGCTGCGCTCCTCGACCAGCCCGGCGAACACGTACTCGGCCGGCCGCGCGCCGGCGAGCGGGATCTCCGGTGCCATCTTGCCCTCGGTGCGGACGCCGAACAGGGCCGCCGGGAGCGCCTTCCAGGGATGCGCGGCGAGGTCTTCGACCGCCGTCGCCTCGTAGCCGCAATGGGCCATGCAGTCGGCGCATTTCTCGTAATTGCCGGTGCCGTACGAGTCCCAGTCGGTCTCCTCCATCAGCGCCCGGAAGCTCGGCGCGTAGCCCTCGCCGAGCAGATAGCAGGGGCGCTGCCAGCCGAACACGTTGCGCGTCGGGTTGCCCCAGGGCGTGCAGCGATAGGTCCGGTTGCCGGCCAGGAATTCGAGATAGAGCGCCGAGTGGTTGAGCGGCCATCGGCGCCCGCGCCCGCGGGCGAAGACGGCGCGGAACAGCGCCTTGGTCTTCCGCCGGTTGAGGAAGTGCTGCTGGTCCGGCGCGCGCTCATAGGCGTAGCCCGGCGAGACCGTGATGCCGTCGACCCCGAGCGTGGCCACGCTGTCGAAGAAATCCGCGACCTCGCCGGACCCCATTCCGTCGAACAGCGTGCAGTTGACCGAGACCCGGAACCCCCGCGCCCTGGCCGCGCCGATCGCCGCGACCGCGACGTCGTGGACGCCCGCGCGGCACACCGAGCGGTCGTGCACCGCGCGGGGACCGTCGAGGTGGATGGAAAAGGAGAAGAACGGTCCCGGCTCGAACAGGTCGAGCTTCTTCTCCAGAAGCAGCGCGTTGGTGCACAGATAGACATAGCGCCGGCGCGCCACGATGGCGTCCACGATGCGGTCGATCTCGCGGTGGATCAGCGGCTCGCCGCCGGCGATCGAGACCACCGGGGCGCCGCATTCCTCGACCGCGCCGACCGCCTCGGCGACGCTCATCCGCCGGTCGAGGATCGAATCGGGGTAGTCGATCTTGCCGCAGCCGGCGCAGGCGAGGTTGCAGCGGAACAGCGGCTCCAGCATCAGGACCAGCGGGTAGCGCCGGACGCCCGCCAGCCGCTGCTTCAGGATATAGGCGCCGATGCGGAGCTGTTGGGAGAGGGCAACGCCCATGCGGTACTCTCGTCGACGGGGCCGGCGGCGATTATCCTGCGTTGCGCGCGCGGTGTCCATGGCCGCCCGCCCGGGCTAGGATGAGGCTCCACCAATGGAGGCGCGATTGAGCCGCGCGATCCGCTCCTTCGCCCGGGTCCTGGTCCCGGGCGTGCTTGCAGCCATGCTCGCCGCCCCGGCCGCGGCCGACCGCTCCGACCCGGTCAGGATCGTCGAGGCGTTCCACGCCACCCTGCTCGGGGCGATGAAGAACGCCCGCTCGCTGGGCTATGCCGGGCGGCACCGGCTGCTCGCGCCGGCCATCGGCAAGACCTTCCATCTCCGGCTGATGAGCCGGCTGGTGGCCGGGCGGCGCCAGTGGAAGGGGTTCTCCGGGCCCCAGAAGAACAGCTTTGTCGACGCCTTCTCCGGCCTCGTCGCGGCGACCTACGCGCATCGCTTCGACGGCTGGTCCGGCCAGAGCTTCCGGACCCTGGGCAGCACCGAGCTGCGCCCCAAGACCGTGCTGGTCAAGACCGAGCTGGTGTCGCCGGGCAAGGCGCCGACCAGGCTCAACTACGTGCTGCGCCGCCTGCGCGACGGCTGGCACGCGGTCGACGTCTACCTCAGGGGCGCGATCAGCGAGGTGGCGACCAAGCGGTCCGAGTACGCCGGTATTCTGCGCCGGGAGGGCGTGGACGCGCTGGTCGGGCGGATCCGGGAGACCACCGCCGCGCTGGCGGCGGAGGCGGGAAACAGGTCCTAACGCCTCAGCAGCAGGCCGCCGATCGCGCCCGAGAGGCCGGCGCGGGCGAAGTCCCGGCGGGACAGCGCGACCCGGCGGGCCAGCGGGTCGCCGTCGCGCAGCAGCGCGGCCAGCCGGTCGGCGAGGCGGACGATGATTGCGGTCTCCATCGCCAGCCGGCGGCTCTTCACCGCGCCGGGCAGCAGGCGGGCGCGCGCCATGAGCGCGTCGACGCCGTCCAGCATGCGGTCGATCACCGCGCGCAGCGCCGGGCCGGAGCGCTCCGCGGCGAGCGCCTCGACGCCGGTCCCCGCCGCCGCCAGCCAGGGTTCGGGCAGATAGACCCGGTCGAGCGCGCGGTAGTCGTCCCGGCAGTCCTGCAAGTGGTTGAGCACCTGGAGCGCGTTGCAGAGCGGGTCCGAGACCGCCCAGGTCGCGCGGTCCTCGCCGTGCAGGTCGAGCACGTAGCGCCCGACCGGGGCGGCCGACAGGTTGCAATACCCCATCAGGTCGTCCCAGGAGGCGTAGCGCCGCCTGGTCGCGTCCTGCCTGAAGGCGGCGATGATGTCGAGCACGTGGCGCGGCCCGAGCCCGGTGGCCGCGAGGCTGTCGCGCATCCGCGCCGCGCTCGCCGGGACCGGCCCGCCGGCGCTCTCCCCGGCGACCGCGGCGGCGAAGACATCCAGCCGGCGCAGCTTTTCGGCGGGCGCCAGGCCGGGGTTGTCGGCGATGTCGTCGGTGGTCCTGGCGATCGCGTAATAGGCCGCGACATGCGGGCGCAGCCGGGCCGGCAGGAGCCACGAGCCGACCGGAAAATTCTCGTCGCGCGATCCCTTGCCCGACGGCGTCTCCAGCGCGTCCGGAGCGGCGGGGTCAGCCATCGCCCCGGCCCGTCCCTCCGGCCATCCGTGCGACCCGCCGGCGCAAGCCATCGACCCCCGCGACCCGGACCCTACCCGGCCCGCTCGTGGTCGATCTGCAGCCTCGCGAGGAAGGGCACCATGGGGTGGACGCCGAGCGCGCGCATGCGCTCCATGTCGAGCGCCGCCAGCGCCTCGGTCTCGTCGGCGCCGAGCCCCGCCGCCGCGGCGTAGCCGACGGGGTCGCCGACATAGCGCGCCCGCTCGCTCGCGCTGTTCGACAGCAGGTGCAGGATGCGGGTGAGCGCGACGCGTTCGGCGTGGACCGGCGGGTAGTGCGGCGCGCCGGCGGGTTCGGCCCGGGGGGCGAACCAGCCGAGCGAGCCGTAGATGTGGTGCCAGCTCGGGTCGAGTTGGACCACGTCGGGCACCCGTTCGCCGATCGCGCCCGCGCCGATCGCCCAGCAGCGCAGCTCGACATTGCCGGTCGCGTCGAGCCGCCGCTCGTCGAAGGAGAGCAGCGCGCGGAGCTGGCCGCGGCCGAGCGGCTCCAGCAGCGCCTTGTCGAATTCGAGGTCGGGCTCGGAATAGCGCTCGGTGCCCGGGAAATGCGACATCCCGCCGCTCGCGATCACCACCGCGCGCACGTCGATCGCCGCCAGCGCCCGGGCCAGCGCCTGGCCGAAGGCGTAGCAGCGCTCCATCGAGGGCTGCGGCGGCACATAGGCGTTGACGTAGAGCGGCACGATCGGCGCGTCGACACCGAGATGGGCGAGCGGGATGCCGAAGGCGTAGTCGATCTCGGCGGTCGAGGTGAAGGCGGGGTCGAACCCCTCGGACTGGAGGTGGCGGATCACCCCGTGCGCGGTGGCGCTCGCCACCTCGTGGCGGAACTCGCGCCCGGCGAAGGAGCCCCGGACCTCGGCGCCGGTATGCAGCGCGAAGGCCGGCGTGCAGTGGAGGAAGAACTGGTTGACGTGGTCGTTGGCGATGACGATCCAGACATCGGGTTCGAGCGCCGCCAGCGCCTCGCCGATCCGCCCGGCGACCGCGCGCACCCGCGCCACCGTGTCGGGGTCCTCGGTCTCCGGCATGGTGAAGAACTGCGGCGCATGGGGAACGAACGCCCCGCCCAGCACATGCGACGTCATGGCTCCGCCTCCCGGATGTCGCTCAGGCGGCGGAGTCTAGGACGTGTCGGTTTGGGATGGAAGCGCGGCGCAGCCCCCGTCATTTCGACCGGAGCGCGAAGGCGCGTCCCCCTCACGTCATTTCGACCGGAGCGCGAAGCGCGTCCCCCTCACGTCATTTCGACCGGAGCGCCGAAGCGCGTCCCCCTCACGTCATTTCGACCGGAGCGCGAAGCGCGGAGTGGAGAAACCTCCCTGCCAGTGGGGACGAGGTTTCTCCACTCCGCCGTGCTGCGCACGGCTACGCCCCGGATCAAGTCCGGGGTCCGTCGAAATGACGAGGGGGTGCGGCCCCCTCACTCCGTCACCGAGAACCCGACCGCGCCCAGGCGCTGCACCGTGTTGCGGACGTAGTCGCCGACCGAGAGCGCCTCGGCCGCCGTCGCTCCGCCGGCCATGACGATCCAGCCGGCCTCCAGCGGCTCGCCGGCGGCGGTCGACAGCCGCGCGGCGGCGACCAGCGAGCGCGCCGGGTTGCCGAGGATGGCGGCCGAGGAGCCGATCTGGCGCGGCCTGCCGTCGATCTCCAGGATCATGCCGAGATTGGTGAGGTCGGCGTCGACCGACTGCCAGGCGCCGACCACGATGCCCGACGAGGAGCAGTTGTCGGCCACCACGTCGGCGAGCGAGAACTTGAAGTCGCGGTAGCGCGAATCGATGATCTCGATCGCCGGCGCCACCGCCTCGACGGCGGCCATCGCCTCGGCCGCGGTGACCGGGGCTTCGAGCGGCCGGTTCAGCAGGAAGGCGATCTCGGGCTCGGCCCTCGGGTGGACGTAATCCGCCATCGAGATCGAATCGCCGTCCTCGACGATCATCCCGTCGGTAAGCCTGCCCCAGATCATGTCCGAGATGCCCATCTGGACCATCTTGGCGCGGCTGGTGAAGCCCATCTTGACGCCGATCCGCTTCTCCCCGCGCTCAACGCGGCGCAGGATCGAGGCGGCCTGGATGTCGTAGCCCTGCTCGGGCGTGATCTCGGTTGTCTCGGAGATCTGCGGGATCGCCTCGGCCTTGCTCGCGGCGGTGTCGACGGCCTCGGCGAGCGGGGCGATTGCAACATCGGTCATGGATCAGGCCTCCTTGCGGGCGGCGTCGCGGGCGTTGGCGAGGTCGAGCGCCACGTCGACGATCATGTCTTCCTGGCCGCCCACCATGCGCCGGCGGCCGAGCTCGACCAAGATGTCCCTCGTGTCGATGCCGTAGGTCTGGGACGCGGTCTCGGCGTGGCGCAGGAAGCTCGAATAGGACCCGGTATAGCCGAGCGCGAGGGTCTCGCGGTCGACCCGGACCGGGCGGTCCTGCAGAGGGCGGACCAGCTCCTCGGCCGCGTCCATCAGCGCCCAGAGGTCGCAGCCGTGGTTGAGCCCGGCGCGGTCGGCGACGGCGACGAACACTTCGAGCGGGGTGTTGCCGGCGCCCGCCCCCATCCCGGCGAGCGAGGCGTCGACCCGGGTCACGCCGTATTCCAGCGCGATGATGGTGTTGGCGACGCCAAGGCTCAGATTGTGGTGGGCGTGGATGCCGAGCTGGGTCTCCGGCCTGAGCCCGTCGCGGAAGGCGGCGAAGCGGTCGGCGGTGTCGCCCATCAGCAGCGCGCCGCCCGAATCGGTGACATAGACGCAGTGCGCGCCATAGGCCTCCATCAGCTTCGCCTGCTCGACCAGCCGATCCGCCGGGATCATGTGCGCCATCATCAGGAAGCCCGCGACATCCATGCCGATCCCGCGGGCGTACTCGATATGCTGCCTGGCGATGTCGGCCTCGGTGCAGTGGGTGGCGATGCGGACCGACCGGGCGCCGGCATCGAACGCGTCCTTGAGGTCGGTGACGGTGCCGATCCCGGGGATCAGCAGGGTCGCGATCTTCGCGTGCTCGACGGCGTCCGCCGCGACCTCGATATATTCGATGTCCGAATGGGCGGCGAAGCCGTAGTTGAACGACATGCCGGCGAGCCCGTCGCCATGGCTCACCTCGATCGCGTCGACCCTGGCCGCGTCGAGCGCCTTGCAGATGGCCGTCACGTGGTGCAGGCCGTACTGGTGGCGGATCGCGTGCATGCCGTCGCGCAGCGTCACGTCCTGGATATAGATCTTCTTTTCCGTGTCGAGAGCCATCGCGGGTCTCCCTGCTGTGCTGTGTCAGAAATCAGCGTGCGGTCGCGTCCACTTCGTCATTTCGACGGCCCCCATCGTCATTTCGACCGGAGCCGTGCGGAGCACGGCGCACCCCCCCTCGTCATTTCGACCGGAGCCGTGCGCAGCACGGCGGTTCCCCTCGTCATTTCGACCGGAGCCGTGCGCCAGCACGGCGCACCCCCCCTCGTCATTTCGACCGGAGCCGTGCGCCAGCACGGCGGAGTGGAGAAACCTCGTCCCCATGGGGCAGGGAGGTTTCTCCACTGCGCGCCTTCGGCGCTCCGGTCGAAATGACGGGAAGAGCGGGGCAGGGAGGTTTCTCCACTGCGCGCCTTCGGCGCTCCGGTCGAAATGACGAGCGGGGAGCCCGCCTTGCCCATGGGTGTTCCGGCCATCCACCTTGCGCAACCGGGACATCACGCCGCGCGGCGCTCGACCAGGCGTTCGGCGGTCTTGAGCGCGGCCGAGGTCATGATGTCGAGATTGCCGGCATAGGCCGGCAGGTAGTGGCCCGCGCCCTCGACTTCGAGGAACACCGAGGACTTGATGCCGGTGAACTCGCCGAGCCCGGGGATGCGCAGCGGGTTGTTGGAGCCGAAGCGCTCGAACTGCACGTCCTGCTTGAGCCGGTAGCCCGGCACATAGGCCTGCACCTCGGCGACCATGTCTTCGATCGACCGCACGATGGCGTCGGTGTCGCCGTCCTCGCTGAGCACGTAGATGGTGTCGCGCATCAGCAGCGGCGGCTCGGCCGGGTTGAGCACGATGATCGCCTTGCCGCGCCCGGCGCCGCCCACCACCTCGATCCCCTTGGACGTGGTCTCGGTGAACTCGTCGATATTGGCGCGCGTCCCGGGCCCGGCCGATTTGGAGGAGATGGAAGCGACGATCTCGCCGTAGTGAACCCTGGCCACCCGGTCGACCGCATGCACGATGGGGATGGTCGCCTGGCCGCCGCAGGAGACCATGTTGATGTTGGGCGCATCGAGATGCTCGTCCAGGTTGACCACCGGCACGACATAGGGGCCGATGGCGGCGGGCGTCAGGTCGACGATTGTCTTGCCGTGCTCCAGGCAGATCGCCGCGTTGGCGGCGTGCGCGCCCGCCGAGGTGGCGTCGAAGACGATCTCGATATCGGCCCATTCGGCCATCCGCGTCAGGCCTTCGAGCCCCTCATGGGTGGTGGCGACGCCCCGCTTGCGGGCGCGGGCGAGGCCGTCGGAATCGGGGTCGATGCCGACCAGCGCGCCCATCTCGAGCACCTCCGAGGTCTCGAGGATCTTGATCATCAAGTCGGTGCCGATATTGCCGGAACCGACGATCGCAACCCGGGTCTTCATGGTCGTCCTCCTCAGGCGGCGAAGGCGGCCCGGACCGAGCCCAGCCCCTCGATGCGCGCCTCCATCACGTCGCCCGCCGCGACCGGCGCCATCGGCCCGAGCGCGCCGGTCATGATGACATCGCCCTCCTGGAGCGGCGTTCCGACCTCGACCATCTTGCGGGCGAGCCAGAGCGCGGCGTTGAGCGGGTTGCCGAGGCAGGCGACGCCGGCGCCGATCGAGACCTGGTCGCCCCTGTTCTCCATCACCATGCCACATTCGCGCAAGTTCAGGTCGTCGAGCATCACCGGCCGCGTGCCGAGCACGAACAGGCCCGACGAGGCGTTGTCGGCCACGGTATCGACGATCTTGATGTTCCAGCCGGCGATGCGCGAGCCCACCACCTCGATGGCGGGCAGCGCGTAGGCCACCGAATCGATCAAATCGACCAAAGTGAGCTGCTCGCGGTCGAGCGCGGCGTGCAAGGTGAGCGCCACCTCGGCCTCGCAGCGCGGCTGGAGCACGCTGCCGGGCGCGATCTCCTCGCCGTCGGCGATGCACATGTCGGCGAACAGCATGCCGTAATCCGGCTGGTCGACGCCGAGCTGAAGCTGCACCGCCTTCGCGGTGAGCCCGATCTTGCGCCCGACGATGCGCCTTCCCTGGTTCACCCAGTGCGCCGTGTTGGTCTGCTGCACCCGATAGGCGGCGTCCACGTCGCCGTCGGGCAGCGCGTCGCGCACCGGCTCGATGGGCGCGCCGTCCTCCCACGCCTTGCGGATGCCGGCGGCCGCCCTGGCTATCGCGTCTTCGCTCATTCCCCGTCCCCTACAGCTTGACGCAGATATTTTTCTGCTCGGAATAGAAGTTGAGCGCGTGCTGGCCGCCCTCGCGCCCGATGCCGCTCAACCCCATGCCGCCGAACGGCGTGCGCAAATCGCGCAGGAACCAGCAATTGACCCAGTTGATCCCGGCCTCCATCGCCTGGCTCACCCGGTGGCCGCGCGACAGGTCGGTGGTCCAGACCACCGAGGCCAGCCCGTACTCGGTGTCGTTGGCCATGGCGATGGCCTCGTCCTCGTCGTCGAACGGGGTGATGTGGCAGACCGGGCCGAAGATCTCCTCCTTCTGGACCCGCGAGTCCTCGGAGAGCCCGGTGAAGATGGTGGGCTCGACGAAGGCGCCCGCGTCGCGCTCGTCGCCGAAGGCGGGGATTCCGCCGCCGGTCACCGTCTCGGCGCCGAGCTCGCCCGCCAGCGCGTAATAGGCGGTCACTTTGTCGCGGTGCTCGCGGCTGATCAGCGAGCCCATCTGGGTCGCCGAGTCCTCGGGCCGGCCGATGACCATGGCCTCGCCGCGCGCCTTCAGCGCATCGACGAAGCGCGCATGGATCGCGCGCTCGACATAGACCCGTTCCGAGCTCAGGCAGACCTGGCCGGTATTGGCGAAGACCGAGCGCGCGGTGCCGTCGATCGCCGCGTCGAAATCGGAATCGGCGAACACGATGGCCGGGTTCTTGCCGCCGAGCTCGAAGGAGAGCGCCTTGATGTTGCCCGACGCGGCTTTCATGATCTCGCGCCCGGTCGCGGTCTCGCCGGTAAACGTGATCGCGTGGATGCCGTCATGGCGGGTGATGAACTCGCCCGCCGAATCGGGGCCGAATCCGTGCACCACGTTGAACGCGCCGTCGGGAATTCCGGCCGATTTCATCACCTCGGCCAGCAGCGTCGCCGTCGTCGGCGTCTCCTCGGACGGCTTCAGGATCACCGCGTTGCCCGACGCCATCGCCGGCGCCAGCTTCCAGGTCGACAGCAGCAGCGGCAGGTTCCAGGGCGAGATCACGCCCACCACCCCGTGCGGCTGGCGCACCGAGTAGTTCACCGCGCCGCGCCCGTCCGGCGTCTCCTGCATGTAGGCCTCGGTACCGACCGACTTGATGAGGTCGGCGAAGATGCGGAAATTCGCAGCCCCCCGCGGGATGTCGAGATGGCCGGCGAGCGATCTGGGCTTCCCGGTATCGGCGCATTCGGCGTCGACGAACTCGTCGAACCGGGCCTCGATCCCGTCCGCCACCGCGTAGAGCAGGTTGCAGCGCTGTTCCGTCGTCAGCCGGCCCCATGCGCCGTAATAGGCGTCTTGGGCGGCGTCCACGGCGCGGTCGACGATCGCCCGGTCGGCCTCGTGCACCAGCGCGATCAGCGTGCCGTCGACCGGGGTGACGTTCTCGAACGTATTGCCCGACGCGACGAATTCGCCGCCGACGAAATTCCTGAGCTCGCGCAGATTGCCCTCGGCCACCGCCATCCTCCCCCGATGTCGCGCCGCAGAATAGCCAGAACCGCCCGGTCCCGAAACACGCACGCCCGCGTCATTTCGACCGGAGCGCCGGAGGCGCGAAGTGGAGAAACCTCCCTGCCCCATGGGCAACGCCCCCCTCGTCATTTCGACCGGAGCGCGAAGCGCGAAGTGGAGAAACCTCCCAGCCCCATGGGGACGAGGTTTCTCCACTCCGCCGTGCTGCCGCACGGCTCCGGTCGAAATGACGGGTGGGGGCGCGCCTTCGGCGCTCCGGTCGAAATGACGGGTGGAGCGTGGGCAGGGAGGTTTCTCCACTACGCCGTGCTGCGCACGGCTCCGGTCGAAATGACGAGGTGGGGGCGCGCCTTCGGCGCTCCGGTCGAAATGACGAGGTGGAGCGTGGGGCAGGGAGGTTTCTCCACTCCGCGGTGCTGACGCACGGCTCCGGTCGAAATGACGCGCCTACCCGATCTCGAACACCGCCTCGATCTCGACCGGGAAGCCGCGCGGGAGCTCGGCGACGCCGATCGCGGTGCGCGCGTGGGCCTCGGGGAACAGGGCGTGGAACAGGTCGGAGGCGCCGTCGATCACCGCGAACTGGCGCTCGAAGCCGGGCGATGAGTTGACGTAGCCGTTGACCTTGACCACGCGGCGGACCCGGTCGAGCGAGCCCAGATGGCGCGCCACCGAGGCGAGGATGTTGAGCGCCGTCTTGCTGGCCGCGTCATGGGCCTCGGCCTCGGAGACTTCCGCGTCGACCTTGCCCCGCATCGCCGCGCCGAGGCTCGCCGCCGGCGGGTGGCCGGAGACGAACAGCAGGCCGCCCGCCTCGACGCAGCCGGTGCGGTTGGCGGACGGGTAGGCGAAGGGCTCGGGCAGGGCGAGCCCGAGCTCGGCGAGCCTCGCCTCGATGCGTCCGGTCATGCGATCGGCGGGGCCGCGCCGTCCGCCAGCGGGCGGATGCGGCACAAGAGACCGCGCGTATCGGCCGAGCCGGTCACCGGGTCCCACGGCCCGCCATAGGACATGGCGGCGTTGATGTTGACCGAGAACGCGCCGAAATCCGGCCCCGGCGCCTCCGGCAGCCACCAGCCCATGCCGGTGCGGACCACGCCGGGCGCGGTGTCCTCGGTGACCGAGACGCGGAGCCGGCAGGCGCCGCTTGCGTCCGGCGTCTCGACCTCGACCCAGTCGTCGGCCGCCAGCGCCAGCGCCGATGCGGTCTCGGGGTGGATCTGCAGGCGCGGATAGGGCGAGACCTTGCGCGCCCAGGCATGGTCGCGGTAGCGCGAATGGTGGTAGGCCTTCTCGCGCGCGCCGGTGAGCAGGATCAGCGGGTAGTCGCGGCGCACCGCCGGGGAGGCGCGCTCCGCCCGGGGCGGCACGAAATCGGGCAGCGGGTCGAGGCCGAGCCGGGCCAGGGTCTCGGAGAAAAGCTCGATCCTGCCGGTCGGCGTGCGGAACCCGGCCGCCTCGAAATTGCCGAGCTCGTAGGGGTAGTGCGCAAAACCCTTTGCCTCCAGCTCGTCGAAGGAAACCTCGTTGTCGCCCAGCAGGAAGGCGTTGAACTCCCGCTTGGTTCGCCAGGGCAGGAATTTGCGCGCGCCGATGCCGCGCCCCTCCAGCCGGTCGGCGAGCGCAATGGCGATCTCGAAATCCGACCGCGCCTCGCCGCGCGCCGGGGTCACAGGGCGGGTGTAGCTCACGCAGGGCCCCGACATGTCGAGCGAGATCTCCTCCTCCTCCAGCCCCGTGGTCTTGGGCAGCACGATGTCGGCGAGCGCCGCCGTCGGCGTCATCGAGTGGCTCACCACACAGAGGAAGTCGAGCGAGCGCAGCGCGTCCACGGTCCGGCGCGTGTCGGGGTAGGTGACGGCGATGTTGACGCCGCTCAGATACATCGCGCGGACCGGGTAGGGCTCGCCGGTCAGGATCGCCTCGATCGCCGTCGGGTTGTGGCAGGCGGTCTGCCAGCCCTCCGGCCCGGCCCAGAGCGGGAACCGTTCGCGACCGATGGTCCGGGCCTCGATGTCCGGCTTCAGGCGAAAGGCGGGGTCGTGCAGCAGCTCGATATAGCTGCGGAAGCCGGCCGGCCGCTTGACCCGGAGATTGCCGCCCGCCCGGTCGAGATTGCCGCCGATCGCGACCAGGGCATGGAAGGCGCGGAAGGTCTGGACGCCGCCCGAGAAGGCGTCGATCCCGTGCCCGCTGACGAAGGTCGACGGGCCGTCGGCATACATCCGCGCGGCGCGCGCGATATCCGCCGCCGGGACGCCCGAGAGCCGTGCCGCCTCTTCCGGGGTATAGCGCGCCGCGCGCTCCTTGAGCGCCTCGAAGCCGTGGCACCAGCTTGCGACGAAACCGGAATCGTACAAATCCTCGGCGATGGTCACGTTGATCATGCCGAGCGCGACCGCCGCATCGGTGCCGGGGCGGGGGCGGAGCCAGAGATCGGCGTCCTTCGCCGCCGGGGTGCGGGCGGGGTCGATCACCACCGTCCGCGCGCCGTTCGCCCTGGCCCGCTTGAGCGCCTGCCACTGGGCGGCGTCGGCGGCCGACGGGTTGCGCCCGACGATCAGCGCGCAGCGCGTGTTCTCGATGTCCTCGCCGCCGACCGCCGCGAGCCCGGTCAGCTTGTCGCTCAGCGCCCGGCAGCCGCCGCACAAATCCTGGTTCATCATCCAGTTGGGCGAGCCCAGCGCGCGCATCAGCAGCGCCACCATGGCGCCCCGGCTGAAAAAGGCCGACGACACCGCGCCGATCAGGGAGAGCGGCCCGTGCTCCGCGCGCACCGCGAGCAGGCGCTCGACGACGGTCTCCAGCGCGGTGTCCCAGTCGATCTCCTGCCACTCGCCGGCGCCCCGCTCGCCGCGCCTTCGCATCGGCCGGACCAGCCGGTCCGGGTGGTCGGTCAGTTCGCGCATGCCGCGAATGCCCTTGACGCAGAACGCGCCCTTCGAGCCCGGGTGGTCGACATTGGGCCCCACCTTGGCGACCGCGCCGCCCTCCAGCGTCACCAGCGCGCCGCAGCGCGTGCTGCACTCCCAGCAGGTGGTCGGTACGGGCATGGGTTTTCCCCGGTTACGAAGCCGGGGACAGGTTAGCAGAAACCCGCGCCCCCACCCTCGTCATTTCGACGGACCCCGGACTTGTTCCCATAAGCGCTAACTTGTTTGTGGCGGTGATTTTGGCTAGAGTTTCCGGGTACTTGGGCTCGGAGGCTTGGGATGGACGAGGAGTGGGAGGTTCTGCGGTCTTTTCTGCCGGCCGGCTGGGAGGATTTGGGTCGT
>Ga0209022_1002138_pt1 | contig 17263 bp, 5 predicted proteins | sample PinacodermPK_FD_187300 | JGI IMG/M metagenome (GOLD analysis project Ga0209022, IMG submission 187300) | Host-associated microbial community of the marine sponge Aplysina aerophoba from Gulf of Piran - sponge pinacoderm, lysed by proteinase... | ecosystem: Host-associated > Porifera > Sponge >...
TGCGAATCTGGACAAAGCCCTGGCTATCTACACCAGATTGCGCACCCGGGCCGCCGCCGGGAAGGTCAATACACCCTGTGATGACAAAGACATTGAGTTGTCCTTCGCCCGGGCTATCCGGCTCAAAGGGGGCCGGCAGAACAGGGAACAGGCGATGGCCATCTACACGAGACTGCGCACCCGGGCCGCAGCCGGAAAGGCCAACACCCCCTGTGATGACAAGGAGATTGAACTGACCCTGGCGAGCTTTTTCTCTGAGATGGGAATGTGGACAGAGTTTGACAGGCTGCGACTCGAAGAGTGCCGGCTCCCTGGATTTGAGCCGCATTTGTGTCTGAGCATCCGTTATTTCAATGGACTTCTGGCGGCTGCGAGTATTTCTGGCTCACACTTGGGGCTGCTGGGAAAAGCGATGAAGTCTGCCGTTCTTGCCATAGAAGCCAGTGGGTTCATGAGTGCCTCCTGCATCAGTCAGTTAGCCCACTGTGTGCGATTGTTGTCCTGTTGGCCGCAGGCCCAGTTACAACAGCGAGGCATTCAAAGGAAGGATGTGAGGCCATTCGTCACCGCAACAAAATTTCTGTTTGATATAGCCAGTGAGATCACCCCCTGTCGACAGGAGCAGGACAAAGATCAGCACTGGCGAGCGAAGGAACAAAAGATGCTGAGCCTGCTGTCGCGGCAGAACAGCGCATGGGGACAGCAGGATCCGTTGCCGCACTGACCTGTGGTGAGGCTTTCATCTGCCAGGGCATGGCTTCCATGCTTTGTTGTTCAGGAAAGGCCCGGCAGAGGCAACAAGCATCCATTGTCAGTTGCTCCGACGGCCATGTCTGCTGCCCTGACAGTCCTGGGAACCAACTCCTCTTCCTTGCAATCCAATGCGTGCATTGTCTCTCAGCGCCTGCAGCCTGCCGGCATAGAATCGGAACGGCATCAACACTATGAAGCCATCAGGATATTACGGGGACAACGGGGGTTATGGCCGCGCATCTTCCTTGCACGGCAACAAGAGCCAGGAGAAACACCGCGCCTGTGCACCTGGCCTGCGCGGTTCCTTCGTCCAGGGAGAGGGGAGAGGTTATAGACAGCGACCGCTGAGTCAACGGACTCCTCAACACTGCCCAAGGCAAGCTCGCACACGGGAGCAAGACGACCTTGACAAGGCTTTCAGCTATCTGCGCACCCATCCGCAGCAAGCTCTGGATGCCGCTGAAGTTCTGCTGGATAGATACAGCGCACATCTCTTGCCCTGTATCCCCGTTCTTCAATTGAAGGCGAGGGCGCTGTTTCAACTGAACAAAATTGACGACTGTATCGCTTTCATCAACGGCCTTGAAACGCGAGTGCGCAATGACAAAGGCTTGTTGATGGCCAAGGCCAGAGCTTTACAAGCCAGGGGTTGTTTCAATGAAGCTTTGCCGCTGTTCCAACTCCTTTATACCCATCACAAACTGGCCTACAAAGATCACAAGACACACGGCCTGGCCCTTGGACGGCATCTCCAGCTCATGGGAGGAACAGACAACCTGGAAAAGGCTCTGGCTATCTTTACCCAGCTGCGCACCCGGACGGCTGGAGGACGGGCACGCACCCCCTGTAATGACAAAGAGATTGAGCTGGCCCTTGGCAGACATCTCCAGCTCATGGAAGGCCCGGCCAATCTGCACAAAGCCTGGGTCATTTATACGCAGCTTCGCACCCGGGCAGCGGGGGGACGAATGAACATTCCCTGTAATGACAAGGAGATTGAACTGGCCCTCGGCAGATGTCTCCAGGCCATGGGGGACGCGGACAATCTGGAAAAGGCCTTGGCTATCTTCACCCGGCTGCGCCGACGTGCGGCCGCCGGAAAGCTGGACACTTCCTGTGGTGACAAGGATATAGAGCTGGCGCTTGGCAGACTTCTCCAGCTCATCGGGGGAGCAGACAATCTGGAAAAGGCCTTGGTGATTTTTACCCGCGTACGCGCCAAGGCCGCAGGAGGACGGCCCAACACCCCTTGTGATGACAAGGAGATTGAGCTGACCCTTGGCAGACACCTCCAGCTTATGGGGGGAGCGGACCATCTGGAAAAGGCTCTGGCTATCTTTACCCAACTGCGCATCCGGAACACGGGCAAAAGGGCCGACATCCCCTGTAATGACAAAGATATTGAGTTGACCCTTGGCCGACATCTCCAGCTCATGGGGGGCGCGGACAACATGGAACAGGCCCTGGCTATCTTTACCCAGCTACGCATCCGGAACGCGGGCAAAAGGGCCGACACCCCCTGTAATGACAAAGATATTGAGTTGACCCTTGGCCGACATCTCCAGCTCATGGGGGGCGCGGACAACATGGAACAAGCCCTGGCTATCTTTACCCAGCTGCGCACCCGGAACACGGGCAAAAGGGCCGACACCCCCTGTAACGACAAGGATATTGAGCTGAGCCTTGGCACACATCTCCAGCTCATGGGTGGCGCGGACAACATGAAGCAGGCCTTGGCTATCTTTACCCAGCTGCGCATCCGGAACACGGGCAAAAGGGCCGAAACCCCCTGTACGAACAAGGATATTGAGCTGGCCCTTGGCCGACTTCTCCAGCTCATGGGGGGCACGGACAACATGGAACAGGCCCTGGCCATCTTTACGAAGCTGCGCACCTGGGCCGCCGGAGGGCGACCCAACACCCCCTGTCATGACAAGGAGATTGAACTGACCTTTGGCAGACATCTCCAGATCATGGGTGGCACAGACCATCTGCAGCAGGTCCTGGCCATCTATACGAGGCTGCGCCGGCGTGCGGCCGGCGGGCGCGAAAACACCCCCTGTAATGACAAGGATATTGAGCTGGCCCTTGGCAGACTTTTCCAGCACATCGGAGGAGCCGACAATCTGGAGCAGGCCCTGGCTATTTTTACCCGACTACGCACCCATGCCGCCGGACAGGTCAATAGGCCCTGTAATGACAAAGACATTGAGTTGTCGCTCGGACGGCTTCTCCAGCGCAAGGGGGAGCCGCATAATCTGGAACAAGCGTTGGCTATTTATATGCGACTGCGTACCCGGGCAGCCGGAGGAAAGGCTGACACCGCCTGTAATGACAAGGAGATTGAACTGGCTTTGGCAAGCCTTCTTGTTGCCCGGAAGATGTGGCCGCAGTTTGATGAACTGCGCATCGAAGCCCGCCTTTTTCCAGGATTTGAGCCACATTTATGTCTGAGTATTCGTTACTTCCTTGAAATGCTGGAAGCCCCGAACATTTCTCCCGGGCACTCAAGGCTTCTGGGACAGGCGCTGAAGTTTGTCGTCCTTGCCATGGAGAGCGGCGGGCTCATGAATGCCTCCTGCATCAGTCAGCTGGCACATTGTGTGCGGCTGTTGTCGTGCTGGCCAGACGTGCTGCTGCACAAACGAGGCATGCAACGCAAAGATGTGAGGGGATTGAACGCTGCTGCAAAATTTCTCTTTGATACGGCCAACAAGATTGCCCCTTGCCGACAGCGACTGGAGAAAGATCAGCACTGGCGAGACAGGGAGAAGCAACTGCTGACCTTCCTGTCGCAGCAGAACAGGGCACGCAGCCTGCATTAGCCAGTGACGCACTCAGCTGTGTTGCCGCTTTCACCTGCCGCCAGGACATCCTGCCATTGCCTTCTTCCTGCGACAGGTCCTGCTGCGGCAACACGCATCCATCGTCAGTTTCTCTGGCGACCCTGTCTGCGGCCCTGACTAACTTCGGAACAGACTCCTCTTTATTGCAATCCAATGCATGAGTTGTCTCTCAACGCCAGCTGCGCCAAAGAATCAGAATCCAGGGGGTATCAAAACCATGAATCCATCAGGGCATCCTGGCAGAAGCAGGGGGCATGGCCGTGTACCCCCCGTGCACGGCAACAACACTCAGGTGAAACACCCCACCTCTGCACCCGGCCAACGCGGTTCTTTCGACAAGGCAGAGGGGAGGGGTTACAGACAGCGATCGCTGAGCCAACGGACTGCTCAACACTGCGCAAGGGACGCTCACGCACGGGAACAAGACGCTATTGGCAAGGCTTACAGCTGTCTGCGCACCCGTCCTCAGCAGGCTCTGGATGCCGCGCAAGCTCTCCTGGATAGATACAGTACACATCCCGTTCCCTGTGTTCCCGTTCTTCACTTAAAAGCGAGGGCATTGTTTCAACTGAAAAAATTTGACGACTGTATTGCTTTCATCAACGCCCTTGAAACGCGCGCGCGCAATGACAAAGGCTTGCTGTTGACCAAGGCCCGTGCTTTACAAGCCAAGGGCTGTTTCAACCAGGCTTTACCGTTTTTCCAACATCTTTATGCCCATCACAAACTGGCCTACAAAGATCACAAAGTACACGGCCTGGCCCTTGGACGGCAGCTCCAGCTGCTGGGGGGAACAACCAATCTGGAAAAGGTCCTGGCTATCTTTACCCAGCTACGTACCCGGACGACCGGGGGACGGGCGCGCACCCCCTGTAATGACAAGGAGATTGAACTGGCCCTTGGCAGACATCTCCAACTCATGGGAGGCCCGGCCAATCTGCACAAAGCCTGGGTCATTTATACACAGCTTCGCACCCGGGCAGCAGGGGAACGAACGAACACGCCCTGTAATGACAAGGAGATTGAACTGGCGCTGGGCAGATGTCTCCAGATCATGGGGGGAGAAGACAATATGGAACAGGCCCTGGCCATTTTTACCCGGCTGCGCACCTTGCGTGCGGGAGGACGGATCAACACGCCCTGTAATGACAAGGAGATTGAGCTGACCCTTGGCAGACACCTCCAGCGCATGGGTGGCCCGGACAATCTGCAACAAGCGCTGGCTATCTTTACAAGGCTGCGCGCCTGGTGTGCGGGAGGGCGGACAAATACCCCCTGTGATGACAAGGATATTGAGTTGACCCTGGGCAGACACCTCCAGCTCATGGGGGGAGCAGACAATCTGGAAAAGGCCCTGGTTATCTTTACCCGGCTGCACACCGGGCGTGTGGCCGGAAGGGACACGCCCGGTCATGACAAGGACATCGAACTGACCCTTGGCAGGCATGTGCAGCTGATGGGAGGAACGGACAATCTGGAACGGGCCCTGGCTATCTACACAAGGTTACGCCGACATGCGGCCGGGGGCTTGGCAAACACCCCCTGTAATGACAAGGATATCGAGCTGACCCTTGGCAGACACCTCCAGCTCATGGGGGGAGCGGACAATCTGGAACGGGCCCTGGCTATCTACACAAGGTTACGCCGACATGCGGCCGGGGGCCTGGCAAACACCCCCTGTAATGACAAGGATATCGAGCTGACCCTCGGCAGGCACTTGCAGCTGATGGGCGGTGCCGACAATCTGAAGCAGACCCTGGCCATCTATACGAGGCTGCGCCGGCGTGCGGCCGGCGGGCGCAAAAACACTCCCTGCAATGACAAAGAAATTGAACTGGCCCTCGGCAGGCATTACGAGCGCCTGGGGGGAGCCGCCAATCTGGAACGAGCCCTGGCTATTGTTACCCGACTACGCACGCATGCCGCCGCCGGAAAGGTCAATACGCCCTGCAATGACAAAGACATTGAGTTGTCGCTCGGACGGCTTCTCCAACGCAAGGGGGGGCAGCATAATCTGGAACAAGCCTTGGCTATTTACACGCAGCTGCGCCGACGTGCGGCCGGCGGCAAGGCTGACGCTGCCTGTAATGACAAGGAGATTGAACTGGCTCTGGCAAGCCTTCTTACTGATATGCAAATGTGGCCGCAGTTTGATGAGTTGCGCATCGAAGCCCGTTTTTTTCCAGGATTTGAACCACATTTATGTCTGAGTGTTCGCAACTTTACTGAAATGCTGGAAGCCCCGAACATTTCGCCCGGGCACTCAAGACTTCTGGGACAGGCGATAAAGTCTGCCGTCCTTGCCATAGAGGCCAGCGGACTCATGAATGATTCGTGCCTCAGTCAGCTGGCGCATTGTGTTCGTTTGTTGTCGTGCTGGCCAGACGTCCTGCTGCAACAACGAGGCATCCACCAAAAAGATGCAAGGGGATTGAGCGCTGCTGCACACTTTCTCTTTGATACGGCCTACAAGATTGCCCCTTACCGGCAGCGACTGGAGAAAGATCAGCACTGGCGAGCCAGGGAGCAGGAACTGCTGACCATCCTGTCGCAGCAGAACAGGACTCACAGCCTGCATCAGCCATGGACGCACTCAGCTGTGTTGCCGCTTTTACCTGCCGCCAGGACATCACTGCCATTGCCTTTTTCCTGAGACAGGTCCTGCTGCGGCAACACGCATCCATCGTCAGTTTCCCTGGCGAGAATGCCTGCTGCCCTGACCAACTTCTGAACAAACGCCGGGCCTTGCCATCCAACGCGCGCGGCGCCTCTGAGTACCCGCTGCTGGCACAGAATCGGAACCTGAACCCAAGGGGTGTCAAGACTATGAATCCATCCAGGCATCCTGGCAGAAGCGGGGGTTATGGCCGAGCATCCTCCTTGCACGGCAACAAGAGCCAGGCGGAACACCGCGCCTGTGCACCCGGCCAACGAGTCTCTTTCGTCCAGGCAGAGGGGAGAGGTTACAGACAGCGATCGCTGAGCCAACGAACGCCTCAGCACTACCCAGGCTACGCTCGCACGAGCGCACCGGCAAGAGACGACCTTGAGAAGGCATTCTGCTATCTGCGCACCGATCCTCAGCAAGCGCTGGATGCCGCGCAAGCTCTGCTGGATAGATACAGTACACAGAGCTGCCCCTGTATCCCTGTCCTTCTATTAAAAGCCAGGGCCCTGTTTCAGCTGAATAAAATTGACGACTGTATTGCTTTCATCAACGCCCTTGATACGCGAGTGTGCAATGACAAAGGCCTGTTGATGGCCAAGGCCAGAGCTTTACAAGCCAAGGGCTGTTTCAATGAAGCTTTACCGCTGTTCCAACACCTTTATGCCCATCACAAACGGGCCTGCAAAGATCACAAGACACACGGCCTGGCTCTTGGGCGGAACCTGCAGCTGATGGAGGGAGAAGACAATCTGGCAAAGGCTCTGGCTATCTTTACCCAGCTACGCATCCGGGCGAGTGGGGGACAGGCGCACACCCCCTGTAATGACAAGGATATTGAGCTGGCCCTGGGCAGACATCTCCAGCTCATGCAAGGCTCGGCCAATCTGCAACAAGCATGGGTCATTTATACCCGGCTTCGCAGCCAGGCAGCGGGGGGGCGAATGAACACGCCCTGTAATGACAAGGAGATTGAACTGGCCCTCGGCAGATGTCTCCAGATAATGGGGGGAGAAGACAATCTGGAGCAGGCCCTGGCCATTTTTACCCGACTGCGCACCCGGGCAGCCGCCGGAAAAGAAGACACGCCCTGTGATGACAAGAATATTGAGCTGGCCCTTGGCAGGCATCTCCAGATACTGGGGGGAGAAGACAATCTGGAACAGGCCCTGACCATTTTTACCCAGCTGCGCACCCGGGCAGCCGCCGGAAAAGTAGACACGCCCTGTGATGACAAGAATATTGAGCTGTCCCTTGGCAGGCATCTCCATCTACTGGGGGGAGCAGACAATCTGGGAAAGGCCCTGGCCATCTACACGAGGCTGCGCCGACGTGCGGCCGGCGGGCGGGACAACACCCCCTGTAATGACAAGGATATTGAGCTGGGCCTTGGCAGACATCTCCAGATACTGGGGGGAGAAGACAATCTGGAAAAGGCCCGGGCTATCTTTACAAGGCTGCGCACCCGGGCTGCGGAGGGACGAATGAACACTCCCTGTCATAACAAGGAGATTGAACTGGCCCTCGGCAGATGTCTTCAGCACATGGGTGGCCCGGACAATCTGCAACAGGCCCTGGCCATTTTTACCCGGCTGCGCGCCAGGCGTGCGGGAGGACGGATCAACACCCCCTGTAATGACAAAGATATTGAGCTGGCCCTTGGCATACATCTCCAGCTCATGGGTGGCCCGGACAATCTGCAACAGGCCCTGGCCATTTTTAGCCGGCTGCGCGCCAAGCGTGCGGGCGGACGGATCAACACCCCCTGTAATGACAAGGAGATTGAACTGGCCCTCGGCAGATGTCTCGAGATCATGGGGGGAGAAGACAATCTGCAACAGGCTCTGGCTATCTTTAGCCGGCTGCGCACCCGGCATGCGGCCGGAAGGGGCACTCCCGGTCACGACAAGAACATCGAACTGACCTTTGGCAGGCATTTGCAGCTGATGGGAGGAGCCGACAATATGGAGAAGGCCCAGGCTATCTTTACAAGGCTGCGCGCCCGGGCGGCCGGGGGCCTGCCAAACAGGCCCTGTGATGACAAGGAGATCGAGATGATCCTTGGCAAGCATCTCCAGCTTATGGGTGGCCCGGACAATCTGCAAAAGGCGTTGGTCATTTATACGCAGCTTCGCACCCGGGCAGCGGGAGGACGGATGAACACGCCCTGTGACGACAAGGATATTGAACTGGCCCTCGGCCGATGTCTCCAGACCATGGGGGAAAAAGACAAGCTGGAACAGGCCCTGGTTATCTTTACAAGGCTGCGCACCCGGAGTGCGGGAGGACAAAGCAACAAGCCCTGTCATGACAAGGATATTGAGTTGGCCCTTGGCAGACATCTCCAGCTCATGGGGGGAGCTGACAATCTGGAAAAGGCCCTGGCGGTCTACACACAACTACGCACCCGGGCGGCCGCCGGAAGGACAAACACGCCCTGTAATGACAAGGCGATTGAGCTGACCCTTGGCAGACATCTCCAGCTCATGGGAGGGGCAGACAATCTGGAAAAGGCCCGGGCTATCTTTACAAGGCTGCGCAGCTGGAGTGCGGCCGGAAGGGAAAACACTCCCTGTGATGACAGGGATATTGAGCTGACCCTTGGACGACATTTTCAGCTCATGGGAGGAAAAGAGAACCTGGAAAAGGCCTTCGCCATCTTTACCCGGCTGCGCGCCCGGAGTGCGGGAGGACGGATGAACACTCCCTGTAATGACAAGGACATTGAGCTGTCTCTGGCCAGGCACTTCGAGCTTATGGGAGGAGAAGGCAATCTGGAGCGAGCCCTGACTATTTTTACAAGGCTGCGCGCCCGCGCCGCCGGAAGGGACAATACGCCCTGTGATGACCGGGACATCGAGTTGTCTCTCGGTCGGTTTCTCCAGCTCAAGGGGGGCAAGCATCATCTGGAACAGGCCAGGGACATCTTCACCCGGCTGCGCCGACGTGCGGCCGGAGGCAAGGCTGACACCCCGTGTAATGACAAGGAGATTGAGCTGACTTTGGCAGGCCTTCTTATTGAGATGCAACTTTGGCCGCAGTTTGATCAATTGCGCATCGATGCCCGCCGCTTTCCCGGCGTTGAACCGCGTTTGTGTCTGAGTGTTCGTAGCTTCTGTGAAATACTGGCAAGCCTGAATATTTCGTCTGGGCACTCAAGGCTGCTGGGACAGGCGATAAAGTTTGCCGTCCTTGCCATAGAGAGCGGCGGGCTCATGAATGCCTCCTGCATCAGTCAGCTGGCGCATTGTGTGCGTTTGTTGTCGTGCTGGCCCGACGTCCTGCTGCACAAACGCGGCATTCAACGCAACGATGTGAGGGGCTTGAACGCTGCTGCAACATTTCTCTTTGATACGGCCCGCAAGATTGCCCCTTACCGACAGCGACTGGATAAAAATCAGCACTGGCGAACCAGGGAGCAGCAACTGCTGACCATCCTGTCGCGGCAGAACCGGGCACGCAGCCTGCAGTAGCCGTTGACGCACTCAGCTTGCCGCTTTCACCTGCCACCAGGACATCACTGCCATTGCCTTCTGCCTGGGACAGGTCCTGCTGCGGCAACACGCACCCATCCTTAGGTTCTCTGACGAGAATGTCAGCTGCCCTGACCAACGGCTGAACAAACGCCTGGTCATTGCCATCCAACACGTGTGTCGCCTCTCAACGCCAGCATCTGGCACAGAATCGGAACCTGAACCCAAGGGGTATCAAGACTATGAATCCATCCAGCCCCCCTGGCAGAAGCAGGGGTTATGGCCATGCAATCTCCGTGCACGACACCAAGAGCCAGGCGAAACACCGCGCCTGTGCACCCGGCCAACGAGGCTCTTTCGTCCAGGCAGAGGGGAGAGGTGACAGACAGCGACCGCTGAGCCAACGGACTCCTCGACACTACCCAGGGCAAGCTCACACGAGCGCACCGGGAAGAGACGACCTTGACAAGGCTTTCAGCTATCTGCGCACCAATCCTCAGCAAGCTCTGGATGCCGCGCAAGCTCTACTGGATAGATACAGTACACATAGCTGCCCCTGTATCCCTGTTCTCCAATTAAAAGCCAGAGCCTTGTTTCAGCTGAACAAAATTGACGACTGTATTGCTTTCATCAACACCCTTGACACAAGAGTGTGCACTGACAAAGGCTTATTGATGGCCAAGGCCAGAGCTTTACAAGCCAGGGGCTGTTTCAATGAAGCTTTGCCGCTGTTCCAACACCTCTATGCCCATCACAAACTGCCCTGCAAAGATCACAAGACACACGGCCTGGCCCTTGGACGGCATCTCCAGCTGATGGGGGGAGAAGCCAATCTGGAAAAGGCTCTGGCTATCTTTACCCAGCTACGCACCCGGGCAGCCGCCGGAAAGGTAGACACGCCCTGTGATGACAAGAATATTGAGCTGGCCCTTGGCCGCCATCTCCAGCTCATGGAAGGCTTCGCCAATCTGCAAAAAGCATGGGTCATTTATACGCAGCTTCGCACCCGGGCAGCGGGGGGACGAATGAACAGGCCCTGTAATGACAAGGAGATTGAACTGGCCCTCGGCAGATGTCTCCAGATCATGGGGGGAGAAGACAATCTGGAAAAGGCTCTGGCCATTTTTACCCGGCTGCGCACCTTGCGTGCGGGAGGACGGATCAACACGCCCTGTAATGACAAGGAGATAGAACTGACCCTTGGCAGACATCTCGAGCACATGGGAGGCGAGGACAATCTGCAACAGGCCCGGGCGGTCTACACACAACTACGCACCCGGGCGGCCGCCGGAAGGACAAACACCCCCTGTAATGACAAGGATATCGAGCTGACCCTTGGCAGACACCTCCAGCTCATGGGGGGAGCGGACAATATGGAAAAGGCCCTGGCTATCTATACGAGGCTGCACACCGGACAGGCGGCCGGAAGGGACACGCCCTGGCATGACAAGGACATCGGGCTGGCCCTTGGCAGGCATTTGCAGCTGATGGGAGGAGCCGACAATCTGAAGCAGGCCCTGGCTATCTTTACAAGGCTGCGCCGACATGCGGCCGGGGACCTGGCAAACAGGCCCTGTGATGACAAGGATATTGAGTTGACCCTCGCCAGGCATCTTGAGCTCATGGGAGGAGCGGACAATCTGGAACGGGCCTTGGCTATCTACATGAGGTTACGCACCCTGGCGGCCGGGGGTTTGGCAAACACCCCCTGTAATGACAAGGATATCGAGCTGACCCTTGGCAGGCATTTGCAGCTGAGGGGCGGCGCCGACAATCTGGAACAGGCCTTGGCCATCTATACGAGGCTGCGCCGACGTGCGGCCGACGGGCGGGACAACACGCCCTGCAATGACAAGGAGATTGAGCTGGCCCTCGGCAGACATCTTGCGCTCATGGGGGGAGCAGACAATCTGGACAAGGCCCTGGTCATTTTTACAAGGCTGCGCAGCTGGAGTGCGGCCGGACAGGCAAACACTCCCTGTAATGACAAGGAGATTGAGCTGACCCTTGGACGACATCTCCAGATCATGGGTGGAAAAGAGAACCTGGAAAAGGCCTTTGCTATCTTTGCCCGGCTGCGCGCCTGGCGTGCGGGAGGACGGATGAACACCCCCTGTAATGACAAGGAGATTGAGCTGGCCCTTGGACGACATTTCCAGCTCCTGGGAGGAAAAGAGAACCTGGAAAAGGCCTTTGCTATTTTTGCCCGGCTGCGCGCCTGGCGTGCGGGAGGACGGATGAACACTCCCTGTAATGACAAGGAGATTGAGCTGGCCCTTGCCAGGCATTTGCAACTGAGGGGAGGAGCAGACAATCAGGAACGGGCCTTGGCCATCTATACAAGGCTGCGCCGAGGTGCGGCCGACGGGCGGGAAAACATCCCCTGCAATGACAAGGAGATTGAGCTGTCCCTTGCCAGGCAGCTCGAGTTCATGGGAGGAGCAGACAATCTGGAACGGGCCCGGGCGGTCTACACAAGGTTACGCCGCCGGGCGGTCGGGGGCTTGGCAAACACCCCCTGTCATGACAAGGAGATTGAGCTGACCCTTGGCAGACATCTCCAGCTCATGGGCGGCCCGGACAATCTGGAAAAAGCGCTGGCCATTTATACCCGGCTTCGCACCCGGGCAGCGGGAGGATGGAGGGATACGCCCTGTCATGACAAGGATATTGAACTGAGCCTCGGCAAATGTCTTCAGCTCATGGGAGGAAAAGACAAGCTGGAACAGGCGCTGGTTATCTTTACCCGGCTGCGCACCTGGCGTGCGGGAGGACGGATCAACACGCCCTGTCATGATAAAGATATTGAGTTGATCCTTGGCAGGCATCTCGAGCTCATGGGGGGGGCTGACAACCTGGAACAGGCCCGGGCGGTCTACACAAGGCTACGCCGACGTGCGGCCGGAGGGCGTACAAGCACGCCCTGTAATGACAAGGATATTGAACTGGCTTTGGCCGGCCTTTTTGTCAAGATGCAAATGTGGCCGCAGTTTGATCAATTGCGCATTGATGCCCGCCTCTTTCCCGGATTTGAACCGCATTTGTGTCTGAGTGTTCGTTACTTGAGTGAACTGCGGGCCAGCCTGAATATTTCGTCCGGACACTCAAGGCTGCTGGGACAGGCGCTAAAGTCTGCCGTCCTTGCCATAGAGAGCGGCGGCCTCATGAATGCCTCCTGCATCAGTCAGCTGGCGCATTGTGTCCGTTTGTTGTCGTGCTGGCCAGACGTCCTGCGGCACAAACGAGGCATTCAACGCAAAGATGTGAGGGGATTGAACGCTGCTGCACAATTTCTCTTTGATACGGCGAACAAGATTGCCCCTTACCGACAGCGACTGGATAAAGATCAGCACTGGCGAACCATGGAGGAGCAACTGCTGACCATCCTGTCGCGGCACAACCGGGCACGCAGTCTGCAGTAGCCGTTGACGCACTAGCGGTGTTGCCGCTTTCAGCTGTCACCAGCACATCGCTGCCATTGCCCTGTTCCCGGGACAGGCCCTGCTACGGCAACACGCATCCATCGTCAGTTTCTCTGGCGAGAATGCCTGCTGCCCTGACCAACTTCTGAACAAACGCCGGGCCTTGCCATCCAACGCGTGCGTCGCCTCTCAACGCCAGCTGCTGGCCAAGAATCGGAACCTGAACCCAAGGGGTGTCAAGACTATGAATCCATCCAGGCATCCTGGCACAAGCGGGGGTTATGGCCGCGCATCCTGCGTGCACGGCAACAAGAGCGAGGTGAAACACCGCGCCTGTGCACCCGGCCAACGCGGTTCTTTCGGCAAGGCAAAGGGGAGAGGTGACAGACAGCGACCGCTGAGCCACCGGACTCCTCAGCACTACCCGGGCTACGCTCGCACGAGCGCACCGGGAAGAGACGACCTTGACAAGGCTTTCAGCTATCTGCGCACCAACCCTCAGCAGGCTCTGGATGCCGCGCAAGCTCTACTGGATAGATACAGCACACATAGCGGCCCCTGTGTCCCTGTTCTTCAATTAAAAGCCAGAGCCCTGTTTCAGCTGAACAAAATTGACGACTGTATTGCTTTCATCAACGCCCTTGATACGCGAGTGCGCAATGACAAAGGCCTGTTGATGGCCAAGGCCAGAGCTTTACAAGCCAGGGGCTGTTTCAATGAAGCTGTGCCGCTGTTCCAACACCTTTATACCCATCACAAACTGGCCTGCAAAGATCACAAGACACACGGCCTGGCCCTTGGACGCCATCTCCAGCTGATGGGGGGAGAAGACAATCTGGAAAAGGCTCTGGCTATCTTTACCCAGCTACGCACCCGGGCAGCCGCCGGAAGGGTAGACACGCCCTGTGATGACAAGAATATTGAGCTGGCTCTTGGCAGGCATCTCCAGATACTGGGGGGAGCAGACAATCTGGGAAAGGCCCTGGCTATCTACACGAGGCTGCGCCGACATGCGGCCGGCGGGCGAGAAAACACCTCCTGTAATGACAAAGATATTGAGCTGGCCCTTGGCCGACATCTCCAGCTGATGAGGGGAGAAGGCAATCTGGAAAAGGCGCTGGCTATCTTTACCCAGCTACGCACCCGGGCAGCCGCCGGAAAGGTAGACACGCCCTGTGATGACAAGAATATTGAGCTGGCCCTTGGCCGGCATCTCCAGATACTGGGGGGAGCAGATAATCTGGGAAAGGCCCTGGCTATCTACACGAGGCTACGCCGCCGTGCGGCCGGCGGGCGGGACAACACCGCCTGTAATGACAAGGATATTGAGCTGGCCCTTGGCAGACATCTCCAGATACTGGGGGGAGCAGACAATCTGGAAAAGGCCCTGGCTATCTACACGAGGCTGCGTCGACGTGCGGCCGGCGGGCGGGACAACACCCCCTGTAATGACAAGGATATTGAGCTGGCCCTTGGCAGACATCTCCAGCTTATGGGCGGCGCGGACAATCTGCACAAAGCCTGGGCCATCTATGCGCAGCTTCGCACCCGGACAGCGGGGGGACGAATGAACACGCCCTGTCATGACAAGGAGATTGAACTGGCCCTCGGCAGATGTCTTCAGCTCATGGGGGGAAAAGACAATCTGGAACAGGCTCTGGCCATTTTTACCCGGCTGCGCACCCGGGCAGCCGCCGGAAAGGTAGACACGCCCTGTGATGACAAGAATATTGAGCTGGCCCTTGGCAGGCATCTCCAGATACTGGGGGGAGCAGACAATCTGGCAAAGACCCTGACCATCTACACGAGGCTGCGCCGACGTGCGGCCGGCGGGCGGGAAAACACCCCCTGTAATGATAAAGATATTGAGCTGGCCCTTGGCAGACATCTCCAGATACTGGGGGGAAAAGACAACCAGGCAAAGGCCCTGGCTATCTACACCCGGCTGCGCCGACGTGCAGCCGGCGGGCGGGAAAACACCCCCTGTCATGACAAAGATATTGAGTTGGCCCTTGGCAGACATCTCCAGCTCATGGACGGCTCGGCCAATCTGCAAAAAGCCTGGGTCATTTATACGCAGCTTCGCACCCGGGCCGCAGGGGGACGAATGAACAGGCCCTGTAATGACAAGGAGATTGAACTGGCCCTCGGCAGACATCTCCAGCTCATGGGTAGCCCGGACAATCTGCAACAGGCCCTGGCCATTTTTACCCGGCTGCGGACCTTGCGTGCGGGAGGACGAATCAACACGCCCTGTCATGACAAAGATATTGAGCTGGCCCTTGGCAGACATCTCCAGCTCATGGACGGCCCGGACAATCTGCAACAAGCCTGGGTCATTTATACGCAGCTTCGCACCCGGGCAGCGGGGGGACGACTGAACAGGCCCTGTAATGACAAGGAGATTGAACTGGCCCTCGGCAGATGTCTCCAGCTCATGGGGGGAGAAGACAATCTGGAGCAGGCCCTGGCCATTTTTACCCGGCTGCGCACCCGGGCCGCTTCCGGAAAGGTAGACACGCCCTGTGATGACAAGAATATTGAGCTGGCCCTTGGCAGGCATCTCCAGATACTGGGGGGAGCGGACAATCTGGGAAAGGCCCTGGCTATCTACACGCAACTGCGCCGACGTGCGGCCGGCGGGCAGGAAAACACCCCCTGTAATGACAAGGATATTGAGCTGGCCCTTGGCAGACATCTCCAGCTCATGGGCGGCCCGGCCAATCTGCAAAAAGCCTTGACCATTTATACCCGGCTTCGCATCCGGGCAGCGGGGGGACGAATGAACACGCCCTGCAACGACAAGGAGATTGAACTGTCGCTCGGCAGATGTCTCCAGATCATGGGGAAAGAAGACAATCTGCAACAGGCCCTGGCCATTTTTACCCGGCTGCGCGCCTTGCATGCAGGAGGACAGATCAACAGCCCCTGTCATGACAAGGAGATTGAACTGGCCCTCGGCAGACATTTCCAGATCATGGGGGACCAAGACAATCTGCAACAGGCCCTGGCCATTTTTACCCGGCTGCGCGCCCTGCATGCGGGAGGACGGATCAACACGCCCTGTAATACCAAGGAGATTGAGCTGACCCTTGGCAGACATCTCCAGCTCATGGGTGGCCCGGACAATCTGCAAAAGGCCCGGGCTATCTACACACGGCTACGCCGACGTGCGGCCGGAGGGCGGCCCCACACCCCCTGTAATGACAAGGAGATTGAGCTGTCCCTGGCCAGGCATTTCGAGCTCATGGGAGGAGCAGACCATCTGGAACGCGCCCGGGCTATTTTTACAAGGCTGCGCGCCCGGGCGGCTGGAGGACGGGTGAACACCCCCTGTAATGACAAGGATATTGAGCTGTCCCTGGCCCGGCATTTCGAGCTTATGGGAGGAGAAGACAATCTGGAGCGCGCCCTGGCTATTTGTACAAGGCTGCGCGCCCGAGCCGCCGGAAGGGACAATACGCCCTGTGATGACCGGGACATCGAGTTATCTCTCGGTCGGTTTCTCCAGCTCAAGGGGGGCAAGCATCATCTGGAACAGGCCAGGGACATCTTCACCCGGCTGCGCCGACGTGCGGCCGGAGGCAAGGCTGACACCCCGTGTAATCACAAGGAGATTGAACTGACTTTGGCAGGCCTTCTTGTCGAGATGCAACTCTGGCCGCAGTTTGATCAATTGCGCATTGATGCCCATCTCTTTCCCGGATTTGAACCGCGTTTGTGTCTGAGTATTCGTTATTTCAGTGAACTGCGGGCCAGCCTGAATATTTCGTCTGGACACTCAAGGCTGCTGGGACAGGCGATAAAGTTTGCCGTCCTTGCCATAGAGAGCGGCGGGCTCATGAATGCCTCCTGCCTCAGTCAGCTGGCGCATTGTGTCCGGTTGTTGTCGTGCTGGCCAGACGGCCTGCTGCACAAACGAGGCATTCAACGCAAAGATGTGAGGGGATTGAACGCTGCTGCAAGATTTCTCTTTGATACGGCCAACAAGATTGCCCCTTACCGACAGCAACTGGACAAAGGTCAGCACTGGCGAACCAGGGAGCAGCAACTGCTGACCATCCTGTCGCAGCAGAACAGGGCACGCAGCCTGCTGTAACCATT
>Ga0209022_1002139_pt1 | contig 17253 bp, 12 predicted proteins | sample PinacodermPK_FD_187300 | JGI IMG/M metagenome (GOLD analysis project Ga0209022, IMG submission 187300) | Host-associated microbial community of the marine sponge Aplysina aerophoba from Gulf of Piran - sponge pinacoderm, lysed by proteinase... | ecosystem: Host-associated > Porifera > Sponge >...
CAAAATCAGCACCCACGCTAACGCCCACGCCCACGCTAACGACAGACAGTACGTACCGGGGCGGGGATGCGAAAAAGCCTCCCCTTTGGGTCAGCTCTCAGTCTTGAGACTCCATCACAAAGAGGCGACAACCGTCCCGATACAGTGGGGAGCCTCACATAAAAACGATCCTAACCATTTGTGACGACAAACAAGTTCGACTCTCCGTACTCGAAAACCATACCGGGAGCTCTGAAACGACCGAGCGCCTGCCCACGACAAAGCCATACAGTCATGCCACCGGAACTAAACGACAAGCTTGGGTTTTTCCTTGTGATTCTGGCTGTTGAGATCCTGACTTTCTTCTCGTTGCATTGACTTGGACTTGTTACCGGTGCTGCATAGCTCATCAAATTGTTTCCCCAGTGAGCGGGCTGCACCAATCCACACTGCAAAAAAGGCCAGCACAATAACAGCCACGTAGGGAGCTATTGCTGCCAGTGAGCCCATGGAAATCATTAATACTTGCTGTATCACTGAGCCTGCCGATTTGCCAGTCGGGTTACCAATAACATCTACAGCGGCCTTGCCTTTCACTTTTTCTTCAGGATCAAGTGGGATGTAGCTCATCTCTTTGGTGGGATCAAACAAAGAGTATTTTGTCGATTTGCTCATAATGTTTTGTAGAGCCCCAAGGATAACCGTCAGCATCAAGGGAGTAGTGCTGAACAGCATAAACAAGGTGTCGGGAACAAAACCCCTGAACAATACAAACATAAAAAACAAAGAACCGGTGATTAATAACACAACCGGCGTGCATAGCGCCGCTACCGTCCAACCACACCTGCGGATAACATTATTGGTAACAAACAGCATCATGCAAATCGTAACAATGCCGGTGCAAGTAGAAAACAACCCCATGAACTGATTGTAATCATTGGGGTTGTGGTACTGTAGGCGCAGCTGGTTTTTCCAGGTGACTTCAACCATGTTGATGCAGATGCCATAGCTGATAACCAGCAAGGCAACGCATAGCAGGTATTTCGAACGGACAATATGCAGAAGACTTTCTTTCAGCGACAGGGACAGAGTCTCCTTGCTGGCTTCGTTTGTGTTCTCAGGCTGATAAAGCCTTGGATCAGTCAACACATATCGGTTCATCCACCAGTGAGTCGCCATAATTAAAATGCCACCGGCAGTCAACACCCCCGTCAGTAAATTGAGGGAATATCCCCAAGGGTCAACACCTTCTGGAAGCTGTTGACGAGCCGCCGATGCAAAGTAGACAAACAACCCGGCAGTAGGAAGTGCCAAATTTCCCATCACACCAAAAAGAGCATAAAAACGCTTGGATTCCGATATGCGCGTTATATGGTTGGCAAAACCCCAAAACAACAAAGACAGGCAGACACTTCCCCACAGCTCGGACATGACGTAAAAAAGAGAAAATGTCCAATTGCGTACAACAGCAATAAGCCCCATAAATCCCGGCGGCAATATGCTCTGCAAATAGTCTGCAAACGCTGTTGGATGAAGCAGGTCCCGGGCAGGGTAAAGCACCAGAGAAAAAAGGCAGAAAAACAGTAAAAAACTCGATATAACAAAATAAAACAAAGTCGTTCTTCTTAATATGTTACTCAATTTTGCATATGTAATCGCAAAAATAACAGCAAAAGGAACATTCACCCATAGTTTCAAAAAAGGGATGATTTCCGCCCCTGAGCCCGCGCCCGTGACTACCAGCGTGTCTTTAGTGTCTCGCAATATGGTGTAGTTAAAGAGTATCAGGTAGAACATCAATATCATGGGGATAAGCTTTTTAAGCTCATAAACATAAACAGGCCAGAGTCGTGCTCTCCACTTGCCGAATTCAGTGTTATCTGACATCTCATTGCCTCGTGATTTGGAAGTTGCGCTGAGTTCTCAAAACCCTTCGGCCTGCACCCCACAAGGTCGGTATGGTGGCTTCTTCGCGGTCACACACAGCCCAGGAGATGATCCATTGCCTTCAGGAATATCCATAAAACAGCCACAGACTGCCTGGGAATGCAGTCCTCAAGGCAGTCCAGAAAGATAGCTCAATAAAACAGTTCATAAGATAATCCACAAAACTGTCCATCAAGATAGTCCAGAAAGACAGCCTGTAGGATGGCCCGGTAAGACAGTCCATCAGGTCCAGCAAGGCACTTCATGAAACGGCCGATGGCCCGCACCAGACAGCTCATCCCAAACGACAAGCGACAAGCGACGGGTCGCAAGGCTACAAAGGTGTCTTGCTATTGTCCCTTCACATCACTGCGCACTGCCTGCACCTTTTCTGCTTGCCTTCCGTTTGATGCGTCCCATCTTTGTAGTTCCTGCCCAGGGGTGTTGTGCAACAACAAATAAGCCCGCCCAGTGCTATCAGTAGACAGTAGAGCCTCCAGGCTGGATCGCGGTCAGTCCGGACAGGCCTTTCTGCAACGCGCCAAGGCCGGATTCTTTCCGCAAAAGGCTGCCAATGCGCCTTCCTGTATCTCTGCGTTCCCGGTCGCCACTCCTGTGCCTTTTGTCATAGTCAAACTACCGTAGCCCATCCAGAAAAAGATCAAGATTCAATCTGAAACCTGCGATCTCCAGATTTCGCAACAATCGCCGCCAGATTGAGTGCCCATACTGACCATCGACCATCGACCATCGACCATCGACCATCGACCATCGACCATCGACCACAGCAACAGACAGCGAGAAAACTCATGGTGCAGAAGAGTAGACCGCAGACGTTATTACCACCAGGTTGATTTTTCTCCGCCGGGTTTTCTCCAGGTACGGTAGCCCTTTGGGGCAGGACCGGGAACTTTTCACGACATCGTCAGGATTCAGCGGAACTTTTTCGGACGTCCTCTACTCCATGCTTTGGTGCGGGCTGAAAAAAGCTACTTTTGCGCCAAATTTTTTTGGGCTTCCCGCCAACCAAACACATCAGTCCACAAAGAGAGAAGACAAAATGTTTCCTGCAAGCTCCAACTGCCCGGCCGCACAGCTTCCAACTTGTACTACCTCCCCCACCAGCACGAGTGCCAGTACCAGGGACGGTACCAATACTGGTCCCAGTGGTGTGCCCACTTCGGGGTCGTCTCAATGTGCGTTCAACAGTGGACGAAGCTGTGAGCCCGCTCGGGCACAGCTCGGCAGTGGTCTCGCTTTCAGGTCGACCAGCGGTGGACTTCGGTTGGGCGGGTCAGGCCCGTCTAACGTTGTCTCCGGCAGTGGCGATACTTCTGCCCCGGTCAGTGGTGGTCTCGGGTTTGGGGGTGGGCCCACTTCGATCCCGATCGGCGGTGGTTTCGGTGGCGGGTTTGGCAGAGGCTTCACTGGTGGATCCGGCAGCAGTGGGCTCGCTTCGGCCCCGGTAGGTGGGAGTGGCTGCGTCAGAGTCGTTGGAGGGAGTGGCGGCGGTGGAGTCGGTGACGGGTTGTTCCGCCTTGGTGGTCTCGGTGGCGGGTTTGGCAGAGGCTTCACTGGTGGATCCGGCAGCCCCGCTTCGGCCTCGGTAGGTGGGAGTGGCTGCGTCAGAGTCGTTGGAGGGAGCGGCGGCGGTGGGATCGGTGAAGGGTTTGGCAGAGGGCTCACTGGTGAGACTGGCAGCAGTGGGCTGGCTTCGGCCCCGAGCGGCGCCGGGTTGTTCGGCGCTGGTGGAATCGGTGACGGGTTGTTCCGCCCTGGTAGTCTCGGTAGCGGGCTTGGCAGAGGCTCCACTGCCTACAGGACAACGCTCGACTACATGGCGCACCAGCTTGAAACACATGTACGTTTCGATTCAGGCTTGCAAACCCACCTGTCTGTTGCTGCGGGCGGGTTTATGAGAACCGACGAAATAGACTGGATTCGCATGCAGGTCTCCCCGGACGTGCAAATGAATGCGGTGCTGAGAACACTGCGCACCAGAAGTGACGCGGCGGTTGATCTTTTTGTCCGGGTGCTGGAGCGAGCCAACTACAGAGATTGGGCCCAATGTCTGGAGCGTCGGCTTCAGCAGGCCCGCGAGGTAGCTGCCTCTGCGGGCGTTTGTTGTCCGGGGTTGCGTGCTGTGAGAGACAGCAAACCCTCCTACCTGCGAGGCAACCTGGTGGGTTTCGAGATGCATCTGGCTGATGAAGTCTGGGAAAATCTGAGGGTGCAGGAGCTCCACGAAAACCGCCAGCTGGTGAGGCAGCAGGCTGCCGATCTGAAAGCGAGCAGACAGGAGGTGCAACGTCTCCAGCACACTGTACGACAGCTCCCTGAACACTGCATAGGTCTGGATGAGGAGCAAATTCAGAAAATCGCGAGCCAGGCTGAGCAAACAGGGGAGATGGATAATCATTACCTCAAGTTGAGAGCAGACCAGGCCCGGACAATAGTGGAGCAGGCACAGAAACTGTTCCCCCCGAGATCCGGCGCGATGGAACAGGAGGGCGCGGTGCCTACCGGCAGCGCAGTCGCAGTCAGCTCAGGGAACCGTGTCCAGCAGAGGGTGCAGGAGGCAGGCACTCTTCTGACGGAAATCATGAGCCGCCCAAATAGTAATCTCTATGACTGGATCAGTTCGACTGTCGAGGGCTGTCGTTCCCGGCTGATCGGCGACGACCAGCTCATCAACAATATCAACACAGTCATGTCGCGTCTGGTTGCGGATGACAGTCTGGGCCCTGTCAACGATACCCTTGTAGGGACTGATGGAGCGCTGGCCTTCATGCTGCGTTGGTTCCTGAGCAAGCTCGACAGCTGTCACTTGCTGCCAGGTAACCAGATCAATTGCGCACGGTTCGTGCAGTTTCTTACCGCGCTCAGCGAAACGGGTTGCCATAATGCCGTTCATTTGCTGGTGACGCAGCTGGCTGAACTGAGCCAAAAAGGTGGTCCGGCGCAGGGCAAATGATGCGGGGCGGATAGTCGCTTTGCGACTTGGCCGTCATGGAAATTGCAGGTGTCCGTACGCAGGCGAGTCCTGGGGTGCTGTTGGGCACTTGCCGGTCCCGCCGTTTTGGGCAAGAATGGGGAACTTTCACAACAGTGCTTCCTCCCCCCTCTTCGGAATTTCCTGCATGAATCCCCTTGTTGCGAACCTGTTCAGGCTGAATCTGCACCTGACCCGGCTGAGATGGTCACTTGTGGCAACGGGGCTGGTTTGTCACTTCCTGGCATCCTGGGCACTGCTCGGATTGTGCCAGGAACCCCATCTCACAGCACCGGACCACTTTTATTACTTTTACCTGGTCACGGCATCGACGGTGGGTTATGGTGATCTGTCGCCCCGGACACTGGCCGGACAACTTCTGGTTTCCCTGTTTGTTATTCCAGGGGCTATAGCGCTGTTTGCCGCCGTGGTCGGAAAGGTGACCACCCTCGTGGTCAAAGCCTGGAGCCAGAACATGAAAGGAAAACTGGACGTCAGCAGACATCTTGATCAACACTTGGTCATCATGGGGTGGCACGAAAGTCGCACCGCCCGCATGATCGACCTTGTTTTCGGTGACAAACGCGGTCGGCAGCAACAGCTGGTGCTGGTGTCCTCACAGTCCATGGATAACCCTTTTCCGGAGCTTATCCTCTTTGTGCATACGGACAACCTCGCTTCCGCAGAGACCTTCAGACGCGCTGCGCTTGATCGTGCCCGCCAGATAATAGTCAGCACCGACAGCGACGACAGCACTCTGACAACCGCACTGAGCCTCGTGGCCCAGCATGCGAAAGCGCACATAGTGTGCCATTTCGAGAACAAGGAAAAAGCGCAGCTGCTCAGAGCCCACGCCCCTCGGGTAGAGTGCTGCGTCAACGCAACGACTGACATGCTGGTCCGTTCAGCGCAGGACCCGGGCTCCACGCGCGTGCAGGAGCAGCTCATCAGTACCCTGACCGGCCCCACCCAGTTCAGCTTGCATATACCTGCGAACTTTTCTGGCTGCAGCTTCCACCAGCTCCTGACGTATCTGAAACATCATCACGATGTGCTGGTGCTGGGAACGGCCAGCAGTACTTATAACAACGATATGGTTCTCAACCCCCCGGGAGAGCACAGGGTTGAAGCCGGGCAATACCTGTACTTCATTTCTCACCAACGGTTGCATGCGGCTGAAATTGATTGGCAGAAACTTCAGGCCCTGGCATCGTGAACCGGGTATACGGACGTAGAAAGGCAGAGCCGCGCGCGGGGGTGCCTCACGGGCATCAACGGGCAGTTTCCTGTGCGGGCAGCTTTCTGTGTTTGTAACTGTGCTTGTAACTGTGTTTGTAGCAGGGCTGCCCTGGCCGGACAGGTACCTGGCCCACAGAGGCTGGCCCCGAAAAGAAAATTGGACGACTCATGACATCAACTCTTCTCGTGACTGGTGGTGCCGGATACATTGGCAGCCACACCTGTATTGAACTTCTGCAGGAGGGACACCAGGTGGTGGTGCTCGACAATCTGTCGAACAGCTCGCCGGAAGCCTTGCACAGAGTGGAGGCCATCACGTCAAAAGCGCCGATTTTTATCGAAGGCGACATCCGCAACCCTGCGTTGGTCAGGGATATCCTGGCCCGGTATAACCCGGAGCACATCATCCACTTCGCCGGCCTCAAAGCTGTGGGAGAGTCTGTCAAAAAACCGCTCGACTACTACGCAAACAATGTCAGTGGGACGCTGGTACTCTGTCAGGAAATGGCCGCACACGGACTCTTCAATCTGGTTTTCAGCTCTTCTGCCACTGTCTACGGCGACCCTGCGAGCTTGCCCATCCGGGAAAATTTCCCCCGGTCTGCGACCAATCCCTATGGTCGCTCCAAGCTGATGGTAGAGAGGATGCTCGAGGACCTTTACCTGTCTGACCCGCGCTGGAATATCGCCATATTGCGCTACTTCAATCCTGCCGGCGCCCATCCGTCCGGCTTGGTGGGAGAGGACCCGGCCGACATTCCCAACAACCTCGTGCCTTATATCAGTCAGGTGGCCACGGGCCGCCGGGAAAAGTTACAAGTGTTCGGTAACGACTGGTCAACAGCCGATGGAACAGGGGTGAGGGATTATATCCATGTGGTTGACCTTGCCCGGGGGCACCTGTGTGCACTCCGGCAACTGAGTCAGGGTTGCGGTCTGAAGGCCTGGAATCTTGGACTGGGGCGTGGCTACAGTGTTCTTGAGGTGGTTTCTGCTTTCGAAAAGGCGTCAGGACAGACTATCCCTTACCAGTTTGTGGATCGTCGTCCGGGAGATATTGCCGCCTGCTGGGCTGATCCTGCAAGCAGCCAAAAGGATTTGCAGTGGTCGGCTGAAAAAGGCATCGAAGAAATGATGGCTGATGCCTGGCGCTGGCAGTCAACCAACCCTGATGGTTACTCCCGGCTGTCAGGTCCGGAACGATTGCGCAAACTTGATCGGTAGCTGTCAGGCCCTGGACAATTGAGTGCGGCAGTATCTGTGATAACAGGTCTGTTGTGTGTCAGGTGCCGGAAGCTTGTCTATGCGTCACAGCTCGTGCGTCGGTTGTGGGGCGTGCCACAATAAGCGATCTCATAGACGCACTCCGGAGTTGATCAGAACGAAAATTCAGCTGGACAAAAACGCCACGACCACTCCGCGCCCTTGCACCGTCGCGTCCATATCCAGTCTTCACATTTGCCCCTTTCGACTCCGGTGACTGAACTGGGTGCCCCACAGGATTCGCCGCTGGAAGAAACGCGACAGGGTGGAAGATCGCTCGCATACTGCCCATCATCTGCAGGCAACGCCAACACCTGCCGAGGAAGCGCTGGTCACTGTCCTGCGCACAACCCTTTGGCTTCCCCTGGGTGATCTGTTGCTGGTTACCTGACAGTTACCAAGGAGTGAGTTCATTAACCAGGAGGCTTGTTGAGAGCTCCTTCCAAAGACGGAAAAACCGGATTTGCGATCCTGGCTGCCCGCTGTGTCAGGGCCCGCTGTGTCAGGGCCCGCTGTGTCAGGATAGTTGTCGCCACCGTGTAGCCGTGTCGGCATTTGTGGTGCTGCCACGCGGCAAGCTTGCGCCTTCTTTTTTCCCGCTTCTCGCGCCGCCTGGATGTGTCAGGGGGAATCCTGGAAAAGTTTATGCCGCGCGCTGAGCGAAGCGGCAGCTTGTTGCTATGATCATCTCCAGCTTTTGTAGCATCGCTTCTTTCTACAGCCGAAGGCGTACTCCAGCGTCCGACACCGAACAACCGAACATGAGGACTGTCCATGGCTCTGTCGCCGTTTTCTCCGGGCGAGGTTTGCCTCGATGAGGACTTTGATGCCGCCAGCGCGTTGCTCGACAAGTGGCTGGCAGAGGTGACCCCGCTCTACCTTCAGTCAACAGAATATCGGTCCCTTTCCAGGGTGAACCGAAGGGCCCGGGGTGACTGGTTCGGTATCTTTATGGGGATGTACCTGGGTTACATTGGTACACATCTGGCTGACCTGGATGAGGCGGGGGCCCGGGAGATTTTGACGGACCTGTTTCCCGACAAGGTGATCTGCCCAGACCGCCATGCCAAAACCATTGTTCCTGAATTGGTCGCCTTCTGGAAGTTTCTCCGCCGGGAGTGTGGTGACAGAAAGTTGAAACACGCAGCAGCGGTCATTGATTATCTGAAAAGCATCCAGAAGCATTATCTGAAAATTTATAACAGGGAGTCTGGGCCGGACAGGGAGTCTGAACTGGAAAGCCTGTTCGGAGGCACGTCTGGATGGAGACCAGACGATGTTCTTTCTACGCTTTCCAGTCGCGCAGGGCTACGCGCGCCTATCGTCGTCCACGAAGGAGCGACCAGCAATTTTTTCGCCTGGGTGCAGTCGATGCTAGAGGATGTACTGGGCAACATCTACAGCACTGGCAACCTGAAAATCAGCGATAACTGGGAAGAGAGGTTGCAGGATCCAGTGAGTGTCATCCAGGTGGTTTGTCATTTCTGCCTGAATACATTTGAGCTTGATGATTATGACGAAAGTGATGAAGTTGCCTTGGTGGAGGCGATTGAGGAGGTTCTCGTCGTTGCGTTCCAGAACCTGGTTCTGGCTGTTGAAAGCAGGGACGAAGATGCCATCAAGGTGCTGAAGAAGGTTGAACACAACATGATGCAGGCGGACCGCTGTGACCTGCTTGACTGCTATGGGGCTCGCCCGGTTTTTTGGGCACTAAGGGCGCACCACCGCTTTCTTTCCCCGCAATTCCTGGCCTTCGCCAAACAGTGGAACCTGGACCATAAGCCATTGCAGGCTGTTGTTAGCAGTTTGGAGGCCGGGGACTGTGCTGCGGAGCAGAAGATGGTTGAGGAGTTTGACCAGATTGCCCGGCAAGTGGATGACGAGTTTGCCCTGGTGTCCGGGGTGCAAAATCTGGTCAGCATGGTGCCCCATGATGCCATGCCGCTGTTGTTTGATAGGCTTGTGCGGACGGGCAATACTCGCATGGCTGACGCGATTGTGCTTTACCTGTCGGCAGATAAGCATGATGTAGCCGAGCACGCAGTGGTTGCCCTGCAACGCCACCGGGACTGCGTCAGTGGTTTGTCGCTGCGTCGCCTGATTTGTACCCGCAACTGGCTGTATGAACCTGCGCAGACGGCTGTTGATACCTTGATCCGGAGTCTGCGTAAAGAGGGTGTTGAGCCCAGCATGCCCGCACCGGCAGGAGACATTCTGGAAGCCTGGATGCCAGCACTTGATGGTGTGGGCAGCCAGGGTTTTATGCTGATGTTTCGCCGTGGATCTGATTGTCAGCTGATCAGTGCCGTATTCCAGAAAGGGGTCGGTATTGTGGATGTCGTGTTTTCTGCCCCGGGAAGGAAGAAAATTTGTCAGGATATCGTTAAAGAGACCAAATCCCGGATACCCAGTGTGGTCCGTATCGAGCCGGATCTGGTTCGCGCTCTGATACCAGTGTTTTTGGCCGAACACCGTCAGAGCCAGGTGCCTGTTGACTACGATTTGGTCCGGGTTCTTGAGGTGCTGGGGATGAAGGATTGGAACCCTCAGCCACTGCAGTTGCAATCGCTGTTGCCCGAAGAGCTGTTTGTGCCGGCAGATGAAGCGGAACTTGCCCGGGTTCAGAAGGCTTCGAAAAAATGGAGTGCGAAATTTGGTATGCCCTGGTTTGAGAAAGGGGATGAGTTCGCAGATGTTCTGAATCAGTCAGCCAGTCAGAAAGAACGTGTGAACAGCATCTGCAATGCATTGGAGACCCGGCGTTCCGTCTGGCGGGCGCGCATGCTGCGTATGGCACTTTGGGCTCATTACAGCCGTTCCATACGCCTTAATAGCATGGCCCGGGACTTTGTGATTGTCAGCCAGTTGCTCGCCAGTGACTTGCCTGCGCGGGAGATTGGCCTGATACGAAGCACGGCTGCGGACACCATCGCCAGCATGAGGTTTGATGAAGCGTTTTAGGGAAGAAGGGCGTGCCTTTTGGTTCTCGTCTTGTCAGGCGGGGGCAGGCGGTGGGGGACCGACGGACTTGCCCGGCTGGACGGGAAGACTTTTCAGTGAGTGTTTTACGACATTGATCTGATGAGCGGGTCGGTGCTGGAGGGCAGTGGACGTTGCTTTGCTGTATGAGTGCTCGCTTGGCTCGCGATTGTGGATATCTTCTGATAAAGGCAGGTGTGGCAGGGATTCGAAATAGCCCGCTGTGTCAGGAGAGTTGTCCGGGAACAGGCTCCCGGGTGTTTGGTGATCCCGGGAGCGGCTCCTGGAGGCCAGGCGCCGCTCCCGGCCGACACAGGGCAGTCGACTGCGCTTATTGCTCGAATCCAGCCGGGCTTGTATTGGGAACGGGGGAGATGTCAGCCCTCAGTTGTTCGGGCGACTTGATCCTTTTCCCCTTTTCTTGTGCCTTGACTGGCTTGCGGTAGCTCCCTTACCAGCAGTGAAAACTGATCGGCTTTCACGTTTTCCGGTAACGGAATGCGCACTCTGTGTCCTGCGCCGGGCGCAGACGGCACTATGCTTCCGTGGCGGTTCTCGATAGCGGAAAGTACAAAACGGGCATTGCCATCCGGTGTCATCAGCTCCAGGGTATCGCCGGTGTTAAACCGGTTCTTCACGTCAATGGTCGCCATGTCGCCCGTGACATCAACCACTTCCCCCACAAACTGCTGGCTTGTGCTCATGGAGTGTCCGCGCTCGTAGTTCTGGTATTCATCGTGTACATGACGGCGATAAAATCCTTCCGTGTAGCCGCGGTTGGCCAGATGAGACAGGCTGTTCATCAGTCCCTTGTCGAATTCACGTCCTGCCGCAGCATCGTCTATCGCTTTTCGATAGACCTGGGCCGTGCGGGCTACGTAGTAATGGGATTTGGTTCTGCCTTCAATCTTGAGAGAGGCAATCCCCATGGCGCTCAGCCTGGGCACATGGTGGACAGCACGCAAATCCTTGGAGTTCAGAATGTAGGTGCCGTGCTCATCTTCATAGGCGGGCATGTACTCGCCTGGTCGGTTGCTTTCCTGCAGCAAGAAAATTTTGTCATCCTGTGCACTCTGAGCGGGCGGTGCAGCGGCTGAATGATGAGGAACCACATTGCCTTCAGCTGTTTCCTTGGCCTCGTGCGCTTGATAGTTCCAACGGCAGGCATTGGTGCAGGTCCCCTGGTTCGGGTCCCGGTGGTTCATATACCCGGATAACAGACAGCGCCCCGAGTAGGCAATGCAGAGTGCGCCGTGGACAAAGACTTCCAGTTCCGTGTCCGGGCACTCTTCCTGGATTTGCTGAATTTCGTCCAGCGATAGTTCGCGGGACAGAATGACGCGCCGGATACCCTGGCGGGCCCAGAAGGCTACGGTAGCGAAGTTGACGGCATTGGCCTGGACAGAAAGGTGAATCTCCACATCAGGCCATGTATCCCTGACCATCATGATCAGCCCTGGGTCGGACATGATCAGGGCATCGGGACCCATGGCAATAATCGGCTCCATGTCCCTGATGAAGGTCTTCACCTTGGTGTTGTGAGGCGCAATGTTGCTGGCAAGGTAGAATTTGCGCCCTTGCTCGTGTGCCTCATTGATGCCTTCTTGCAGGGTGTCCAGCCCAAAGTCATTGTTGCGAACGCGCAGGCTGTAACGAGGCTGGCCTGCATAAACAGCGTCCGCACCATAGGCATAGGCGTAGCGCATATTGCGCAGGGTCCCGGCAGGGGATAGAAGCTCAGGCTTTGGCATAAAGGCTCCATGTTTCCGTCATCTGGTCGCAAGGCGTTCTGGTCAACGCCTTTGGCACACAGGGCCCGAACGGGCTCGGACTGGCTCGGACTGGCTCCCGGGTGGGGTGTCCGGGAATAGACCGCTCTGCGAGCGTTGCTCACCCTGCTTGATCGAGGAAGAGAGAAGATGCTGTCGAAACAAGGTATCGTTGGCTGAACAAGGCCAGGCACTGCCCTCGCAGAATGAACATCAGGGCTGGGGTTGCGCCTTTCTCCTGGCTCTCCGCGCTCTCCTGGCCGCACTCCTCCCTCGAAAAGGTCTTCCGTCAGCCACAAAGAGCCCGCCGCCGACTGTAGCCAGCTCGCGGAATTCGTGGCAGCAAGCGCGAGAAGAACCCGCGTGCCTTGTCAGCTTTTGCCAGTATCCCGGATCGTCAAGCTCATCTTTGAGCAAGGTCTCTCCCGGGAAGGGGAGAAGAAAGCGCTCTTATTTGATCTTGGCTTCCTTGAACTCCACGTGTCGACGCACCTTGGGGTCATACTTCTTGAAAACCAACTTGTCTGGTGTATTGCGCTTGTTTTTCGTTGTCGTATAGAAAAAACCTGTCCCGGCTGTGGAAACCAGTTTGATCTTGTCACGAATAGTCTTGGCCATGGGGCTCTCCGGCGATCAGAACTTGTGCAGTGAAAAAGACATCAACCTCACGCGTGTCAAACGCGTTCGCCACGAGAGCGCAGCTCGGCCAGCACTGTGTCTATGCCTTTCTTGTCAATGATACGCATGCCCTTGGCTGAAACACGCAGCCGCACGAAACGCTTCTCTTCCGCCGTCCAGAAACGATGGTAATGCAAGTTGGGCAGGAAACGCCGACGCGTTCTGTTATTGGCGTGAGAAACATTGTTGCCGACAGCGGGACGCTTGCCGGTCACCTGGCACACCTTGGACATTTGAATAGGCCTCTCTGGACAGCAACAGGGTGGGAATGAGCCCACCAGTGGCTTCATAGGTACGGGATAAACGGACACCGTTCAATACTGTATCAAGCGGGAGCGCACACAAATCACCAGGCTCCGCGCCGAAAGTGCCGGGTTTTATACCAGAGAGGCGGGCGTTGGACAAGTCAGGATCGCATAAAACAGATCAGTGAGGCGGGCTCGAGGCGTCGGGTGAGGGGGTGGCGGTGGGCTGGGATTTCACTGACAACACTCTTTGCGGCTTGTCAGGATTGCTCTGTACTTGATCTGCGAGAATCTGTGAGAAAAGTCCTGTAAGAAAAACGCTGAGTTCAGTTCGCGCATCTCGCGTCTTTTCCCCTTGGCCGGGGTGCTGACCGCTTCTGCGCGGCTCTCCCTGGCTGATTGTATAACGAGAGAGTCAGGAGCAGGTCTGAGCTGTCTGTCCACTTGTGGACGCCTTTCTGGCAGAATGGCGGTCCGGTCCAATTTGGGGCGGACTTTGCCTCATGCTCTCTACATCCTGGCAGGAAGTTTTATGACAATCTGGAATGCCGCCTTGACCTTGTTTTTGATTATGGATCCACTGGGAAACTTGCCTATCTTTATGGCTATTCTCAAGAGCGTCCCTCCTGCCCGGCAGCGTCTGGTGTTGATCAGGGAGTTGCTGATTGCTCTGGGTGTGATGCTGGTCTTCCTGTTTGCTGGTGAGTGGCTTCTCGACTTTATGCACCTGCAGGCGGACACTGTCAGCATTGCGGGGGGCATGGTGATGTTTATTATTGCCCTGCGCATGATTTTTCCAGAACGCAATACGCCATTGGCAGAGGGTGACGAAGACGACGATAGCGGGGAGCCCTTTATAGTCCCCTTGGCCATTCCTCTGATCGCGGGCCCTTCCCTGTTGGCGGCACTGATCCTCCTGTCCAATCGTCAACCGGAAATGTTGCTGGAGTGGACTATTGCCGCAGTCGGTGTGTGGCTGGTGTCGTCCGTGATATTGCTGAGTGCCCCTTTTATTCTCCGGGTGGCCGGCAAGCGAGCACTGATGGCTTGTGAGCGCCTTATGGGGATCATTCTTATTGTCATCGCAGTACAGATGCTGCTCGATGGCCTGACGCACTACCTTGTCGAAAACTTGAATCAGGTATCCTGACGCCTGGGAGAGTGGCGGCCGGTTGTCAGCGCAACTGGCAGTTGTGCAGCTTGTTCCGGCAGCCATTGTTTCTCAGTTTTCTGCTTGTCGGGGGCACTGCATTTTTTCAACCAGCCAGGCCTGATAGTGTCTGCGCAAAGATGTCATTTCATTGACCAGGTTGTGCCGGGCCTTCTGAATGTAGAGCACCTGTGCGCGGGGGTAGAGTCTTCGATAGACTCGCATGTTGTGTTGCCAGTCGACGGTCCCGTCCTGTTTGCCCTGGACAATGAAGGCTGGCAGGTTGCAGATCTGGCCAACTTGCTCAATGGTTTGTATCCAGCGGTGCATGGCGCCGACCCATGCCACGGGCAGTACTCTTGCCTGGAGAGGATCCTTGTGCAGAAACTCAAGGAAGCGCTCGTCGTGTGAGTTGACGGATTTTGTGCGAGGGATTTGTTTGAGAAAGAGGCGGGCGGCCAGATACTGGATGCGACCCCACCACCAGCGTGTCGGGCGAATAAGGGGGGCCAGGAATATCAGGCTTTCCAGCGGCAGCTGGTGTCCTTTGCTACCTTGTGTGCGGAGCAGTTCTGTGATGACGGCTCCTCCCATGCTTTGTCCTGCGAGATGGAAAGGCTGGGGGAGCTGCTCGCAGGTGCACCAGTCCAGACAGAGCTGCAGTATGTGGGCATAAGTTGCGAAGCTGTCTATGGTGGCAGGCTCTCCATCGGACAGCCCGTGTCCGGGTTGATCGTAGGCAAAGACCGAGTAGCCCTGCTGAAGAAAGAAACGAATGAGGCGCCCGTAAAGCCCGGTGTGGTCGTAGTAGCCGTGCACCAGTATCACGGTGCCTTTTCCGGTGGTTTCTTGTTGTAGCCAAAGATGGCAGGAGACAGTCTTTTGGCTTGATGGTAGTCGGCCTCCCATGTAGGAAACTTTTTCGTTGTATTCTTCGGTCAGGTCGAGCTGATAGGCGCGCAGGTACTCGGCTCTTGCGCTGTCTTTTTTGATGGGTGTGTTGGTTTTTTTCAGGGGCGACATGTGTTGTCGTAGCAAATCCAGCTGTTCCCTGCTGAGACAGTCAAGTGTCATGGCGTCATATCCGGAGCTCTTTGCAGAAGCTTTATTATAACGAGCGAAACTTTGCAGCAACCACCGCAAATTTCAGTGTTTTTGCCGTTACGCTCTGGAGGGGGAAGCTGCGAGTTTTTGTAATGCCGGGTAGAGTGGGGCTGTCTTTCTCGGTGTCCGCCGGGGCTCCGCCTCTTTTCTTGAGATGCCTGCCGTTTTTGGGCACAGTGGGTCTTCTTGCAGATGGCTTCTCGCCGCAGGAGGGTGCAGCGAAAAATGACCAGAAAAGCATACGACACTTTTTATGAGGTGATCGTGCTGGGAGCCGGTATGGTGGGGGCGTCTGTAGCTTGTGCCCTTGGTCAGGCTGGCATGCGTGTGGCCCTTGTGGACTCTGCTTTCCCTTCATCTTATGTGCCAAGCTCCGTACCGGATGTGCGGGTATCGGCTATAAGCCCGGCCAGCGCCGACTTTCTGCGTGGTTTGGGTGTGTGGTCTGCTATTGAGGCTGCGCGTTGCTGCTCTTACAGGGAGCTGGCTGTCTGGGAGGAGCTGACTACGCCGCCTCCGTTTCGTTCATTTTCAGCCCGCCGATGGAATCGAACCTTGTTTGACAGCAGGGAGGCCGGGGTTGATTCGCTGGGGTATATAGTTGAGAACCACATAATACAGCAGGCACTGCATCAGGTGCTGAGCTGTCTGGATAATGTTGATGTGCTGATTCCGGCGGTCGCTCGCCGTGTTTCCCGGGATGCCAGGCAGGTTTCTGTGCGGCTGGGGGAGAACACCGAACTTGTTGGGCGGTTGGTGGTGGGGGCTGATGGTGCCGGCTCCTTTGTAAGGAGGGAGTCGGGTATAGGTGCTTTCAGCATGAGCTATCAGCAGCGGGCGCTCGTTGCGACTGTATCCTTGGCATCTGCTCCGCCTGATAGAACCTGGCAGGCTTTCAGGGCGACAGGGCCTCTTGCCTTTTTGCCATTGGCATCATCTGGTGGAACGAGTTACGCCTCGCTTGTCTGGTATGATCTTCCGGAGTCAGTGTCTCGTCTGGTGGCGCTTGCGCCTACAGCCTTTCTTGATGCTGTGCGGCAGGCTTTTCCGGAAGAACTGCCTGATATGACGGGCCTGGTGGAAAGGCGATCGTTTCCTTTGGCGTGCAGCCATGCGCACCACTACGTCAGGCAAGGGGTGGTGTTGGTTGGTGATGCTGCACATACCATTAATCCGTTGGCGGGTCAGGGAGCCAATCTCGGGTTTCAGGATGCGGTGACTCTGGCGCGTATTCTGGAGCGGGGGTGGCGGCAGGGTAGAGACATTGCCTGTGTTTCGCTCCTGGAAGAGTACGAAAAGCTGTGCCGTCCTCGTAACTTGTTGATGCAGGCGATTATGGATGGCCTCTACCGCTTGTTCAGTAACGATGCGCTTTCTTTGAAAGTTGTTCGCAATCTGGGGCTGGCTGTGGCCGGTCGTTTTCCCGCTGGGCGCAGGCAGGTTATGCGTTATGCCATGGGGGACGAGTTTGAGTTGAGGCTGCCGGGATTTGGGTCGTCTCCGCATTTCAGAGAGTAATTCACTGTACCTTGTGTCGACCTTCCAATAGATCCAATAGAGAGACAGTCTGGCAAGTTTTTCTGCCAGTTGTGAAAAAATGTTTCACAAGGGGTTGACTCTTTTTTTTTGGCCGCTAGAATGGGCCACCTGCTTACGGGAAACGCCGCAAGCAACTGCCCTGCGAAGTGCGACAGGGTGGCTTTTTAACAGAACATACAGACAATGGTTGTGGGCACTCGTCAATCGGATGGTGCCGGATTGCCGCAAGGTGAAACGGCGCAACCAAACAAAACCCTGCATAGTTAGGCAGTCTGTTTTCAGACTGTTTTCCAGGCAGGGCGATCTGGCTTCCTGTGCTTTGCGCAGGAGAGGCTGGAAAAAAAGCTATGAAACTGAAGAGTTTGATCATGGCTCAGATTGAACGCTGGC